>JAANMX010001461.1_pt1 | contig 26872 bp, 22 predicted proteins | sample 7279681 | NCBI WGS metagenome assembly JAANMX01 (sample SAMN14094542, study PRJNA606508) | bioreactor metagenome | isolation source: A lab-scale SPAN reactor treating ammonium-rich wastewater day 351 | place: Ireland: Galway | collected 2018-01-01 | reverse complement strand
GCGCTCGCCGAGCGGACGCCGATCTCGTGGAGCGAGTACGTCCCTCCGCGTCCGGCGATGCTGGATGCCGAGCCGATTCGCGAGTTCATCGGATACCCGCTGGCCGAGCTGCGGGACTACATCGACTGGCAGCCGTTCTTCAACGCCTGGGAGTTGAAGGGCCGTTATCCCGACATCCTGCACAACCCGGCCTCCGGTGAGGCGGCGCGCAAGCTGTGGGCCGACGCCCAAGCCATGCTCGACACGGTGGTCGCCGAGGGCTGGCTCAAGGCCAACGGTGTGATCGGGTTCTTCCCGGCGTCCGCCGTGGACGACGACCTGGAGGTCTACACCGACGAAACCCGCAGCGAGGTTCGGTTGCGGCTGCATCACCTGCGGCAGCAGGGGCACCACCGCGAGGGTGTCCCGAACCGGTCGCTGGCCGACTATGTGGCGCCGAAGGCGTCCGGGCTGAACGACTGGATGGGTGCGTTCGCGGTGACCGCCGGGCTGGGTTCCGCGGAGCGGGTGAAGGCGTTCAAGGAGGCGATGGACGACTACAGCGCGATCCTGCTGGAGTCGCTGGCCGACCGGCTGGCGGAGGCGTTCGCGGAGCGGCTGCACGAGCGGGTGCGGCGCGAGTTCTGGGGTTACGCCGCCGACGAGGCGCTCGACAACGACGCCCTGATCGCCGAACGCTACCGCGGCATCCGCCCGGCGCCCGGCTACCCGGCCTGCCCCGATCACACCGAGAAGCAGACGCTGTGGGAGCTCCTGGACGTCGAGCGCCGCACCGGCATCGAACTCACCGAGTCGATGGCGATGTGGCCCGGCGCGGCCGTGTCCGGCTGGTACTTCGCGCATCCGGACAGCCGCTACTTCGTGGTCGGACGGCTGGCCCGCGACCAGGTCGAAAGCTATGCCGAACGCAAGGGCTGGACGCTCGGCGAGACCGAGAAATGGCTGTCCCCGAATCTCGGGTACGACCCGGTCGACTGAGGGCCGCCCGGCCGGGGCCGGCCTGAGGTTCCGTCCAGATCGGGCACCGCTACGAGTACCCAATCTGGATGCCCATCGACCACTCGTCTCCTGGTCGCTGCCAGCTCACGGCAGCAGGATCACCTTGCCGTGGGCGTGGCCGGCGCGCAGGTAGTCGTGAGCCGCCCTCGCCTCGGCGAGCGGGTAGGTGCGGTCGATCGTGACCACGAGTTCGCCGCGCCCGGCGAGACCGGCCAACTCGGCTCGGGCCGCGTTGCGAAGTTCCGTGCCCGGGTCGGCGGCCGGGCCACCACCGATCAGGGTGATGCCGTCGCCGGCACGTCGGAAGGCGGCGATGCTGACCACTCGCTCGGCGGGTAGCAGGGCGAGCGAGACGTCGATCGCCTCGTCGGTGCCGACCAGGTCGAGGGCCGCCGCGTAGCCGCCGGGTGCTGCCGAACGGGCGCGCTCCAGAAGCCCGGCACCGTAGCTGATCGGGGTCGCGCCGAGTTCGCGGAGCAGGCCCTGGTTGCGTTCGCCCGCCGTGGCGACCACGCCGATGCCCCATAGACGGGCCAGTTGGAGAGCCATCTGGCCCACCCCGCCGGCACCGCCGTGGACCAGGACGGTATCCCCTGCCTGGGCGCCGGACGCCACCAGCGCGTGCCAGGCCGTCGCCCCGGTCAGCATCAGACCGGCCGCCTCCTCCCAGCCGAGGGCGGGCGGCTTGCGCGTGAGTGCGGACTCGGGCACGACGAGATCGGTCGTGTAGGCACCCGACGCCCGATACGCGATCACCTCGTCCCCGGCGGCCACCGTGGTCACCCCGTCGCCCACGGCGTCCACCACCCCGGACGCCTCCGCGCCCAGCCGCAGCGGCAGCCTGGCCGGATCGGCGCTCATGAAGCCGCTGTACACCTTGTGATCGACCGGGTTCACCCCGATCGCCCTGACCTTCACACGCACCTGCCCGGGCCCCGGCTCGGGCAGCACCTCGGTCGTCGTGGTCAACACCTCCGGGCCGCCGTAGGCCGCGGCCACCACCGTCGTCGTCATGCCCCGGACAACCCCGGGCGGCGTCGCGCCATTCCCCGCGCGCCGGGCTTGCGGGCAAATCCGCTGCCAGCGAAACCACGCCTGACCTCGCCGTTGAGTCCTTCCCTCGGCCGTCCTGGGCCGTGAGTAGCATGGCCGCTATGGCTCAGGTGAAGTCGCTGAAGAACCTGCGGCGGCCGGCTGTGGTGGCCGCCTTCGGGGGCTGGAACGACGCCGGCGACGCCGCCAGCGGGGTGATCGACCATCTGGCCGAGATCACCTCCGCCCGGCTGGCCTTCGCGATGGACCCCGACGAGTACTACGACTTCCAGGTGAACCGCCCGAGCATGGCGACCACCTCGGGCGGCGAGCGGACGCTGCAGTGGCCGACCACCGAGGTGCTGGTGGCGTCCCTGCCGGAGCGCGACCTGGTGCTGATCGGCGGGCCGGAGCCGAACTTCCACTGGCGCGGCTACTGCTCGGCCCTGATCTCGGCGATCCGCACCGTCGCACCCGAGATCGTGGTGCTGCTCGGCGCCATGCTGACCGACGCGCCGCACTCGCGGCCGGTGCCGGTGCACGGCACGGCCTCCACCGAGGAGTTGGCGGCGTCCCTGGGCCTCGAGGTTTCCACCTACGAGGGGCCGACCGGCATCCTCGGCGTCCTGGCCGCCGACTGTGCGGTGGTGGGGCTGCCGGCGGCGTCGCTGTGGGCGTCGGTGCCGCACTACGTGGCCGAACCGCCGAACCCGAAGGCCACGCTGGCACTGCTCGACCGGCTCGAGGATCTGCTGGACACCCCGCTCGACACCGGCGAGCTGCCCGACCTGGCCGCGCAGTGGGAGAGCCAGGTCAACGACCTCGCCGCAGAGGACAGCGACATCTCCGCCTACATCACCGCGCTGGAGGAACGCCGCGACGAGAACCAGCCGGAGCCGCAGGGCGACGCGATCGCGGCCGAGATCCAGCGGTATCTGCGGCGACGGCGGAATCCCCCGGCGTCCGGACGGCGCTGAGGGCCGGCCGGCCCGTGCAGTTCGCGGAGAGCCACCCGAGGACCGGGGCACCGACGTGTCGCGCGAGGCCTTCCGCCGGTCGTAGCCAAGGGGCAGGATGCCGCCATGGGAACGATCGACGACTACCTGGCTGAACTCGACCCCGCCGACCGCGCGGTCGTCGGGCACGTGTACGACGTGGTGCGCGCGGCACTCCCGGACGTCGAGCAGGGCACGAGCTACGGCATGCCGGCGCTGCTCCACCGCGGGAAGGCGCTGATCTCGGTGATGCGCACCAAGAAGCACATCGGCGTCTACCCCTACAGCGGCCGCGTTCCCGCCGTCGTCGCCGAGACGGTCGAGGAACTCGACTACGACAAGGGGACGATCCGCTTCCAGCCCGACCGGCCGCTACCGGACGACACCATCCGCGCGATCGTCGCGGCGCGGGTCGCCGAGATCGACGATCCGACGCTGCGACGCTCAGGCCGCGGGTAGCGCGAAGCCCGTCATGTCGGTGCCGCCCCACAGCGCCGGATAGGTTCCGGCCCGCCCGCCGGTCGCCGGATTCACCCGCCCGACGAAGGAATCGAGCTTCTTGGTGGTCACCGCCAGCAGGTCGTCATGATCCGCGGACGGTGCTCGCACCAGGCCGAGGCCGCGGCCGAGGGTGCCGTCGGACTGCACCGCGCCTCCGAAATCGCTGCCGTCGTAGGCGCGCGCCGGACAGCTGCTGCCCGAGCCGAGCGGCACCACCGTGACCAACCCGGCGTTGCTCTTCTTGCCGATCGCCTCCAGGGGCGTGCCGACGGCGACCGACGCGCCGGCGCCGCAGCGCAGGATCAGCAGATGCTGGCCGAAGTGATCGATCCGTTCGTTCGCGCCGGGCACCCCGGCCGAGTTCTGGTTGAAGGCCGATCCCGGCTTCGGCTTCAGCGAACCCGCCTGGTAGCGGAAGGTGTGAACCGAGCCGACCTCCAAGTACTTGCCGATGCTCTCCCCGGGAGCCGAGGCCACGATCCAGCCGCGGTCGATGGCCACCGCGGAACCGAACTGGTCATAGCGCTCGGCCGAACCGGGCACGCCTGCCGAGTTCTGGGTGACGGTGACGCCCTTGAATCCGACCGCGCCACGACGTTCCAGGACGGTGACGCTTCCCGCGTCCGCGACCTTGCCCACGTTCTCGTACGGAGTCCCGACGACGAGCGTGGAGCCACTGGCGGCGATGTTCTGGCCGAAGCCGTCGCCGGCTTCGCTCGTTCCGGGGATGCCGCTGCTGTTCTCGGTGAAAATGGTCCGCTTGCCCGGCACGCCGGCGTCATCCACCGGCCAGACCACCAAACCACCGGCGCGCTTGCGCCCGGACACCGTCAACTCCGGCGCGCCCGCCACGATCAGCGTGGGCTGCCCGACCATCACGGCCACCGTCCAGCCCAGCGAATCGCCGTACGTGGCCCCGGACGCCAGGCGACGGACGTTGTCGGTGCGGAGCCCGTTCTCGCTGCCGTACAGGATGAAGACCGCGCCGCCCTTCTTGTTCATGCTGTGGTTCGGGGCGCTGACCACCAGGTCGGTGTAGCCGTCGCCGTTCAGATCGTGCGCCGCCATCGAGTGGCCGAGGTCGGTCACCTCCGACTTCGAGATGCTGCTCCACTCGATCCAGGAGTTGCGGCCGCTGCCGTACGCCACATCCACCCGGGTGTAGGCGCCGGCGGCGACATCGACGAGGCCGTCGCCATCGAAGTCGACCAGGCCCTCCTTCGGCGCCGCCGCGGCCGGCACGGCGGACAACGCCGCCGAAACCATGCCGAAAACGAAAAGCGAACAGACCAAACGACGCAGAACGCGCATTACTTCCCCCACCGTGACAAATCCCGAAACATTCTAAGGCGGGAGCGAGTGTTCGCCAAAAGATGCGCTAGAAGCCGCCCCAGGCAGCCACCCGGGCCGACCAGGCGGCGTCCACGGCCAGATCACGGCCGTCCAGCCGCACCACCGGGCACACCCCGCGGATCGAGGACGCCAGCCAGACGCCGTCGGCGGTGAACAGGTCCTCGGCCGGGATCAGCTCGTAGCGACTCCGGACGCCCTCGGCCGCCGCCCCGGCGAAGATCTGCCGCACGGTGATCGAATCCAGGATGCCGGTCGCGCCGGGCGGGGTGGTGATCAGGACGCCGTCGCGCAGCACCACGACCGCCGCGGTCGGCGCCTCCAGCGCGTAGCCGTCCGCGCTGACGAAGAGCGCGTCGTCGTCGCCGCGCCGCGCGGCCTCCCGCTTCGCGGCGGCGTTGACCGCGTACGACAGCAGCTTGGCGCCACCGAGCAGCCACGGGGCGTCCGCGAAGGCGTCACTGGCGTAGCCGCGGCTCAGGATGCGCACGGCGACGCCCGCCCGCGCCCGCCGCATCGCGGCCAGGTCGAGTTGGGTGATGGTGAGGAATCCGGTCGGCACCCCCGGCGTCGATTCCGCGCCGCGGGTCAACACCAGCTTCAACACGGCCTCGGGCGCCGGCGTCCAGGAGGCGACGGCGTCCGTGATCAGCACGCGCCAGGCGTCCGCGTCGAACGGCAGCTCGAGGGTGGCAGCCGAGGCGGCGAAGCGGATGAGGTGGGCGTCCAGGTTCTCCACGACGGCGTCCGGGCCGAGCACCCGCATCGCGTCGAAGCAGCCGTCTCCCCTGACCAGGCCGACGTCGTCCGCGGTCGCGATCGGCTCGGCCGTCGCCACGACGCCGCGGCCGAGGACGGCCACCAGTTGCCTGGTCAATGCGCGCAGGCGGCGATCGCCTGCTCGCGCAGCGCGATCACCATGGCGTCGGGATTCTCGGCGCTGTAGACGGCGGAGCCGGCGACGAACGTGTCCGCACCGGCCTCGGCGCAGCGCTCGATGGTCTCGACCGAGACGCCGCCGTCGACCTGCAGCCAGAGCTCGCCGCCGCGGGCGTCGATCAGTTCACGGGTGCGGCGGATCTTGGGCAGCACCAGGTCGAGGAACTTCTGGCCACCGAAGCCGGGCTCGACGGTCATCAGCAGCACCATGTCGAGTTCGCCCAGCAGGTCGGCGTACGGCTCGATCGGTGTCGCCGGCCGCAGCGCCATGGACGCCCGCGCCCCCAGCGCGCGCAACTCGCGGGCCAGCTTGATCGGGGCATCGGACGCCTCGACGTGGAAGGTGACCGACTCGCAGCCCGCGTCCGCGAAGGCCGGCGCCCAGCGGTCGACCTCGGCGATCATCAGGTGGATGTCGAGGAACGCCCTGGTGCCCGCCCGGATGCACTCCACGACCGGCAGGCCGAGGGTCAGGTTGGGCACGAAGTGGTTGTCCATCACGTCGATGTGCACGCCGTCGGCACTGGGGATCCGGGCGATCTCGCCGGTGAGATTCGCCAGGTCGGCGTTCAGGATGCTGGGCGTGATCCTCATCGTCATGCCCAGCACCCTATTGGTTCACAACGGCTTTCGTAACCGGACGCCGCCTCCGGCGCGGCTCAGCCCGTCCGGCGCATCAGGGCCAGGAACATGGCGTCGGTGCCGTGCCGGTGTGGCCACAGCTGCAGATAGGGTCCGCGGGCGGCGTCCGCGAGCTGGGGGAGGACGGCCGGGGCATCCAGCAGCTCGATCCCCTCGGCGGCCTCGACCACCTCGACGGTCTCCCGCCGATGGGGTGAGCAGGTGACGTAGGCGATCACCCCGCCGGGAAGCGCCGCCGCGATCGCGGAGGCGAGCAGCTCGTGCTGCAGTGGGACGAGGGCGTCCAGGTCGGCGGGTTGCCGCCGCCAGCGGGCCTCCGGACGCCGGCGCAGGGCGCCCAGGCCGGTGCAGGGGGCGTCCAGCATCACCCGGGAGAAACGGCTGGCCGGCCAGGCCGGGCGGGTGCCGTCGGCGGCGATGACGACCGGCTTCGGTTCGGGGTAGCGGGCCAGCGCGCGGGCCACGAGCGCGGCACGATGCGGCTGCAGCTCACTGGCCAGCAGCCGTTCGCCCTTGCCGCGAGCCAGTCCGGCGAGCAACGCGGCCTTTCCGCCCGGGCCGGCGCACGGATCCAGCCAGGGCCCGGCGGGGGCGTCCACCCGGGACAGCGCCCAGGCGACCAGCTGCGATCCCTCGTCCTGGACGCCGGCGCGGCCCTGCGCGACCGCCGGCACGTCGGCCGGGTTGCCGGACGCCTCCGCGCCGAAGGGCGACCAGCGCAGCGGCCGGCCGCCCAGCTCGGCGACCTCCGCCAGCCCGGGCCGGACCACCAGGTGCGGCACGGGCGGGGTGTTGTCGGCGGCGAGCAGTGCCGGCAGCTCGTCCGTCGGAAGGACATCGGCGAAGGCGTCGATGATCCACTGCGGGTGCCGACTCAGCAGCGCCTCGGCATCGGCCCGTTCGGCACGCAGTCGCTCCGCCCAGCCGTCGGCGTCCAGGGCCGCCACCTTGCGCAGGATCGCGTTCACCACGCCCGTGACACGCTGGGAAACGACCACCCGGCCCAACTCGACCGTGGCCGCGACGGCGGCATGACTCGGCACCCGCAATTCGAGCAACTGGTGGGTGCCGAGCCGCAGCAGGTCGACCACGGCGGGTTGCAGGCTGCGCAGCGGACGGCCGCCGGCGGAGGCGACGATCGCGTCGTACAGGCCGAGCCCGCGACAGGTACCGGCGACGAGTTCGGTGGCGAAGGCGGCGTCCCGGGCCGACAGCCCGGCGGTGTGCTCGGCGAGGGCCAGATTCGCGTAGGCGTCGTCGGCGGTGATGGCCCGCAGCGTCCGGTAGGCCGCCACCCGGGACGGGTCGGAGCCCGGCGAGCGGCGCTTGCCGACCGGCCCCGAGGCCGACCTGCGATAACGATCGGGATCGGGCACCTCTGTCCGTGCCCGATCCCGATGCTTGTTTCCGCTCATTCGAACGACCCCGCGTCGCCACCCAATCCGCGCCCCCAGTCGGCGGCCGCCATGGGCCGTTTTCCGGCCGGCTGCACCTCGAGGAGTTCCAGCACGCCGCGGCCGGTGCCAACGTTCACGGTGCGGCGACCGGCGTCGATCGCTCCGGGTGCCAGCACGGTGCCTGCCTGCGCCCGGCCCAGCCAGACCTTGAAGCGGTCGCCGCGGTAGGTCGTCCAGGCGACCGGGCTGGGATTGCAGGCGCGGATCTGCCGGTCGACCTCGACCGCCGGCCGTGTCCAGTCGATCCGGGCGTCGGCGACGGTCAGCTTGGGCGCCAGGTTGATGCCGGTGTCGGCCTGTGGTGTGGCGACGGCCGTGCCCGCCTCGATCGCGTCGAGCACCTCGACCAGCAACTCGGCGCCACGGTCGGCGAGCCGGGCGAGCACCTGCCCCGAGGTCTCGGTGTCCGTCAGCGGGGACGGTTCCTGCAGGTAGACGTCGCCGGCGTCCAGCGCGGGAACCAGGTCGAAGATCGAGATTCCGGTCTGGGCGTCGCCGGCGAGGATGCCGCGCTGCACCGGGGCCGCCCCGCGCCAGGCCGGCAGCAGCGAGAAGTGCACGTTCACCCACCCGTGCGGCGGAATGGCCAGCACGTCGGCGGGAATCAGGGCCCCATAGGCGACGACCGGGCAGCAGTCGGGCGACAGTTCGCGTAGCCGGGCGGCGAACCCCGGCTCGCGGGGGCTGACCGGCTTCAGCGTCTCGATGCCCCGCTCGTCCGCCCAGGCCGCAACCGGGCTCGGCACCAGGCGTTTGCTGCGGCCTCGGGCGGCGTCCGGGCGGGTGACCACGCCGAGGAGTTCGTGCCGCGAGGTGGCCAACGCCTCCAGGGTGGGCAGGGCAACCTCCGGGGTACCGGCGAACACGAGACGCACCGCGTCAGCCTAGTGGGCAGGGATGGAGGCGGGCACGACCGGCCGTCATCCAGGGAACCCTGGTCCCGTCATCCCGGGAACCGTCGCCCCGTCATCCCGGACTTGATCCGGGATCCCCCGCTCCGCCACCTCGGCCTCGCTCGAGGATCCCGGCGTACGCCGACGCACGATCAGCAGCCATCCCAGCACGACCAGGACTCCGGCGCCGGTGACCAGTCCGACGGCCGTGCCGACGGTGGGATACAGGGTCGGCACCGCGCCGACCGGCAGCGCCACCTGCTGCTCGCCCGGCGGCCGTCCGGTGGCATCGAACGAGTCCACCCGGCTGTGCAGGCGTCCGAAAGCATCGGTCGCCAGGCTGACGCCCGAGCCGGTCTGGCGGACCACCGCCATGCCGTTCTCGATTGCCCGGACGATGCTCATCTCGGCGTGGATCCGCCTCACCTCGAACCAGTCGTTCGCGGGAATGACCATCAGGTCGACGTCCTGGGCGCCGGCCTGGCGGATCACCTCGGGGAAGTCGGCGTCCCAGCAGATCACCGCGCTCAGCCGCCCGAACGGCGTGTCGACGACCGCCAGGCGTCCGTCGCCGCGCAGGGAGCCCTCGAAGGCGTTGCCGCCGTACTTGACGTGCGAGAGCACGACGCCGCCCCGCGGGTCGAGCACCTCGACCCGGTTCGCGGCGGGTCGCGTGTCGACGGTCAGGGTGGGCAAGACGATCCAGGCGTCGTGGCGGCGGGCGACCTCGGCCAGGCCGGAACGGAGGGAGGCGACGTCGGCCTCGGTGCCGAAACCGGCCGCCTCGGGGAAGACGATCAGCTCGGCGCCCGTGGCCGCCAGGCGCTCGGCCTCGGCCACCAGGTGCCGATGGGTGGACGCCACGACCCCGGCGAACTCCACCGAAGCGGCGTCCAGTGCCAGCGCGTCGGCGATCGCACCGTTCGGCAGCGACACGCCCGCGACCTGCACCACGCGCTCCGGGGCGGGACCCAGCACCGGCCGGATCAGGCCGCCGACCACCACCAAACCGACCAGGGCGACCGCGCCCCACGCCGGGGCCGGGACGGCACCCCGACGCTCCCAGACGAGCGCGGCGAGGCTCGCGCTCCACCCCACCACGAACACCACCAGCGGCAGGCCACCGAGGGCGGCGAGCTGAATCACCGGCGTCCCCACCTGGGTGTACGCCTGCGACCCGAACGTCCCGATGTCGGTGCTGGCGGTGGTCAGCGTGTCCACCGCGGTCCAGGCCACCGGGAAGACCAGCGACGCCGACGTCGTCGCCCCCACCCGGCGATGCACCCACCGGTCGAGCACGAACACCAGCATGCCGATCAGCGCACCCGTCACCGGAATGACGGCCGTCGGCAGCGGAGCGGTGACGACGGCCGGGACGACGCCGTTCCAGGCGACGGCTCCGACGACACCGACGAGCGCCGACAGCAGGAAGAAGTCGAGCACCGGGCGGGTGGTGGCCCGGTAGTAGTGCAGCGTGAGCACCGCCCCCACCCAGGCCGCCACGGGTAGGTTCCACTGGCCGCCGGTGAACGTCGCCGCGGCGGCGATCCCGGACAACAGCACGATGCGGGTGACGGGTTTCATGGCTTCCTCCTCGGTTGGGGTCGACCCCGACGCTACGAAGCCCGCGGCCTGCCGGCATCGGCCGGTGGGGTGTCCGTTCGGGGGCCCGTTCGGCCAATGCCGCGTCGCGTGGCAGGTCCTACGATCGGGGCATCGGCAACCCTGACTGACTGAGGAGGGAGCATGGCGGACGGCCGGAGTTCGGCGACCGCGGGGCATCGCTGGAGCCACCTGCGGCGCACTCTTGCGGAGCCGTTGGTGATCTACCTGTTCGTCACGGCGGTGCTGACCATGCTCACCTGGCAGGCCGTGGCCGCGCTGCTGCAGGAGGGTCGTCCGGGTGTGGCCGCGACGGTCATCGCGGCGGTCGCCTGCATGGTCGCGGGGTTCTGGTGGAACGGACTCCTCGGGGGACGGCAGCGCTGGTGGCCTGCCTACGTCCTCGTCCAGTCGACGCTCGTCGTGGTGCTGTTCGTCGCCACCCGGATCGTCGTCGGCGTCGACATCTCGGTGGCCGAGTCGGCGCTGCTGTGCCTGGCCGGCGAGGCGCTCGGCACCTGGGGAAACACCAGGCGCGGCTTCACGCTCGCCGGCGCCTACCTGGCGGCGGCCGCCGCCGGCGTCCTGCTGATGACGCCGCCCGTCGCGTGGGCGGCGCCGCTGAACCAGTTCGGTCTCATCGCCGCGACGGTGATCGTGCTGGTCGTGCTCTACAACCGGGCGGACGCCGAGCGACTCCGCGCCGAGGCGCTCGCGGCCGAACTCCGAGCGTCCACCGAACAGGTGGCCACCCTGACCCGGAACGCCGAGCGGCAGCGGATGGCACGCGAGCTGCACGACACCCTGGCACAGGGACTGATCGGGATCACGCTGCAGCTCGAGGCCGCCCGCGGTCACCTGGAGCGCGACAACGCCGCACGGGCCCTGGCCATCGTGGATCAGGCGCTGACGAGCGCGCGCGGCACGTTGGCCTCCTCGCGCCGGGCGATCGACGACCTGCGGCGCAATCCCGATGACCTCGCCTCCGAGATCGGGGCACGGGCGGCACGGTTCACCCGGGAGACGGGGGTCCGCACGGCGGTGGAGATCAGTGGCGAGGTCGCGCTGTCCCCCCAGACGCGTGAGCACCTGTTGCGCGTGCTCGACGAGGCGCTCGCCAACGTCGCGCGGCACGCGACGGCGGGGCAGGTGGCCGTCCGGTTCTCCGACGGCGACGCCGGCCTCGACCTGCAGGTCACCGACGACGGTCGCGGCTTCGACCCGGACGCGGTGGGCGACGGTCACTATGGGCTGGTCGGCATGCGCGAGCGCGCGAACCTGCTGGGCGGGAGCCTCCTGGTCGACTCCCATCCCGGGCGGACATCCGTCCGGCTGGAGGTGCCGCGATGATCCGGGTGTTGCTCGTCGACGACCACGAGGTCGTCCGGCAGGGCCTGCGGCTGCTGCTGGAGACCAGCGACGACATCGACGTCGTCGGTGAGGCGTCGGACGGCGCGGAGGCGCTGCGCGCCGTCGCGGACGCCCAACCCGACGTGGTCCTGATGGACATCCGGATGCCGCGCCTCGACGGCATCGAGGCGACCGAGCGACTGCGGGTCGACCACCCGGAGATCGCCGTGGTGATCCTGACCACCTACAACGAGGACGCGTTGCTGCTGCGCGGCCTGCGCGCCGGCGCCCGTGGCTATCTGCTCAAGGACACCAACCACCAGCAACTCGAGCACACGATCCGGGCGGCCGCCGCCGGGGACGCCCTCCTTCAGGCGGATGTGCTCGCCCGTGTTCTCGCGTCCCGCGCCGAGCCCGGTCCTGCTGCCGGAGAGGTCGCGCCCGGCCCTGCGGCAGCACCCGCCGGGCTGACCCGGCGCGAGACCGAGGTGCTTCGGCTCGCCGCCGACGGCCTACGCACCCGCGACATGGCTGCGGCCCTCTACGTCGGCGAGCGAACGGTGAAGGCGCACCTCGCGTCGATCTACCTCAAGCTGGAGGTAGGGACCCGCGCCGCCGCGATCGCCAGGGCGCACCAGTTGGGCCTGCTGCGCTGATTCCCGGGACCGAGATCCGGTGGCGTCATGGGCTCAGAGAACCGCGGGATCGACCCGCACGCGCAGCGACCCCTCCTCCTTGTGCGCCGTGCGTCGCATCTGTACCGCCTTCGCCGCCGCCACGAGCGCCGATCCGGTGGCCAGGGGCGTCCGCAGCATCGCCCGCACCTCGCCGTCGGCGACCGGCACCGGTCCGAGCGGGGTCGCGCCGGTCTCGGCGTGCAGCGTAGCCACGGCGTCCTCGACGACCTGGACATCGCCCTCCACGCTGACCAGCCGGGTCACCGGGGGAAAGCCGGCCTGCGCCCGGTCGGCCAACTCGCGCTCGGCGAACCCGATCGGGTCGAGCCGCACCAGCGCCTGCACCGCCCGCGCGAACGCCGGCCCGGCCACCACCACGCTGCCGTCGTCGGACGCCCCGCGCACCAGCGCCGTCGCGGCCAGCCAGCGGCGCAGCGCCTCCTCCCCCGCCCGCAGGTCGGCCCGGGCCAGCAGCAGCTCGGCGTCCAGCAGCACCGCCGCGGCATAGCCGCCCTCGGCGATCGGTTCGACACCCGGGGTGGCCAGCACGAGGGCCGGCTCGGCGCCCACCTCGGCCACCCGGTGGTCGCCGCTGGACTGGATGACCGGCGTCTGCGGGAAGGCCCGGCCGAGTTCCTCGGCCGTCCGCACGACCCCCACCCGGGGGGCTCGCAACTCGGTGCTGCCGCACTCGGCGCAACGCCAATCGGGCCGGACGCCGCACACCCGGCACACCGGGGCCGCCCCCCGCTCGGCCCGCTCGCCGGCCAACGGATGCGCACAGGCGGCGCAGCGGGCGACGGTGCGGCAGCGGGCACAGGCCAGCCCGGCCAGATATCCGGCGCGCGGCACGTGCACCAGCACCGGTCCCGACGCCAGCCCGGCCCGGATCGTGGTGAACACCTCGTGGGGCAAGCGGGAATGCGCCGCCGGGTCGCGCCCGGCCGCCGGGGTGCCGTCGTCGGTGGCCCGGACGACGGCGCAGCTCTCACGGCGAACGACCGCGGGCAGTTCGATCGAGGTCAGCCAGCCCCGCTCGACCATCGCCTGGCTCTCGGTGCTGCGGGCGTAGCCGGCGTACAGCAGTCCGCAGTGCTGCCGGGCGGCACGCAGCGCCGCCACCACCCGGGCGTGCGGGTAGGGCGCCCGCGGCTCGGCCCACGAGTCGTCGCCGTCGTCGAACATCGCGATCAACCCGAGATCGGCGACGGGGGCGAACGCCGCCGCACGGGTACCCAGCACGAGCCTCACCCGGCCGCGGGAGGCGGCCAGGAACGCCCGATAGCGGGCCGCCGGCCCCTTCTCGGCCGTCAGGGTGACGAAGCTGCCGCGTCCGAACATCTCGGTGCAGCGCGCCTCCAGCCGGGCCAGATCGGCGGCGTCCGGCACCAGCAGCAGGACGCCGCGCCCCCCGGCCAGGGTCGCGGACGCCGCCTCGATCAGCGCGCCTACCCAATCGCCGACGGGGCGGGCCACCGGGGCCAGGCACAGGGCAGCCCGGGGCGCGACACCCGTGGCCAGCGCCCGCAGCAGCGAGGCCCCATGCGGATACTGCGACAACACCACCGGTTCGCCCTCGGGCGCTCGAGGTTGCGGGTAGTCCGGTGGATCGGGGGTCTCGGTCATGCCGTGCCGCGGCGGCACCGCCAGCCGGACGACGTCGGCGAACGTGCCCGCGTAGTGATCGGCGACGTCACGAATCACGCCGGCGATCTCGGCCCCCAGCACTGGCTCGGACGACACCACCCGCAGCAGCGGCGACAGCTCGCGGTCCGCGTCCGAGGGCTCGGCGATCTCGAGGACATAGCCATCGCGCTGTCGCCCGGCGAAGCGCACCTTCACCCGGCAACCCGGCACCACCTCGGATGTCATGGGATCGGGAATCGCGTAGTCGAAGGGCCGGTCGAGATGCGGCAGCGGCATGTCCACCGCCACCCGCGCGACCCTCGACCCGTTCACGCTCCGATGCTAGGGCTCGCCCCTGACAGGACAGGATTCGGGCTCACTCCGGACCTGCGCCACGGGCGTCCTGGTCCATCGCAGCGAACCGCGAGAGTCGGCGTCCGGATGCACAGGAGAACCGTCCGCAGTGAACGACAGAGCCGTCCCCGACTTGAACCGCGACAAATTCGATCACGGTGGTTGAGCTCGTCGAAACCACTGAAGCCGCGCAGGGTCTCGACGAGCTCAACCAACGAGAGGGGTCTCGACCAAGTTCGACCAACGAGAGGGGTCTCGACCAAGTTCGACCAACGGACGGAGGCCGCGAGACCAACGCAATCGAAGAGCGGAGTGGGCTGCACCCCGTCCTGGTGTGGTGGGCGTGAAGCGCGCGAGTCGCCTGCCACCCAACTGAGGACAGACAACAAAGTACGACGAGCTGCGCCCGGGCGGGACGGGGTGCAGCCCACTCCGCGGAACCAGACGCAATCCGAAAGCACCCAACCACAAGGGGTCTCGACAAGCCCGACCAACAAAGGCTGGGTCTCGACAAGCCCGACCAACGAAACGACCGTCGAGATCCCGGCGTTCGCCGGGATGACGGGAGCGCGACTACCCGCGGACGGCGGCCGCCAGGGCGTCCGCGCGATCGGTGCGCTCCCAGGTGAACTCGGGCAGCTCGCGTCCGAAGTGGCCGTAGTTGGTGGTCTGGGAGTAGATCGGGCGCAGCAGATCGAGGTCGCGGATGATCGCCGCGGGCCGCAGGTCGAACACGTCCAGCACCGCGGCGGTGATCTGCTCCAGCGGCACCTGCTCGGTGCCGAAGCACTCGGCGTAGAAGCCGACCGGATATGCCCGGCCGATGGCGTACGCCACCTGCACCTCGCAGCGGGACGCCAACCCGGCCGCGACCACGTTCTTGGCCACCCAGCGCATCGCGTAGGCGGCCGAACGGTCGACCTTGGACGGGTCCTTGCCCGAGAAGGCGCCGCCGCCGTGCCGGGCCATGCCGCCGTAGGTGTCGACGATGATCTTGCGGCCGGTCAGGCCGGCGTCGCCCATGGGTCCGCCGATGACGAACTTCCCGGTCGGGTTGATGTGCACCTTCAACCCGTCGGTGGAGACGTCGTAGCGGGCCAGCACCGGCTCGATCACCTCGTGCATGATGCCGGGCCGGATGTCCCGCTCATAGGAGGCCGCCCCGGTGTGCTGTGACGACACCACGATGGTGTCGACGGCCACCGGCACCTCGCCGTCGTAGCGGATCGTCACCTGGGTCTTGCCGTCGGGCAGCAGGAACGGCAGCACCCGGTTCCGCCGGACCTCGGTCAGCCGCTCCGCCAGCCGGTGCGCCACATCGATCGGCAACGGCATCAGCGTCGGGGTGTCGGTGCAGGCATAGCCGAACATCAGGCCCTGGTCGCCGGCTCCCTGGGCGTCCAGCGCATCGCCGGAGCCGCCCTCGCGGTGCTCGCCGGCGTCGTCCACCCCCTGGGCGATGTCGGGCGACTGGGCGCCGATCGAGACCAGCACGCCGCAGGACGCCCCGTCGAACGACTTCTCCGACGAGTCGTAGCCGATCTGCAGGATGCGTTCCCGGGTCAGCTTGGCGATGTCGACGTAGCCGCTGGTGCTGACCTCGCCGGCCACCACCACGGTGCCGGTGGTGACCAGGGTCTCCACCGCGACGCGGCTGTCGGCGTCCTCGGTCAGCAGGGCGTCCAGGACGGCGTCCGAGACCGAGTCGGCCAGCTTGTCGGGGTGGCCCTCGGTCACCGACTCCGAGGTGAACAGGCGGCTCATCGGGTGCTCTTCCTCCTGGTGGCGACGGCATCAAGGATGCGATGCGCGACGAGATTCTTGTCACCGGCGACCTGGTCGACCACGCCGTCCGGATCGATGATCGTGACCGTGTTGTCGGCGGCGCCGAAGACCGCTCCCCCGCTGACGTCGTTCAACACCAGCAGGTCGCAGCCCTTGCGGGTCAGCTTGACCCGGCCCAACTCCAGCAACTGGGCGACGTCGGCGGCCGTCTCGGCGGCGAACCCGACGATCACCTGTCCCGGACGCTGCCGGTCCCGCGACAGGGTGGCCAGCACGTCGACGGTCTGGGTGAGCCGGACGACCATGCCGGCGTCACCCTCCTTCTTGAGCTTGGTGTCGCTGACCGTCTCGGGTGCGAAGTCGGCGGGCGCCGCGGCCATCACGATGACGTCGGACGCCGGGGCGACCGCGGCCATGGCCTCGGCCAGGTCGCCGGTGGACGTCACCCGGACCGGTTCCGCGCCCCCGGGAACCTCGGCGGTGATCGAGCCGGCGACCACGGTCACCTCGGCGCCGCGCAGCAGCGCGCCCCGCGCGATCGCCATGCCCATCCGGCCCGACGACGCGTTGCCCAGGTAACGCACCGGGTCGATCGCCTCGCGGGTGCCGCCGGCGCTCACCGTCAACCGGACGCCGACCAGATCCCGGCGGCGAGCGGAGTCCGCGACGCCCGGCTCCAGCAGCGCCAGCGCCACCTGTTCGATCTCGGACGGCTCGGGCAGCCGGCCCGGCCCGGTGTCGGCGCCGGTGAGGCGCCCGGAATCGGGGTCGAGGACGACCACGCCGCGCTCGCGCAGGGTGGCCACGTTCGCCCGGGTGGCCGGATGCAGCCACATCTCGGTGTGCATCGCGGGTGCCATCAGCACCGGGCAGTCGGCGGTCAGCAGGATGTTGGTGAGCAGGTCGTCGGCCCGGCCGGACGCCGCCCGCGCCAGCAGGTCGGCGGTCGCGGGCGCGACCACCACCAGGTCGGCCTCGCGGCCCAGCGCGACATGCGGCACCTGGTGCGCATCGGCCCACACCTGGGTGTGCACCGGGCGCCCGGACAGCGCCGCCCAGGTGGTCTCGCCGACGAACTCGAGTGCGCTCGGGGTGGGCACGACGGTCACCTGGTGACCGGCCTCGGCGAACAGCCGCAGCAGCAGGCACGCCTTGTATGCGGCGATTCCGCCGGCAACCCCGAGCAGGATCCGGCTCATCGGCGGATCAGGCCAGGTCGTCGCTGAACGGATCGAGGTCGTTGAACTGCGGGTCGGCCTCGGCCTCGGCACGGGCGGCCGCCTCGGCCTCGGGATCGATCTCGGTGCACTCCAGCACACCCGCGTTCACCTCGCGCAGCGCGATCGACAGCGGCTTCTCCTGGACGCCGGTGTCGACCAGCGGGCCCACGTTCTCCAGCAGGCCCTCGCCGAGCTGGCTGTAGTAGGCGTTGATCTGGCGGGCGCGCTTGGCGGCGAACAGCACCAGGCGGTACTTGGAGTCGACCTTCTCCAGCAGTTCGTCGATCGGCGGGTTGGTGATGCCCTCGGGAACCTGCGTGCTCGAAGCATGTGTGCTCAAAAGGATGACCTTCGGTTCGTGCGGCGCACGGTGACTCGGCGCCGTCGGGTGATGCGTCCTGCACCTCGACCCTGACGAGTCCGACGGAGCGGGTTCCACCAGGGCAGAGGTCACAAGCTCAGTAAGCCTACCAAGTCATCGACCGCCCGGCCCAAATCGTCGTTCACCACGACGTGGTCGAACTCGTTCGCGGACGCCAATTCGTCCTTCGCGGTGGCCAGCCGGCGCTGGCGTTGCTCGGCGGTCTCGGTGCCGCGTCCGACCAGGCGGGCGACCAGCTCGTCCCAGTTCGGTGGTGCGATGAACACCAGCCGGGCCTGCGGGAGCTTGGCCCGCACCTGCCGGGCGCCCTGCAGATCGATCTCCAGGATCACCCGCTCGCCGCGGGCCAGGGCGTCCAGCACGGGCGCGGACGGCGTCCCGTAGCGGTCCCGGCCGTGCACCACCGCCCACTCCAGCAGGCCGTCGCGGGCCAGCAGGTCGTCGAAGGCGGCGTCGGAGACGAACCAGTAATGCTGCCCGTCGACCTCGCCCGGACGCGGTGGCCGGGTGGTCGCCGACACCGAGACCCAGACCGCGGGGTGGCGCTGTTTCAGCGCGCGAACGACCGTGCCCTTTCCTACCGCCGTTGGACCCGAGATGACAGTGACGTCACCGCTCACCGAACTCGGCCTTCAGGCCGGCGAGCTGATGCCGTCCGAGTCCACGAATCCGGCGGTTGGCGGCGATGTCGTAACGCTCCATCACCAGGGTCGCGCGCTTGTCGCCGACCCGCGGCAGCGCCTTGAGCAGATCGATCACCTTGACGTGGGCGAGCACCTCGTCGGCCGCCGCCTCGTCGAGCGCCTGGGCGAGGGTCAGTTCCCCCGAACGCACCCGCGCCTTCAGCGCCGCGCGAGCGCGGCGCGCCTCCGTGGCGGCCGCGCGAGCCGCCTGCAGCTGCTCCGTCGTCAGTTGGGGTATCGCCACGGTGACCTCCGGATGTCCTTGGTGCGCCACAATTTACAGCCCATTATCGGCGCTGAAAACCCTTGCGGGCAGGCCATTCGGGGGTAATGCCCCGACTCTAGGAACGGTTGCCGAGCAGGGCCTCGACGCGGGCGGTCAGCGCGGCGGCGTCCGGACCGGCGCCGATCACGTCGCGGCTCACCGCGGGCAGCACCTGGTTCAGGGCACCACCGAACAGCGCCGGCAGGTCATCGATCCGACCACCCTGGAAGCCTATGCCCGGGACCAGGATGGACGCGTTGAATTCGCTCACATCGCAGCCCAGGTCGCTGTGTGTGCCGCCGACCACCAGGCCGATCGCACCCTGGCCCGATTCGATGTTGGCGAACTTCGCGGCGTCGATGATCTCCTGCGCCACCGAGCCCTCGTGGTCGCCGCAGAGCGCGAGCTGCACCTGGCCGCCCTCCGGGTTGGACGTCCGGGCCAGGACGTAGACGCCGCGTCCGTAGCGGTGGGCGCGGTCGAAGGCGGGCTGCAGGGAGCCGAAGCCGAGATAGGGCGAGACGGTGATGGCGTCGGCGGCCAGCGGGGCGCCGTCGGCCAGGTAGGCCTCGGCGTAGGCGTCCATCGTCGAGCCGATGTCGCCGCGCTTGACGTCGAGGATGCTCAGCGCGCCCGCCTCGGCGATGTCGCGCAGCACCCGCTCCAGCACCGCGATGCCCGCCGAGCCGTGGAGCTCGAAGAACGCCGACTGCGGCTTGAACACCGCAACGCTCGCACCGAGCACCTCGACGATCCGCCGGCTGAAGGTCTCGGCGCCGGCGGCGTCCACGCTCAGCCCCCAGGCCCGCAGCAGCCCGGGGTGCGGGTCGATGCCGACGCACAGCGCCCCCCGCTGCTCGACGGCCGCACGCAGTCTTTGTCCATAGCTGCTCATCGGTTGCTTCCTCTCCGGGGGTGCCTGGTCAGCGCGTTGATTCGGGCCGGGAGCGCCGGCCCGGCATAGACGAAGCCGGTGTACAGCTGGACCAGCGGGGCGCCCAGGTCGAACATGGCGGACGCGTCGGCGGCGGTCATGATGCCGCCCGCCGCGATCACCGGCAGGTCGGTGTGCCGGGTCAGGTAGCCCACCACCTCGCGGGCCCGCCGGGTCAGCGGGGCGCCGGACAGGCCGCCCGCCTCGTCGGCCAGGGCCAGCTCGGACGGGTCGATGCCGTCCCGGGCGAGCGTGGTGTTGGTGGCGATCAGGCCGGCCACCCCGGCCTCGGTGCAGGCGGCGAGCACCTCGTCGATCTGCGGTTCGGTCAGGTCGGGCGCGATCTTGACGAACAGCGGCGCCCGCCCGGCGGCCCGCTCGACCAGAGCCGTGAGCAGGGTGAGCAGCGCTCCCGCATCCTGCAGGCTGCGCAGGCCGGGGGTGTTCGGGCTGGACACGTTGATCGCCACGTAGTCGGCGTGTGGGACGACCAGATCGAGCGAGGCCAGGTAGTCGTCGACGGCGTCCTCGACCGGCACCACCTTGGTCTTGCCGATCGAGATGCCGATCGGGATGCCCGCTCCCTCGTTGCCCCGGTAGACCCCGAGCAGCGACAGCTCGTGGTGCAGCCGGGCGGCGCCGGCGTTGTTGAACCCCATCCGGTTGATCAGCGCATGCGAACGCCGCAGCCGGAACACCCGTGGCTTGTCGTTGCCCGGCTGGGCGTGGGCGGTGACGGTCCCGAGTTCGGCGAACGAGAAGCCCAGCGCCTCCCAGGCCAGGACGGCGCGGCCGTCCTTGTCCATGCCGGCGGCCAGCCCGACGCGTCCGGGGAAGTCGATGCCCGCGACCCTGACCGGCGCGCCGCGGCTGCCGGCCAGTAGCCGGGTGCCGGACACCGCCAGTGGCGAGCGGCTGAACCGGGCCAGGGCGCCGATCATCTGCTCGTGGATCGCCTCGGGATCACCGTGATGGGAGCCGAACAGCAACGGGCGCAGGACCGCCCGGTAGCCGGCGTCGATCAGGCTGACCCGCGGACTCATGCGCCGGACGCCTCCAGCTCGCGCCGCATGTCGGCGCTCCATTCCTGCAGCGGCCGGACGGTCAGGTTGCCCCGGCGGAGCGCCTCGATGCCCTGCACCGCCGCCGACAGCCCCTGCACGGTGGTCACGCACGGCACGTCGCAGAGGATCGCCGCCGAGCGGATCTGCCAGCCGTCCCGGCGCGGGTCGCCACCCTCGGAGACGCCCAGCGGGGTGTTGAAGATCAGGCTGATGTCGCCGTCCATGATCGCCTGGACGACGGTGCGGGTGCCGTCCGCGCCGGGGCCCTGGGTCTCCTTGCGCAGCACCGTCACCTCGACGTCGTTGCGGCGCAGCACCTGGGCGGTGCCCTCGGTGGCGTACACCTTGAAGCCGAGATCGGCCAGCCGCTTCACCGGGAAGATGGCGTGCCGCTTGTCCCGGTTGGCGACCGAGACGAACACCGAACCCTCGGTGGGCACGTCGCCGTAGGAGGCGGTCTGGCTCTTGGCGAAGGCCACCCCGAAGGTCAGGTCGAGGCCCATCACCTCGCCGGTCGACTTCATCTCGGGGCCCAACAGGGTGTCCACCCAGGCGCCGTCGGCGGTGCGGAACCGGTTGAACGGCATCACCGCCTCCTTGACCGCCAGCGGCGCCGACTCCAGCGTGGTGGTGCCGTCCCCGGTGGCGCGCAGCGTGCCGTCGGCCCGCAACTCGGCGATGGTGGCGCCCAGCATGATCCGCGAAGCCGCCTTGGCCAGGGGGGTGTCGGTCGCCTTGGAGACGAACGGCACGGTGCGCGACGCGCGCGGGTTGGCCTCCAGCACGTACAGCACGTCGCCGAGCAGGGCGAACTGGATGTTGATCAGGCCGCGGACGCCGACGCCCCGGGCGATTGCCTCGGTCGCGGTGCGGATCCGTCCGACGGTTTCGGTGCCGAGCGTGATCGGCGGCAGCGAACAGGCCGAGTCGCCGGAGTGGATGCCGGCTTCCTCGATGTGTTCCATCACGCCACCCAGGTACAGCTCGCTGCCGTCGAAGAGGGCGTCCACGTCGATCTCGATGGCGTCGTCGAGGAAGCGGTCGACCAGCACCGGCGAGTTCGGGGTGATGTGGGTGGCCCGTTCGATGTAGCCGACCAGGGAGTCGTCGTCGTAGACGATTTCCATGCCGCGTCCGCCGAGCACGTAGGAGGGCCGCACCAGCACCGGATAGCCGATGTCGTGGGCGATCTCCAGGGCGTCGTCGGCGGACGTCGCCATCCCGTAGGCGGGGGCGGTCAGCTTGTTCTCGGCGAGGATGCGGCCGAACGCGCCGCGCTCCTCGGCCAGGTGGATCGCCTCGGGTGAGGTGCCGACGATCGGGACGCCGGCGTCCTTGAGCGCCTGGGCCAGCTTGAGCGGGGTCTGCCCACCCAGCTGCACGATCACGCCCTTCACCGGTCCGGCCAACGACTCGGCGTGGTAGACCTCGAGCACGTCCTCCAGGGTGAGCGGCTCGAAGTAGAGCCGGTCGGAGGTGTCGTAGTCGGTGGACACCGTCTCCGGGTTGCAGTTGATCATCACGGTCTCGTAGCCGTGCTCGGACAGGGTGAGCGCGGCGTGCACGCAGGAGTAGTCGAACTCAATGCCCTGGCCGATCCGGTTCGGGCCCGAACCCAGGATCAGCACCGCCGGCTTGGTGCGCGGCGCCACCTCGGTCTCCTCGTCGTAGGACGAGTAGTGGTACGGCGTCCGGGCGGCGAACTCGGCGGCGCAGGTGTCCACGGTCTTGAACACCGGCCGCACCCCCAGCGCCCAGCGGACGCCGCGGACGACGTCCGTGCTGAGGTGCCGCAGCCGGGCGATCTGGTCGTCGGACAGGCCGTGCCGCTTGGCCAGCCGGAGCACGTCCGCGGTCAGCTCGGGCGCCGTCCGGACGTGCTCGGCGACCTCGGCGATCAGCTGCAGCTGGTCGAGGAACCAGGGGTCGATCTTGGTGGCGTCGAAGAGTTGCTGGGCGGTGGCGCCGGCGCGGAACGCCTTCATCACCAGGCCGAGCCGGCCGTCGTGCGGACGCGCGGCGGCGGTCAGCAGCTCGTCCAGCGTCTGGGTGATCCCGCCGGTGAAGTCGAAGGTGGACTTCGGGTCCTCCAGCGAGCGCAGCGCCTTGCCGAGCGCCTCGGTGAAGTTGCGGCCGATCGCCATCGCCTCGCCGACGCTCTTCATGTGCGTGGTCAGGGTGTTCTCGGCGGTCGGGAACTTCTCGAACGCGAACCGGGGCGCCTTCACCACGACGTAGTCCAGCGTCGGTTCGAAGGACGCCGGGGTCTCGGCGGTGATGTCGTTGGGGATCTCGTCGAGGGTGTAGCCGACGGCCACCTTGGCGGCGATCTTGGCGATCGGGAAGCCGGTCGCCTTGGACGCCAGCGCGCTGGAGCGGGACACGCGGGGGTTCATCTCGATGACGATCATCCGCCCGTTGTCGGGGTTGATCGCGAACTGGATGTTGCAGCCGCCGGTGTCGACGCCGACCGCCCGGATCACGCCGATGCCGACGTCGCGCATCGCCTGGTACTCGCGGTCGGTCAGCGTCATCGCGGGCGCGACGGTGATCGAGTCGCCGGTGTGCACGCCCATCGGGTCGAGGTTCTCGATCGAGCAGACGATGACGACGTTGTCGGCCTTGTCGCGCATCACCTCGAGCTCGTACTCCTTCCAGCCCAGGATCGACTCCTCGATCAGCACCTCGGTGACCGGGCTGGCGGCCAGGCCGGTGCCGGCGATCCGGCGCAGTTCGGCCTCGTCGTGGGCGAAGCCGGAACCGACCCCGCCCATGGTGAAGCTGGGCCGCACCACCAGCGGGTAGCCGAGGTCGGCGGCGGCACCCAGCACCTCGTCCATCGAATGGCAGATGTGGCTGCGGGCGACCTCCGGCTTGGCACCGGGGATGTCGAGCGCCTGGACGATCTCCTTGAACTTCTCCCGGTCCTCGCCCTTCTGGATCGCCTCGAACGAGGCGCCGATCAACTCGACGCCGTATTCGGCGAGGACGCCGCGCTCATGCAGCGCCACAGCCGCGTTCAGCGCGGTCTGCCCGCCCAGGGTGGCGAGCAGGGCGTCCGGACGCTCGGCGGCGATCACCTTCTCCAGGAAGTCGGGCTGGATCGGCTCGATGTAGGTGGCGTCCGCGAACTCGGGATCGGTCATGATCGTGGCCGGGTTGGAGTTCACCAGGATCACCCGGTAGCCCTCCTCGCGCAGCACCCGGCAGGCCTGGGTGCCCGAGTAGTCGAATTCGCAGGCCTGGCCGATGACGATCGGCCCGGAGCCAACGACGAGGATCGACGAGATGTCGGTCCGCTTGGGCATCAGTTCTCCTGATCGGTGGTGCTCTGATTCGGGGTGGTACTCGAGATGTCGGGATTCGGATCGGTCCGCTTCGGGTCGGTTCCCGGGCTCGTGCGACGGCGCTGCATCACGTCGACGAAGCGGTCGAACAGGTAGGCCGAATCGTGCGGGCCAGCGGCCGCCTCGGGGTGGTACTGGACCGAGAAGGCCAGCAGTTCGTCGGTCTCATCGGTGAGTTCCAGGCCCTCCACGACGTCGTCGTTGAGGCAGACGTGGCTCACCCGGGCGTTGCCCCAACGGGTTTCGGTGGCCTCGCCGAGGGGGGCGTCCACGGCGAAGCCGTGGTTCTGCGCGGTGATCTCGACCTTGCCGGTGCGCAGATCCTTGACCGGCTGGTTGATTCCGCGGTGGCCGTATTTCAGCTTGTAGGTGCCGAAGCCGAGGGCGCGTCCGAAGATCTGGTTGCCGAAGCAGATGCCGAAGTAGGGGACGCCGTCGTCGAGGACGCCGCGGAGCAGCTCCATCGGGGCGTCCGCCGTGGCCGGGTCGCCCGGACCGTTGGAGAAGAAGACGCCGTCGGGGTTCAGCGTGCGCAGCTGATCGAGGGTCACGGAGGCCGGCAGCACGTGCACCTCGATGCCGCGCTCGGCCATCCGGGTCGGGGTCATGTCCTTGATGCCGAGGTCGACGGCGGCGACCGTGAAGCGCTTCTCGCCCACCGCCGGGACGACCTCGGTCTGCGTCAGCGTGACGTCGGCGACCAGGTCGGAGCCGGCCATCACCGGGGTCTGCAGCACCCTGGCCAGCAGCTTGCGGGGGTCGAGTTCGACGGTCGAGATGCCGACCCGCATCGCGCCGCGCTCGCGCAGGTGCCGGGTCAGCGCGCGGGTGTCGAGCTCGGCGATGCCAACCACGCCCTGGTTGCGCAGTTCGGCGTCCAGCGACCGGTTGGAGCGCCAGTTGGAGCGCACCCGGGAGAGATCGCGCACCACATAGCCGGCGACCCAGATGCGGGACGACTCGTCGTCCTCGTCGTTCCAGCCGGTGTTGCCGATGTGCGGGGCGGTGGCGACGACGACCTGCCGGTGATAGCTCGGGTCGGTGAGCGTCTCCTGGTAGCCCGACATGCCGGTGGAGAACACCGCCTCGCCGAACGCTTCGCCGGTGGCGCCGAAGGACACGCCGCGGAAGGATCGTCCATCTTCGAGAACCAACAAGGCCGGGGTCTGTTCGCGATCGAAGAAGCCTGAAGGCATGGAAGTCCTTTCCCCGCCGGGGCGGGCTCAAACTCACGGAAGACTAGCAAAGCCGGGCAGTGCCCCCGACCGCCCACCCCGGCATGGACGCCGTTCGCGCGGGTGCCCGGTGAGGTTCGGGGACCGGTTCCCTTCCGGTTCCGGAGACGGCTCGCCCGGGATCAACCCCTGGGGGCCGGGCAGACTCATCGGTAGGGTCACAGAGGTGAGCGACGATGTGAACCCACCTTCGGCGGCCGATCCGATCCAGGCGGCCGTGCCCGGCCCCGCGGTGCCTTCCGACGCCGCCTGGCGGCCGGCCACCGATGGCGACGTGCCCGCTATCACGGAACTGCTGCGTGCCGAGGAGATCGCCGGCACCGGCGAGACCTCGCTCAGCGAGACCGAGGTCGGCGAGTGGTTCGACACTCCGCGCGCCCGGGAGCGCAACGTCGTCCGCGTGCTGGAGCGCGACGGCGTCCTGATCGGCGTGTGGCGGGTGTTCCGCAACTTCGAGGACAAGTACTGGGCGCAGGTCGCCGTCGATCGCCGGCTGCCGGGCGCACTCGTCGACGAGCTGTGGGTGGCCGGCCTGGACTGGGCCGAACGCGTCACCGTCGCCCTGGCCGACGGTTTCGGCGTGACGAACCCGCGGCTCGACCTGTGGGTGTACGAGGGCGACGCGCTCATCCGCCGGCATGCCGAGGCGTCCGGATTCCAGCAGATGCGGGCCTTCATCGAGATGCAGATCGACCTGGACGGCTACGCCGCCCCCGACCCCGATCCGGCGGTCCTGGTGCGCCGCGCCGAGGTTGCGGACGCCGGCAGTCCCGATCTGGCCACCATGTACCACGTGCTCACCGAGTCGTTCCGCGACCACTACGACTTCCAGCTGCGCAGCTTCGAGGACTGGTTGGAGGCCAAGGAGGCCGACGCCCTGGCCGACCCGAGTCACTGGTACCTGGCCGAGCTGGACGGCGAGGCGGTCGGCGCCCTGAAGGGGGACGACTCCTACCTCGAGGTCGACGACGCCGGCTACATCGCCAGCCTCGGCGTGCTGCGCCAGGGCCGCGGACGCGGGGTCGCGAAGGCGCTGCTGCACACCAGCTTCGCCCGCTACGCCGCCGACGGCCGGGTGGCCGTCAAACTGCACGTGGACGCCGAGAGCCCCACCGGCGCCACCCACCTGTACGAGTCGGTCGGCATGTACCGGCGGCTGGTCGGGTTCGACTTCCACAAATGGGTCGGCACCACCCGAGTCTGAAACCCGCGGGCCAGTCGATGCTCAGGGTCGCGACACGCTGCCCGCCGCTCACTGGCCCGCGGATATCGTCCTCGCCGTTCAGCGGTGTCGCGCCAACGCCGCTCGGACGACCTCTACGACGCCGGCCGGGTCGGCGGTGACGTCACCGGCCGGGATCGGCAGCACGGCCCAGCCGGCGGCAGCCAGGCGCGCGTAGCGCCAGCGGTCCTTGTGGAAGGCCGTCCGAGAGCCGTGGTACTGCCAGCTGTCGATCTCGACCACCACCCGCTGCCCGGGAAAGGCGATGTCGACGACGAACGTGACCCCGTTGATGGTGATCGGGACGTTGGTGCGCCA
>JAANMX010001460.1_pt1 | contig 26883 bp, 31 predicted proteins | sample 7279681 | NCBI WGS metagenome assembly JAANMX01 (sample SAMN14094542, study PRJNA606508) | bioreactor metagenome | isolation source: A lab-scale SPAN reactor treating ammonium-rich wastewater day 351 | place: Ireland: Galway | collected 2018-01-01 | reverse complement strand
TGATCCGCTTGACCGAAAAGATGCTGCCCGGCCTGCTACCACTCCCCCGCCCCGGTCCAACCAAAAACGCACCCTGAAACTTGTGTAGATACGATTGGTTTACACGATGGGCTCTGGGTAGTTTGCGTGTTGCGGACGCCCTAAACCTTCATCACGTCCTTGGTCTTCTTGTCGAGCAGTTCCTCGATTGACTTGTTGAACTTGTCCGTGAGCTTCTGGATTTCGTCCTTTAAGCCGCGGTGGTCGTCCTCGGTGAGGATGCTGTCTTTCAGGCCCGCATCGCCGTGCTTCATGGCCTCGTGGCGCGCGTTGCGGATGCCGACTTTTGACTTCTCGGCCATGTCCTTGCACTGCTTGGCCAGGCGCTCGCGGTTTTCCTGGGTCATGGGAGGGATGCGGCAGATGATCACCTTGCCGTCGTCGCTGGGCGTCAGGCCGATGTTGGCCTCCAGGATCGCCTTGTTGATGTTTTTGGTCTGGCTCTGGTCGAAGGGCTTGATGGTGATGGTGCTGGCGTCCGGCGTGTTGATGGTTGCGGCCTGCTTGAGCGGCGTAGGCGAGCCGTAGTAGTCGAACTTGATGTTCTCCACCATGGCCGGGCTGGCCTTGCCGGCGCTGATGCCCAGGAACTCCTGGCGCAGGTGCTCAAGCACCTTGTCCATGGCCTCTTCGGTCTCCAGCATGATGGTTTCGTAATCGCGCGTCATGGTCGGCTCCTGTGGTCCGGCCTTAGGTTATAGGTTTTCAGGTTTGAGGGTAAACCGGCATCGCATGCCGGGGTGATAATTCAGGCGGCGGAACCGGGGCCCTCTACTATGATGGGGGTATGGACCGCCCCCGGTTTCCGGTGTGCCTGCTGCTGGTAGCCTGCCTGCTGGGCGCGGGGTCGCTGCTGGCCCAGGTCAACACGGCGCCGCAGATCTCGGCCCCGGCATCCGCCCAGACCGGCTGGGCGACTCCCTATGCCTTCGGCGGCGCGGTCAGCATCACGGACGACGCCGCGCCTGCGGACATGCTGAAACTGACCATCGAGGTGCAGAAGGGCGTGGTTTCACTGGGCAGCTCCAGCGGTCTGAACTTCACGGTCGGCGATGGCCAGAACGACACGCTGTTGACCTGCACCGGCACGCTGGCCGCCATCAACACGGCGCTGGCCGGCCTGGCGTATTCGCCCGCGGGCGGCGTCACGGGCACGGACGTGATCTGGATCGGCGTTGACGACCTGGGCAGCGGCGGCGCGGACGGCGCGCGCCAGAACTCGGTGTACGTGCAGGTCTCGATCATCACGCCGGACGGCGAGATCCAGCTCGAGCACGCGGGCTTCGTGCTGCCTGACGACAGCGTGGAGCTGATCCAACTGGCCGTCGCGCGGGCCAACGTGTTCATCTTCAAAGTCCATAACCTGGGCCCCGAAGAGCTGCACATCGCCGGTTCATCCATCCGAAACACCTACAACTGCGCCGTGGCCGTGACCACCCACCTGCCGCCCATGATTGACGCAGGCGCCCACGAGTTCCTGATCCTGGAGGTCACGCCCGCCACGGCCGGCGCTTTCGCCTTCGAACTGGCGATCGTCAACAGCGACCACGACGAAAACCCCTTCGACCTGTACGTCACCGGCCAGGCCGTGCATCCCGGCCCCGCGCCCGAAGACGCGGGCTGCAGCAGCGGTGAACAAAGCGGCTGGTGGTGGCTGGTGCTGCTGGCGATCCCGGCCGTGATGTGGCTGCGCCGGGCGGCCTAGTACGCCGTCAACCATGTGCTGCGACAGTTGATGGTGTCGAACGACACGGTAACCTCGAAGAGCCGCAAAGGACCGCCAGGACTTATACCTTCGCGGCCCTTCGCGGTTGCATCTCAGGACAGGGTGCAACCGGCGGAGAGCCTGTCTGACGCTGCACTAGGCTTCGATGACTGTGCCTACGTCTTCGCCCTTGATGGCGCGCTCGATGTTGTCCGGCACGTTCATGTCGGTGACCATCACGGGCATGGCGTGCTCGCGGCACAATGCTATGGCCGTCTGGTCCATGAAGCGCAAGTTCTTCTCCAGCGCCTCCTGGTAGGTCAGGCGGCTGAAGCGCCTGGCGCCGGCGTTCTTCTTGGGATCGCTGTCGTAGACGCCATCAACCTTAGTGGCCTTGATGATCACGTCGCAGCCGATCTCGATCGCGCGCTGCGCGGCCGCGGTGTCGGTGGTGAAGTGCGGGTTGCCGGTACCGGCGGCGATGATCACCACCCGGCCCTTCTCCATGTGGCGGATGGCGCGGCGACGCACCCACTTTTCGGCGACGCGCGGCACGTCCAGGCTGCTGAGCACGCGGGTCTGCAGGCCGATGCTTTCGCAGGTGTCCTGCAGCGCGATGGAGTTCATCACGGTGGCCAGCATGCCCATGTAGTCGGCCGTGGCTTTGCCGATGCTGGGAATGTTCAGCTGCGCGCCGCGCACGAAGTTGCCGCCGCCGACCACGACGGCCAGCTGCACGGGAAGCTCGACGATATGCTTGATGGTGCGGGCGATCGACAGCATCTGCTCGCCGTCGATGCCCATGCCGCCCTTGGGGCTGAATGCTTCACCGGAAAGCTTCAGCAGCGGCCTTTTGTATCTTGTCTCGCCCATGGCAGGGGTTGTACAGCGTGACGGCAGGCGTAACAAGCACCCGGGCAGAAGCCGCGCCCAGGGCGGGTTTGACGCGGCTTGCGCCCGGGGGGGGCGCGGTTAGAATCGCGGCACCAGCGACCGGAAGAGAGCCAAACCGGCTATTTCAAGGGATTGTGACATGGCAGAACAAGGGACACCGCAGATTGCCTACGGCCTGCAGGGCGTGGTCATTGACGACACGCGAATCTGCAAGATCGACGGCGGCATCGGCAAGCTCTACTACTACGGCTACAGCATCGAGGACCTGGCTGAGCATTGCAGCTACGAGGAGGTCGTCTACCTGCTGCTGAAGGGCAAGCTGCCCAACGAGGCGGAGCTCAAGCAGATCAGGAAAGAGCTGGTCGCCGCGCGCGGCCTGCCCTACGGCGTGCGCGACGTGATCAAGAGCGCGCCCAAGACCTCGGTGCCCATGGACGTGCTGCGCACCGCTGCCAGCACCCTGGCGCTGACCGACCCCAGCCCCAACGACAACACCGACGAAGGGCGTTACCAGAAGGCCATCCGCCTGGTCGCCCAGTTCCCGGAAATCGTGGCGGCCGACTACCGCCTGCGCCGCGGCCATGAGCCGATCGCGCCGGACCCGGAGCTCGACCACGCCTCGAACTTCCTGTACATGCTGCACGGCGAGCGCCCCGGCGCCGACGCCGCCCGCACCATGGACTGCGCGCTCGTGCTGCACGCCGAGCACGGCTTCAATGCCAGCACCTTCACCGCCCGCGTGATCGCGGCGACGCTGTCCGACATGTACAGCGCCGTGACCGGCGCGGTGGGGGCGCTGAAGGGCCCGCTCCACGGCGGCGCCAACGAGGGCGTGATCAAGACCCTGCTGGATATCGGTGAGCCCGCGCGCGTGGAAAGCTGGCTGAACGACAAGCTGCAGGACAAGTCGTTCCGCCTGATGGGCTTCGGCCACCGTGTCTACAAGGTGCTGGACCCGCGGGCGATCGTGCTCAAGAAGTACAGCAAGAAGACCGGCGAGGAACGCGGCACCACCAAGTGGTACGAGATGAGCACGCAGATCGAAGAGCTCATGAAGACGCGCGAGAAGCCGCTCTACCCGAACGTGGACTTCTACAGCGCCAGCACCTATTTCATGATGGGCCTGCCGCCCGAGATCTTCACGCCGATCTTCGCCGTCAGCCGCGTGGCAGGCTGGGCCGCGCACGTGATCGAGCAGCAGAACCACAACAAGCTGATCCGCCCGGGCGCCCATTACATCGGGGAAATCGACCGCAAGTTCCCGCCGATGTCCGAACGCTAGGCCGCAGAGCCCATCGTGTGAGCGATGGGGCTTCGCACGCAACCGCCGAAGGGTCGCGAGTGTCTCAAGGCACTCGCGACCTTTGCATTGCGCAACACCACCCTTGACAGGGCGGGCTCTGTCGAGTCAGGGTTGTGCGAATGGCACGAACCAAAGTCCTTCTTCTGGGCGCGTCCGGCAGCATCGGCGCCAGCACCCTTGATGTCCTGCGCAAGCACGCCGCGCGCTTTGAGCTGGTCGGCGTTGCCGCCGGCCGTCGCCACGAGGCGCTGATCGAGGCCGTGCGCGAATTCAAACCGCAGGTCGCGGCGCTCACCAACGCCGAGGCCGTGAAGGCCGCCAAAGCGGCGATCGACGCGCTCGACACCAAGACCGAGTGGCTGCTGGACGGCGACCAGCACATGGTGGACCTCGCCCGCGAGCTCGACTACGACGTGCTGCTCGCCAGCGTGACCGGCGCGGCGGGCCTGCCCGCAGTGCTGGAGGCGGCAAAGCGCGGCAAGCGCATCGCGCTGGCCAACAAGGAATCGCTGGTGATGACCGGGCCGCTGCTGACGGCGATCTGCAAGCAGACCGGCGCGGAACTGCTGCCCGTGGACAGTGAGCACTCGGCCATCTTCCAGTGCCTGCGCGGCGAGAACCACGACGAGATCAAACGCATCATACTTACGGCAAGCGGCGGGCCGTTCCGCACCACGCCGCTCAGCGAGCTGAAGAAGGTGACTCTGAAGCAGGCCTTAAAACACCCGACCTGGGAGATGGGGCCCAAGATCACGATTGACTCCAGCACATTGTTCAACAAGGCGCTTGAGGTGATCGAGGCGCGCTGGCTGTTCGACGTGCCGCGCGCGAAGTTGGATGCCGTGATCCACCCGCAGAGCGTGGTGCACAGCATGGTCGAGTTCGTGGACGCCAGCATCATCGCGCACCTCGGGCCCACCGACATGAAGATCCCCATCCAGTTCGCGCTCAGCTACCCGCAGCGCATCGAGCAGCCCGTGCCCACCTGGCCCTGGGAGCGCATGAGCACCCTGAACTTCGAGCCCGTGGATTACGAGAAGTTCCCGGCCCTCGAGCTCGGCTTCGCCGTAGCCGAGGCCGGCGGCACGCTCGGCGCCGTGTTCAACGCCGCCAACGAGGTGGCCGTGGACCGCTTCCTGCACGAGCAGATCGCCTACCTCGACATCTACAAAACCGTGCGCAGCGTGGTGGACAAGCACAGCAACATAACCCAGCCCAGCCTCGAGCAGGTGCTCGAGGCCGACCGCTGGGCCCGCGAGCAGGCCGCGAAACAGTGAACAGGAGCCGGGAGCGCAAGCGACCGGTCAGCTTTCCTGCACAGGTACGCCAACCCGTCGCTTGCGCTCCGGGCTCTTGTTCACCAACATGCGCGGCCATGACTGAAACCATGAAAGCTGTGCTGGTCCGCGAGCATGGCGGCTTTGACAAGCTGCTGATCGAGCCCGCCCCTCGCCCGAAAATCCGCGCCGATGAAGTGCTGGTGGGCGTGCGCGCCTCCGGCATCAACCACCTCGACCTCTGGGTGCGCAAGGGCGTGCCCGGCCACAAGTTCCCGCTGCCCATGATCCTCGGCACCGACATCGCCGGCGTCGTGGTCGAAAAAGGCGAGCTGGTGGACAACGTCGAGCTCGGCCAGCGCGTGGCCGTCATGCCCGGCTTCGCCAGACCGACCTCTGAGGAAGCCATGTCCGGCAAGATCCACCTCGCCCGCGACTACGGCATCTTCGGCGAAACACGCAACGGCGGCTGCGCCGAGTTCATGGACGCGCCGGCCGTCAACCTGATGCCCATGCCGGACTGGATGAGCTTTACGGACGCCGCGGCCTGCCCGCTGGTGTTCCTGACCGCCTACACCATGCTGCGCAAGGCCGAGCTGCAGCCCGGCGAAACGGTGCTGATGCACGCGGCCGGCAGCGGCGTGACCAGCGCGGGCATCCAGATCGCCAAGCTGCTGGGGGCCACGGTAATCACCACCGCGGGAAGTGACGAGAAACTGGTGAAAGCAAAGGCGCTCGGGGCCGACTACACTATTAACTATCGCAGCCAGGACTTCGTAGAAGAGACCAAGAAGATCGTGGGGCGCGGCGGTGTGGACGTGATCTTCGACCACGTGGGGCCGGAGACATTCGCCGGCAACATGAAGGCGATCAAGTGGGGCGGGCGCATCGTGACCTGCGGCAGCACCAGCGGCGGCGAAGTGCCGCTGAACCTGCGGGCGGTGTTCTTCAAGCGCGTGAGCATCATCGGCAGCACGATGGGCCCGAAGGCGGACCAGCTCACGGTTTGGAAGCTGCTGTGCCAGAAGAAGCTGAAGCCGGTGGTTGACCGGGTGTTCCCGGTGGCGGAAGTGGCCAAAGCGCACGAGTACGTGGAGTCGCGCCAGGCGTTCGGCAAGGTCGTATTGGACCTGGCGACGTGGTAGGAAACCGTGTTGGCCTGCCCGACGTAGCCTTGGCGAAGTCGGGTGCCTGTCCCCCTTCGGGACGCAGGAGCGAAGCATGTTCTGCCAGTTGATCAAGGTGACCTGCCAGCAGGGTGAAGAGGCCGACACGCGCCTCGCCCTCGACCGCTACATCAAGGCCGCGAAGCTGAACCCGGGCTTTCTGCACGGCAGCTACATCGTGCCCGAGCCGCACCCGGGCGGCGAAAGCCCCGGCGGCTTCAGCATCAAGGATCGCGAACGCACCTTCTTCATTTACCTGGCGTTCCGCAGCCCGCGCGACATGCTGAAACACGTCGAGCTCTACCACGGCGGCGAAATGAGCCTGCTGCCCAGCCCCCACGACTACATGCTCGGCAGCTTCACCGAAAACGACAACGTGGAAGTCGAAAATCTCTACGAATGACATTGGTTTCGCCGAGGACCCGGCCGGCAACCATCCCGTGTTCCTGCATCTGACTTCAGTGAAACCATAGATGAACATGGGTTCACATGTGCACCGATGTTCATGAATGGTTTCCGGCCGAAGGCCGCTTGCCATCGCGCGCCCAGAACACACAATCCCTTCAACACGGAAGGAACCGCCATGGCCTACAAGCTGATCTCCGTCGAGCGCCACGCCGGCAACCCGCGCATCGTGATCGTCACGCTGAAGCGGCCCGAGGTGAAGAACGCCATCAACAAGGCCATGGTCACTGAGCTGCACGCGGTTTTCGACGCGCTGCGCGAAGACACCGAGGCCGGCTGCGTGATCTTGACCGGTCAAGGGGACGACTTCGCCGCCGGCGCCGACATCGCCGAGCTGCGCGAGCGCAAGGCGCTGGAAAGCCTGGCCGCCATCAACAACGCCCTGTTCAACAAGATCGAGCTGAACCCGGCGCCGGTGATCGCGGCCATCAAAGGCTACGCGCTGGGCGGTGGCTGCGAGCTGACACTGGCCTGCGACATCCGCATCGGCGGCAAGTCCACCAAAATGGGCCAGCCCGAGGTCAACCTCGGCATCATCCCGGCCGCGGGCGGCACCCAACGCCTGCCGCGCATCGTGGGTCTAGGCCGCGCCAAGGAGCTGGTGCTGACCGGCTTCATCATCGACGCGGATGAGTGCCACCGCATCGGCCTGCTCAATCACGTGGTGGATGACGCCGAGCTGATGAACCACGCCCTGAAGATGGCCGAGACCATGTGCAAGAAGGGCCCGCTGGCGATCCGCGTCGCCAAGCAGGCCCTGAACCAGAGCAGCCGCACGGGGCTGGAGACAGGCCTGGTGTTTGAATCCGTCGCGCAGGCCATGCTGTTCGAAAGCGAAGACAAGATGAAGCGCATGACCGATTTCCTGGAACGTAAGAAGTAGGTGTTGGCTGCTAGCTGTTAGCTGTTAGCTAACAGCCAACAGCCAACAGCCTGCAGCTGGAACCAACGGAGCAACAATGAGCATCGCGAAGATTGCGGTCATCGGCGCCGGCACCATGGGCCACGGCATCGCGCAGGTGGCGGCCATGGCCGAGTACCACGTGGCGCTGTACGACATCAACCAGGACTTCGTGGACCGCGGAATTGCCGCCATCCAGGCCAACCTGGCCAAGGGCGTCGAGAAGGGCAAAGTCGCGCCCGAGGTGATGGACACCACGCTCAACCGCATCAAGGGTACTGTTGACCTGTCAACAGCCGCGCACCAGGCCCAGCTGGTGATCGAGGCGATCCCCGAGAAGCTCGAGCTCAAGGCCGAGCTGTTCGGCAAGCTCGAAGGCCTGTGCGACGAAAGCTGCATCTTCGCCAGCAACACCAGCAGCCTGAGCATCGAGAAGATCGCCGCCGCCACCAAACGGCCGGACCGCGTGATCGGCATGCACTTCTTCAATCCGGTGCACATCATGAGACTGCTGGAGATCGTGGTGACGCCGCAGACCAGCGAAGCCACGCTGGCCGCGGTGCGCGAGCTCGGCGGCCACCTGGGCAAGGACTGCATCGTGGTGAAGGATTTCCCCGGCTTCGCGACCAGCCGCCTGGGCGTGTGTCTGGGGCTCGAGGCGATCCGCATGGTCGAGCAGGGGGTGGCCAGCGCCGAGGACATCGACAAGGCCATGACGCTCGGCTACGCGCACCCGATGGGGCCGCTGAAGCTGACCGACCTGGTGGGCCTCGACGTGCGCCTGAACATCGCGGACTACCTGCACAAAGAGCTGAACAGCGAGGTCTTCAAAGCCCCCGAGCTCATGCGCCAGATGGTCAAGGAAGGCAAGCTCGGCAAGAAGTCCGGCCAGGGCTTCTACAAGTGGGACTGACGCAAATGCGCGGACTCATAAGTTCCCTTCTGGCGATAGTGTGTGCCTCTCTGATCACTGCATGTCGGAGTTACGACCTCTATCCGCCAACGGAAGTTGAGTACGTGGAGTTTACGGGCGGTGTCTTCCCGGACGCACCGACGGCCCGCGCACTCGAGCTTGTTTTGAACGAAAACAAGGTCGAGGGAAACAAGTGGGTTCTGCAACTCGGAGTCGATCGACAGGGCGAGGTTGTCGCAGCGCGTGAGATAGTGATAGATGCCCACAAGGTGACCTTCGGCGAACTCACTGTGCGGAAGATAGTGGGCGAGCCGCATGCAATTTTGAACGGGTCGGTCGGCGGATGGGAACTTGTACCTGTGAACCCCGGGGGCTCAGACGAGAGCTGCAGCTACGGGGTGCTTCGCGACGAAATTGATGAAAACGTATTCTGGGTGACGTACCCGATGCGCGGTAGTCATCCCGGTGGGTGGATTGCCTCACCCAAGTAGTCCGCAAGGCTAGCTTCTCGCTGGCGCTGTGAGGTGTGATAGCATGTCCCCATGCGAACACTGACGCCGCTTGCCGTTCCTGCCCTGCTGCTGGCCGCTTGTGCCTCCACGCCCAAGCCTGTTGAGCCGCCTTCGCCTCTGGCCTCTGTTGAGCGCTTCTATGCCGCGCCGGTGGTCTATGACTTTGACGAGCCCGCGGACTGGGACCTTCCAGCCGGCGAGTGGGACGAGAAAACCTCTGACTTCAGCGAAGCCTGGTTCAGTCGCCTGGAAGTCACGCGCCGCGCGCCGATATCCCGCCTGCAGGGCGACCTGCCGGCCGGCGGCGCCGCCATCCAGTTGATCGTGCGCGAAGTCGACCTCGGCTTCTTCGCCGGCATCGTCCGCAAGCCCGCCATCTGCAAGGGCGAGCTGCTGATTTCTACCCGCGCCGAAGGCGTCATCAGGAGCTGGGAGGTCGAGTTCCGCACGCCCGACGACGCCGGCTGGCAGTGGTACACCTACGGCGGCCGACTCGAATCGGCCCACGACGCCTTCGCCGTTGACGCCATCAGCCTGATCCAGCGCGAGCGCGGCCGGTAAGTTTTGACTTGGCTCCCGCCCGGCGTCAGACTGGTGGCCTTCCTAAGGGGGCAATCATGACACTCGTGAAGCTTGGCGCGCTTGCGCTGTTCTCGATGTTGCTGGTCGGCTGCGGTGGCGGGCTGCGGGTCACCACGCCCGAAATCGACGACGCCGCGGCGCTCGAGGCCGTGTCGGCTTTCCACATCGCGCAGGTGGAGAACACCACGCCCATCAACCCCAAGTGGGAAATCAGCGAGCCCGACTGGAAGCTCAAGACCAACGAGTGGTCCAGCCAGTTCGCCGGCGAATGCGGCCGAGCCGAGAAGGCCGTCTACGCCCTGGGCCCCGGCGCGGAGGCCAAGGAAGGCGCGGTGGTGAGCTTCAAGGTGACCGACATGAACCTCGGCACCTACGCCTACTTCTACAAGCACCCGGGCTGGATCAAGGGCGTGCTGACCATCAGCGACGCGGCCAGCGGCAAGGTGCTGTTCCGGGGCTCGGTGGACAGCATGGGTACCACGGACGGCACGGACCGCTTCTCGCTGGAGGGGCGCATCAAGGTTGCGCACCTGCGCGTGGCGCAGGACGTGGCCTGGCTGATCGACCGTAAGTCCGACTGATCAGCCGAAGTACGCGGGCGCGTTGCCGGCCTTCCACTTGATGTTGCAGCCCGCGCTGGGGCGCTGCTTGTCGCTGACCGGCTTGCCGGCCAGCACGGCGTTAATGGCCGCGCGCAGGTCGGCGCCGGTGACCGGCACGTCGCTATTGGGGCGCGAGTCATCGAGCTGCCCGCGGTAGACCAGCTTGTGCTCGCGGTCGAACAGGAAGAAGTCGGGCGTGCAGGCGGCGTGGTAGGCCTGGGCGACTTCCTGCGTTTCATCGTACAGGTAGGGGAAGGCGTAGCCGCGCTGGGCGGCCTCGAGCTTCATCTTATCGGGCGCGTCGTCCGGGTGGCTGGCGACGTCGTTGCTGTTGATGGCGATGATGGCCAGCTTGTCGCGGTAGTCGCGGCCGATCTGCGCGAGCTCGGTGGCGACGTGCTTGACGAAGGGGCAGTGGTTGCAGATGAACATCACCAGCAGGGGGTAGCCCTTGTAGGTCTCGCTGGAAACGGTGTCGCCCGTGATGTCCGGCAGCGCAAAGGCCGGCGCGGGTGTGCCCAGGGGCAGCATGGTGGATGGGGTAACGGCCATGGCAGTCTCCTGTTCGGGTGTCCTTAAGCTAACTCGTGCACTTCCGGGGTAAAGCACTTCCGGCTGATGAAGGCATCTGGAGGTATACTGAACGGGCATGCTACGAAGCCTCACACTTGCAGTCAGTCTGCTTTGCCTGCTCGTTGCGGCGTGTGCCAGGAGCGCCGAGACGCCGAGTGCACGTAGCGGCGAAGCTTTGCGTGATCACCCCCTGGTGGTGAAAGCACTGCCAGGGAACTACCGGGACATCCTGGAACATCCCGACAAGTTCGAAATAGTGACCCTCGCCTGCGAGGGCGAGGAGTTGCCGCGGGGCGTCACGTCCTCGGCAATGGTCAGCAGGTTCCGCATGGTCGATCGACGCGAGGTGTCGGATCAGGCGCTCCGGAAGAAACTTGTGACGGCGTTCTACAAGGGTGTAAGCGGCGGAAAGGACAACGCGGGCGCCGGCTGCTTCGAGCCTCATCACGGCATTCGCGCGACAAAAGACGGCGAGACGGTCACGATCCTGGTCTGCTTCCTGTGTTCCAACTTCTACGTCCTTCCCGAGGGCGTGCGCAACGGCATCCTGCTCGACCCTGAACCCGTTGAGGTCTGGCGCGATGTCGTGAAAGAGCTCGGAATGGCCGAGGTTCCCTTGACACGAATGGGACGTCGGCCGCCCTAGCCTTACAGCGGCAAGCGCAGCGCAAGGCTCCGTGGCTCATGCCCGCTTGACGGTCCAGAGCTGTTCGCCGCCGTGGCGGTAGGGCTGGCCTTCGAAGCCGCCTTCGAGCTTGACCACTTCGAGGCCGCTGAGCTCGAACAGGTGTTCCATCTCGTACCTGAAGAAGTAGCGCAGGTGGATCTTGTGGGCGCGGCGCCATTGCGAGTTGCCCTGCGCGTCGAATTTCTCGTACACGATGGTTTCCTCGAAGCGCTGCTCCTCGGGGCAGCTCACTCGGGACGACATCGCAACGATACGGCCGTCCTTGCCCAGCGGCTTTTCGCCGAACAGGCGGGCGGCGCTGCCGTTGACGTCGAGGTTGGCGCCCAGGATTCGCAGGTTGGGGTCAAACAGGTCGATCACCAGCCTGCCTTGACGTGTCAAGTGCTCGCGGCAGCACTCCAGGCAGGCGCGCTGGTCGCGCACTTCGTGCAGGTGCTGGAAGGCGCGGAAGGGGATCACGATCAGCGGGAATTGGCGCTTCAGCTCAAAGCCCCGCATGTCGCCTACCAGCAGCTTCACGCGCTTGCGCACCTCGGGCTTTTCGCGCGCCAGTTTCTCCGCCGCCGCGTCCAGCATGCTCTCGCGCAGCTCGATGGCCGTCACCTTCGCGCCCGCGCGCGCCATCGGTATCGTCACGCGGCCTGTGCCCGCCGCCAGCTCCAGCACGCTGCCGGCAGCCTTGGCCTGCCTGCCGAACCAGGCGACGTCGCCGGGCACCCCGTCGCTGAGCAGGTCGTAGAGGTCCGGCGCCGTGTACAGGTCGCTCATGGCTCGACCTGTTCGGGCTCTGCGGCTGGCAGCTCGCGCACGTTGGTGACGCTCTCGGCCGCGAAGGTGCGCTGCTCGTCGCCGCCGGCCAGCTTCAGCGTGATGCCGTCGCTGGGGTGGACCTTCACGACGGTGCCCTGGTACTCCTGTCCGCCCTGCTCAAGGCTGACCTGTTTGCCGCCCATGTGCACGAACTCGGACCACGCCTCGGCCAGGCGGTCCCACTTCTTCTTCTTGATCTGCAGATAAACGCGCTCGAGGTAGAACAGCAGCGGGCGCAGCACCCTCACGCGGTTCAGGGTGCGCGCGCCCGGGCGCTCCAGGCGCAGGCTGGTGGCGGTTTCGCGCAGGCTTTCGGGGAAGTCCGTGCGCGCCTGGTTCACGTTCAGGCCGATGCCGAGCACGTAGACGTCCGGCTGGCTGCTGCGAGCCTCGACCAGGATGCCGCACACCTTGCGGCCGCGGATCAGGATGTCGTTGGGCCACTTGATCTCGGCGGGCAGGTGGATGAACTGCTGCAGCATGTTGGCAATCGCCAGCGCGGCGCCGCCCGTGAGGAACGCCAGCTTGTCGGGCGGCACGGAAGCCTTCAGCACCACGGAAAGCCACAACCCGGCGCCCTTGGCCGAGTGCCACTCGCGCCCCATGCGGCCTCTGCCGCGGGTCTGCGACTCGGCCAGCACTACGGTGCCGTCTTTGAGCTTGGGGTCGGCCTCGATCAGCTCCCAGGCGGTTTCGTTGGTGCTGGAGACCTGGTCGAAGATCTGGAGCTTGCGCCCGACGTGCCTGGTGTTGAGGTCGTCGCGGATTTCGTGCTTGAGCAGGCGGTCGGGTATGTCGAGCAGCTTGACGCCGAGGTAGGGGTGGAACTCGATGGAGTAGCCTTCCTCGATGAGGGCTTCGACGTCCGAGAACAGCTGGTCGCGCCCGAGTTCGAGCTTGTCTTCAAGCTCGGGCAGGGGCGTGAACTGGGACTGCTTCTTCAGGTAGGCAATCAAATCAAGGTTCATGGGCCGGGAGCATAGGGCGGAGGGCCCGGTTCTGCCAGTCCCAACGGCGCGCGAAACCGGCACAACCCCCTGCCATGTCGCGGCCGTGTGGTATGCTGTTGCCATGGCACAGGCGATCGACATGGAAGCCATCCGCAAGCTGACCCCGGCGCAGCGTATCGCCCTGATCGAGCAGATCTGGGACACGCTGGCGGAGGAAGACGCGGAAGTTCCCGTCTCAGAGGCCGCAATGGCGGAGATGGAACGACGGGCAAGAGAGCTGGCTTCAGATCCATCCAAGGCAGCGTCGCAAGATGAAGTGAAGAGACGGCTACGGGAACTGCGGCGGATCTAAGTTCGGTGGCGCACCACGCAATTCCGTTGTGCGGTTGCTATCGAGTCGTGATCTATGAAACACGGAGTACATAGAACGTGACGCGGCGGATTATCGATAAACTAGAGGCCCTAAAAGACCGTCTGGAGGGGTCACCTCGCAAGCGCGCAGAGATGGACCGTCAGGGCGTGTATCGTCACTATGTTCAAGCGGCACTTAACGACGGCGCGCTTACGAATGACGAGATCCAATACCTCGCTCAAATCAGGACTCAGTTGAAACTAGATGCCGCCACTGCAAAGCGACTCGACCACGACGAGATCATCGGGTTCTTTAAATCTCGGATGCGCTCTGCAGACTACCAAGGTGCATCGGATGCGGTTGAACTGCTTAAGACCGTACAACGCGACCTAAAAAACCTCCGAGTGAAGTGGTCGGATGTAAGCAGACACTTGTGCGAAGAAATCATCGAGTACCTTTGCCGTGTATTCGATCGGCAGTGGGAAGACAACTACCTGGCGCCAGAAGAGGTCGACGCGTTCAAAACCATCTGCAAAAAATACGGTGTGGATTTTGAGGATGCCTCGGGACACTTCGCGAAGCGTATTCACTCGGAACTGGAGGGCTACCTAAACATTCAGTTCTTTGGAGGAGAGTTGTCCGGGGCCGACATGGCGTACGTTCAATCCATCGCGGACGCATTTGGACTGGGAAGCGCTGCGAAAGAGCGGCTTGCGGCGCTCGGGAACCGATTGCTGTTACTGTCTCGCGTTAGGCGCGACGATCTACCGACTTACGAGTGTCCGATCCTTTTGGATTCTGGGGAACGCTGTGTTTATGCAGCGACCGGCGCTCAGTTCATGCCCGCGGCAACAAATCGCCCAAAGCCGCCGGTGTATGGAACATTTGTCATAACGGATCGAACGCTCTACTTGGAAGCCTTTGACGGCGGCATTCGTCGGATGGGACTGAAGGGTATCACCTCGGTCAACCATGATGGGCGTGGGATTGTTGTGCGTGGCGCTAAGAAAAACGCCAGCGGAACGTACTTTGTCGGCGATGATGAACTTGCGTCCGAGATCCTATTCAGGGCCATTCTCGCCGAGAAACGGCATGTGTTGCCCAATGGTGGAGCGCAACGAACGCGTTCAATACCTCAATCCGTGCGCCACGAAGTGTACCAGCGAGACGGCGGACGCTGCGTCCAATGCGGCTCCGTGCAGAACATTCACTTTGACCACATCATTCCATTCTCCCGTGGTGGCGCAAATTCAGTTGAGAACATTCAACTACTTTGTGCTTCCTGCAATCTTGATAAGGGAGATCGCATCTAACCGGATCCTGTCCTCCCCGTCGCTTGCGCTCCGGGCTCCTGTTCCTTGCAGCGGCTGATACTCTTCGCGTTATGGATTTCGACGTCATCGTGGTGGGTGGGGGGCATGCGGGCATTGAGGCCGCCTTGGCGGCGGCGCGCCTGGGGGCTTCGGTCTGCCTGCTTACCTTTGCCCGTGACGGCATTGGTCGCATGTCGTGCAATCCCGCCATCGGCGGCGTGGCCAAGGGCCAGATCGTGCGCGAGATCGACGCCCTGGGCGGCGCGATGGGCCGGCTGATCGACGCGGCCGGCATCCAGTTCCGCATGCTCAACACCAGCAAGGGCGCGGCGGTGATCTCGCCCCGCGCGCAGGCCGACAAGCAGGCCTACCAGCGCGCGGCCCAGGTGCTGTGCGAAGGCGCGAGCGGGCTGACGATTGTTGAGGGGGAAGCGGTCCGGTTGATTTTGGATTCTGGATTTTCGATTTTGGATTCAGCGCAGGCGCCCCATGAAGCCTCAATCCAAAATCCAAAATCTAAAATCCAGAATGTGGCGGGAGTATCCCTGGCCGATGGCCGTGAACTCCGCGCCCCGCGCGTGGTGCTTACCACCGGCACCTTCCTGGGCGGGCTGCTGCACTACGGCGAAGACAAAATCGCCGGCGGGCGCGCGGGCGAAAAGGCCAGCTACGGCCTGTCCGAACAGCTGAAGGAACTGGGCTTCCGCACCGGGCGGCTCAAGACCGGCACGCCGCCGCGCCTTGACGGGTCAAGTATTGACTGGTCAAGCGCAGACGAGCAGAAGGGAGATCAGCCGCCGCGGCCGTTCTCGTTCCTGACGCCGGCCATCACCGGCCGGCAGGTGAGCTGCTTCATCACGCGCACGACGGAGGCCACGCACCAGGTGATCGCGGACAACCTGGCGCGCAGCCCGCTCTACAGCGGGCAGATCGTGGGCGTGGGGCCGCGTTATTGCCCCAGCATCGAGGACAAGATCAAGCGCTTCCCGGACCGCGGCAGCCACCACGTGTTCCTTGAGCCAGAGGGGCTGGACACCGACGAGGTCTATCCCAACGGCATCAGCACCAGCATGCCGCGCGACGTGCAGGACGCCCTGGTGCGCACCATCCCCGGGCTTGAGCGCGCGCGCATCCTGAAGTACGGCTACGCCGTCGAGTACGACTTCGTGCCGCCCACCCAGGTGCTCAGCACCCTGGAAACCAAGCTGGTGCGCGGGCTGTACCTGGCGGGCCAGATCAACGGGACGACCGGATACGAGGAAGCCGGCGCCCAGGGCCTGATGGCAGGCCTGAACGCGGCGCTGAGCCTGGCCGGGCGCGAGCCCGTGGTGCTGCGGCGCGACCAGGCCTACATCGGCGTGCTGATCGACGACCTGACCACGCGCGGCACCGACGAGCCCTACCGCATGTTCACCAGCCTGGCCGAGTACCGCCTGCGGCTGCGCACGGACAACGCCGACCGGCGTCTCACGCCGCTGGGCATCACGCTGGGCTGCATTGAAGCGCAGAGGCGCGCGCGCTTCGAGGCCAAGCTGGCCGACTACCGGCGCGGCGAGGCGCTGCTGCGGGCTGCGCGCCACGAGGGCAAAAGCCTGTACGACTGGCTGCGCACGCCGGACTTCGAGTGGGCGCGTGTGCGCGCGCTGCTGCCGGAACTGGACGCGCTGGACGCCGAGGCGGTGGCGACGCTGGAGATCGACGCGCGCTACGCGGGCTACATGGACCGCGAGAACGCCGAGGTCGCGCGCATGGCCGAGCTGGAAGAGTTCAGACTGCCGGACGGGCTGGCCTACGCGGGCATTGAGCCGCTGCGGAAAGAGGCGCGGGAGAAGCTGGCGCGGGTGGGCCCGCGCACGCTGGGCCAGGCGGCGCGCATCCCGGGCATCGGCCCGGGGGACCTGACGGTGCTGCGGGTGTGGCTGAAGACCTCACGCGGCTGAACTGGGTAACGTGGACCTAATTAGTCTTGATTTGCCACGCACTACAGGGTAGGCTCTGTGGGTCGGCGCAAAAGCCGCTGAAAACCATATGCCCCAACCCCTCTTAGCCCGGGAGGGGATTGAGTGAAGCCCTCGTGATTGCCCCGCGAGGGCTTCATACTTTCAGGCTACGATTTGGCCATGTGGTCGATAGACGTTGCCACGGTAGTATTTATCCTTACGGAACCAAAGTTTACAGTACATCGATTGGTGACCTTTCTATCGTAGAAATGGTCGTCTTGGGCAATTGTTGTAATGACCGAGCCACCGCGCGATTCAATGCACATAGACGACACCTGGCTGCTGGCCAACGTGCCGTTCGTCTCGTTCGTGTGCGACAATGACGCGCTGTATTCCATGCGCTTCCTTAGTGCCGGAAGCGAGGGGCTGTTCGGCTACGCCCCCGAAGACTTCATCGACAACCGCCGCTACTTCGCGGCCTCCACTACCTGCCCCGAAGACCTGGACATCGTCGATGCCCACGCCGAGCAGGCAATCGCCGGCGGCAGCCCGGTAGTCTCGCGCTACCGGCTGGTGCAGGCCAGCGGTGAACTGCTGCAGGTGCTGTTGGTTGCCAAGGCCGTGCATGACGAAAACGGCCAGTCGCAGGCTCTGGCCGGCGTGGTGGTGGATCTCAGCCGTTTCCCGGCCTTGCAGGGGCCGCCCGGTCTGCTTTCGACGCTGCGCCCGCCGGCCCGCCGCCGCCCGCCCGCCAGTCGACCGGCCGAGATCGATGCCGGGTGGGCCGCTCTGCAACTGCCCGTGAATGCCTTCTTCGTGCGCAACGACGAGAACTACTCTGCGTGCGCGAGCTGCGGTTCGACGGAAGAGCTGATCGGCTATTCCGCAGAAGACTTCAAGAACTCACACAAGTACAAGGCCGCCAGTGCCGCGTACCCGCCCGATCTTGACGTGGCCGACGCCTACATCGAAGCCGCCGCCGCGCGCGAAGGCGCGCTCACGGCGGCGCGTCTGCGCCTGGTGAATTCGGAGGGCGAGCTGGTGCCGGTGCTGGTCTTTGCGCGCGGCGCCCAGCCGCCGGGCTTCCCGGAAATCGGTGTGGCGGGGGCGACGCTTGATATCAGCCATATCCCCGCCCTGTGGGGGCCGTTCTCGGTGCTGCCGAATCAGCAGTGATCTGTCGCACGTGGCGTCCACCAGGTATGATGGTTGCCGAGGATTCCATGCCCGAACCAACCGGACAAACTCCCGATCCGGCTGCTCTGATCGAAGCTCTGCCAGTCGCGCTCGTCTGCACCGACGATGACGAACACTACACGCTGCGCTTTGCCAACCAGCAGGCCGCGCGGTTGCTGGGCTACGAGCTGGAGGAATTCCTGCACGGCAAGAAGTACGCGGCCGCCACGGCCGTCCACCCGGATGATCTGCACCTGCTGGAGCGGGCGGATCATCTGCACCGGCAGGGTCATGAGCGGATCGTGCTGCGTTACCGGCTGATTGCGTCGGACGGAACGGAGGTCCCGGTGCTGGACGTGGGCAGCCGGCGGGTTGACGATGCGGGCAAGCTGCTGGGCTTCACCAGCGTGCTGATCGACCTGCGTGAAGTACCCGCGCTGCAGGGCCCCTCGGTCATACTTTCGAAACTTCCATGAAACTGGTGATTGTCTACGCCAGCACGGGCGGCAACACGCGCGAGACGGCGGAGCTTGCCGCCCGGGGCGCGGAGTCCGCGGGTGCGAGCGTGGACAGCTACAACGCCTATGGTCTTGACGCGTCAATCCTGCTGGAGGCGCAGGCGATCCTGCTGGGCGAGCCCACCTGGGGCGACGGCGAGCACCACGCCGACTGGCTGCCGTTCGACCGCGGCATGCACGAGCTGCTGGTTCCAGGGTGCAGGCTGCAGGGCGTACCGGCGGCCGCCTTCGTGGGCTGCGACCGGGCGTACCGCAACTTCGGACGCGCGATCGAGCTGGTCGAGGACCGGCTGGTCGAGTGCGGGGCGCGCATCATGCAGCGGGGGCTGAAGATCGAGCTGAAACACAACGAGCACAGCCGTGTCTTTACACGTCAATGGGCGCGCGACTTCGTGCTGCGGGCCCGCGGCGAGCTGCCGCCGCAGCCGTACCGCCCGGCCATGACGCGCGAACAGGCCGACGCGGTGATGGGCATCGGTGCGGACGAGCGCACCGGGCGTGAGCGCAGGGGACTGGGGTAGAGGTTAGAGGTTAGAGGCCAGAGGTCCGAGGATTCCCAGGGCTTTGCCCTGGGCTGACGGAAGCGGCCTTTCAGGCCGAAATGCGCGGAGATACGCTGACCTCTGACTTCTACTTCGGCTCGCGGTCTCGCACCACGCCGCGTTTGCTTTCCCGGAAGAACCTGACCCAGTGCTGGGCCTGCTCGCTGTCACTGAACTCGTTCTCCAGCCGCTTCAGCGCGTCCTCCAGCGGCGTGCCGCCGCGGAACAGCAGCTTGTAGGCCTCACGCAGGCGCTTGATCTGCTCGCGCGCAAGTCCGCTGCGCTCGAGGCCCACGGCATTCAGGCCGTAAACCGGGCAGCCGAAGCCGCCCACGCGGCAGAACGGCGGGATGTCGAGGCTGGTGACGCTGCCGCCGCTGACCATGGCCATCTTGCCCACGCGCGCGAACTGGTGCACCGCCACCAGGCCTCCGAACACCACGCGGTCTTCGACGGTGACGTGGCCCGCAAGCTGCAGTGCGTTGGCGGCGATCACGCGGTTGCCCACGATGCAGTCGTGGCCGACGTGGCAGTAGGCCATCAGGAAATTGTCGTCGCCGATGCTGGTGGTCTGCTGTGCCGTCTTGGTTGTCCCGCGGCTGACCTGCACGTAGTCGCCCAGGAAGTTGCGGTTGCCGATCACCAGTTTCGTGGGGTCGCCCTTGTAGCCCAGGTCCTGGGGCGGCGCGCCGAGGCTGCAGTGGTTGCCGATGCGGTTGTCGTGCCCGATGGTGGTGGGACCCTCGATCACGGTGTGGGGGCCGATGCGGGTGCCGGCGCCGATCACCACGCCTGGGCCGATTACGCAGTACGGGCCGATCTCGGCGGTTGCGTCGATGCTCGCGGCCGGGTCAATGATGGCGGTGGGGTGAGTTGTCATGGGAGGTGTGGGACATGCAGGACACGTGGGACGTGTGAGATAACGGGCCCTGCCGGTCCCACCTGTCTCACACGTCCCATCGAATCACTAACGCCGCTGCAGGATGCTGAGGATCGCCGTAAGCTGGGTCTTCTGCATCTCGAGCTGTTCCTTGATCGAGTTGATGTCTTCGGCGCTGCCACCGCCTCCGCCGCCGCCGCCCGCCACGATGCCTTCGCCCACTTCGCGCCCCAGGTTCAGCAGGTCGCCGTACCAGCGCGACTCGGGCAGGCTGGTGACGAGTTTTTCGGTGAGTTCGCGCCCGGCCTTGCTCACGGCGCTGAGGTGCTTGAGGATCTGGTCCATCTGTTCGTTGGCGCCGTCGCCGAAGTCGACCTTCATGGGCTTCTCGCGCGACTTCTTGACCTCGTCTCGCAGGTTGCGCATTTCGTCGCGGATGCGTCCGAGCATTTCCGTGACCGGCCCGAGGTCGACGTTCAGGGTGACCTTGGGGGCGACGCCGCCGCCTCCGCCGGACATCACCGGCGCCGCGACCGCGGGCGCCTGGCGCGGCGCCTCGGCGACGGCACTCGAGCTGCTGTCGTCGTCGCCGATGCTGGATGCGGGTGCGCCGCCGGACAGTGGCGATTGTTCCTCGTTGACCTTGGGCGTCGAGGACTTGAGGCGTTTGGAAAGGTTTGCCAGTTTCGCAAGGTCAGCCATGCCACATCACCGTTAGTGGTCCGAAAAAGAGCGCGCCCGGCGGAAACCGGGCGCGCGTCACGGTTTGCCAATGGAGGAAATTCTAGTCCTCGTGGCTCAGCGCCGCAAGCAGGCATCCCTTGGCCGTCGCGTTCAGCTGGTCTTCCGCCTTGCGGATGTCGCTGACCTTGATCGGGAAGCGGGAAGCCATCTTGCTGAACTCGTCCTTGAAGACGTCGACAAAGCCGCCGACCTTCGACGTGCCGCCGGAGACCGCGATGGGAACCGGCTTGGGGAAGTTCGGGATGTCCTTGGTGGTCTCGAACTTCTTCACGATGTTGTCGAGGCTGTACTTGATCAGGTGGCGGTAGTAGATCACGATCGCCTCTTCTTCGGGCGTCTTCGGCGCGTTGATGTCCACGCCGCGTTCCTTCACCGCGGTGATCTTGCTGGCCGCGCAACCCATCACCTGTGCGGCCTGCTGGTCGATCCAGTCGCCGCCCTTGGCGGTCGAGAAGCTGACCACGGGCATGGAACGGAAGCACACGCACACGTTCACCATGCCGCCGCCGCAGGAGATGCCGATGCCGGTGAAGTCGTCGTCGCCCAGCTCAGAGAACACGATGGCCTGACCTTCGTTGAAGGGGTGGCCGCGGTAGCCCAGGCGCTCAAGCAGGCCGTTGGCGATGTTCGTGTGGTACACGATGTTCATCGTCGAGTCGACCGGGTCGGCCGGAATCGAGTAGTACACCACCTCGCCGTCGGCGCGTGGCGGGCCGAGAATCTTCTTGAACAGCTCGACTTCCATGGGCATGGCGTCCACGTCGGTCGGGCTGATCAGGCCGTTCTTCATGGGACGGCGCATTTCCCGGTTGAAAATGTTCGCAAGCTCGAAGGCGTCCTCACCGATGATGAAGAGCTTGTTCTCGCGCTTGATGTACGGAACGCCCTGACCCTTCAGCATCTTCAAGGTGTACGGGTCTTCCGGCACGTCAAGGAACGCGTTGCGTGCGGGGAAAAACTCGATGCCGCCTTCTTCATCCATGCGGGCAGCGACAAGGTTCGCTGTACCCACGTCCAAGCCGCGCCCGAGCGGCGCACCCGAATCATCACCCACGGTGAATACCTCCGGCTGTTGAGAATCTTCGTTTGGTTCCGCAGGCGTCGAGTTGCCCGAGACCGCCCCGGGTTCCGCTTCGCCTGGATCGTCGTCCTCGCCTGCACCAGCCTCCAGGTCGAGGTCTTCCGATTCTGTTTCTGACTGGTCTGTCTCGCTGCCTTCTTCGGCCGCGCTGAAAACCGCTTCGTCGTCCGACACTTCGCCCCTTGCGCCTTCTGCGGGCGAGTCCGCGCCGTGCGCCACGTCAATGTCGTTCCGGTCGAATTGCTGTGGAGTGTTATCTAACAGTGTATTCAAGGTTTCGCCAGAGGGTAATTGCTCGCGTCCGTTCACTTTATCGCCTTGCGAGATATCACCTTGCGCGATGTCAGATTCCATTTCCAGCGACGCCATCGTCATCGGCCCGGAACCACCCAATTCGTCAATGTCACCCGCCGACGCGCCGGGAACTTCCACCGTGGGGACCGAGCCTTCATCCGCGGCGGCCGCTTCGTCGCCCACGGCGTCGCGCATTTCCATGGCGGCCATGGTCATCGGCCCGGACGGCGCCTGCCCGGATGCGGGGGCTGCCAGGATGCGCTCAGTGTCGCCGCGCGTGGCGCCGGCCAGGATGCGCTCGGTGTCGCCTCGCACGGGACCATCCGTGTCGTCGGGCGCATCGGCTTCCGCATTGGTCATTTCGAAGGCGGCCATGGTCATGGGGCCGGCGCTGACCTGCGGCGCGGGCGGCAGGCCCGCCAGGTCGAGTTCTTCCTCGATGCGCGAGGCCGGGCCGGCGAACGAAGCGTCCAGGGTGGATTCATCGAGGTCACCGATGTCGATGTCATCCTCCACCACCTGGTGGCGCCCGCTGGGAGTGATCACCACTTCGTCGACATCCAGGTCGGACTCGTCGATGGCTTCTTCGTCTTCCACGATCTCGTGGCGTCCGCTGGGCGTGACGTTGACCGGCGTATCGTGCCAGTTCTTTTCCTGTGCGCCGGTTGCGCTGCGCTGCGCCGCGCGCTGCAGCCGCTCGCGCACGGTTTCCTGGCGAGCCGGGGCGTCGTGCAGGTCGGAGAGGTCGAGGTCGTGGTCCTCTTCCTCATACACCTGGTCGTTGGGATTGTCGCTGGGGTCTACGTGCACGGGTGCCTGCAGGTGCTTTGTTTAAGCGGCTTTCCAGAGGAGGTCGGCAAATTCTAACCCCGGTACGGTACCGCACAAGGGGCCGGGTAAATCGCGCTTCCATGTGGTATACTGCTGCCATGCGGATCCGGGCCCATTGCTCTTGCGGCTGGCAGCGTGAACTCAGCGAGTTTTACGCCGGTAAGCGTATCCGCTGCCCCGACTGCATGGCACTGGTCGAGGTGCCCGGCGATTCCGGCCCCGCACCCTATCACTCCAGGCTGCCGGCGCGCGCGCCGACTTCGGTACGTTACACGGCGCCTGTCCGCCGCCCGTTCCAAGGCAGCAGCCTGCTGATTTTGATGATCGGCCTGGTGTTGGCCATCAACCTGTGGCGCCTGCAGCGGCCCGATCCCTGGGTTGAGGGGATTCAGGATGTACAGCAGCTTCAGCGCCCCGAGCCGGAAGAACCGCAGCCGGCCCGGCCGACGCCGCCTCCCGCCCGCGACTACACGCCGCCCGCCGGGAACGAGGACGAGTTCTAGCCCCGAGTTCACAATCCGGCCGATTTTCCCGTTTTGAATTTTCGATTCGTGGCTAGGATTGCCGCCCCCGACACGGAGGTTCGGCATGACTCGTTTCCTGACCGCGTCACTCTGCCTGGCGATGATCGTGGCCCTTTCGGCTTGCGGCGGTAGCGGCAATGCAGCGCCCCCGGCGGGCGGCAACACAGGCGGCGGGTCCGGCGCCGGCAGCAACAAGCAGCCCCCGGCCAACCAGCCCGAGGAAGGCCCCAGGGAAGACCCGGACCTGTGGAAGAAGATCACCACGCCCACGCCCACCGGCTGGAAGAAGCTCGCCAAGGACGGCCAGAACGAACTGCGCAGCGACAAGTATGACCTGCTGCTCATGCCGGCCTTCGATCTGCTCGCCGCGTTCGCCGACAGGGAAATCCCGCACCCCAGCAGCGGCACGGACGAAGAGTGGCAGGAGTGGCGCGACGGCGTCTCGGCCGTGTTCGTCTACAACGTCAGCAGGCAGAAGGACGACGCGCTGGAATCCCTGAAGAAGCACGGCGCGGCGTTCCTGAATGACTTCGATGCAGGCGCGGTCCGCAGCCAGACCGGAATGGCGCTGTACGTGCAGCCGGGCGCCGAGCAGAAGTGGCTGGCTTGCGTTAGTAACGAACGTGGTACATACATACTCGCGGCGCTCGTGCGTAACGATGACGCCGCCAACTTGATGAAGCCCTATCCCGCAACGATCAAACCGGAGTAGCCATGGGTTACAACAGCAGCAAGAAGAGCCGTCTCAAGTCCAAGCGCCGCAAGCTGCGCAACGCCAAGGAACGCAAGAAGGTCGAAGGCAAGGCCAAGAAGGGCTAACACGATTTTGGATTTTGGATTTTCGATTTTGGACTGACGCGACGGCGTCCAAATCTGGCGTTGCAGCACAATCCAAAATCCAAAATCTGAAAATCCAAAATCCCAACATGCACCGCGTCTGGGCCCAAATCGACAAGTCGGCCGTGCGCCACAACCTGGCCGCCATTCGCCAACGCGTGGGCGACACCCGCGTGATGGCTGTGCTCAAGGCCAACGCCTACGGCCACGGCGCCGTCGAGATGGCAAAGCTGCTCGCGGCCGAGGGCGTTGACGCCATCGGCGTAGGCGACAGCGGCGAGGCCCTTGAGCTGCGCGACGCGGGCATCACCACCCCGATCCTGATCGTGGGCGGCATCATTCCCGGCGAAATGCCGCGCGTGGTGGCCAACGACATCGAGGTCAACCTGCACACGGTGCAGATGGCCGAGGAACTGAATGCCGAGGCCGCCAGGCAACAGCGTACCGTGCGCGTGCACCTGAAGGTGGACACCGGCATGGGCCGCCTCGGCATGCAGCCCTTCGAGGCCGTGCCGTTCCTGCACAACCTGCGCAGGCTGCGCAACCTCGAGCTGGTGGGCATGTGCACGCACTTCAGCCTGCCCTACGAGCGCAACCCGGCCTTCACCACCCGCCAGATCGAGCATTTCAACCTGGCCGTGGAAGTGGCGGAGCGCCTGGGCTACACGGGCCTGACGCTGCACAGCTCGTCGTCACTGGCCGTGTTCGGCCGCGACGACGCCTTCTTCAACCTGGTGCGCACGGGCGTGGCGCTGTGGGGCCTGCTGCCGGGCGACGAGCACGGCAACGCGGAGAAGCTGAAACCCGCGCTGCAGCTGAAGAGCCGCGTGCTGTTCTTGAAAGACGTCCCCGAGGGCACCCCGATCGGCTATTCGCGCACCTACTACACCCCCGCGCCGGCGCGCATCGCGACCTTGCCCGTGGGCTACAACGACGGCTACCGCACCAGCCTCAGCAACCGCGCCGAGGTGCTGTTGCGCGGAGTGCGCTGCCCGGTGGTCGGCCGCGTCAGCATGGACTACACCACCGTGGATGTAAGCCTGGTACCGGACGCGGCGGTGGGGGATGAAGTAACGCTGATCGGCCGTGACGGCGAAGAAGAAATCGACCTGGCGGAAGTCGCCCGCTGGGCGGATTCCATCCCGTACGAAATCCTGTGCGGATTAGGCCGCCGCGTCGCGCGTGTTTACATTTAGTTCTCAGTTGCCGGTTGTCAGTTGTCGGCCGGCGCTTGAATCCCGTGGTGACTGACAACCGACAACTGGCAACCAACTACCGAGACAAACCATGCCCGAAGCTGCTCCGGACATCCAGGTGCTGGGACGCGTGCCCACCGGCCTTTACATCGTGACGGCCGAGAACAACGGCCAGCGCGCGGCCTTCCTGGCCAGCTGGGTGTGCCAGGCCGGCTTCAGCCCGCCGGCGATCAGCGTGGCGATCAAGCAGGATCGCCCGATCATGCGCCAGCTTGCTCGCGGCGCGCACTTCGCGCTGAACATCCTGGGCACGGAAGACAAGAAGCTGATGGGCCAGTTCGCGAAGGGCTTCGGCATCAGCGAAGACCCCTTCGAGGGCGCCAACATCAAGCGCACCGACAACGGCACGCCCTACCTGCCCGACGCGCTGGGCTTCCTGGAGTGCCGCCTGCTGCGCACCCTCGAGCCCAGCACCGAACACAACCTGGTGATCGGCGAAGTAATCGGCGGCCGTATGTTAAAGGAAGGCGAACCCTGGGTGCACGTGCGCAAGAGTGGGGACAGGTACTAGTTGTCAGTTGTCAGTTGTCGGTTGTCAGCGAAAGCGACAACTGCTCCTCTGACAACCGACAACTGACAACCGACAACCGACAACCGACAACTCGATGGATACCGCCTGCCAAATCCTTCAAGACGCGCGCCGCATTGCCGTGCTGGGCATGTCGCCCAAGCCGCAGCGCACCAGTCATGCCATTGCCATGTACATGCAGCGCGCGGGCTACGAGATCATTCCCGTCAATCCGGGCCATGACGAAATCGAGGGCCTTACCTGCTATCGCAGGCTGGAAGCGATTCCCGAGGCCGTGGACATCGTGGACGTGTTCAGAGCATCAGAGCACGAGCACGAGGTGTGCGAGCAGGTGCTGGCCATGAACCCGCTGCCGAAGGCGGTGTGGTTCCAGCTCAATGCGGGCGGCTACGAGGTGGAAGAAAAGCTGCGCGACCACGGCATCGAGGTGTTCGTGAACAGCTGCATCAAGGTGGTGCACAGCGTTTGCCTCGGCAAACGCTAGGTTTTAGGTGATAGGTTGTAGGTTGTAGGGAACGGCACGCCGCCCCTGGCTGACGAGGCCTTGGTGAAGTCGGCTGTCTCCTGCTTCCTGCTTTCTGCCTTCTGCTTCCTGCCTCGGTACGAACCGGGGGGATGCCTGACACTTTGAACCGGGCGGATGCCTGACAGGTAACTTTGGCGGCAAGGAGACTTGCCGATGCCTT
>JAANMX010001459.1_pt1 | contig 26885 bp, 26 predicted proteins | sample 7279681 | NCBI WGS metagenome assembly JAANMX01 (sample SAMN14094542, study PRJNA606508) | bioreactor metagenome | isolation source: A lab-scale SPAN reactor treating ammonium-rich wastewater day 351 | place: Ireland: Galway | collected 2018-01-01 | reverse complement strand
CGGCCGCACGGTCCGGGTGGCAACGCATGGCGGCGGCGCGATACAGCCGGCGCAGTTCGTCCTGCTCGTGGTCGTCGAGCTCGGGCAGCGGCGCGGGGGTGTGCTCCGTGCTGCGGCGGTAGGCGTCGAAGTCCTCGTCGGCCTGGCGCGCGTTTTCCGCATCGGCCGCCGCACCCGAGCGCGCGGCCTTGAGACCGAGGTATTCCTGGCGCAGGCGCAGGCACTCGCCCACCACTTCGCCGAGGGCGGCGAACTGGTGCTGCTCGTAGCTGCGCACCTGCTGCTCCATGTCGGCAAGACGGCTGGTGAGGTCGAGCATCTGCCCCTGCAGCAGGGCGCAGCGCGCGAACAGCCGTTCGGCGTCCGGATCGGGCGCGACGACGATTGCTGCAGGCGCGACAGGGTCGGCAGACGCGGACTCGAGGCCGCGGGCTGGGGTATCGTCACTTCCAGGCATCGAAGGGACCTCCGGCAGCTCGGGCGGCACTTCGGGCAAGACTTCGGGCAGGACTTCGGGCGGCACTGCGCGAACCCGCGGCGAGGCCACGGGCGCGGCCAGCGGCGGCGACAAGCTTACGGTACTGGCGGTCTTGCCGCCGAACAGGCGAATGATGGCTGCACGGATGCTCGCCAGGGATAGGCGGAAACCCAATTTCGGCCTCGGTTTGGAGTGAACATGGACGCGACATGCGACATATTGCACTGCAACATAAAGTCGTGACAACTGAAGTTCGCGACGGCACCACTGGCATGGTTCAAGTTTGGCGCACCTAATCGCGCTAACTGGGTCATAGGCAGCGCCTGAACAATGCACACGCCGACCCCACGCCGACCCGCGCGAGATCAACCGGAAGCCCCACCTTGAAGCTCTACTACGCCGACCACTTCGTCCTCCCTCTGCCCGAGGGCCACCGCTTTCCGATGGAGAAGTACTCCCGCCTGCGTGCGCGCCTGCTCGATAACGGCCTGTTCGCGCACGACGACTTCCGCGTGCCCGCCGCCGCCAGCGACAGCGAGATCCTGCGCGCGCACGACGCCGGCTATCTGCACCGCGTGGCCAGCGGCACCCTGGACGTCGCAGAAGTGCGGCGCATCGGCTTTCCGTGGAGTGCGGCGATGGTCGAACGCTCGCGCCGCTCTGCCGGCGCCACGCTGGCCGCCTGCCGCAGCGCGCTCGACCGCGAAGGCGGCGCGGCCTGCGCCGCCAACCTGGCCGGTGGCACGCACCACGCCCACCGCGACTTCGGCTCGGGCTTCTGCGTGTTCAACGACGCCGCCATCGCCGCCCTGGCGATGCGCGCCGAAGGCCGCGTCCGCCGCATCGCCATCGTCGATTGCGACGTGCACCAGGGCGATGGCACCGCCACCATCCTCGCCGACACGCCCGATGTGTTTACCTGCAGCCTGCACGGCGCGAAGAACTTTCCCTTTCGCAAGCAGGCGAGCGACCTCGACGTCGAGCTGCCCGACGACACCAGCGACGAGGCCTACCTCGCCGCGCTCGACGCGGCGCTCGACACTGTATTCACCCGCGCCCGCCCCGAGTTAGTGATCTACCTCGCCGGCGCCGACCCCTACGCCGGCGACCGCCTGGGGCGCCTGGCGCTCAGCATCGACGGCCTGCGCCTGCGCGACGAACGCGTGCTCGGCATGTGCCGCGCCGCCGACGTGCCTGTCGCCGTCGCCATGGCCGGCGGCTACGCGCAGCCGATCGACGACACGGTGACGATTCACTTCAACACCATCTGCACGGCGGCACGGGTCACGCAGCGGGACGAGCGGCGATGACGCTCCAACTCCTCGGTATCGACTTCACTTCCGCCCCGCGTCGCGCCAAGCCGATCACCGCGGCTTGGGGCCACCTGGATGGCGCGCGCGTCGTGCTCGACGGTTTCGAGCGCTGCGCGGACTGGCCGAGCTTCGAAGCCCTGCTCGCCCGCCCCGGGCCATGGCTGGGCGCATTCGACTTTCCGTTCGGCCTGCCCCGCGAGGCCATCATTGACCTGGGCTGGCCGCAAACCTGGCCCGCGCTCGTGCTTCACTGCACCGCGCTCGGCAAACCGGCCTTTCGCGCCGCGCTCGACGCCTACCGCGAATCCCGCCCCGCCGGCCGGCGCTACGCGCATCGCGCCACCGACCTGCCGGCGCGCTCGCACAGTCCGTTGAAGCTCGTCAATCCGCCAGTCGGGCTGATGTTCCTGGAGGGCGCGCCGCGCCTGCTTGCGGCCGGCGTGCATGTGGCCGGGGTGCACGACGGCGATGCGCAGCGCGTCGCAATCGAGGCCTACCCCGGGCTGCTCGCCCGCCGCATCACCAACGCGTCGTACAAGAGCGACGAGCGCCGCAAGCAGACCGACGAACGCCGCACGGCGCGCAACGGTATCGTGACCGCGCTCACCGCCGAGCGGCCCGCGGCAGAACGCACCCTGGACACACCGGTGCTCGTCGCCACGCCAGCACAACGCCAGGCCCTGGTCGACGATGCCAGCGGCGACTTGCTCGACGCCGTTCTCGCACTTCTGCAAGCTGCCACCGCCGCGCGCCATGGCCCGCCCTGCTTCGGCCTGCCCGCCGCGATGGACCCACTGGAAGGCTGGATCGCCGGCTGCGCGGCCGGCAGCGCTTAGAGCAGGCTCTGCAGATGCGCCGTCAACCGCTCGCGGTTGGCGAAGGTCAGCTCGTACATGTTGCTGAGCGCCGCCGCCTGCTCTTCACCGAGATCCGGGCTGTAGATGATGAACTGGCTGCGGTCGATGCCGAGGCGCTTGCGCAGCTTGAGGTACTTCTCGATGTCCTGGCGGAACTCGCCGCTCTTGCACTCGACGACCACCGGCTTCGCACCATCGATGAGCATGAAGACGTCCAGTTCGTGCAGATCCTCGTTGTCGAACACGATGTCGAGGTTGCGCGCGCAGGCCGCGGTGTGGCGCGTCTCCTGCAGCAGGGTGAGCGCCTTCATCAGCACGTACCACTCCACCCACTCGCCGGCAAAGAAGTCGCGCACCGGCGCGGCCTGCTGCAGCGTGACGCGGACCACCTTTTCCTGCTTCTGGTAGAAGTACTTCGACAGAAAGGTGTGCTCGTACAAGCGCTTGCAGAAGGCGTTGATGATCTGGCCGTCCTTCTGGCTATAGTCCGACAGCTTGAGGCTGAAGTTCGGTACGTCCTTGCGCTGGCCCCAGCGGATCTTGGCGACAACCTCGTTGAGCAGCGCGTAGTTGTCGCCGATCTCGACCGCGATCTCGTCGAAGAAGCCCGAGGTCTCGACCGCCTCGGGCACCGGCCGCGCCTCGATCCTGCGCTGGCGGAACCACTCGACGATGGGCGCATGCTGGGCGCTCGCCGTCAGCGCCGAGGTGTTGTGCAGGTCGATCTCGGCGAGATTGCTGCCCTGCGTGGATGCTGTCTGCTGCACCGCTGCCGGATCGGGCTGGAGCGCGCGCAGGCGTCGGACCTCCTGATGAAGCGCACCGTATTGCTGCAGCAGCCTGCGCACGAAGAACGTCGTGTCGTAGACCGGGGCGTCTCCCTTGCAGGAGGGACAGGCCCCCGCCGCTCCGGGCAGGATGTCGAGCACTTCGCCCGTGTGGCCACATTGGTTACAGCGCTGGATCGGCATTACAAAGCTCCGCGACTCCCTTTTGAAGGCTGCGGATTATATCGGTGCAGCCCGGACCTCCGCTGCCAACAATGACATGAAGCTGCGCCGATCGTGGTTTCGACGTCGCCCTCCGTAGAGGACGACGACCGACAAAAGCGGCACACAGATTCCTCGATTACCCTTGACAAGCAAACCGGTTATTAAACCTTATGAAGTAAGATTCAATAACAGCAAGCCTTGTCAAACCCTACGATGCGCAAATCAGACCTCTCCCCCGAGCGCAGGGCGCGGCTCGAACCCGTTCCGGACAAACCCGGCGTGTTCGCCCTCGACCCGCCCCCCATCGGGCCACTCGCCACCTTTGCAGGCCGGCTCGAAGCCAGCGCCAGCATGGCCGAAGCCGTGCGCCTGCTGGAGCACTTGCGTGCAGAGAGCGTCCGGCTGCCGCAGCCCGACCTCGTCACCCGCACCCTGATCCGCCGCGAGGCGGTGCTCAGCAGCCACATCGAGGGCACGCGATCCGAACTCGCGGACCTCTTCGAGTATGAATGCACGCTCGACGACAGCCGCTTGCCCGGAGATGTGCGCACGACGCTCGCCTACGTGAAGGCGCTCGAGATTGGCTTGCAGACCGTGCGCAGCGAAGGGCCCGCAGCGTTCAAGCGCTCGTTCATCCAGACGATCCATCGCCACCTGATGGAGGACGAACCCGCCTATCGGGACACCCCGGGACAACTGCGCACGGTACAGAACTGGGTGGGTGGTCTGCGGATCGAGGATGCGCGCTTCGTTCCGCCTCGCCCGGAGCGCCTGGCAGACGGCTTGCAGGATCTGCTCGACAACGTGCTGAACTACCGCCCCGAGGGCGTCATGGTCATGCACGTGCTGCGCCGGGCCGCGATCGCGCATGCGCAGTTCGAGACCCTGCACCCGTTCCGCGACGGCAACGGCCGGACCGGGCGCCTGCTGATTCCGCTGCAACTGGCGGCTGAAGGCTATCCCCCGCTCTACGTGGCGGGCCCCCTGTACCGTAATCGCCGCGAGTATTTCGACCGCCTGCTCGACGTTCAACTGCGCTCGGACTGGCAGGGCTGGATGCGCTTCTTCGCACAGGCGGTGATGCTCGCCTGCGCGGAAGCACTCGACACCACACAAGCGCTGATTGCGCTGCGCGAAACCTGGCGCGCGGCCGTGTCCGATCAACGCGCCGATTCGGCCAGTCGCCGGCTGGTGGACTTGCTCGTCGGGCAGCCGGTGGTGACGGTCTCCGAGGTCAGCCGACGACTCGGGGTCTCCTTTCCTACCGCCAACCATGCGTTGGCGGGACTCGTGCAAAAAGGCGTCGTGCGCGCGCCGGCGAGCCGGCGGAACAGAATCTTCGTCGCCGATGCGGTGATCCGGATTCTGGAGGGGCGGCCCGAGTAGCCGAGGCCGGCCGCGGCGCCTGCGCGACACCAGCCGCGCCCCGCCGGCGCTCGGGCTGCTCGAAAGCGCCCTACCTCCGGGCATGCACGACAGGAGAGCGCGCTGATGAATGGCCGTGTACAAGCGCCTGGGATCCTTATGCAGCCATTCAATTTGCGCATGCACCGGGCGCATTTTTGTGCACAATACGTCCGCGTTTCGGCTTCACCCCAACACCCTTCCCTGATCACCCCGGAGATCCAGAGCATGAAGAGAACCGTCGTCGCAGTCGCCCTCATGAGCATCGGCCTCACCGCCGCCCACGCGCAGGAAATGGTCGTCAAGCTGGGCGGGGCTGCCCCGCTGACCGGGAACCAGTCGCACCTTGGCAAGGATCTCGAGAACGGCACCCGCCTCGCCATCGAGGAAGCCAACGCCAAGGGCGTCACGATCGGCGGCAAGAAGGTCAAGTTCGAGCTCATCGGCGAGGACGACCAGGCGGACCCGCGCACCGGCACCACGGTGGCGCAGCGCCTGGTCGATGCCGGGGTGAAGGGCGTGATCGGGCATCTGAACTCGGGCACCTCGATTCCGGCCTCGCGCATCTACGACCAGGCGGGCATTCCGCAGGTGTCGCCAGCCTCGACCAACCCCAAGCTGACGCTGCAGAACTTCACCGGCGTGTTCCGCACCATCGCCAACGACGTACAGCAAGGCACCGGGCTGGGCAAGTACGCCACCGGCGCGCTCGGCGCCAAGCGCGTGGCGATCATCGACGACCGCACCGCCTACGGCCAGGGCCTGGCCGACGAGACCGCGAAGGCGGTCAAGGAGTCGGGCGGCGAGGTCGTGGCGCGCGAATTCACCACCGACAAGGCCACCGACTTCAACGCCATCCTCACCAAGATCCGCGCCACCAACCCCGAGGTGATCTTCTACGGCGGCATGGACGCCCAGGCCGGGCCGATGGTGCGGCAGATGAAGCAGCTCGGCATCACCGCCAAGTTCCTCACCGGCGACGGCGGCTGCAGCCCGGAGATGATCAAGCTCGCCGGCGACGGCATGTCGTCCAGCGCCTACTGCTCGATGCCGGGCCTGCCGCTGGAGAAGATGCCCGGCGGCGCCGACTTCCGCGAGCGCTACAAGAAGCGCTTCAACGCCGACGTGCAGGTGTATTCGCCCTACGCCTACGACGCCGCGATGGCGATCATCACCGCGATGCAGAAGGCCGATTCGGTCGAGCCGTCCAAGTACCTGCCCGAGCTCAAGAAGAGCAACTTCCCGGGCGTGATCGGCAACGTCTCCTTCGACGCCAACGGCGACATCAAGGAAGGCGCGGTGACGATCTACAACTTCAAGGACGGCGCCTGGGTGCCGCTGTAAGCGCCTGAACCGCCGCCCCCGCGCCCCGGACCCACGGCGCGCGGGCGGGCGGCGCGCCTCATTTGCCCCACTCCCGCAGCAACCACACCGGCGAACCCGCGCGCGTTCGCCGGCCCGTGGCGTGCGACCCCGCAGATTTCAAGAAGGCAGCATGGAAACCCTGATCCAGCAATTCATCAACGGGCTGGTGATCGGCAGCGTCTACGCGCTGATCGCGCTCGGCTACACCATGGTGTACGGCATCCTGGGCCTGATCAATTTCGCCCACGGCGACGTGCTGATGGTGGGCGCGCTGGTCGCGCTGCAGACCATGCTGTTCCTGATGGGCATGGCGCCCGGCATGTCGCCGCTGGTGATGCTGGCGATCGCGCTCGCGGTGGCGATGGTGATCTGCATGCTGCTCGGGTTCACGATGGAGCGCCTGGCCTACCGGCGCCTGCGCAACGCGCCGCGCCTGGCGCCGCTGATCACCGCGATCGGCGTGTCCTTCCTGCTGCAGACCGTGGCCATGATCATCTGGGGGCGCAACTACCACACCTTCCCGCAGCTCATCTCGACCACGCCGCTGCAGCCGATTCCCGGCGTGTTCGTCACGCCTGTGCAGATCACCATTGTCGTGGTCTCGGCGCTGCTGATGGTCGGCCTGCTGCTGCTCGTCAATCGCACCCGGATCGGGCGTGCGATGCGCGCCACCGCCGAGAACCACCGCGTCGCCAGCCTGATGGGCGTGGACACCAACGCGGTGATCGCGATGACCTTCGTCATCGGTGCGGCGCTGGCCGCGGTGGCGGGCGTGATGTTCGCCAGCAACTACGGCATCGCGCACTACGGCATGGGCTTCATGCCCGGGCTCAAGGCCTTCACCGCCGCGGTGCTGGGCGGCATCGGCAACCTCGGTGGCGCCATGCTCGGCGGCGTCGTGCTCGGCCTGGTCGAATCCTTCGGCGCGGGCTACATCGAGCACTTCACCTTCGGCTTCCTGAACTCGTCCTACCAGGACATCTTCGCCTTCATCATCCTCGGTCTGGTGCTGATCTTCCGCCCCACCGGCCTGCTCGGCGAACGCGTGTCGGACCGGGCCTGAGCGAGCACGAAACATGAACGAACTCGTCGCCGCCGTGCCCTGGCTGGGCAAGCGCAACCCCACCGCCGCGCGCTGGCTGATCATCATCATCGCCATAGCCGCGCCCTTCATCGCCTGGCAGTTCGGCCGCAGCTGGGTGCGCATCCTCGACTTCGCGCTGCTGTACATGATGCTGGCGCTCGGTCTCAACCTGGTGGTGGGCTTTGCCGGACTGCTCGACCTCGGCTACATCGCCTTCTACGCGGTGGGCGCCTACACTTTCGCGCTGCTCGCCTCGCCGCACTTCGACATCCACCTGCCGTTCTGGCTGATCCTGCCGCTGGGCGCCGCGTTCGCCGCGCTCGCCGGCATCATGCTCGGCTTTCCGGTGCTGCGATTACGCGGGGATTACCTCGCCATCGTCACCCTCGGCTTCGGCGAGATCGTGCGCATCTTCATGCTCAACCTGAACTACCCGGTGAACATCACCAACGGCCCGCAGGGCATCAACATGATCGACCCGATCAACCTGTTCGGCTGGGACCTGTCGCGCAACATCCGCGTCACCGATGACTTCACCATCAACTCGCTGTTCCTCTACTACTACTTCTTCCTGATCGCGGTGGCGGGCTCGATTCTCTTCATCCAGCGCCTGCAGATCTCGCGCATCGGCCGGGCGTGGGCGGCGATGCGCGACGACGAGCTCGCCGCCAAGGCGATCGGCATCAACACGCGCAACATGAAGCTGCTCGCCTTCGCGCTCGGCGCCACCTTCGGCGGCGTGGCCGGGGCCTTGTTCGGCGCCTTCCAGGGCTTCGTCAGCCCGGAGAGCTTCAGCCTGATGGAGTCGATCGCGGTGCTGACCATGGTGGTGTTCGGCGGCATGGGCAACATCGCCGGCGCGATCGTGGGCGCCTTCGTGCTTGCGCTGCTGCCCGAGATCCTGCGCGACGTCGCGGTGCCGCTGCAGCAGACGCTGTTCGGCCACGTGCTGCTCGACCCCGAGGTGCTGCGCATGCTGCTGCTGTCGCTGGCGATGATCCTGATGATGCTGCTGCGCCCGTCCGGCATGATCCCGGCGCGCGCGCGCTACTGCCACGACAAGCACCTGAGCCAGCACCTGAACAACGCGCTGAAGCAGGAGGCCGCGAAGTGATCACGCTGCTTGAGGCCCGCAACATCGGCAAGCGCTTCGGCGGCCTGCAGGCGCTGTCCGACGTCTCGCTCACCATCCGCAAGGGCGAGGTCTATGGCCTCATCGGCCCCAACGGCGCGGGCAAGACCACCTTCTTCAACGTGCTCACCGGCGCCTACACGCCCGACGGCGGCGAGTTCGTCTTCAACGGCAGCCTGCTGCCCACCGGCAAGCCGCACAAGGTCGTCGGCCGCGGCATCGCCCGCACCTTCCAGAACATCCGCCTGTTCCGCGACCTCACCGCGCTCGAGAACGTCATGGCCGGCCATCACATCCGCACCAGGGCCGGGGTGTGGGGCGTGCTGACTCAGAACCGCTTCACCCGCGAGGAAGAGCGCCTGACCACCGAACGCGCCTACGAGCTGCTGCGCTACGTCGGCATCCAGCGCTTCGCCGACGTGGTGTCGAAGAACCTCTCCTACGGCGACCAGCGCCGGCTCGAGATCGCGCGCGCGCTCGCCACCGAGCCGCAACTGCTGGCGCTGGACGAACCCGCCGCGGGCATGAACGCCACCGAGACCGGCCAGCTCAAGCAACTGATCCAGCAGATCCGCAACGACGGCATCACCGTGATGCTGATCGAGCACGACGTGAAGCTGGTGATGGGCCTGTGCGACCGCGTCGCGGTGCTCGACTTCGGCAAGAAGATCGCCGAGGACGTGCCCGCCGTGGTGCAGAAGGACGACGCGGTGATCGCCGCCTACCTTGGCGGAGGCAAGCATGCACACTGATCCCCAGCTCGAAACCCGCGCGCCGCTGCTGCGCGTGCACGACCTCAAGATCGCCTACGGCGGCATCCAGGCCGTCAAGGGCATCGACCTCGAGCTTGCCGCTGGCGAGACGGTGTGCCTGATCGGCGCCAACGGCGCCGGCAAGACCACCACCTTGAACGCCATCGCCGGCGTGCTGCCGATCGCCGGCGGCGACATCCATTACAAGGCCGAGCGCATCAACGCCGTGCCCGCCCACCGCCGCCTGCGTGCCGGCATCGCCCTAGTGCCCGAGGGGCGCGGCATCTTCACCCGCCTGACCGTGGAAGAGAACCTGCGCATGGGCGCCTACAGCCGCAGCGACAAGGCGGCCATCGAGGCCGACCTCGAGCGCGTCTACACCATGCTGCCGCGCATCAAGGAGCGCCTGCCACAGGTGGCGGGCACGCTGTCCGGCGGCGAGCAGCAGATGGTTGCGATCGGGCGCGCGCTGCTGTCGCGCCCGCGCCTGCTGCTGCTCGATGAGCCCTCGATGGGCCTCGCGCCGCTGGTGGTGGAGAAGATCTTCGAGGTCGTGCAGTCGGTGGCGCGCGAAGGCGTGACCATCCTGCTCGTCGAGCAGAACGCCAACCTCGCGCTCGAGTTCGCGCAGCGCGGCTATGTGATGGAGTCGGGCAAGATCACGCTCACCGGCACCGGCGGCGACCTGCTGGCGAACCCGAAGGTGCGCGCGGCTTATCTGGGTGAGGAAGCGTAGGCGACCCGGGGAAAGCGGGCCTGCAGGCCGGAAACGCTCGGGGAGCACACGAGGAGCGAAAGCGCTAACATTGCGCACCTTTTTCGCGCGCCCTCCCCATGCAGAATCTCAAGTACTTCTCCTGGTCCATCGGCTTCACCGTCTTCGGCCTCATCGGCGGCTATCTGGTCGGTGGCTGGTCGGCCGTGTTCATCGTCGCCGTGCTGGCGGTGCTGGAAACCTCGCTGTCCTTCGACAACGCGGTGGTCAACGCCACCGTGCTGCGCCACATGGACGAGAAGTGGCGCCAGCGCTTCCTGCTGTGGGGCATCCTGATCGCGGTGTTCGGCATGCGCATCGTGTTCCCGCTCGCCATCGTCGGCGTGGTCGCCAACATGGGGCCGATGGCGGTGATCGACCTCGCGCTGTTCAAGCCGGACGACTACGCGCGCATCCTCACCTCGGCCCATCATGAGATCGCAGCCTTCGGCGGCGCCTTCCTGATGATGGTGTTCCTCAAGTTCTTCATCGACGTGAACAAGGAAACCCACTGGCTGGCGCCGATCGAGGCCCCGCTCACCCAGCTCGGCCGGCTCGAAGCGGCGCAGATCATGTTCACGCTACTCGCCATCCTGTCCAGCTCGGCCTGGCTCGACGGCGCCGAGCAGCGCATGGAATTCATCGTCGCCGGCGTGTGGGGGCTGATCGTCTACATCCTCGCCGACGGCATCGGCGCCATCATGGGCGGCGAGGAAGGCGAAGGCGGCCAGGTGGTTGCCAAGACCGGCTTTGCCGGCTTCATGTACCTGGAACTGCTCGACGCGTCCTTCAGCTTCGACGGCGTCATCGGCGCCTTCGCGCTCACCAACAGCCTGCCGATCATCGCCATCGGGCTGGGCGTGGGCGCCATGTTCGTGCGCTCGTTCACGCTGATGCTGGTCTATCGCGGCACGCTCGAGGCTTACCGCTACCTCGAGCACGGCGCCTTCTGGGCGATCGGCGCGCTGGCAGCGATCATGTTCATCGGCGTGCATGTGCACATCCCCGAGACCATCACCGGCCTGATCGGCGCGGTGCTGATCGCCGCGTCGCTGTGGAGCTCGATCCGCCACAACCGCGCCGCGCTCGCGCACTGAGCGCCGCGTCAAGACTCCCACGGCTCACGCACAGAAACATCGATGGAACGTCTCTTCGTCTACGGCACCCTCGCCCCGGGCCGCCCCAATGAACACGTGATGAAGAAGATTCCCGGCGAATGGCTGCCCGCGCACGTCAAAGGCAAGCTGATCAAGGCCGGCTGGGGCTTCGCGCAATCCGGCTTTCCGGCCATGGTGCCGAGCGAAGACGGCCAGCACATCGAAGGCTACGTCTTCCAGTCCGCGCACCTCGGCGAGCACTGGCCGATGCTGGACGAGTTCGAGGGCGCGGACTACGTGCGCGTGCTGACCAAGGCGACGCTGGCCAACGGCGAAGTGGTGAAGGCGCATGTGTATGCGCTGGCGGTGGGGGAAGCGGGAGATGGGGGTGGCGCGGGGTAAGGCGGGCTGTCGGGCGGCGGTGACGGTCACGGCCTGCGTCAGTCGGGAATCAACGGCAGCTATGAGGAGGCGCCTCCCGATAGCGGCAGCCGGCCACAACCGGACTGCTTACTTGTTCGGATAGTGGCCATTCAATGGGCTGCTCCACTCCGAAAGTTGCCGGATCGCCAATTCGTGCTCCTCGGCAAATGATGTCGCTCGATTCCGCTCGGCCATGTGCGAGAAGAATGACCGGTTGCCGAAATCTCCAACTCACCCTACCGACCCGTACCAGCCAGTCAGTGGGCTCCGAAGCGGACGCCCAAGGGTCAAATTCACAGCCGCGGGAGCTCACGTCCATCACCCATCACGCGAGTCCCGATAGCGCAGCGCATCGACGAGCAGGGAAAATGCGGGAGTGTTCTGGCGCCGACTCGGGTAATACAAGTGATACCCGGACATTTGCGCCGACCAATCGGCGAGCACACGCTCGAGCCGACCTTTCGCCAGATGGTCTTGCACCACGTCCTCGGGTAGATAGGCCAGTCCCAACCCGGCCAGTGCGGTATCGAGGTGCAGCGCGATCGTATTGAATGCCAACTGGCCTGCAGGACGCACCTTCAGCTCGCGCCCGTTCTTAATGAACGGCCAGGACCAGTAACCGCCCGATGTCGGTAGGCGAAGCGCGATGCAGTGGTGCTCGGTCAGGTCATGTGGCGTTTTTGGCTTGCCGCGCTTTTTGAAGTACGCGGGCGCTCCGACGACAATCTGCTGGAAGTCCGGCCCGACGCGCACGGCGATCATGTCCTGCGCGACCTGCTCGCCAAGGCGGATGCCTGCGTCAAAGCGATCTGCCGCGATATCGGTGAGGCCATAGTCGTTGATGACCTCGACGCGGATGTCGGGGTAGTCGGGCAGAAGCTTCGCTAGCACCGGCGCGAGGATAGTCTGGGAGGCGTGTTCGACCGAGGTGATCCGTAGGCTGCCTGCTGGCGTATCCCTGAGTTCGCTCAATGCCGCCAAGCCGTCGTGGATGCCGTCAAAGTGCGGCCCGATGGTGTTGAGCAAGCGTTCGCCTGCTTCAGTGGTCGAGACGCTGCGCGTCGTGCGCGTGAGCAGCCGCACGCCGAGCCGTTCCTCCAGTGTCCTGACCGTCTGGCTCAGCGCAGGCTGAGAGACGCCAAGTTTCGCGGCCGCACGCGTGAAGCTTTGCTCCCGTGCCACCGCCAGGAAGAAGATCAAATCATCCACGCTCTCGCGCGCCATTGATAATCCATACTTATAAGAGTAAGTCGATTATAGGCTCTAATAATATGGGTTGCAGAGTGCTACTTTGACGACGTGCTCTGCAATACCTGTTGCAGACGAGAGTTACTGACAGGAGGGAACGGCTATGTCAGCAAAGGACGAAACGGTTCGACCAACGGGGCGAGCGCCTGATCGACGAGCCGCTGAAGATAACGCGCGTCGGCAGTTCTTGAAAAATTCGGCTTTCCTGGGCGCATCGCTGGCGATAGGGCCAATGCTCGCAAGCGGATCAGCTGAGGCGCAGGACAGGAACACTAAACCCAATGGAGCCACCACGATGAAACAGCGAAAGCTAGGAACGATGCAGGTGTCCGAGACCGGCGCAGGGTGCATGAGCATCAGCTCGAACTATGGACCGCCCGCCCCAAGAGAACAGGGCCTGAACACAATCCGCACGGCTTTTGAGAACGGCGTGACCTTCTTTGACACGGCCGAGGTCTACGGCCCCTACACGAATGAAGAGTTGGTTGGCGAAGCCCTCCAGTCTGTTCGCGATCAGGTCAAAATTGCCACGAAATTCGGCTTCGCCATCGACGGCACGATCGCGTTGAACAGTCGACCCGAGCACATCAGGAAAGTCGTCGAGCAATCTCTCACGCGTCTGCGGACTGATCGCATCGACCTCTACTACCAGCACCGTGTCGATCCGAATGTGCCGATCGAGGATGTCGCCGGCGCGGTGAAAGACCTCATTCGCCAGGGTAAGGTTCTGCACTTCGGCCTCTCCGAGCCGAGTGTAAAAACGATCCGCCGCGCACACGCCGTGCAGCCCGTTACCGCGGTCCAAACCGAATACTCACTGTGGACCCGCAATGTCGAATTGAACGGCGTCCTGGCGACGTGCAAGGAATTGGGCATCGGCTTCGTGCCGTGGGCGCCGCTCGGGGAAGGATTCTTGACGGGCAAGATCGACACGAACACCCGGTTCGATCCGAAGACCGATTTTCGCGCAGGCTTCCCGCGCTTGTCGGCCGAATTCCTGCCGAGAAATATGCCGATCGTTGAATGGCTGAAAGCTTATGCAGCCAAGAAGGGCGCGACCCCTTCGCAGATCGCGCTGGCATGGTTGCTGGCAAAGGGCCCGAACATCGTCCCGATCCCTGGCACGCGCAACGAGGCACACCTGCTCGAAAATCTGGGCGCGCAGCGCGTCCACCTGACGGCGGAGGACGTGCAGGAGATCGAGACTTCGCTTTCCCGGTTTGTCGTGTACGGCGACCGCATGGGTGTCGAGCACATGAGCCAGATCGACTACACGATCTGATTTTACTTCTGCGGGCTTCGCGATCGGCAGCCGCAGCAACCCGGCCGATCGCTTGCAGCCGCCGGACGACGCCGATGAAAGGAAAGTTACCAGTGAAACACAGCAAGTTATTCGAGGAGGTCGACGTCGCGCCACAGCTTGTCCTGCGCAATCGCATTGCGATGGCACCGATGACCACGTGGGCCAGCAACGACGATGGCACGGTGTCTGATGAGGAAGAGGCGTATTACCGGCGGCGAGCCAAGGACGTTGGCCTCGTCATTACCGGTTGCACGCATGTGCAGGAAAATGGCATCGGCTTCACGGGCGAATTTGCCGCGCATGACGATCGCTTCATTCCGAGCCTGCAGCGATTGGCAGCCGCCGCCCAAAGCGGCGGCGCTCGCGCCTTCCTGCAAATTTTCCATGCCGGCGTGAAGACGCAGCCCGCGCTGGTCGCCGACGTCGTGGGTGCCAGCGCAGTGGCCGGCGAAGCCGGTCCGTTTGCCCCCGCACTGACGCCGCGCGCGCTTCGCGAGGAAGAAATTCTCGACGTCATCCAGGCCTTCGCCGATGCAGCCCGCCGCGCCATCGTTGCGGGATTTGACGGCGTCGAGCTGCATGGTGCGCACGGCTTCCTGATCCAGAACTTTTTCTCGCCGCGTACCAATCGTCGTAATGACCGTTGGGGTGGTTCGCTCGAAAACCGGATGCGTTTTCCGCTTGCGGTCGTCGCTGCCGTCAAGAGCGCCATTGAGGAACATGCCGACCGGCCCTTCGCGCTCGGCTACCGCATCTCGGTAGACGAAGGAAGCGCGGACGGCCTTCGCATCGCGGACTCACTCCAGCTCATCGATCGCCTGATCGATGGCGGCGTGAGCTATGTTCACGCGTCGCTTGGAAGCGCGCTCGACCAGAAACCTGTCGATGACACATCCGGACGGTCGATCGTACGCATCTTGCATGACTACGTGGGCGCGCGAGTCCCACTGATAGTAGCAGGGCAGATCCGAACGGCTGACGCGGCGGAACGGGTCATCGATCAAGGGATTTCGCTCGTCGCGGTCGGTCAGGGCCTGGTGATGAACCCGGATTGGGTTGCACACGCAATAGCCGGGAACGGCAACGATATCAAACTCTCGGTTTCGTTTCCGGACGTCAATCGCCTTACGATTCCACAGAAATTGTGGACCACCATCGAAGACACGCCAGGATGGTTCAACGTCGTTCGCACTCAAGCAGAACGCTACCCGGTCGAGCTTGCGCACCATCGATAGGGTGACGCCAGCACGCGCCACGGCGGACGCTACGCTATCTTTTGACGATACTGCGAGAGGGATGAAACGTAACAGTGACCGACCGCTCCTGGCCGGACTGAGACCCTCACCTGTGATGCGGCAAGGCCGACCGCCCCCGAGCGTCTCGACCCGACCCACTGCGGTCATCGGCGGTTGAGGAAACTTGTCGTTCAATGTGCAAGCTCAGGGACGACCGGAGGCGGAAGGGAACCGAGAGAGGCAGGTTGTCGGGCGTCCCCTCGTGCGGATCAGGTCTCCCCGAGCTTTCTCATTGCTCATACTGAGACGATTCGGAGGACCGAGCCCGCAATCAGCAAGAGTAGGGCTAGGGCGTTCAGGGCCCAGACAAGGCCTTTCTTACTGAGAATGAAGACGGTAAGTCGGCAGAAGCCCTCAACACTGCCGCCGACCACCACCAATACGGTAAGCGCGCCAATGCAAAATATCGCAATGTTCAGGTACGCGATGAGCGAGTTTAATATCGTGACGCTGTAGTGGGTCAGTGGTACGAGCCACAGCAGGTGCCAAGTCCACTCGCCGTGGTTAACGAAGAAGATGATTACAGTGATCGTAGAAAACAGCCCGACAAGGACGGTTACCACTCCAATCGTCTTGGACTCAGCGAATAGGCGCCTGAGAAACTCGTCTCCGTCTGCGCAACGCCAACCACCGGTGAGCGCCCATATCTGCGCTTTGAGCCCGGCAATCGAGAACCTCACCAACCACCGAATGCTAGGGCCTATTTTGAATCGACTCATCAAAGCTGAAATAAGCGTCCCGAGCGCCATAAATCGCCCTTTTCCGATCACCTCAATGAGGAGAGTTAGACCGGAGGCTGTCTGCATCCACGCGCCGACTTCTGCAAGCCAGGGATTTTGCAGGGCCCACACAGTAGTTGACATGATCAACGCCTATCAGCAGCGGACTAGTGCCTGAACGTTGGCTGCGTTTGCCGTTGGTTCAGGGAAGTCGATGTGGATGACTTGGGAGGATTTCTCGTCGAACAGCCTCGTAGTTATTCTCTCGAAGTCGCCGGGTCTGAAGCCCCGCTCTTGACGCGACAGACTTTAACGCAGGCTGAAAAATGAACAATAGGAGAATTTGGTTCTCAATGGCAGAGCCAGCACTTTGCCGGTAAGATTCTTAAATAATTCCGTTGGCTAAACGTAGACGACCAACATCGACCTGCAAGTGAAATGTAACGGGCACCGGCCGCTCCTGGCCGATTGTGTGAGGTCGGGCTGAGTGCTCGGTAGCTGCCGTTGGCGATCAGGCGGAGGTCGCCCTAAGTGGCCGCACGGGCCGAGGAGTTCGCACTCAGCAATCGCCTTGAACGTCTGCTGCGCTCAGTAAGCTGACCTTGCCACCACTGAGAGGAGAACGCCCGGATTGGGTCAAGAGTTCGCGTCGCCTGGATAGGACAGGACGCCCCAACGTCTTTCGGGCGCACGTGCGTAAGCCCTGAAGCGCACATTGGCGGCGCTTCTAGATCGCGCGCAAGCGTTGGGCCAGCGCATCGCCGACGTGCTGCATGAAGGCGCGCACTCGGGCGGTCTGCCGCAGATCGGGGTGCGTCAGCATCCAGATCGGTGCAGCCAGTTCCGGGATCGGCTCGGACACGGGCACCAGATCAGGGTTGGCGGCCTCCATGAAGGTGGGGAGCAGTCCGACGCCGATGCCGGTACGCAACATGGCGGCGGTTGCGTTGAAGATATCCACGCGGACCCTGACGCGGGCGTGTTCCATCTGCGAGCGCATCCAGCGGTCGTAGATGCGGTCCTGCTGGATTTTTTCGAAGGCGACCCAGGGCGCATCGCGCACCAATGCCGGGAGCGGCTGCACGGATTGCGGAAGTCCGGGCGCGCCGCGACGGGCATAGACGCGGCACTGCGTCATGCCCAGATTGCGCCCGACGAGGTGTTCGGAAACCTGGCCCGACAGGCGCAGCGCCACGTCCGCCTCCCGCTGCGCCAGGCTCTGGCCGACGAGCTCCGGCCGCCTGCACGACAGGTCGACGAGAAACGCGTTCTCGGTCACTTCGACCTCGATGCCGGGGTAGGCACGGGCGAAATCGGCCAGCGGCGCGGGCAGCAGATGTTCCATGATGACGAAGGCGGTGGTGACCTGCAGCAGCCCGGTGAGCTCGCGATCGCGCCCCAGGATCTGGCGCTCGATCTCGTCCACCCGGTCAGCCATGTGGCGCGCGTGCGCGAGTACGGTTTGCCCGGCGTCGGTGGGCGCGTAGCCGCTGCGCTTGCGTTCGAACAGGCGTGTGCCGAGCTTCGCCTCCAGCGCGTCGAGCCGGCGCAGCACGGTCGTGTGGTTGACGCCGAGCAGGCGCGAGGCACTCGCCAGCGAACCCGTCTCGCCGACTGCGAGCGCGTACCTGAGGTCACTCCATTCGAGATCGGGCATGACAGGGTCTCCGCGATGACCTTGCAAATGTGCAAAGTTCGTTCGCAGTTTGCCCAATTGTGTGCGCCGATGTCGATTGCCACAATGCAGGCACTGCCGATCTGGAGGTCCCCATGAACATCATCAGCCTGCCTCGCATCGCGCTTTCTCCAGCATTCGAGAAGCCCGCGCCGCGCTCCGCAACTTCGCCAATGAACTGGATGGAACGCCTCGCCGCGTGGGCGGACCGGTGCCCGCAGCACCACCGCCTGGGCAGCTGGACGGCGGTCGGAATCGCAGCGTCGTCCAGCGCTGCGTCGGCGGACGCGCGCGCCGCGCGCTGAGCGGGCGCAGCAACGGGATAGACCGAAGACATTCACCGACGAGCGTAGTACCGCAATCCGCTCCCTGTGGACAGCATCACCTGTCCGACGTCGGACACGGGCGCCGCAGCGAGCAGACAGCTCGCACCCGCCTGGTTTATCCTCCGCCCCTCTCACGACATTCGTCATGAGACTCCTTGCCCGCCCACTCATCCCATTCACCTCCCCCCATGCAATATCAAGGACGAATCACCACCTGGAACGACGACAAGGGCTTCGGCTTCATCACGCCCAACGGCGGCGGCGAGCGCGTGTTCCTTCACGTCAGCGCGCTTTCCAACCGCCAGCGCCGGCCCCAGGGGAACGAACTGGTGACCTACGACTCCGTCACCGACAAGAAGGGGCGCGCGCAGGCGAAAGGCGTTGCCTTCGTCGGCGAGCGGGCGGCGGCGCCGGCTTCTTCGGGGCGCAGTGTGGTGCCTGCGGTCTTTGCGGCGGGCTTCCTCGTCTTCGTCGCCGGGATGGCGTTTTACGGCCGGCTGCCGATGGCGGTGCTCGGGCTCTATGTCGTTGCGAGCGTCATCGCCTTCCTCGCCTATGGGCACGACAAGTCGGCCGCGGTGCGCAATGCCTGGCGGGTTCAGGAGCGCACGCTGCACCTGTTCTCGCTGCTCGGTGGCTGGCCGGGGGCGGTGGCGGCGCAGCGGCTGTTCCGCCACAAGTCCTCGAAGGCCTCGTTCCAGACCACCTACTGGATCACCGTCGTGCTCAACTGCGCGGCGCTCGGCTGGCTGCTGTCGCCGTACGGGGCGCAGGCGCTGCAGACGGTGCTCGCCCTGGTCTGAAGGCCTGCGCCCGCTCGGCACGGATCGTGCCCCGCCGGGCATGTCTCGCTACCGGTTCATCCAGACGCTTCACCGCCCTCGCCGGCCCCCAGCGCGCGTATCGCGCCGATCGCGAGTGCGAAGGCGCCGAACTGCCGATCGGCGATCATCAGCCCGACCTGTTCGATGCGCGCGCCGCGCAGCGGTGGCGCGTCGGATACCGCACGACCGCGCCAGCTCGGCTGGAAGGCGTCGAGCGCCAGCCGCAGCGTGACCCACTGCCCGCCGGGTGGCGCGAACGCGGCCTCGTAATTGACGCCGTCGAAGCCGCGGTCGGTGCGCAGGTTGAGCTTGTAGCGGTGGCCGTCGCCGCGCACGACAAGTTCGATCATGTCGATGTCCGCGCCCGGCGGCGGTGAAACCGATGCGCGCACCGAGGCGAAGCCGCCGTTGTTGTCCGGTGAAACCTGTCCTCTGAACACGGCATGGCCGGCCGGGTCGAAGCGCAGCGCGCTGCGCGAGACGCCGCCCATGACGCGATCGTCGATGGCGGACCAAGGGGCGACCGCTTCGGGACGGTCGAAGAGAAATAGCGCTTCGGGCATGACGGGATTATCGCGCTGGCCGAAGGCGTTGCGGCGCCCGCACGCTCAAGTCCAGGCGGCGACGGGCGGGACCGGCATCGCCCATTTGCATTCAGGAGCATCGCTCAGCGCAACAGAATGCCGGCTCCCGATCGGGACGTGCCGGGTAAGCCCGAACCCGTAATTGTGCCGGGGGCTCCGGCGGTCCATGTGCTCGATGGCGGTCGCGCGTCGGCGCACAGGCTCCCCTCGGCACGGCTGCGGAAGTAGCGATACAGATCGTCGATCGTGTCCGCGATCATTCGGTTGCTCCGATAGCCGGGCATCCCGCGAGGCGGGTCGCCCACCAGCACGATGTGATCGAATTGTTCGCGACGCTGGGTGCGGACGTAGTCGACGATCGAGGGCGCGGCGAGCCCGGTGTAGTGCTTGCCGTGGCAGCGAGCGCAATCGACGATGCGCAGGGTCTGCCAGGCAGTGACGAGCCCGGGGTCGCCCCGGAGCGTAAGGGCGCAGTCCGCGGTGTCGCCCGCGTACGCTGCGATGGATAGAGCCAGCGCGATCGTCGGCAAGGACCATCGTCGCCAGGCATCTAACCCAACCACCGTCCGCTCGACGGCCGGGAAGGTCTGCACCTCGGGCTGCCTGAGCGCAGGTCGGGCGCGATCAACAATTGGGGATCGCCCGCGCAACATCACTACTCTCCCGCCGTGATGTCCACCCCGGCCACGGCGGCAGGTGCGCTTACGTGTCCGATGAATCTCCAGCTCGCCGTCTCGTGCATCCATGCGAACACGAAGCCGGTGGGACCATCCACCGTCACGCTCAATGGCTGCTCGACGGACGATGCGCGTTCCGGCTCGAGCGCTTCGGGGGTGTCGGTGCCGACCTTGAGCGCAGTGGCGCCGTCGCCCTGAGCATCCGAGAGTCGCCAACCGTTGCCGGGCCTGAAATCCAGAACAAGTGCGTTACCGTCCGGCCCCCGAACGGGAATGGACAATCGTGACGGGACTTCCGAAGCCATTGAGTATGCGCACGCCGCGGATGGGGCGACCACGGCGTCTTCAGGCGCATCCGCCTGCAAGGGTTCAGGCCGCGGCTCGGCGGCCACCACTCCCGAAGCGAGACCCAGAATGAAGAGGGACGCACAAGTGACGATATTGGCTTTCATGGCAGTTGCTCCTATGACTGACCGAACGCGCCCGGTTTGGGGGTCTTCCGTGCGATCAAGGTCTCTTCGTACGATCGCCCTGCCGGAAATCGGGACGGATCCGGGATTCGGCCTGCTCAGCGGTTCGTTGCCGCCACGGTTTTCAGCCCTGTGACGACATCAAGCGTTACGCGCGAGCTCAGGCCCTCGCCCACGTGCACCGCCAACAGCGGGTTGCCGCTGGCGTACTCCGAGTTGCTCAATACGGTGTTGACCCAGCCTCCTCGGTCCAGCGCCTCGCGGGTATAGGAAGCGATGATCGCGACCATTTTCTGGTCGGCGGAAGCCTCGGTGTGGGGCGCGTTGCCCGTGGCGCCCGGCATCCAGGGATTGATCCACTGGCCGCGCTGTGACAGCGGCTGGCATCCATGCAGTGTCCGATTCGTGCTCTCGGCGGCACGATCATTCCCGGCATGCGCGGGCAGCGCGGCGCTCAGGGTCAAGGCGGCCACGAGGGCGGCGGATACGATCGATTTCATGATGAACTCCTGATTGCCAGATGACAGGTCAGACTAGGCCGATCATGTTGCGCGGCGAGTCGTTGGCACCACGAACGGCCAGGACGAACTACCCGTGCGTCACAAGCCCTCGCCGTCGTGGTACGACGCCCGTCAGGGTCCGGGTCATTCAACTGCCCGAGGGCCGGACGAGACGGTCGGGAACCCTTGTCGGGAGGCAGCCCGCTCGATGCGCCGTGCGATTCGAATATAGGGGTCAGGCCAGCGCGGCGGGACCGCCGGCGGGCTCTTTCGGGCGTTCTTCGGCGATCGATCGCCGAGGTTTGGGGATTTGTTCGTTTGGCTCAGTCGCCCGACGCAAATCCGAGCGCTGCGGCAGCGCGAATTCGGCGCTCCCGCAACGCGTCGACGCCCCCGAGCGAGCTCAGGAACGCGATCTGCTGCAGATTCGGATAAGTGCTCCGCAGTGTTTTCGCCTCCTCGTGCGCTTCGTCACTGCGGCCCAGTTCGAGCAGCGTCACGGCGCGGGTGATGCGGCACTGCAGGTATCGCGGTGCACGCTGGAGGCAGTAGTCGGCGCTTGCCAGCGCCGCGTCGAGATCCCCGACGCTCCAGCGGATGTTCGCATTCCAGTAACTGATGTAGGTCGGCATGATCGGGTACAGCAGCAGTGCCCGGTCCATCGACGCCGCCCCCTCCTGCAGCCTGCCCGATTCGACCTGCGCTTTCGCCAGCACGGCACGATTGTCCGCATCGCCGGGCGCGAGCCGCACCGCCGTTTCGGCCGCAACGAGCGCTTCGTCCGGCCGACCGGCTGCGCCCAGCACGACGGACCGCGCCTGATGGGCTATCGGCAGCACCGGATCGAGTTCGATGGCGCGATTGACCTGGGCCAGCGCCTCGTCGAGCTGATCGCGCGAAAGCTCGCCGGTGATGTGGAGAACGATATCGATCAGGTTCAGGTAACCAAGCACCGCCCACGCCGGGGCGTGCTGAGGGTCGATGCGCAAGGCCTCGTGCAGGTCGGCGCGCGCAGAGCGATAAGCTTCCGCGGTGAAACGGTGCTTGCCGGCGTAGCCGCGCAGCGTCAGCCAGTAGACATCCAGGTTCGCCGCCGGGCGTGCGAGCGCCTTGCGCTGCTGTGTCGAGCGCATCGTCGCCGAAAGGCTGCCGACGATGCGCTCGATCAGCTCGTGACGCTGCAGCGAGAGCTGGGACACGTCGGCGGTGCTGTGGCTCGTCCACACGATGCGCCCATCGGTACCGTCCACCAGTTCGACCCGGATCGCGAGCGTGTCACCGTCGCGGCGCACGACACCGTCGACGAGGTAGCGCACGCCCAGCCGCGCGGCGATGTCCTGGATCGTCAACTGGCGAGGGTCGAGCGTGAAGCTGGACCGCCCGGACACCACCGGCAGATCGACGTCGCGCGCCAGGTCGCCAATCAGTTCCTCCGCGAAACTGGTACCCAGACCGCTCGAATCGCCCGCGGGTTCGGTTCGGAACGCCAGCACCGCCAAGGCAGGTCTGGCACCGAAGGCATCCGTCTGCGCGGGCGGCGACGCACGCCAGAAGACCGTCCCTGCCACTACCAACAGGACGATGACAAGACTCGCAGCGGCGATCCTCCCGATGAAGCGAAGAGGTGCCGACACACTCGGCCGCGCCTTCTCCGCCTTCTCCGACGCCTCCGCCGCCTCCACCCTCTCCGCCGTCTCCGCCGTCTTCAGGCCGGACACTCCCGGGACGATGCCCTCGGTGACGGACTCGGCATCGATCGAATAGCCACGCCGCGGAAGGGTGCGCAGGACGTCGTGCGCGCTGTCGCCGACGGCCCGCCGGATCTCGCCAATGCACTGAACGAGCGAGTCCTCGGTGACGATCACATTCGGCCACACCATCCGATGCAGCGTTTCGCGGGTCACGACCTCATGGTTGTGGGCGACCAGCACTTCCAGCACCTTCAGGGCCTGAGCACGCAAGGCAACCGGTCGCCCAGCCCCGTCCAGAAGCAGGCCGCGCGCCGGGTCGAAGACTGCCGAGCCGATACGGTAGCGCGTCGATGCTTCCATGCTTGCCAACTCCTCAGGCGCAGACATGCTCGAAATCAACGCAGGTCGGCGGCTTCGCCAATGAAGCCAGGAGGACTTTCCCGGCAGAATCGACAGTGACGTTCGCCAACCACAAACCTCGCGCCTCGAGTGCGTCACTTCACCCTAGCGGATGGCTGATTGCATGCAAGCGGAAATTGCCGGGTACCGAAGCCCACGATCCTGGCCTGGTTTCGCCCACCAGGAGAGGCCTGCCCCACCCGCTGGCCCTATCCTCCAGCGCAGGTGACGTAGGACTTCGCCCCCGCTCCAACTTCACTTCGATCTCACTCTAGACGACCGGTCTATTCGCACGTACACTGCAGCCCATGACCACCCGCCACACCGACACCCGCCAGCACATCCTGTGCACCGGCAAGCACATCATCGCGGCCAAGGGCTTCTCCAGCGTCGGCCTCGCCGAACTGCTGCAGGCCTCCGAGGTGCCGAAGGGCTCGTTCTATCACTACTTCAAGTCGAAGGAGCTCTTCGGCCAGGCGCTGCTCGAGGACTACTTCACCGACTATCTCGCCCAGCTCGACACGCTGCTGCAGACACCGGGGCTGTCCGGCCGGGACCGTCTGCTGCGCTATTTCGAGCAGTGGCGCACGACCCAGGCGGACGACTGCGGCGAGCAGAAGTGCCTGGTGGTGAAGCTCAGCGCCGAAGTGTCGGACCTGTCCGAGGCGATGCGCCTGACCCTGCGCGACGGCACCGAGCGCGTCATCGCGCGCCTGGCACAGTGCGTGGCAGACGAGGTCGAGGACGGCTCGCTCGCGGCGGTCGAGCCGCTGCCGACGGCGCGCACGCTCTATTCGCTGTGGCTGGGCGCGAGCCTGCTCGCCAAGCTCCACCGCAACGCCGAACCGCTCGAGCAGGCGTGGGCGGCGAGCCTGCGCCTGCTGGCTGCCTGAGCCGGCACGGCGCGCCCCACGAGTAACCCGCGCGAAGGTCGCCACGAACCAGCAGGGCGCACCCCACAACGCAACCTGTCTACGCCACACCCATCGCGGCGAGCGATTTCGCCGCCCCCCTAGACGACCGGTCCATTCCTCAACGCATCCCCGTCCGGCCACGGTCGCCGGACACCACGAACCAAGGACCTTTACATGCTCAATTTCGACTACGCCAACCCCACCCGCATCGTCTTCGGCGAAGGCAGCATCGCCCGCCTGGACGAGCTCGTACCCGCCGACGCCCGCGTGCTCGTGCTCTATGGCGGCGGCAGCGCCGAGCGCAACGGCACGCTGGCCGAGGTCACGGCTGCGCTGGGCGCACGCACGGTGCACCGCTTCGGCGGCATCGAGCCCAACCCGACCTACGAGACGCTGATGAACGCGGTCGCGCAGGTGCGCCGCGACAACATCGACTTCCTGCTCGCGGTGGGCGGTGGCTCGGTGATCGACGGCACCAAGTTCGTCGCCGCCGCGGTCCGCTACGAGGGCGAGCCATGGGACATCATGGAGACCCACGGCGAGCACGTCGCCCGCGCGCTGCCGATCGGCTGCGTGCTGACGCTGCCCGCCACCGGCTCGGAGATGAACTGCTTCTCCGTCGTCACGCGCAAGTCGATCCAGGCCAAGTTCGGCTTTTCCAGCCCGCACGTGTTCCCGCGCTTTTCGGTGCTCGACCCGGCCAAGACCTACACCCTGCCCCCGCGCCAGATCGCCAACGGCGCAGTCGACGCCTTCGTGCATGTGATGGAGCAGTACATGACCTACCCGGCCAACGCGCCGGTGCAGGACCGCTACGCCGAGGGCCTGCTGCTGACCCTGATCGAGGTCGGCCCGCAGGCGCTGGCCACCCCGCACGACTACGACGTGCGCGCCAACCTGATGTGGGCCGCAACCCAGGCGCTCAACGGCCTGATCGGCGCCGGCGTGCCGCAGGACTGGGCGACGCACATGATCGGCCACGAGCTCACCGCGCTGCACGGCCTGGACCATGCGCAGACGCTCGCCGTCGTGCTCCCCAGCCTGCTGCAGGACCGCCGCGCCTCCAAGCGCGCCAAGCTGCTGCAGTACGCGGCGCGGGTGTGGAACATTCACGACGGCAGCGAGGACGCGCGCATCGACGCCGCCATCGCCCGTACGCGTGAATTCTTCGAGTCGCTCGGCGTCAAGACCCGCCTGTCCGACTACGGCATCGGCGCCGGCGCGATCGACAGGATCGTCGCCCAGCTCGAGGCGCACGGCATGAGCGCGCTCGGCGAGCACGGCGACATCGACCTCGCCACCAGCCGCCGCATCCTCGAAGCCAGCCTCTGAACCCCCACTTATTCCCGTCAAGCCCCCAACAAAGGAAAGCTCACATGTCAGCCCTCTTCCAGCCCTTCAAGCTCAAGGATGTCACCCTGCGCAACCGCATCGCCGTGCCGCCGATGTGCCAGTACATGGCCACCGACGGCGTGGTCAATGACTGGCACCGGGTGCATTACCCCGCGATCGCGCGCGGCGGCGCCGGCCTGGTGATCGTCGAAGCCACCGCGGTGTCGCCCGAAGGCCGCATCTCGCCCAACTGCACTGGCCTGTGGAACAACACCCAGGCCGAAGCCCTGGCGCCGATCGCCGCGTCGATCAAGGCCGCGGGCGCAGTCCCCGGCATCCAGATCGGCCACGCCGGCCGCAAGGCCAGCGCCAACCGCCCCTGGGACGGCGACGACCACATCGCGGCCGACGATGCGCGCGGCTGGGCGACGATCTCGCCCTCGGCGACCGCCTTCGGCGCCAACCTGCCCAAGGTGCCGCGCGCGATGACGGTGGAAGACATCGCCCGCGTGCGCGCGGACTTCGTCGCCGCAGCCCGGCGCGCGCTCGAGGCCGGCTTCGAGTGGCTGGAGCTGCACTTCGCGCACGGCTATCTCGCCCAGAGTTTCTTCTCGGTGCACGCCAACCAGCGCGACGACGCCTATGGCGGCAGCTTCGACAACCGCAGCCGCTTCCTGCTCGAGACCCTGCAGGCGGTGCGCAAGGTGTGGCCGGAGCACCTGCCGCTGACCGCGCGCTTCGGCGTCCTCGAATACGACGGTCGCGACGAGGAGACGCTGGCCGAATCGATCGAGCTCACCCGCCAGTTCAAGCGCGAAGGCCTCGACCTGCTGAGCGTGAGCGTGGGCTTCTCGACGCCGAGCGCGAACATCCCCTGGGCGCCGGCCTTCCTCGCCCCGATCGCCGAACGCGTGCGCCGCGAAGCGGGACTGCCGGTGGCCTCGGCCTGGGGCATCGACAACCCGGCCACCGCCGACGCCACCGTGCGTGACGGCCAGCTCGATCTGGTGATGGTCGGCCGCGCGCACCTCGCCAACCCGCACTGGCCGCTGCAAGCCGCACGCGCGCTCGGCGTCGAGCGTCCGACCTGGGTGTTGCCCGCGCCGTACGCGCACTGGCTCGAGCGCTACAGAAGCGCCTGATCCACGCGGCGCCCGTCACGACGACGGGCGCTGCAGCCGGCGGCCTTTGTCGAGATAGGCGGCAAACTCGGCATCGGGCACCATGCTGCCGCCCGTGCCCCACACCAGATGGGTGGCGCGGGCGAGCCGCGCCGG
>JAANMX010001458.1_pt1 | contig 26895 bp, 29 predicted proteins | sample 7279681 | NCBI WGS metagenome assembly JAANMX01 (sample SAMN14094542, study PRJNA606508) | bioreactor metagenome | isolation source: A lab-scale SPAN reactor treating ammonium-rich wastewater day 351 | place: Ireland: Galway | collected 2018-01-01 | reverse complement strand
AATCGGCACGGAAAGTTTTTTCCCCACAAGGTATGCTACCATAACAAAGGGAAATGCAAGGATTAAGAGCACAGAGCTTACGATATAATTCAGATTATAAGCCGGCCCGTACCCTTCATCTCTGTCGATTTCCGTGATAACGCCCCAATGAAACTCCGGTAACCAGCGCCATACCCCCAGTACGGTTACCCCGCCGTAATCCTTATAGCCCTGCGCATCAAAGCCGTTATTGCCTGAAATGCACTGTTGTGCGCCTTCGGTTAATTTTCCTGTTTCCTGGTTAATCAGTTTCAATTCCAGGGCGCATCGCTTTTTTACCAGTCCCATTTCTTTGAGGTGCCCTGCAAATCTTGATTCGGTAATCATGTATCCGTCTTTGTTAATAAGGTAGGTTTCTTCCGTCTGTCCTAAACTGAGGCTTAACATTAATTCGCTCAGTTTCAATACATCAATCCTTAGCGCAACAATACCGATGATATTTCCCTCCCTGTCTTTCAGTGGTGATGAGACCAGCATGTTAGGCAGGCCGAGTTCTTTTTCTCCATACTCATTCATAAGGGGAATTTCAGATGGCACTACACTCGATACATAGGTTTTCCCTTGCGCCGCCTCTTTGAAATAATCCATCTGTGAGACATCATTTCCCAATCCTTCTTCCGATGTAGCAATGGTTACGATCCCTTTATCATTGCTTACCAGTATCCCCTTATACCCATACTCATTCTTTACTACCTCAAGGTACTGAACGATATCATGATAGTCCTCATCCTCTTTCGTAATCTTTACACTTTTAGCCATCAAAGGATTATTTGCTATCACACGGGTATTCAGTATTCTTTCCTGCATCCAATTGGTCACTAACTCTGCCTGTTTGTGTCCCATACCATCAAGGTCCCGTATCAGCACCTCCTGAAGATCTGCCTGTATTCGTGGATAGGCAATAATCTTTAACAGAACAAAGGGGAGTATCGTAAACACAATAAGTAAAAGAATAAGCCGGGTTTTAATCGAGATATACATTACTATTTCTCCATAATTACTTTCAAAATTATTCAATTTAGGGGCAATTAGTATATCGGTAAACAGATACTGAGTAAACCAAAATAATTTTCTCCTTGTTTTAAAGCAGGTCACTCATTATTATGATAAATTATAGGAGAGTATTAAAAATATTTGTCATGTAATTTATACAGTATGGGTAAAACTATTTTCCTGAAAAGAGCATTACAAACTATTTTGGTGCTGTGGTTTTTTGTATGCATATTACCAGGAGATTGCTTATTGTTAGGTTGCGCAGAAAAACATGCATTTCATTGTGCCGGGAATGAATCAGTTACTGTTACTCATAATGCTACCGACCCTTCTCTTCCGCAAGATAATTCACACTGCTCCGGTTGTTGTGTACTGTGTATCCATAATTTAGTTATGCATATGAACCAGAACTCTCCGTATACCTTAGCGGGTTCTTTTTACCGGTTCAAGGCGCCTCTTTTCAAGCAATCCAACACTATCTTCCAAAGTATTATCTATCATCCGCCGCGTTTAACCGCATAATTCATCTTATAATACTTCATCACAGAAAGATCAAAATATTACTAAAATGCCCGATAAATACGGGGCTAGACGGGCATTGATAGTCATAGACTTTTAATCCGTGCCAATCATGAAAAAGCAGAATCAATGTAGGGCAAGGCTTTAGCCTCATATGCATGAAGCTAAAAATGTGGAAACGGTGGAGAATAACATAATCCCCCTTAATCCCCCTTTAGAAAAGGGGGAGATGCATAGTCCCCCTTTTCTAAAGGGGGAAATATTTGATATCTTTGATCAGCTTTAGAAAAGGGGGAAATCCCTTGTTTCCCTCTTTCTAAAGGGGAGCTTCTTTCTTTTCCCCTCTTTTTTAAAGGGGGGATTAGAGGGGAGCATGGACACGCGCTGTTCTTTTTACAAGGAAGATACCTCCCTGTACTTATTTTATTTACGATACGAAAGGCTTTATTATGGATACCTATTTTCATTACCAGTCCATTTTTCAAAAAAACAAGACCGTAATTTATATTGCGGGGATGTTCCTCTTTATCTGTCTACCCTGCTTTTGGTCAACAGCCCCTGGAGGCGATCCCCTGAATAAAATTGAGGACAGGAATTCTAAACCAGTAAACAGAAAAATTTCACTCGGGGAGGCTATTGCCATTGCTATTGAAAAAAATCCACAATTGCAATCGGCAAGAGATCAGGTTGATGCTGCAACAGGCGCTTTACGACAGTCAAAATTGTATCCGAATCCCGTCCTGGATCTTTTGGCTGAAGAAGTCCCTACCAATGAAATTGGGCTAAATCAAAGTCAAAACCTTGTGGCTATAACCCAGCCAATTATCACCGGGGGTAAGAGGAGACTCGGGATACAGGTGAGTGAGCAGTTAAAAGAGAGGGATACCTTTGAGCGGGATACTGTTTTGTTACAGGTCATGGCTGATACAAAGAAGGCATTTTACAGGACTATTGCAGATCAGGAAGGGCTTTCCATAGCAAAGGAAACGGAAAAAATTGCAAAACAAATTTACGAGAGTGAGAAAGTAAGGTTTGAAGCAGGCGAGGTTCCTGCAACGAATGTCCTCAGGGGGGAAGTAGAACTATCAAAAGCGCGGAACCTTGTTTTTATAGCAGAGGGAAATCTGCAAAATTCAATAAAGGAATTACTGACAGTAATGGGTATTCCGGAAGAAACCCTTGCCGGTGCGTCGGGAAGGCTTTCTACAAAACCTGCAGAGTTGTCGCTTCAGGATCTTGAATCCAGGATGAGGAATAATCAACCATTCCTTAAGGTATCAAAGAAGAATATTGAAATAGCGGAAACTCAGCTCACGTTAGAGAAGCGGCAAATTATACCTGATATTCTTGTATCCGCTGGTTATAAGCGGCTTAGTCGTGAAGAACTGGATACCGTCCAGCTGGGTATTGAGATACCCGTTCCGTTTTTTAATCGTAATCAGGGCAACATACAGAGAGGCAAGGCTCTCTCAAAAAAGGCTAAACATGATAATCAATCCGTTTACCATGATTTGCTCTCTCAGCTAAAAAGGAATTTTAACTCATACAATGTAGAGAAGAGACGTGTTCTTGAATACAGAGATACTATTCTGCCCAAGGCGGAAGAGTCACTTATGTTAATTACAAGAGGATATAAAGAGGGTGAATTTGACTATATGGATCTGCTGGATGCCCAAAGAACCTGGGCTGACACGAGGATTTCATACATAGAATCCTTAAAAGATTTAAACCTGTTAATCGCCGATATTGAAAGGCTGGCAGTGACTAAAATAGGGAAACAATAACATGAGGCGAGATACTTTATGTATCGAAACGGCTTCGTTTTCCTTCTGCATCTATTTTCATAATGAGATAGTTATTTTTTTCACCATTTTACCTATTTTTGAGTAAAGGGAATCTATGACATATTTACCAACATATAAAATACGAACGATTACACGGGTAATTATTTTTTTCCTCCTTATGGGAATCCTTCCCCTTGCGAACATCTTTGCGCATCAGGGTTGTCAGGATACGCATAAAGACGAAATATGCCCTGAGCATGGCGTTTCAGAAAGAGCATGTTCTTCGTGTAACCCTATTATGAAAGGCAATACGTATGAGGAACTGTTAAAAAAACAATGTGAACATAATATCTCCATCATCGAGTGTGACGGGTGTCGCTATGAGGTTGGAGCCGTTAAGGTTGATACATCGATACTGGGAGAGGTTATTACCATAAAAGAAGTTGAGTCGTTAGATATCAACGCCTCTCTCATTGCAACCGGTGAGGTACGGCCAAACAGGGACCGTTTTGTTATCGTTTCTCCCAGAATACCCGGAGTCGTTAAGGAGATGTTTGTAGACTGGGGAGATTATGTGAGGAAGGGGCAGAAACTGGCCCTGTTGGACAGTATAGAGCTTGGAGAGGCAAGGGCTAATTACACAAAAGCGATGGCGATGCTGAGATTGGCAAAGAAGAATTATTCGAGGGAAAAATCTCTCTATGATCAAAATATTTCTTCAAAAAAACATTTTCTGGAGGCCGAAAGCGCTTACGAGCAGGCGGAGATAGAGTTAAAAGCGCTAAAAGAAAAGTTACTGCTCATAGGCCAACAGGAACGTGATATCCGGAATATAACAGAAGATTCTGTTTCTCCGTTCTTTATCCTCACAGCTCCTTTTGACGGTACGGTAATTGAGAAAAATGTTGCCATTGGCGAACTGAAGGATGCCTTTACTTCTGTTGTTACCCTCACGGATCTTACCCATTTATGGGTATGGTTTGATGTTTATGAGAAAGATATTCAAAAGGTTAAGATAGGAAATAATGTAATGATATCGGTAGCCTCTTATCCAGGAGAACAATTTGAGGGTATTGTTACGTATATAGGAGCTGTGGTTGATGAAAAGACACGTACCGTGAAGGTTCGGGCTGAGGTAGACAATCGCCATGAGAAGTTAAAGCCCGGCATGTTTGCCAGGGTAATGCTCCAACTTTCACCAAAAACAGGTAATAATGCGCCGGTAATACCAGAGGAAACTGTCCAGACAGACGGGCAAAAACACTTTGTCTTTGTGTCATTTGATAAGGGGTATTTTCTGAGAAGGGATGTAATCCTGGGATCCCGGGCAAATGGCTATGTGAAGGTTATCAGTGGCTTAAACGATAACGATCGTGTGGTTGTTAAAGGTGGTTTTCTTCTCAAATCTGAAATTATGAAGGAAAGGTTTGGGGAGGGGTGCGCGCACTAATCTCATGATCAACAGACTTATCGAATATGGATTAAAGCAGGGATTCCTTGTTATTGTCGTAATATGTGTCATTATAGGGCTCGGTTTATACTACATTGTCCATTTGCCGATTGATGCCGTCCCTGATGTTACCACAAATCAGGTACAGATTAATACTGAGGTACCTGGGCTCGGTCCCGTTGAAGCGGAAAAGCTTATTACGTTTCCTATTGAATTTTCCATGAGTAGTTTACCAGACGTTGTGGAAGTACGCTCCCTTTCAAAGACAGGGCTTTCTCAAGTCACGGTAATATTTGCTGACTATGTAAACATCTATTTTGCCCGCCAATTAGTTTTGGAACGTTTACAAACGGCAAAAGACCAGCTCCCGCAGGTTTTCATGGCTCAGCCTGTTATGGGGCCAATTAGCACAGGTCTTGGAGAGATCTATCAGTACGTGATTACTGGTAAGGGCAAAGATGCTATGGAACTCAGGACCATCCAGGACTGGATTATCAGACCCAGGCTGCTCACCACACCAGGGGTTATTGAGGTCAATAGTTTTGGTGGTTTTGTAAAGCAGTACCAGGTGCTGGTAGATCCCCAAAAGCTTATCACCTATGATATCACCCTCCGTCAGGTCTTTGATGCCCTGGCTGCCAATAATGCAAATGCCGGCGGGCAATACATAGAACATGCCTCAGAACAGTATCTCATAAGGGGAATAGGTCTTATTGATACCATGCAGGATATTGAAAATATCATCGTTCATGCGACGGAAGAGGGCACTCCCATTTATATAAGAAATGTAGCAGATGTGGTATTAGGTCCTGAGGTGCGCTATGGAGCAGTTACCAAAGATGGTAAAGGAGAGGTCGTTACGGGAATTGCCATGATGCTCAAGGGTGAGAATAGCCGTACTGTAGTGGAAAGGGTAAAGCAAAAGGTTGAAGAGATCAGGCAAAACCTGCCGGAAGGTGTTGATATCATACCATTTTATGATCGGGCTGATCTTGTCAGCAATGTTATTCATACGGTTATTACCAACGTCATCTCAGGTATCCTCCTGATTATTATTGTTCTTACCCTGACGGTAGGAAACTGGCGGGTATCACTCCTTGTGGCTTTCTCCGTACCTTTAACGATCTTTTTAACATTCTCAGGTATGTATTATGCAGGGATTGCTGCTACAGTAATGAGCGTTGGCTCTCTGGGGTTCGGCAATATTACCGATGGTTCAGTGTGTACTGTGGAAAATATCCTCCAACGCCTTACCCTCAGAAAAAGTAACAAGAGTTACAAGGAAACAATACAGCATGCAGCCCAGGAGGTGGGGCGCCCCATCTTCTTTGCCGTGAGCATTATCATTATTATTTATTTGCCCCTCCTGACCCTCCGGGGTGTTGAAGGCAAGATGTTTAAGCCCGTGGCACTTACCGTAAGTCTTGCTATGCTCAGTTCCCTTTTTGTTGCCCTGGCCATCATGCCTACCCTGTGCTCGCTTAGCTTCAGAAAGGGGACAAAGACAAGGGCGCACACGGAGGAAACGGATAATCGGATAATGCAGTTCTTAAAGAATCGTTACAGGCCGCTATTACAGAAGGTTGTATCTCATCCCAGGTTAACCTTAAGTATTGCGGCCTCATGTTTCCTTGCAAGTCTTGCTCTTGTTCCCTTTTTGGGTTCAGAGTTTATGCCCGAATTGGATGAAGGCGCTATTGCAATCAATGTGGTACGCCTGCCCAGTGTTTCTTTAAAGGAATCAGTAGATCTCTCTGCCCTTATAGAAAAGGCCCTTATGAAGTATCCGGAGGTAGAGACGGTTGTATCCAAGACAGGGCGGCCAGAAATTGCCACAGATCCTATGGGGCAGGAAATTAGTGATGTTTTTGTGATGCTCAAACCGAAGAAGACGTGGCAGACGGCAAGGACCAAAGAAGGCCTCATTGCCCGTATGGAAGAGGATCTGGAAAAGATACCAGGCATGCGATACAGTTTTTCACAACCCATTAAATTACGGGTTAGCGAGTTGATAGCCGGCGTTCGTTCTGATATTGCCATTAAGCTTTTTGGTGAGGATTTTGAAGTATTGAAGTCAAAAGCTGAAGAGATTGAACGGGTTGTTACTTCTATCCGGGGAGCTGAAGATGTGAAGGCGGAACAGGTGGCGGGATTACCGGTGATACAAATAAAGATTAACAGAAGCGCAATTGCCCGTTACGGGATCAACGTATCGGATATACAGGATGTTATTACAACAGCCATTGGCGGCAAGGCTGCATCGCAGGTACTGGAAGGTCAGATGCGATTTGACCTTGTGGTTCGTTTCACTGAGGAGGCAAGGAACAACATAGAGGAAATTAAAAATATCCTGATTAGTACCCCAGGCGGTGTGCGTGTGCCACTTATTCAACTGGCTGATATCTCTCTTGAGGAGGGACCGGCGCAGGTCAGCCGTGAGAACGGGCATCGCCGTATCGTGGTCGAGTGTAATGTGCGGGACAGGGATATCGGCAGCTTTGTGTCAGAGACGCAGAAGAAGATACAGGAGAGGGTAGATATCCCGTCCGGGTATTACCTCGATTGGGGCGGTCAGTTCGAGAATATGCAGCAGGCGCGGAATCGCCTCGCAATCGTTATCCCCATTTCCATGGGATTGATTTTCATACTCCTTTATATGAGTTTCCGTTCTTTTAAAAATGCTGCCCTTATCTATATAAACGTTCCTTTTGCAGCAACAGGCGGGATTGTGGCGCTGTTCTTAAGGAATATGCCTTTAAGCGTTTCTGCGGGGGTGGGATTTATTTCTCTCTTCGGGCTCTGCGTATTAAACGGCACGGTCATGGTATCGTGTATTAATGAATTTTTGCAAAAAGGAAAAGAGACGAGAGATACCGTCGTAGAGGCTGCTACAACACGACTGAGACCTGTCGTGATAACTGTTATAACAGACATTATTGGATTATTGCCGATGACCATGTCTACTGATGTAGGGGCTGAGGTACAGAAACCCCTGGCAACCGTGATCGTTGGCGGGGTATGTTTCTCAAGCTTTTTAACCCTTTTCGTGATCCCTTCCCTCTATCAATGGTTTCCGAAAAGGATTGAGTTTGCATAAGATAGTTTTACCGCAGAGGACACGGAGATAAATAGAGATGCAAGAGGTAAGATGCTTCGATCCAACAGTATTTTGAGTACCTATAGATAACTTAAGGAGAAATGCTCCGTTGTTATTCTTTTACTATTTACGTTTAATTTTATTTGATGAGGTAAAAAATGGAAAAAATTACTATGGTTAAATCACTTCTCTTTTTTATCCTTGCAGGATTTTGCGAAATAGGGGGAGGATATTTGGTATGGCTCTGGCTGCGGGAAGGGAAGAATATCTGGTATGGCTTATTTGGAGCAATCGTATTAGTTATGTATGGAATTATTCCAACCTTTCAACCTGCAAGCTTTGGGCGGGTTTATGCTGCTTATGGTGGTGTATTTATAGTTCTCTCTATTTTCTGGGGGTGGAAGGTTGATAAGATATCCCCTGATACATTCGATCTGATAGGTGCTCTTATAGCCCTCATCGGTGTATGTATCATCATGTATTGGCCAAGAGGATAATTTTGGATAAACGAGTGAAACAGGGGTAGACAGGATAAACAGGAGAGATGAGACATCTATCTTGCCTGCTTGTTCCATCTACCCTGTTTCATAAAGATGAAGGAATGGGTCTATAACAAGTTTCTGTGCTTTATCACGACAGCTTTTCTTTTATTCATCGGTAATTACGTTCTGAACTGATAGTGCTTTCTGTCTCTGTACGTAAAGCAGCGGTATGAGGCTCGCCTAATTTACCTCCGGCAGCAGCGGCAGCAGCGCCAAGTACTAATCCGACAAATAAGAAAATACCTGCTTTAGACGTGGCAGAAGCAGCAACAGCCCCGGCTTCACGCGCTTCTTGTTCTGATTTTGCTTTAAATTCATTCAATTCTTTTTTAGCATTTTGATAATTCTGTATCCAGTTATCAGCTATTCTGTTAGCTTCCTCATGGCTTTTACCAGTACGGGCTACGATAGCATTTACAACAGCTTCCTTATCGATCTTTTTATCCCCATTGCTGAATAACTGATCAATAAGGTTATCGGATTCCGCGCCTGCCGTATTCTGATTCCATTCAGGCTTTTCTGCCGGCATTAACAGTGCTCTTGCTTCTCTTTTAATATCGCCTAAATCAACACCGTTTTGAGCAATTTTGTCAGTTGCTTTACCTGCAGCAGCGCCGACTCCTTTACCTGCTACAGATAAGGTTTGCATGGCAAGACCGCTAATACCGCTTACAATAGAACCGGCAGTTGTTGTAATTAAATAGAACACGACTATGGTAAAAAGGCAAAATGTTAGTAAACCGTGTAGTACACTGTCGATTGTTCTTGGAATACCGGCAAGACGCCCTGCTACTAAACCTCCGGCAAAGAGCGCTAACAACATACTAAGAATGCCCCAGGCTAATGCGGCTATGCCTAATCCGGCGAAGGGGTTGCTTTCCTGTAATGGGTCTACGGTTCCCATTCCAACTCCTATTCCCAGCAAACTAAGCATTAATTGAACAACTAATGCTATCACAAGCCCTCCAAATACGGCTCCCCATGAAATCCGTTTGAAAGCTGCTATGCCGCTTTCGAAGTATCCTACCCGTCTTTCACTTAATCTTCTTTCAGTACCTTTATCGATTAAATTAACCATAACTTCTCCTTTCCTTTAATTAATGGATGAAAAATAGTTATAAAGATAAAAACAAAAGTTCTCTTGATGAAAACAACCTGACTTTTAATGACTTTATTGATATGAAGTTTAGTACTATGATGTATTGAAAAAACAGTGGGAAAAGCTGATAGTCAAATTTCTGTTAACATGCCTATCCGGATGTTTAAATTGTAATCTGAATATCCTGTGCCCTTTCTGATTCCCTCATAATTCTTACCTCTTTTCCAATTTTCCAAATGAGAAAATTTGATATCGTTATAGAATAGTGCGCAATATGTGTACCATGAGAGTACAAACACCAGTAAATAAAAACAAAAAACTAAAAAAGTGGAGATGATACCCTGCATGGACAAATAATCCCTGCACACCGAGATAGGGTCTACCCTGCCACCCAATGTCATTACGATGCAATGATGGATAAATTCCAGACATGAATATGCACTTCGCAGACAGCCTCTTAGCACTTTTACCATTCCCTTAATAAAAATGCTTAATGACATTACCCTGAATGTAACAGAGTACACTTCTCATCTGATACACATCTGTGACATGGCACATCCTGTCGGTTTTGGTTAAAGTTTTTATTCCTCGTTTATTCAACAATATTATTTTGTAGTTAGCTCCATCGAAAGAACCAGAGAAAATCAGTACATCAATATTTCTTAAAGAAAGATGCATGCAATTACCTACCAGGAGTATGTTTTTACCAACATATAAGCTGTAACATATGTTTATGTGCAGCAATCGCTTAGATACGATAAAGATAAATTCTGTATCTATATACATACGGAAAATACGATCTACCTTTCCTGATTAAAAATAAAATAATAAATACCGTATTTGAATGTAATAGATAGCTATTTAAATAGTTACATATGAATTTTATTCTTATAAAAATTTCCCGGTGCGTAGCTTCTTTAGCAGGCATGTTGTTTGTACTATACGAGATAAGCTTTCTTGATGGCATGTTGTAAATACAGCATGAGCTTTTTGGAATCAATGATTATGAATAGAGATCGTGGGAGATAAGGATTTATTTTCAAGTTCCGGCATATGGTTCAGGACTGGTGTCCGCCTGTTCCTGTTGTACGAAGGTTAGGCGTTAGGATACAATAAAAGATTGATGTAGAAAAGTTTCTCAACATCTTTACAAAGAAAGACGATCGTTAGGGCGATGGAATAACATACTTATGAAAAGAAGAGGTTGCAGATTAACTCCTCGGATTATAAGCAAAGGGACTTCCGCCATACTCCCAATCCCATTGGCGGGCATCCCTCCTCTTCTATCATAAAAATAAAAGGAGATTTTACTTATGCCATTAAAGAAAGAAGGCTTAAAAAGCCCGGGTACCAGAAAGCGGCGCGAGAGTAAAATGATAAGAAAAAATGAAAAAAAAGGAGATAAACATAGAGAGCAACGCGAAAAAAGAAGCGATGAGAAAGCCATAGCAAAACAACGCATAAGAAAGACAGGAAGTTCAAAAGGTAACAAAACGAAGAGGAAAGGAGCTGGCGTTATGAGCGATCAGACTGAAGAGGGTCGGCAAGAGGATACAGACGATCTTAGTAAAGAGAAAAAGGGTGGTAGTGCGAAAGAGCCACAAGGACAAGGCGATTCATCAAAAATAAACGAAGCGCTTGAATTTCTCAATGAGGAAGCGAAGGGAAAGAAAGAGGAGATCAATCGATTGATTAGTGAGAAATATTCTGCTATGAAAGGCATTATGATCAGGGCAACAGGTACAAGTGAAGTGATGGAAAAAATAAAACACGATATGAGCGAGGCTATGGCAGGCGGAGAAGAGAAATTGAAAGAAATGACAACGGATATTGACAAAAAAATTCATGAAAATCCATGGTTATATATAGGTATTGCCGCTGCCGGAGGGTTTTTGCTGGGCTATGTGATTGCCGGAAATAAAAATCAGACATAAGGAATAGTTAGGGGGTATTATGAAAACCAGGCAAACGATTTTCAATTATCTTTTATGTATGGCAACGGACCTTGTAAGGAAATATCACCAAACATCATTAGGTTTTGCAAAAATCAAAGCGGTATTTTATTACGTCAAGGCCATTAAAGTCGTAAGGTCGGTCTATATTGGCATATTTCTATTCATCCTCAGTTTCATTGTAATGATTAATGGTTTTATGTTTCTGCATGTTTCATTCCTTTATTATTTCCCTTTGAGTAAAGAGGTAAAAACCTTAATTATATTTTCGCTCGGTATTTTCTATTTCGTGATCCCAATAGGAGCGCTTTTCTACTTTACTTCACAAAAAGTCTGGATGAAGCTTTCAAAGGCCAATAAGCTGGTAGATAAGGTTCTTGATAGGGGCTGATGATTAAGTTTGCGTATAGGATTAATCTTGTATAAATCCCCCTGTAAAAAAGGGGATTCAGGGGTGTACATTAGCTTTAACACACCCTCCATTTCCTCTTGTTAGAGAGGAGCTTAAAGGTTTGCTATCAAAAAGGCAGCCTGATTGAGAAAGGAGAATGTTGTATGGGTAACCAGGCAAAAGGAGGTCAGAAGTCGGGTGTAAATGTCCTCAACAATCCAGCAGAAGCTATTGGCACAAAAGAAGCGAAAGAGCAGAGAGGCCCTGAGAAAATTACCGAAGTAATTGATTTACTGAACGAGGCAGTACAGGAAAAAAAAGAAGAATTTAATCGGTTGATTACTGAAAAATATTCACATATCAAAGATATGGTGAGTGGAGTGACAGGTGAAAATAAGATAACGGAGAAGATAATCCATAACGTAAGCGAGGCCCTGTTAGGCGGAGAAGAAAAGTTAAAAGGAATGACGGCAGACATCGATAAAAAAGTTCGTGAGAATCCATGGTTATATTTAGGCCTTGCTGCAGCAGGTTTTTTCCTGTGGGGTTATATGACACACGGTTCTAAATCTCCGGAAGAGAAATAACAGAAGAGAAAAATTTTTTAAAACAAAATACCTACGAAAGGGGATGTTATTATGAATGAACAGACGAAAGAGACTTCGAAAGATAAGTTAAATGTTGATGAAGCGCTTGAATTCCTTAATAAGGAAATAAAAGGGAAAAAGGATGAGATTAACCGGTTGATTAGTGAAAAGTATTCAAATCTTAAGGAGACTATGAGTCAATGGTACCCGAGCAAAGAGACACTGGGAAAAGCAAAACACAAAGTGACAGAGACTGTAGCCAGTGGACAGGAAAAGGCAAGAGAGATGGCGACAGGTGTCGATACAAGGGTTCGTGAAAATCCCTGGACATCGGTAGGTATTGCTGCTGCCGCCGGTTTCCTTTTAGGCTATGTTTTTGAAAGTCGCAAACGATAAAACAAAAATTTTGGTTGTACATGGGTAATGCAAGGGTATGAGAAGTAACTCTGAAACAAGAAATTCATGGGAAAGGAGAATGTATTGTGGGTTATCAAGTCAAAGAGAATCCCAAATGCGGTAGAGATGTCCTGATCAGTCCGAGAGAAAGCCGTATTGCAAAAAAAGCGAGGGAACATCGCGGCACTTGGAAAATACAGGAAGCGCTTCAGTTGCTGAATGAAGCAGCAGAGGAAAAGAAGGAAGTGCTTGGTCATTTACTTGCCGAAAAATATTCTCATGTAAGAGAAGTTATGTATGAGGCAACAGAATCGTATAGAGAAGTGGTACAGGAAAAGAGACAGAGTTTTAATGAAGCCGTAGCGGATGGAAAGGAAAGAATACAAGAACTGACAACAGATATTGACAAAAGGGTGCATAATAATCCCTGGTTATTTTTAGGCATGGTAGCAGTGGGTTTCTTCCTTTCCGGTTATATGATGAGTGGCTCCATGCGTTCAGAAGTAAAGTACCGGTGTTAGATTAAGGTGAAAGGAAGTGATTTTTTCAGAGAGTACAAATTCTGAAATCTCTCAGGATAAGGGGATGAAAAGATGACTGAAAATTGTAATAAACAGAAAATATTTCATAAAAAATGTTAATGAAATCAGAAAGAAAGAGAGGAAGGCAATATGGCAACAAAAAAGTATCTACGAGGATTAGATGATGATGAAATAGAGGGATATGAGCGTATAAGAGAACATTTTCATAAGAAAAATAGATATCGGAAACAGGCGGCAAAGAAATTAAGGGTTAAACAACAGTATCATTATCATGATGAAGAATATTAAAAATGATACGAGTTGGATGCTGTGCCGCTTATCTGAGATTTAAAATTTTTAAGCAAGAAGGGAGACTGGGAATATGAATAAAGATATCTTTCAGGGAAAATGGAAACAATTAAAGGGTGAGATAAAACAACGCTGGGCAGATCTTACCGACGATGATATCATGGGGATTGAGGGAAAGAGTGATAAATTGGCAGGCATTTTACAAGAGAAATATGGTTATTCCAGGGAGCAGGCAGAAGAGGAAGTTGATCAGTTTCTCGACTTGTATGCTGATGAAAGCAAGGAAAAGAGATAAAAGTATGTAAATGTTAAAGTTTTAAAATAACTGTAGTGGAGGAAGAATATGGATATTTATCAATTGTTAAAAAAAGATCATAGTAAGGTTAAGGATCTGTTTAAAAAGATAAAAGGGAAAACGAAGACCGCTCAGGAACCTCAGGAGGATTTCTTTTCAGAGATTGAAAAAGAATTGCATATGCATATGGAAGGTGAAGAGAAATTATTCTATCCGGCTCTTGAGCAGGATGAGACTATGCGGGAGGATATACTTAAGTCGTATGAGGAACATCATGTTGTCAAAAGAATAATCGAAGACATGGGTAAAATATCAAGAGATGATGAGAAATGGGCTGCTAAGTTAATAGTGTTAAAAGAGATTGTAACCCACCATATTAAGGAAGAGGAAAGTGGCTTGTTCAAAAAGGCGCGTAAAGTTTTAAATAAAGAACAGGCGCAAGAGATGTGCAATCGCTTTGAGGAAGAAAAGAAGAATGTCTATCAAATGGCTTAAAATATTCTGAAAGAGTTCACGGCATAAAAATGATAGCGCGCGCTATCGTGTACACATCTGTTTACGTCAATAAAAATTCTCCACAAATTTCAAAAGAGAAAAAATAGCACAGGAAGGATTTTACAATGCAACAAGGTAAATTTTTCATGATTTTACTCAGTATTTTAAGTATAGGCCTATGTGCTTCATGTAAAAAGCATTATCAGCATGACCATGAGATAGCAAAAGAAGGTGTTGTCCCTCTTGAAAGGGTAAGAGAAGAGACAAAAGAATCTCTTGAAATTACAACGGATTACACAGATCAACAAAAAGAAGAATATCAACGGCTTATAGAATCTAAGCTGAGGGAATACGATAGCATTGTAAGCGAATTAAATGCGAAATCTGCAAATCTTAAGGCGGAAACCAGGGTCAAGTATATTGACAAAAGGGCAGAATTTGAGCATAAGAAACATGCTGCCTATGAGAAGTTAAAGGAATTAAAAGTAGGAAGTAGTAAATCCTGGAAGGATGTAAAGATGCAATTAGACGGTTCTATGGCCGATCTGGCGCTTTATTATGACAGGGAGTTTTCCCAGTTTCGGTAACTTAATTGCAGAGGAATTTTCATTGTATGTAAGCGGTTTTCAGGGTGGCACAGACAAACGATCCTTACAGGGATATGCCCCCGTTCAAGGCGTACGGGGACATGGTTTATCCGTGTTGTGTTTAACGTGTCATTGCGAGGGTAGTGTCCGAAGCAATCTCTTGCATAGTTGAGAAAAGATTGTTTCGGGAAAAAACCCCTCGCAATGACAAATACTCCAGAACCTCTTATGGTAAATTATGTTGACAAGGGATCAGGATATAGTTGCATAATTTTGGAGAATAGAGTATGAACCGATTCGTAATGCCCTATGGTATTCTGTGCTTTCCGGTATTTTTCCTTACAGGCTTTGGAAATTTTCCTAAAGAGACTTTTTTACCTGAACTAACGCAGGCAAAAGCAGAAGCAGGAACTCATACATCTCAGACAGAGCCAGCCCTTCCGTGTGAGCCTACCCCTTCTGATGTATTAGGCCCGTTTTATGAGCCAAACGCACCGGAGCGGGTAACTGTTGGTAAGGGCCATGTGCTGAGCGGTGTTGTCCGGTCAAGTAAGGATTGCTCACCCCTTGAGGGTGTACGTATCGAACTTTGGCTGGCTGGTCCTGATGGTAAATACAACGATAATTACCGTGCCACAATGTTTTCCAAGAAAACCGGGGAATACAGATTTGAAAGCCATTTTCCCCCCCCTTATTCCGGCAGACCCTCACACATTCATATAAAAGTTGAGGCAAAAGGCTACCATCCATTGATCACACAATTCTATCCTCTCCAGGGACAGCTTGAGAGTAAATTCGATCTTGTATTAATCCCTGTTAATCTATAAAGCTTAAGGAACAGGAGTTAATGCAGGGCAAGGCTTTAGCCTTGCTCCCCTGTCTGACCATGCACGGTGGGTAGTAAACCGAAAGGTTTGCCCTGCGGAAATGAAATCCCTAACCAGGAAACGAGGGTACACGATAACTCTCATAAAAGTATCTATAGAATGTTTTTTTGGATTCAGGCTTCCATACTGGTTTAATCGGGAACTCTTGAATCAGCAAAGTTGCCGCCAGAGAATTTCTTATTTTATAACACAGGAGGAAAGAATGTTAAAGAAATTTAAGTGCCATCTTGCAATTGTTGTAATGATAGCTGGTATGGTAAACAGTACATTTGTTCGTCCGGTCATGGCACAGCAAAATAAAGTTCTCTTTCCGTGTTTTAATCATGTTATCTTTAGCAGGCAAGGTATCGTTCGTTAACTATTGGTGTCTATGCCTGGAGGCACCGTATGAAATGGAGGTTATGATTATGAGGAAGAGTATAAGTGTTATTGCTTTATTGAGTATTTTCTGTCTATTCATAAGTTCAATACATGTGATACAGGCAGGGGAAACTGGGAAAGAGTCTGGAGTATCAAAGAAGGAGTTAAAGGAGCAGATGAGAAAGAAATTGCAGAACGCCCAGGAATTGCTTGAGGGCGTTGTTGTTGAGGATTTTGGAAAGATCGAGAAGAGCGCTGATAATCTTGTGGCAGTATGTGAAACGGTAGGCTGGACCGAAGAGAAGACAAAAGGTAAGTTCGAGACTCACGATACAGAATTCCATGAAATTGCGCAAGAACTCGCAACTCTGGCAAGAGATAAAAATCTGGAAGGTGTGCAAAATAAATATACTCATATGGTTATGATTTGTATAGATTGTCACCAGCATATCCGGGATGTCGAAGCACCGGAGAAATATCCAGGTGGCACACAAGAGGGTCGGTATTTGCGCAAAGAAAGATAGTAAATAAGCCCTGAATGTAATGGACAAAAGAACAGAAAGGAGAGAAATATGTTACGGAGATTAAGAATACCATTCAGTATCATAGTTGTAGTTGTATCGTGTTATGTCATGAATTTTACGGGATTAAAAGCTGCTCAGGCAGATGAAATGTCAAAATCGGGAAATCCGCATGGAGGTAATTGTTGCGATTCTCATGGAAGTAAATGTAAATCATACGGCTGCGGGCACTCCCATGATGGAGATTATGCATCTGAAATGTTTGCGCTGGTGCATTGCGCGAAAAAGGAACTGTTAAAGGAAAAGATGAAGGCACATCTTGAGGCAAAAATAGGGGAGAAATTAGATAAAGTAGCAGAGCTTTTTGTTAATGCCATGATGGATAAGTATAAGGAAATGAGGAAATGTGAGAAAAAACATGATGAGTATGAGCAAAAACTAAAAGAGATCTTTAAAGAAGATGAAGGAAGAGGAGAACAAGGGCAATAAGCTCTATAGGGAGGGAGAGGTTTGAAACCTGTCCCTCCGTGTTCTATCGTATCCGAATGATGAAACCGAACATATCCTCAACTGAAGAAAGATTCCCCTTCTGTTCGGTTTCATCTATTGGATACTATAATTTCCAGGAACGAAGAGAAAGAAATCGGAGAAGGGGCAGCGCCTATTCCACAATCACAATGAGATGGTTATCATTCTGAAAGACCTTATGTACCAGACGCTTTAAATCTTGCGGGGTAACTTTCTTCAATCGTTCGTTATACTGGTCATCTGCTTCAGGTGTATTACCATCGAGTAGCTCCATGCTTATGTAATAGGCCTGGTTCACACGATCCAACCGCCTCATACCGCGGCGTCCGATAGCGGCATTAATAGTTCTTTGCACTTCATCTGCCTCAAAGGTTGCTTTCCGTATATGGGATATCTCTTCCTGAATACCCGTAATGGCACGCTTGATATTTTCTGGTCGGGTACCCATGCTAATCGTGTACCAATGAGCATCCCGGTATTTTCCAAGCTGTATGCCAATCGTATAGGCGAGCCCTTGTTTCTCACGGAGGTTGAATGCAAGCCGGTCAGAAAAAAGATTTCCCAAAATATTTACTGCAGGCTTGTCTTCTTCCTTCATCTCAAACGTATTTGCAAGAGCGATATACGATTGTGGTTTGCCTATCTTTTCGTGTACTGTAGTGCCGAGCTTACCAAACTGTGGTGTAAATTCCGGTGGTTGCCATCCAGCCTCTCCCCATGTACTGCTGAAGTAATTTTTAACTACCTTCATTACCTCCTCTATGGGAAGGTTGCCTGAGATGACCAGCATCAAATTTGCAGGATTATACAACGTGCGGTGAAATGCTTGTACCTCATGCAGTTGAAGTTTTTCCAGCCTTTTTGTATCGCCCAGTAACCAGCCGAAGCCGGGATTTCTTATGAATAGGTTATCGTATAAGAGCCGATAAGCAACCGCTCCTGTGCTCATAGCATCAGTGGCAGAAAGTGGTATAACCTGTTTTTTTGCCTGGTCAAAGGCCTCTTTTGTGAGTTTTGGCTGTGATACCATTTCAGCAAGCAACTCTAGTCCTTTTTCGAAAAAGGTATCGATTGATTTCAAGCGAATATAAGCAAATTGTGGTGTATGGTAATAATCATCGAAGGGGATATAGGGATTGTCATGTACCTTCAATTCGGCGCCAATAGACTCAAACTCCTGGTAAAGCGCCTTGCCCGGATGCCTGTCTGTTCCGCCTTCAAGGAGCATCCGCTGTAAAATCTCCGTCATTCCCCATGCATCTTTTCCCTCGCTCAGGCCTCGTTCCTTCGCGAGCAGATGAATGCCGGTAACCCGGCTATCCTTATTTTCTTTTACCGCTACGGTTAAGCCATTTACCAGGGTTTCCCTGTGGTATTGATTGAGCGACTGAGCTTTGGTGATGTCAGGAATCTGAAGTGGAGGTGACATGAGAGTAACCATAGGTATCCGGTCTCGCAGATAGTGTTCTGCTGCTTTCCGGATAGACAATGGTGTTACCTGCAGCGCCTTATCCATATAATCCAGAAGAAACGGGTAACCGCCTGCTACAAGATAGTTTGATTTCATCATGGCATAGTAGTGCAGTTGCTCCAGTAAATAAATCTCTTGTGTCTGTTGTGCTATCAGGGCTGATGATATTTCGTTGGCAGGAATAGCATTTTTTGCCATATTCTGTACGGACTGTGTAATTAATTCAACCACACGGTCCACATCGGTATTCAGAGGGAGTTCTGCAGAAATTTGCAAGGTAGAAAAATCACGATTAAAATCCAGACTTGCGCTGATGGTGTTAACCATATCCTTGTAAGGTTCCTGGTTGAAAAGCATCTCCAGGATGGAGTTTTCTTTACTACCAAGAAATTCTGTCAGGAATCCTAATGAAGCGAAGTCTACGGAAGCTGGCGGCGGCAGGAGATAGGTCATGGTAAGATACTGCTGGTTGTCGGGAAATTTCCCTACACCATGTGCCCGAACGATACGGAAATGTGATGGCTGTTTCAGTTGGATGGACTCGTGGTCGGGAAGCGGTCCTGGCGGATACAGGCCGTATTTTTCTTTAACCAGTTCCAGCATCTCCGCGGTTGTAAAATCACCAATTACCATCAAGGTCATATTGTTCGGTACATACCAGGTTTGGTAATAGGTCAGCACCCGGTCTCGTTTTAAATGTGAGATAGTGGAGACCGTTCCCAGTATAGGACGTTCATAAGGTGTATCGGTATAAAAAGTTCGCTGGGAATGATTCTGTACCTGGTACGTTGGCTGGTTTGCACTTTTTCCAATTTCTTCAATAACGATGCCACGCTCTTTCTCAAATTTTTCAACAGGCAGGGTGGAATTAAACAGCATATCTGCCTGGATATCCATTCCCTGGGCGATATACTCTTTCGGCATGAGAATCATATAATTCGTGTGGTCTGTGGTAGTATGGGCATTATTGTAGCCGCCGTAAAAATCTATTTCGCTATATATCTGTTCCTGGGTACGTTTTTTTGTGCCATTAAAAAGCAGATGTTCAAGAAAATGGGCTGATCCATTACTGGCGGCATCCTCATTACGGCTGCCGGTTTTAACGATAGTAACCGCTGCGATCATGGGATTGGCATGGTTTTCAATAAAGATGACCTCCATGCCATTATCGAGATAAAATACCGAGGCCTGTTGTGTTCTCTGAAACAGATCAGATGCCTTGTTTTCTCTATGTTCGCCATAGCACATATAACTTATGAGAAAGAACAGCGCCAGAATGGTGATACAGTTTTTCAACCCTCTTTTCATTTTTTTCATAAAATATACAGGTTTCAACAAGCGACAAAATTTGCGAATACATACCATAGACTTTCCCTCACTTTTCTCGTTATTACGAATGACTCCCTGAATATTCGACAGATTTTTATTTACAGCTTTTTATAGGGGAGTGCATGTATTCTATCAATGACTTGCCGGGAATCAAAACAAAAACGGCACAGGAATTTTTTCCGGAAGATTGTCGGGAAGGGTTTAGGGTAAAGGAAAATACATTCTTCGGCTTGTATGGATACATTTTTCAGTAGCTATAGATATCTTAAAGAGAAACACTCCTGGCCATTGTTCTCTCATTTACGGCCTCTTCTCATGAGAAAACAGGAGTTAATGTAGGGCAAGGCTTTAGCCTTGCTCTTTCCGTCTGATCCTATATGTATCAAGGTATTATTTAGCCACGGTGGCACTGACAAACTTTGTTTGTCAGTGTATGATATTGCCTGTTCGCTCCGGTATTGAAACAAGCACGGACAAACGATCCCTCCAGGGACATGGTTTGTCCGTGTTGTGTTTAACGTGTTATTGCGAGGGTAGTGTCCGAAGCAATCTCTTGCATAGTTGAGAAAAGATTGCTTCGGGAAAAAACCCCTCGCAATGATAAATACTCCAGAGCCTCTTGTTGTAAATTATCTTAATGCATATGCCGTCTGACCATACACGGGGAGGTAGCAAACCGAAAGGTTTGCCCCACGGAAATGAAATTCCTAGCCAGGAAAATGAGGATATACCATAATTCTCATAAGGGTATCTATACTTACCGATTTGGCGGTAGATCCGTCCTTAACTTCCTGATAATAGTATCCACAAAGTCTTTATCAAGCCATCTGACCAGATTTGTTCGTTTGTATATACCGAGAGTCTTTGAGGTATAGTTCATTCTGTCGATAAGGATGCTGCCGGTATAAGGACGTATCCTCTCTAAAAGTGCCTCAGGGTTCATAGGCAGAATCGGGGCTATAAATGCATAGGTCTTTATGCCACTATCATGAAGCGCTTTTAGGGCCTGAATTCTCATGTCAATGGATGGTGCATGTGGCTCAAAAATATTCCGGATCGCTTCGTTATCAGTTGGAATGGTGATGCCAACCTCTCTGTCTTTAAATTGCTTTATCAGGTCCATATCCCTCAAAACCAGGGGGGATTTTGTGAGTATATCTATAGGGAACTGATACGGTAAAAGAGCTTCAAGGCACTGCCTTGTGAGTTTGTATTTTGCCTCAATGGGCTGGTAGGCATCCGTTACGGAGCTAATGATAATAGTACCCCGTGCTGCTCTTTTCATCTGTTTTTTGAGAATTTCCGGTGCGTTTATCTTAACATCCACAAAACTTCCCCACTTCTCGGTATGGCCGGTATACCTTTTCATGAATGTTGCGTAACAGTACCTGCAGCCATGAGAGCAGCCTACGTAGGGATTGATACAGTAGTCAATACCGGGAATGCCTGATTTACTAAGAACGGATTTAACAGTTTTTTCCTGAATGATTAAGCTCATATGATAATTTTAACACAGGAAAGATAGTATTGTCACTGGGTTACTGAAACAGAGAACTGCCCACATAATGTGGTGCAACCGGGGACGATTTAACCAATTCTGTAGTGGGATTGAGCAGAGTGAAACCCAATAATTAAAACTTTTCCAAAGTCTCCCATCGTTGATAAGCCTCAGCCAATTCGCATTCCAGGGATGATACCCTGGCCTTGATATTTGCAATCTCGTCTTTCCCTTTTTGATAAAACAGGGGGTCGCCCATAACCTGATACAATTGCTGTTGCTCTGTTTCCAGGATTTCAATACGCTGCGGTAAAGTCTCAAGTTCACGTTGTTCTTTAAAACTAAGCTTGCGGGGTCGTTCACATTGTTTGCGGAAAGATTCTGTCTTCGATGAGGTTTTCTCCAGGGTATTTTTCTTTTTTCCTTCGCTCTGGCGTTGCCAATCGTCATACCCGCCAATATACTCATTCACCTTTCCTTCTCCTTCAAACACAAGGGTACTGGTTACTACATTATTGAGGAAGGTTCGGTCGTGGCTGACAAGGAGGAGTGTGCCCTGATAATCTAAAAGTAATTCTTCCAACAGCTCTAAGGTCTCCAGGTCCAGATCATTTGTGGGTTCATCCATCACAAGGACGTTGGATGGTCTGGAAAATAGCCGCGCCAGAAGGAGACGATTGCGCTCTCCGCCTGAAAGGGCATTTACAGGGATGCGTGCACGGTCGGGAAGGAACAGAAAATCCTGCAAATAACTGATAACGTGCCGTGGTTTACCGTTAAAGGTAATGAAGTCGTTCCCGTCTCCTATATTATCAAATACCGATGCATCCTCTTTCAATTGAGCGCGGAGCTGGTCAAAATAGGTAATGTTGAGACGAGTGCCATGCCGCACATTACCCTGTTGGGGAATCAATTCTCCCAGCAGAAGCCGCAAAAGTGTGGTCTTCCCCGATCCATTGGGGCCAATTATCCCTATCTTATCGCCCCGCATAATTGCTGCAGAAAAACCTCTGATAATCGGTTTGGCATTATAGCTATACGTGGCGTCTTCAACCTTTATCACGAGTGCACCGGAGCGATCAGCTTCCTGGGCCTGCATGCGCACCGTACCCATGACCTGCCTCCGTTCCTGCCGGGCCCTGCGCATATCTTCCAGCGCCCGTACCCGCCCTTCATTTCTGGTGCGCCGCGCCTTGATTCCTTGCCGGATCCATATCTCTTCCTGTGCCAATTTCTTATCAAAAACAGCATGCTGACGTTCTTCTGCGTCAAAGACTGCCTGTTTGCGCACCAGAAAGGTCTCATAATCACACGCCCAGTTTGCCAGATTTCCCCGGTCAAGTTCAATAATGCGGGTAGCCAGTTTCTTCAGAAACGTACGGTCGTGGGTAACAAAGAGTATCGTTCCGCCATAACGCAGAAGGAACTCCTCCAGCCAGCCGATAGAATCAACGTCCAAATGGTTCGTCGGCTCATCGAGTAACAGAATATCAGGATCGCATACCAATCCTCTGGCAAGTAACACCCGGCGTTTAAGGCCGGAGGAAAGGGTATTGAACTCAGTATTACCATCTAATTGCATCTGCGAGATTACCTTTTCGACCTGATGCTGCTTTTTCCATCCCTGATCTCTGTTTTGTATGGATTGATAACGATCTGATACCTTTAGCCCATCGGATACAACATCGGACACGGTTCCGCGCAATTCTCCGGGAATTTCCTGAGAAAGATATGCGGTATACATCCCCTTTTGACGGACAACCTCGCCTGAATCGGGCAGCAGATCTCCGTTGATCAGTTTTAGCAGAGTAGACTTGCCTGCGCCATTGCGACCAAGAAGGCACACCCTCTCACCCCGCTCTATCTGCAAATTCACCTGTTCAAGTAATAAAGGCCTTCCAAAACCCATACTTACATCCTGTAAGCTTAACAATGCCATGCATGTCCTCCCGACATAATTTTTTCACCCATTCCTGAAAATATTCAGCGAAAAGTATTTCGTAATAATTTTACCAGCAATGTCCTGAAACGCAAGGTTTGGCTGCATAAAATTGTTTTTACCTTTGTAAGTTATATATAAACAGTATATATTTATGGTATATACTATAGGGAGGTGAAACATGAAGACTGCAAAACTTTTTAAAAATGGCCAGAGCCAGGCAGTGCGATTGCCAAAGGAGTTCAGATTCGAAGGTGATCGTGTGTTTATCAAAAAAGAGGGTAACATAGTGATCCTTATTCCTGAAAAAAAGACATGGGATACCCTTATCAAGAGCCTTGAAAAATTTTCTGGTGATTTTATGAGTGAAAGAACTCAGCCTGAAACGCAGAAGCGGGAGGACCTATTTGATGAAGTTCATGCTTGATACGAATATCTGCATTTACCTCATCAAATGCCGGTCCGAGAAAATTATAGAGCATTTAAAAAAACATACCGCAGGCGAAGTAGGCATTTCTTCTATCACCCTTGCAGAACTTCGGTACGGTGTAGCCAAAAGTCAGCACAGGAAACAAAACAGAATTGCCCTTGAATCATTTGTTCTGCCTCTTGAAATTGCCTCTTTTGATGAAAAGGCGGCAGAGATGTATGGAATCATCCGTTCACAACTTGAGAAGGCCGGTAAGCCCACAGGCTCTCTGGTCACCTTAATAGGGGCGCATGCCCTGAGTGTCGGCGTAACCCTTGTTACTAATAATATCAGGGAATTTAAGCATATAAAGAGTTTAAAGGTCGTGGATTGGACTGCCTGAGGAGTTTGAAAGGGTAAATCTGGATGACGGGAAGGATTAGCCTCGATACAAATATCGTAAAAAGTTAACACAACGAATGTATGAGAGAACTAAAACTGATAACCCATTGATACCCAATAATGCCAATCTTCAATTGCCTGCCTTGTTTCATCGGTAACTGAGATACCTTTCAACTGTGATAAAGGTACAGCCAATTTCTGTTTCTCCCATTGGATTTCAACGAACATCTCATGCATACATTCTTCCTCCGGTGCCATGCCTGTTACCTCAACAATCTCTCCTGTCTTTAGTGGCGAAATACTCCTTTTCGCAGTGCATTTTGCTTTACATGGGAATGCAAGATTATCTTCAAGATAATAGTACCATCCCATTGCACGTTCTTCTTCGTGATAGGCATCAACAATTATTTCCATATCTATACGATGTTCTCTTATTGTATCCTTTTTTACACGCGACATAACCATCTCCCTATGAGAACTTAATCTTATCTCTTATGCCGGATTGCTTGGAAACTGAGTGAATTGCTCTATCTTGAATAGATTAATAAAAATAATGTTCACCTGAAACAATCTCCATGGTTTTATCATCTCTGTCTTTTCACTGTTTTTTCTTGACTTCCCTATTTGCCTCTGATAAAAAACAAAAACTGTATAATAATTTGTTAGATGACTACTTAATCAAAGCCAAAAAAATTATTTATAAAAATACTTACAAAGAGAGGAGATAAAAATGAATGTGAAGGATATTCCCGAAATTAAGAAATTAAGCACTGCAGAAAAAATCTTACTGGTAGAGGATCTGTGGGATAGTATCGCTGCAGATGAATCCGTTGTACCTGTTCCGCAGAGCCACATGGAAGAGTTGGAAAGAAGGTTAAATGGCTACGAATCTACCCCGGGAAATTTATTATCTCTTGAGGAGCTTCAAACAAGAATCGAAAAAAGAAAATGACATATATCCTGCGTTTTCTCCCTGAAGTTGAGGAGGATGTCTTTGGTGGATATATATGGTATGAGACTAAGTCGGTTGGACTTGGCGAGGAATTCCTTCGGATCTTTTATGCCTGCGTTAATGAAATTTCACATGATCCTTTACTTTGTCCAAAGGTTTATAGCGAATTTCGCCGCCGTCTGCTGAGAAGATTTCCATACGCTATTTACTTTAAAATAGAAAACAACCAGATTATTGTATTTGGTCTCTTCCATTGTGCACGTGATCCTCATACCGTCAGAACGCAACTACGAAATCGCGATGAAACAAAAAGCCTTTGATATGTGGTCCCGGTCTTAAGTCACATTGACAAGAATTGTTGAACGTGCAGGGTCATAAGTGTTTGAGGACCTTCATATTTTATAGTGATCAACGACTGAAACCGAACGGTAAGAGAAATCATGATTATGGTATAAGGTATTTTTTCTTTCTCAATCCCAAAGGGATGTCATGATTATAGGAAAACAGAAAAAAGATTTTCAACCCTGAAGGGGTGATATGAGAAACTTGCGTATTGGTGTCATCCCTTCGGGGTTTTTTATTCGTGGTTGTTCATTGTCCTAATGTTAAGCATATTGAATACTTTCCGTATTGTGATTGTTGAGTTTACTCCTCATACTGTGTATGATGGCGAACCACAAGGCTAATCGAGCTCTCAAGGAAGTGCAAGCGTTTATCAATAAACTTCGGAATGCCGAGGCCATCTCCGGTCATCCTCCTTACGACCTCTTCTTCTCCCACGCGAATGAAGGTACAGTATTCTTCAGTGGGGAGAAATCCAGCAGTGCAGTACCTGTCTCCATGCTTTGCTTGGAGCGGTTCCGAATGCTGAACAGGCAGGCTACCGTGCCGTAAAGAAGGTATTCCAGTTTTACACACGACATAACCTCTCCCTACAAGAACTCAATCTTACCTCTTATGCCAGATTGCTTGAAAACTGAGTGAATTGCTCTATCTTGAATAGATTAATTAAAAGAGGTTTAAATAGAAAGATTAAAGATCATAATTCATGGCCCTCAATGTCAATGGGCAAGTACGCCATTAATCTGGACATCCCTGGTATCAAAAGACCTTTCAGCTAATGAGTATCACATGGTTGCATATATATGATAAAGTATGGTATGTTATCTCTATTAAGGTGTGTTTTTAAGTTTTTTGTGGTTTATGTTTCGTTTGTTTAAAATAGTATTGAGTAAGAGAATATTATGGCCGATAAAAGCAATATAGAATGGACTGACGCAACTTGGAATCCTGTTATTGGATGTACTAAAGTAAGCAGGGGATGTGAGCATTGCTATGCAAAACGGTTCTCAGAGCGCTTCCGTGGAGTAAAGGATCATCCTTATCAGCAAGGGTTTGATTTAAAGCTATGGCCGAGTCGTTTAAATTTACCGTTTGAGTGGAAACGCTCTCGCTATATTTTTGTTAATTCCATGAGCGACCTCTTTCATGAGAGCATTCCCCGTGATTTTATCTCACAAATTTTTGACACTATGGAGAAAGC
>JAANMX010001454.1_pt1 | contig 26943 bp, 21 predicted proteins | sample 7279681 | NCBI WGS metagenome assembly JAANMX01 (sample SAMN14094542, study PRJNA606508) | bioreactor metagenome | isolation source: A lab-scale SPAN reactor treating ammonium-rich wastewater day 351 | place: Ireland: Galway | collected 2018-01-01 | reverse complement strand
AATAACCGCATAAGTAATAATATAAATTATAGATAATTATCATAATAATTTATGCAGACTTTAACTTGGGAAGTCAAGATAAACTTATCCGCCTGGTTAAGGGTTTCGGAAGCAGCCAAATGAGAGGCCCGAACCGGCCTCGCAAAGCTACATTCCGCACGTTAGGCTTTATCCGACCATGAATGACCACCAAATCGATGAAATCGCCGATTTTCTCTCTAGTTCTCCCAATCGGTGTAAGTGATTCTAAAGACGTGGGATAGCCCGTGATTTTCAGCTTTTGACTTCAGAGCCACGTTGACACACTGCTCGCGGAACAGTAGACTTGCCCAGCCAATTGAGGAAATGCTATTCGTAAATGCAATTCCGAGAGAGACTTACAACGCAAAGTCCGCGCGACCGCCAGAGTTCATACATTTTGTGTAAAAGGACCTCGCATGAGCTTGCCCACCACGCGATGGCACACGGAAGTCGAACGAGAGCTGCGTCCCACCGAAGGATTTTATTCCTCTTGGGTGTCCATGGAGCGCCCCCAACCGGTGTTGACCTTTCTGCCGACTGGCTATGAGCCAGGCTATGCCTATCCCTTGATGGTTTTCTTCCATCATCAAGGCGGCAGCGAGCGGCAGATTCTTAAATTGGCCCCCCGAGTGAGCCGGCGGAATTACATTTGCCTTGGCCTTCGAGGTCCTCACAAGACGCTCAAACCTGATGGGGCATGGGGCTATAGCTGGGAGGGCGAGGACGCTGATGGAAATATGGAAGAGTATGTTTTCGGTGCGATCGAAGATGCCTGTCTGCACTACAACATCCATCCCGATCGCATTTTTCTAGCCGGTTTTTGCGAAGGCGCCGAAGCCGCGTATCGGCTTGCCTTTCGTTACAGCGAACGCTTTGCGGGCGTGGCGGGGTTCAACGGCCAGTTCCCCAGATGCGGGCCTCTCCTGCGATTGCCTATGGCGCGGCGGGTGAGTGTCTTGATGGGGCATGGCATTGCCAATGCCTTGATCCCGCTGTGCACGGCCAAGCAAGATTATCGTTTACTATACACGGCGGGGTTGGATGTGCACTTAAAAACCTATGTCACCACACATCGCCTCCACGCCGACATGATGCGCGACCTGAATCGCTGGGCCATGCAAATCATTACCGATCCAGCGCGATAGCAAGTCAATGATTGGAAGTTGATCTGGTGCCTGAGCTGGCCCGTGGAGTGCACTCCGCGGGCCAGCTTCTTTTAGTGTCGAAAATGTCGCATTTGGGTGAAGATCATGCTCGCGTTGGCTTCGTTGCAAGCCGCGATGACGTCAGCGTCACGGACGGAACCGCCGGGCTGCGCCACCGTGCGAACTCCCGCTTGAAGCGCTAATTCCACCCCATCTCGGAAAGGAAAGAAGGCGTCGGAAGCCAAAACCGCTCCTCGCGCCCGGTCGCCTGCTTTCCTGAGGGCGATCTCCACCGCATCCACCCGGCTCATCTGCCCCGCCCCCACGCCAACCACTTGTAAATCCTTAACGATCACGATGGCGTTGCTTTTGACGTGTTTGACCACCTTCCAGGCAAAACTGAGATCACGCCATTGCTCAGCTGACGGTTGCGTTTCGGTTACGACCAATACCTTGGACCAATCCACCTGGGCGGAATCAAGCGTTTGCAACAAGAGACCGCCATCGATCCTGCGGAAATCCATGCGCTCAGGACCGCGCGTCAATGAACCGACTTTGACCAAGCGGACGTTGTTTTTCCATTTTGGCTTGGTGGTGAGGATGATGAACGCCTCAGGCGTGAATTCAGGTGCGACTATTGCCTCAACAAAGTGGTTAGGCTCCGCAATCTGTTCTGCCGTTTCTTTGTCTAAGGGACGATTGAACCCCAATACCCCTCCAAAAGCACTCAGGGGATCGCCGGCGTTCGCCTTGAGATACGCCTCCGCTAAACGATCACTGACGGCTGCGCCGCACGGATTATTGTGCTTAATCACCACGGTGGCAGGATCGCTAAACTCCCTCACGAGATTCAGCGCGCTATCCAGATCCAACAGGTTGTTAAAGGACAGTTCCTTGCCGTGTAACACTTCGCCATGAGCGACACAGTCATATCGCTGTCCAGGTGTGACATAGAAAGCCGCCTTCTGATGCGGATTTTCGCCATAACGCAAGGCAAAGCGTTTTTCGAAGGCCAAAGACAACCTTTCGGGGAAAGGGTCCGGCTCTTGAGAGGAGGCAGCGAAATAGTTGGCGATCGCCTGGTCGTAAGCTGCGATGAGAGCGAACGCTGCCGTCGCCCAGCGCCGTCGAGATGCCGCGGAAACCTGTCCACCGGAAGCGCGCATTTCCTCAAGAAACCCAGCGTATTGGTCTGGGCTGGTCAGAATGGCTACGCCCGCCCAGTTTTTCGCCGCCGCCCGGACCAGGGTGGGGCCGCCGATGTCGATCTGTTCGATGATTTCTTCTTCCGTTTTTCCCCCCTCGGCAACGGTCCGTTCGAAGGGATAGAGATTGCAAACCACCAGATCGATGGGTTGGATCTCATGCCGGGCCAAGGTTTGCATATGATCGGGCCGGTCGCGCCGAGCGAGGATCGCTCCATGGATGTGTGGATGGAGCGTTTTCACACGACCATCGAGCATTTCTGGAAATTGCGTAAGCTCACTCACTTCGTGGACTTGGATGCCGGCCTGCAACAGCCCTTGACGCGTTCCGCCTGTCGACCACATTTCGATGTGCAGACCCTGCAGGGCTTGCGCTAATTCCATGAGGTGGCGTTTATCGCTCACGCTGATTAACGCCCTACGAATCAGAAGGTCGCTCATGTTTAGATACCTTGAAAACGACAGCAATAAGATGGCGAATCGGCTACATCCTGCATGGCTGTTTTATGAACAATGACCTTCCGTGTGATGCTTTGTTTTATGCATGCCATAGGATGTTCATGGGCCCATCTATCATTGGTCCATGAAGGGGCCAGTCAGATGTCCAAAAGCATCAGATTTGTCGAAAAGACAGCGGGGTGCGATGGGGCGTCCGGCTGAAGCCTTTGTGCTGTCAACTCATGACTTCTTGCTAGAGGCAAACTTTTCAGCCAGGCTTAGGTTCCAAATGGTGAGGATTGGAGAGCCTCATGTGAAGCAGAGGAAAGGGCTTTCCCTGCTCATCCAATTCAGATCGTCCTTTGACCACAAACCCACATGACTCATAAAATGCACAGGCAGCATGGTTTTGCTCATTGACGTCCACCGTCAGTTCATCACTGATTGATTGGGCATATTGAATCAACTTCCTGCCAATTCCTCGGCGATGATATGCAGGATCGAGAAACATCGACTCGATCTTGTTTCCTGACAAGCCCATGAAACCCAAGATTTTCGAGGAATCATCACAGACGACCCCAAAAGCGGTCTTTTCCGCTGAGAGATATTCGCGAACGTGCGGCAACATGGCTTGAATATCTGCTTCCGAAATGAATGAGTGGGTTGCTCGCACTGATTGCAACCAGATTTCCAAGAGGATATCGCTTTCCTTCAGCACGGCTTTTCGAATGAACATAGCTCCTCTCGGTATCCACAAGGACAAGGACCTCGGCGTGATCCAAAGGAAACTTTTACGACTGGACGAATAACCCCAATCAGTATCTTCGAAATGCCATAGCGGAATGAATGACAAATACTAGTGATGCTCGCAATGCCGTACACGTCATTCTTGCTGTAATTTGACAGCCAGCCAGGCGCGGCCATAGGCCCACCAGGTGTCGGCAGTTCGTTCCGACACGCCCAAAACTAGCGCACATTGGGAGTGCTTCAGACCGCCGAAGTACCGCAGTTGCACTAATTCAGCTTGTTGCGGATGCTCGATCGCAAGCGCGGCTAGCGCCTGGTCCAAAGACTCGACATCATTCTCAGGTGGCAAAACCGCAAGGTGCCCCGATTCAAGCAGGGTGCGGTTTCCGCCGCCGCGCTTGGCGGCCTTGCGGGCGCGGGCGTGATCGACGAGGATGCGCCGCATGGCCTGGGCCGCTGCTTTCAGGTAATTGTTCTTCGATTCGAACGACCGCTCGCCGCCGAGCTTCAAGAACGCTTCGTGGACGAGAGCAGTGGCATCCAGCGTGTGCCCCGGCTTCTCCTGCGCCAGTTTCGCCGCCGCGAGCTGCCGCAGTTCGTCGTAGACCAGTGGCAAGAGTTCGGCGGGGGTCACTTCGTCTCCGGCAGCAAATACTTCTCCCGTTCGGCCTGCCACTTCTTCACTTCGTTGGGCTTATTGGTTTCGGTGCACAGCTGGATCAGGCGGGTTTCCTGCAGTGAAACTGGCGGACGACCGTCGACCATTTGCGGGCTCATCATTTGCAATAACGGAAACAGTAACATAGGATTCACTTTTTCTCTGCCTTCTTCTCCAACTCCGCGATCAGCTTCTTGAAGTCCACCCGCTCGCGGAGTGGGTCGAGGTTTTTCTCCCTCTTGAGGTACGCGACACTATTGTAGCCCCCGGCGACGGCTTGCCGGAGCGTGGCCATGGCCAGGTCGGCCTGTTTTTTCGGGTCGTAGGCCGTGGCGATCATCCGCGATTGCAGAATGGCCGCGTTGACAATGAGCATGATCACCTTCGGATGATCCGCCGGGAGTTGGGCCTTGTACCCATCACGCGTCTTTTCATAGAGGGCAATCGCTTCGGCGGGCTGGCCGGCCTTGCCGTAGGCGTCCAGCAGCGGTTGGCCGACCCAGCGGAGGGTGGGAATCTTCTTCGACGAGCGGTACGCCTCCTCGAGCAGAGGGATCGCCTCCGCCACCCGCCCGGCATCCTTGTAGTTCACCCCCAGGTTGGCCACGACCGTTTGCGTTTGAGGGTGCAGTCACCCGACTTTCTTATCTTGAAGCGTCAGCAACTCTTCGAATAGTGGCACGGAATCGTTGAGCCTCTCCAGTGACCAGTAGTATCTCGCCAAATCGTTCATGCTAGCGAGAGTGTACGGGTGGTCGGGGCCGTTCTTGACCTTCATCAGCTTGAGCGTTTCCTCGAACAGCGGCAGGGCCTTGTCTCGCTGGCCGACCTCATCGTAGAGTATCGCCAGGTTGCGCATCTTGATGAGGGTGCCCGGGTGATCGGGGCCGAGCTTGGCCTTCAAGAGTTTGAACGTCTCTTCGTGGAGCGGCAGGGCCTTGTCTAGGTTCCCGGAGTTCCGGTAGCCCTCCGCCAGGTTGCCCATGCTGTTGAGGGTGTCGAGGTGATCGGGGCCGAGCTCGGCCTTCCGCGTGTCCCACGCCTTCTCGAAGACCTCGATGGCCAGCTTAGCCTCCCCCAGTCCCAATAGCGACAAGCCCAGAGTGTTCTGCATGGTGGCCACTTCCAGCGGGTCGCCGATGGCCGAGCCGTCCAGTTCCTTCACCGCCTTTTTCAGATTCTCCCGCAGCACGTCCTGCAGCGGCCGACCGCTCTCGGCGATCTTCTTCGGGTCCAGCCCGGCGAACACCGAGCCGAGCAGTTCGTTGCCCTTCCTGGCGAAGGCGAGGTTCTTCTTCGCCTGTTCGTTGGCAACCTTTTCCGCCGCGGCAGCCGCAAGGGCGTTCGCCTTTTCGGCCTCGGCTTCCTGCTTGGCCTTCCGCTCCTCCTCGGCAGCAGTCAGGGCGAGTTGTTCGGCACGGGTGGCCCTGATCGCCTGCCAGGTGCTGACAGCGATGCCAGCCAGCAATACCAGAAGTATCAGCGATGCCGCCACTACCTTGCCCTTATTCCGCACAAATAACTTCCGCAGCCGATACGTCGCCGACGGCGGGCTCGCCTCCACCGGCTCATCGCACAAGTAACGCTGAATATCCCGGGCCACTCCTTTGGCCGTCTCATAGCGCCGCGTGCGGTCTTTCTCCAGGCACTTCATCGTGATCCAGTCCAGGTCGCCGCGCATGAGCTTCGACAACTTGACCGGCTCCGTATGCCGCTGCGCCGCGACGGATGCGATCGATTCCGATGTGCTCAACCGCGTGCTCGGCTTCGGCGGCTCCTCTTCGCAGATCAGCCGGCGAATTTCATCATACGCCGCGTTGGCGAGGCGCTTCCGATCCAGCGGCGTCGTCCCCGTGAGCAATTCGTAGAGCAGCACGCCGAGCGAATAGATGTCCGAACGGGTGTCGATGTCCATCCCGCTCATTTCCGCTTGTTCGGGACTCATGTAGAGCGGCGTGCCGATCATCTGGGCGAAGTTCGTGTAAATGCTGCGATCCGTGAGTTGCTGATGGATGGCTTTGGCGACGCCGAAGTCGATCACCTTGGCCACCGGCTTGCCATCGTGCGAGGTCACTAAGACGTTCGAGGGTTTGATGTCGCGGTGAATGATCCCCTTCTGGTGGGCGTGTTGAATCGCCTGGCAGACGGTGACGAACAGTTCGAGCCGCTCCTTGGGCGCGAGTTGATTCTTGTCGCAGTAGTCGGTGATGGGGATGCCGCGGACGAGCTCCATGACGAAGTAGGGTCGGCCCGATTCGGTGGCTCCCGCATCCAGCACCTTGGCGATATTGGGATGGTCCATCAGCGCCAAGGCTTGCCGCTCCGCTTCGAAGCGCGCGATGACCAGCCGCGTGTCCATGCCCGGCTTGATGACCTTCAGGGCAACTTTGCGCTTCACCGGCTCCTGCTGCTCGGCGACGAAAACCAGGCCGAAACCGCCCTCGCCGATCTGCTCCAAGAGTTTGTACGGCCCGATCTTGGAACCAGGCTTCTCGGCAATGGGGACGTAATCGACGGTGCCGGCCGGCGCCGGTTGGTCAAGCAGCGGATTCGATTTTCGATGTGCTTCGAGCAGTTGCTCAATGCGCTCACGCAGATCGGGGCGACCGGCGCATTCCCGATCGAGCAGGGCGGCACGTTCAATTGGATCGGCAATTTCTATAGCGGCGGCAAACTAGTCGAGTTCGTTCATTGGCGTTTTCCTCCGACCATTCAGCGTAATCTAACGCCTAAAGGCGCAGCCGGGCCAAGGAAAACGCGCTTTTTTGTGGATTTTGATTCCGAAGCTGGCAAAGCGGTGGCAATGGACTAAATGGAAGGTGAAATAGTCGAATTTCTCTGTCGGCAAAAGTCGAGGAATCGGCAAGATTCAGCACTGTAAAAAGTATTAGATATGTTGCTAAACATGAGTCGGGGTGACTGGATTTGAACCAGCGACCTCTTGGTCCCGAACCAAGCGCTCTAATCCAAGCTGAGCTACACCCCGCTTACATGCTTTCAATATAGCCGGTCCAGCATGGTGGTCAACGGCAACTCGCCGCTCCTGGACCGGTCTTACTCTTCGTCTTCATCCTTCATCTTGCCCGCCTTGGCGATGATCTGCTGCTGGACGTTGCCCGGCACCTGGTCGTAGTGGCTGAATTCCATGGTATAGAACCCTTGCCCCTGGGTGACGCTGTCCAAGGTGGCTTTGTAACGCGTCACCTCGGCCAATGGGACCTTGGCCTTGATGACTTGCAAGTCGCCGGGCAAGCTGTCCTGATTTTCAATGCGGCCTCGGCGAGTATTCAGATCGCCCAAGATCGTGCCTGTATATTTAGACGGGATGGTCACTTCGAGGTTCACGATGGGTTCGAGGATGGCGGGCTTGGCGTTGTTGATGGCGTTTTTGAAGGCCACGCGGGCCGCCGTCTTGAAGGCCACTTCCTTGCTGTCCACGGGGTGATCCTTACCAAAGTGAACCTCGACGGCGATGTCCTGCATCCGATAGCCGGCCACGGCGCCGTTTTCCATCACCTCCAAGCAGCCTTTGTAGATCGCGGGAATGAACTGATTCGGGATGGTGCCGCCCACGATCGTGTCGATAAACGCGAAGTTGAACTCTGGTTCATAACGGCAGTAATCCTCGCGCAGCGTTTGGAAATGCTGCTTGTTCATGAACTGAGCCTTGCACTCTTCGATGGATTTGATTTCGCGGGACAGCGGATAGACGCGCAGATGCACTTCGCCAAATTGGCCGGCCCCGCCCGTTTGCTTTTTATGCCGATGTTGCCCTTCGCCGTTGGCCATGATCGTTTCACGATAAGGAATCTTAGGTTCCTTGGTGATGATCTCAAGTTCGAAGCGGCGCTTCAAACGTTGCTGAATGATGTCCAAATGCAATTGGCTCATGCCATTGATGACTAGTTCTTTGGTTTGGGCTTCTCGGACGACCTTGAAGGTCGGATCCTCCTCGGCCATCTTGGATAAGCTGCCGGAAATCTTTTGCTCATCACCGCGCGCTTTGGGCTCGACCGCCAAGCCAAACATGGGCAGGGGGAAGCGAGCCTTGGGAAGTTGGCTGCAGCCTTCGGCTCCCACCGTGTCGCCAATGTGCAAATCCTCGACCTTGGCCACGGCAAACAGATCGCCCGCTACGGCCTCGGGGATGGGCTTATTGGTTTTCCCCTGCACGAGCAGAAAGCCGCTAGTGCGGGAGGATTTCTGCCTGGTCACGTTGTGCAAGGGGGCGTCGCCAGCTAGTTTGCCAGAATAGAGCCGGATGAAGCTCATCGTGCCGACGAATTTATCATTGAGCACTTTGAAGACCTGACCCAGAGGCTTGGCGGCGACGCTCACCTCCACGGGCTTGTCATCGACGGTTTTGCGCGCCAAACCATTGACGGGCGAAGGAGCATATTCGGCTATGCCGGCCATCCATTCGGCGATGCCAATATCCTTCCTGGCCGAAGTGAAGAAAATCGGCGTTAAATGGCCCTGAACAATGGCCTTGGGAATGGCCTTGAGCAAGTCGGCGTCGGCGATGCTGCCTTGATTCAGATATTGTTCCATCAAGCCATCATCGGATTCGGCCACGGCTTCCATGATCTGATTCTTGGCCATTTCCAAGTCGCCCCAAGCATCGGCTGGCAAGTCGCCTTGATGCGTTAAAACGTTGACCACGCCCTTAAATGCCGGTCCAACGCCAACGGGCAAATTGAATGGAACACATCCCGATCCAAATGACTTTTGAATGCTGTCGATCAATTCATCGAGGTTGATGTTCTCGCCATCCATCTTGTTGAGGACCATAAAACGAGCGAGACCCAATTGGCTGGCTTCCTTGAACATGCGGCGGGTGTTGACCTCGATGCCATGGCTGGCATTGACGACCACGATCGCTGATTCCACGGCGTTCAGCGCGCACAACGATTGGCCGATGAAATCGGGGTAACCCGGCGTGTCGAGCAAATGGACTTGTTTGCCTTGATCGACATAGTGCAGGAGGACGCAATCGAGGGAATGATGCCGCTTCTTGGCTTCGTCGTCGTAATCGCTCACGCTGGTGCCATCGTCCACGCTGCCCTTGCGGTCAACCGCTTTGGCTTTGAAGAGGATCGCGTCCGCCAAGGTCGTCTTGCCGGAAGCGGCATGTCCCACGATTGCCAGGTTGCGAATATCTTCGGGTTGATGAGCCATGAGGTCCTCGAATGAAAGGTACGGTGCGTCGAGCGCTAAGGGACACACCTCGATTGAATGGATAGGGATGCGTCCGCGCTCGCTTCGACGCACCGGGAAACAATGGTGGCCAAGGCATCCTCGAGTTGTAAGGTTCCTTCGTATAAGGCACGCCCTACGATGCACCCCGCCAGGGGAAGCTGCCCAAGCCGCACCACATCGTTGAGCGTCGTAATGCCGCCCGAGGCGTAGATCGGCAGGCTGGTCTTCTGGATCAAGGTTTCCAAGGCCGACCAATTAGGCCCGGCCAACATGCCATCCTTGCTCACATCGGTGAACACTAGTCCCGCCAAGGGGAAAGGTTCAACTTGCTTAACGAAGGCCATAGGGTCCGCAAGATGCACTTCCAGCCAACCATGCGTGGCCACCTGGCCATCCTTGACGTCCAAACCCAACATGATTTGTTGTGGAAACAATTCCGCCATGCTTTGCAGCCAGGTGGGCTCCTTCACTGCGCGCGTGCCGACGATGGCTCGCTGGACCCCAATCTTGAAAGCCGTTTCGATATGCTCCTGGGTGCGCAGTCCCCCTCCCCATTGACAAGGAACAGCGACGGCGCGGCAAATGGCTGCGATGGCGCTTGTGTTGACCGGATGACCTGCCTTGGCTCCGTCCAGATCGACCAGGTGCAGAGCCTGCGCCCCGCGGCGAACCCACTCCTTGGCCACTTGAACGGGGTCTTCAGAGTAAGTCGTTTCCTGTTGAAAATCGCCTTGTCGCAGCCGAACGCATCGGCCATCGCGCAGGTCTATGGCTGGAAGCAAGATCACGTTTGTGGTTCCATTTCCGACCAAGTCTGGAGATGATTACTTTAACACAGCGTGTTGAATCTGTGAAGAATGGAAAGGCCAAGCTGTTGGCTTTTTTCTGGGTGGAATTGGGTGCCGAAAATGCGACCGTTGGCAAAGCCGGCGGCAAACGTTACCCCAGCATGCTCGGTCTCAAGGGCGATCTGATAGGAAATGGTTGGCTCGACATAGTAGCCATGCACAAAATAAAACCATGCCTCATTAGGCACCTCCTTAAATATCGTCCCCGAGGTGAATCGGCCTCGGGTCGTGTTCCAGCCCATGTGAGGAACTTTATCAGGAGTGTCGGTTCGAAATGGAACGACTCGGCCTGGAAACAGATCGAGGCCTTGGTGTTCACCATCTTCATATGAGGTAGTAAATAGAAGTTGATAGCCGAGACAGATGCCCAAAAAGGGACGATCCGCTCGAACATGCTCTTTGATGACGCGATCGAGACGAAGTTGTCTCAAGGAAGCGATGGCATCGGCAAAGGCTCCAACGCCAGGCAGGACCAGCATCTTGGCTTGGGCGATGAAGCTGGGATCATTGCTGATGTGTGCTTGGGCCCCCACTTTTTCAAAAGCTTTTTGCACGCTCCGCAGATTGCCCATGCCGTAATCGACAATGACCAAGCGCATGATTAGGTTGCCATTCGAATAAAGCGAAAGATGCGAATGCCAAAGGCCATCAAGAGGGCCAAAATCGCGCCGACGCTACCCATCATCAACAAGAACAAGCCGTCAAAGAAGATCTTTTGCGATACCGTATGCATAGGCAAGGGGGACCAGAGTAGGAGCGCGGTCGCCAGGGTTAAAAAGGGACCAAAGGGTAATTCCCTGCCGCGGTTTAGGACGAAAATGCACAAGGCATAACTCATGGCAATGAAGACGCCCAGGATAAACACCAAGAGCACAGCTTGCCAGCCTAAAAACGCTCCAATCATCATCATTAAATCCGCGTCGCCTATCCCCATGGCTTCCTTGCCAAAACCCCAAGAAAAGATCCAGCGAATGGCGCGTACCAGGCCAGTACCGACGAGGGCTCCGATGACGGAAGTCATCAGGCCCAGTTGCCAGGAATGCATGGGAAACCATTCCGACGTAGGCATCCAATAGGGCCAAGGCTGCCAAGCCAAAGGAAGAATAAAAATTTGTTCCGGAGTCGCGAACTGGCCGCCAAACATTGCGCCAAGGGGCGGCGTCCACGCCAGGGGCCAAGGATATGGCGCCAGAACGCCCAAAGCCAAACCCAAGATGGTCCCAGGGATGGTGACGCTTAAGGGAATCTCGCGATGATCCATGTCCGTGAAGGTGACCACGATCAGGAAACAGCAAAAGAGAAACGCATAGACCGACATCAAAAGCAGAGACGGATCGCTCACTCCCCTATAAGCATTCTGCGCCCCGAGTGCATCGATGATCTGGTCATTCAACCCCAAGTAATAGATAAACAGACCCGCGAAAACAAGACCCGTGAAGCATTCGATCCAGAAATACCGCGAAGAAAATTTGGCCCCACAATACCGGCATTGCCCCTTGAGCAGGTAATAGCTCAAAAGGGGAATGTTGTCGTACCAGCGTAATGAAGTCAGGCAGTTCATGCATCGCGAACTGGGCCAAAAAATGCTCTTTTCCAGAGGCAAGCGATAAATGCATACGTTGAGGAGGCTGCCCACGATGGCCCCCAGGATAAACACCGCGGGAGCGAGCAGCCAAGGCGTTTGCAAGGGACGATGCATGAAGTTGGTTATATCGAACATGGAATCCATGATGGTCGATGTTTCTCGATGAGGTTCACAAGGGTAGCGGGGTCGTTATTGGTGGTGTCTAGCATAAGATCGGCGCAGGCATCATACAATGGCAGCCTGGATTGAATCTGCGATTGCAATTCATCTCGGCCGGGCTGGTCGGAGAGGGGGGGGCGCGTGTCGTGGCTCAGTTCATCACGATGGATGCGCTCCCATAATGTGTCGATGGAGGCGTGAAGCCAAATCACCCAACCCCCTTGACGCATGATGCTGCGATTCGAATCCCTGAGGATCATGCCTCCTCCAGTGGCCATGACGGACGATGGCCCGCAGATCAAGCGCTCCAGACACGCGCTTTCTAAATCGCGGAAAGCTTCTTCGCCTTGGGTTTCTATGATCGCTCGAATCGATTGACCTGTCTGCTTCATGATTTCAACATCCGTGTCATGCCAAGGCCTATGCCAGCGATCCGCCAGCAGCGGCGCCAAGGTGGATTTACCGCTCCCCCGAAGCCCAATGAGAAAAACATGCTTAGACGGGTTCGGGTTCATGTTCCGCCACGGTCAACGGCGACAAGGCACGACGCAACGCTGCCGTCATGTCCTGGACGGGAGGTTCGCAATTGGTGAAGAGTTGAAATTGCCTGGCCGCTTGATGAATGAACATGGAAACGCCCGTGATCGTCCGGCACCCGCGCTCCCTGGCCTGACGGATCAGCAGTGTCGTCTCGGGATGATAGACCACGTCCATGACGACGATGCCCGGCTTGAATACGCTCGGATGCAAGGGACTTTCGTCCACGTTCGGATGCATACCCACCGGGGTACAGTTAATGAAAATCTCGGCGACCACGGCGTTGCGCGCCGTCCAGTCGCAATAGCGGCAGCCGATCTCTTCCGCAAGATGCTGTGCTTTGTTGTCCGTGCGGTTGGAGATGTAGAGCAGCGCCCCCCGGCGGTGCAAAGCGTAGGCCAGCGTTCGGGCCGTGCCGCCCGCTCCGAGAATCAAGATGGTTCTGCCCGCGAGATTGCCCGCGCCCACCATGCCCGCCATGCCTTCTTGCAGAGCTTGGATGGCGGCCTCGCTGTCCGTATTGTAAGCCGTGAAACTTTTTTCGACGTTGGGGATCAAGGTATTGGCTGATTTGCATGCCTGCACGAGACCTTCCCGGTCCGAAGCCATCTCGACCACTGTTTCCTTATGGGGAATCGTCACACTGTAGCCGTGAATGGGCAAGCGCTTCATGCCATCCAAGGTGGATTCCAAGTCAGGCCGGGGGACGCGAATCGGCACATAAACCGCGTTCATGCCGAGTTTGCGGAACGCCACGTTGTGCACAAGGGGACTCAGACTCTGCGCGACGGGGTCGCCGATCACCGCAAACACTTGAGTGGCTGAATTGATTTGATCATAATGGTAGACATGTTTCATTTCATCGTATGATAAGATGCCCGGCGCAATGCCGCGCTCCTTATTGAAAGCGGCATAGGAAAACGGCGCCCCGAACTTTCCGGCCAGGATGCGGCTTGGCACTCCCATATCGCCCAGGCAAAAAGCTACCGTCGGCACCTTGGTCTTTTGACTCAATTCCATCACGCGCAGGTTGTCCAGGGGATGCTCGGCCCGGACGGCAATTTTAACGACGTCCGGATCCTGATTGATCATCTTGACAAAGATGCGCTCCAAATCGGTCGGCATTTCCTTGAGGTTGTGATAACTGATGATGCGTTTGGTCTTGCCAAAGCGGCGAATCTGATCGGCGACGTCCGTTTCGAGGTCGATCCATTCAAACTGCCCGCTGGCGATGATCTGCCTCATGAGCATGAGCCGCTGTTCTTCCTTGCCCGCAAACCGGCCGCCGTCCTGCTGGCGGCGCAGCGTGGCCACAAAAGGGCAGGGCTTGTATTCAAGGATGCGGTGAAAGTCGAGCGCGCGCGGGATGAAGTCGAGCCGCAGCTCGATCATCTGGGCGCCTTGCTTGGCGGCCTCATGGATTTCCGCCAGCAACATTTTGTGGCGCGTTCGACCAATGCTCACGCAAATCATGGATAAGACAACCCGCGAATCGGTTTAAGAACGAACGGCTTGCAACGCCGGGATCTTGGCTGCGTCCTTGAGGAAAATCTCGATTCCTTGTTCCGTCATGGGATGCTGATACAGCATGGACAACACCTCAAAGGGCATCGTGCAGATATCGGCGCCCGCCAAGGCCGCTTGCAGCACGGTCAAAGGGCTGCGAATGCTCGCTGCCAGGATCAAGGTGTCGAACTGGTAGTTTTCATAAATTTGCTTGATGCGCTCGACGACTTCAAAGCCGTTCTCGCCCACGCGGTTCATGCGGTCGACAAAGGGGCTGATGATGTAGGCTCCCACTTTGGCGGCCAATAAAGCTTGGAGAGGTTGAAAGCAAAGGGTGACGTTGCAGCGTATCCCCTCTTCCGCCAGGAGACGGACGGCCTTGAGCCCTTCGCGCATGACGGGGACTTTCACGACGACATTTTCATGAATCGAAGCCAATTCGCGACCCTGGGAAAGGATGCCCTCTGCTTCCAAACTCGTCGTTTCGGCGCTGATCGGCCCGTCCACGAGTTTGCAGATTTCTTCAATCACTTGATGATGGGGGCGTCCTGACTTTGCGACCAAGGTTGGATTGGTGGTCACGCCGTCGAGAATGCCCCAATCCACGGCTTGTTTGATCTCGTCCACGTTGGCGGTGTCGAGGAACAGTTTCATGCACCTTCTCCTCATGCGGCGCGAAGTTCCATCCGTACGTCACTCTTCACCTCAATGTATCGCCGCGCGGCGGCGTTCGCAAGGCGTCCGTGGGAGGGAAATAAAAAGACGAACGATCTTGACCAGGTCAAAAGCGCTCGTCTTGAGGGCCGAGTTCAAAAGCGAACCGATTATTCGACGTTCAAATTCATCAAGAACTTTTCAAACTCCTGGCGTTTGGTATTTTCCTCGGCCCGAAGTGCCTTGATCTGCTCTTGGAGCCTTTCGATGTCGGTTTCTTGTTTATCGAACTTTTCCAAATAGCGCCGATAGGCCGCCGACGTGTTGGGCACTTCGCGCATGTTGGCCCGCAAGCGGGACTGATCCTCGCGAATGGCGTTGAGCTGTTGTTCCATTTCCATTCGTTGACGCTGCGTGGCCGCCATGGCGGATCGCAGTTCGATGGCTCGCGTAACGGCTTCCCTGACCTTGGGCGTCATCGCGGATTGGCTCAGATAAAAGCGAATCGTTTGGTCGTCCTGCAGATCCGTGATCGCAATGAAGTTTCTTCGTTCTTGCTCCTCGGTGACTTCCAACTTGGCGGTTTGACCTGCTTCCACTGTTTGCTCAAAGCGATAGACTTCACGGCTGCGCTCAGAGGCCTTGTTCGGCGAAACCAGGTTCCAATCGGCGCGGAAGGGGTGTTCGATGACCAGCTTGCGCGTTTTGTCGTCGCGGTTCTTGATGTTGTAAGCGTGGGTCATGCGCGCCTTGCTCGTGACTTGCATCACTCCCTTCACGATCTTGATGGCGCTGATTTGGTCGGGGACACCCGTGTAAACGGGTTCGACTTCTGTCGAAAGATCAATGGCATAGCTGAGCAAGCGCTCCTCGTTGGGGACCAAATCCATGATCCGCGCATCCCCGGAATAACTATTTCCCTCAAACACGGTGATCGGCCCTTGCATCAAATGCAAACCGCTGGTGTTCTTCAACCGCAAGCCAAGGAGCGGATATTTGGCGTGCACGCTTTGGTTGTAGATGCTGATTTTCGATCCTTCGATGTTCTGGTTGATGATCGGCAACATGGCCGATTTTTGGCGGGCAATGGTGACCGGTTGGCTGATGGCGTATTGGAAAAAGTCGCCCATTTCCGTAGCCGTGGCGGCCGACATGACTCCTTGACCCAGTTCGATGGTTGACGTGGGTTTATCTTGATCCAGCAGTTCCTTGCCGCGCATGCGGCCCAGGTGCTCGGCCATTCCAGCCGCATCGGCTTCCATCGGCGCGGACGGTGGCGTTGCAAACCCGCCCACAGCGTTTCCTGACGCTGGTGGCCGGCCGGCGCGGCGGGCATCGGTGGTGCGTGTAGGTGTTGCTTTGTCCTTGGCGTCCATGGCGCTGCTGTAGGTAGGGGGGCGGAGGGAAGCAAACAACTCCGGTTCGACCAAGGGTCGGCCGACATAGAGAGGTTGATACAGATCCATGCGGAAGGAGATGGGACGGCCCGAAACCAGCGTGACCTTCACGTCATTCCAATCATCATCCGTCGGGTTCTCGACCAGTGCCCAGCCTTGGAGAAAGGGTTTGCCGTTCTTGTCGATGACCAGGCGGTAGCTCGTTTTCCAGATAGGATGCTCCACGACATAGCTCACGACCACGGGTCGTTTGCCGTTGCCTTGAAAATTAAGGGACACGCTTTTCTTGCGGGTGTCATGGGATTGGGCCAAGGTTTCCAAAGCCCGCTTTAATTCCTGATCCATGGCCGGATTGAGAAAGCGGATGTTGTCGATCTGGTTGAGAGGGAGGCTTTGGATGCCATTGGAGGTGAAGAGGTTGACATACTCCACTTCGACTGTTTCCTTCTCTTTTTCCTGGGCAGGCACTTTCTTCTTTTCAATCCCGATGATCGTGCCGGAAAAGGTGCCAGGCTTGCCTGAGCTGGGGGGCAGAATCACTTCAATTTTTTCACCCCGAGCTTGTTTGAGTAGGTCGCCCAGACTTGGATGGTTGGTTAAATCGATGGCAAAGCTCTTCAGCGTCTTTTCGATGGGATCGGAGCTGTCATAATTGACGGCGCTGACTTGACCGCCGCCTAAATCCTGCAAAACCATGCTCTTCAGTAAATCGTTGATGTTGGAGGTGGGAAAAGATAAATCCACCTTCTGCGTGCCATCCACTTCTCCTTCACGCTGGAAAAAGCCTACACCGCTCGTGAAGAGAACCACTCGGCTGATCGGCAGTTGATTCGAGGTTTTTTTGGCGTCCGTGGTTGGTGGCTGAGCCAAAACGGAAATGGGATCCCATTGGGAACTGAGGGCCAAAAGGCCCGCGGAGGTTAGAGCTGCCATTAAAAAACGCCAAGGTTTCATCGTTGAGCACTCCCCAAGAAAAAGTCATCACCAACCCCATCCACTGAGGTTCTTAGATTTTCTCCCATCCTGCAAGACGAAACAAGCACCGATTCGGTTTGCCATTCGGCTGAAAAACATCAACTTCCTGTCAGTTTAGCCTGGGCGGCTCGACGAAAACGTCCGCTCCCGGCCGTTAACCAAAGCGTGGTTGGTTGGTGTTGTTGATGAAGCCGATCCACGACGCTCGCTGGCAATTTAATATTGATTTGCGGTCCGGTCGCTAATTCTTGATAGTCGCCTAAGGCTGCGGGGGGCAAGGTGAGCGCTCGGCGAACGCTTTCCCATGCTCCTACCCAGGCATTGCGGTCAGGTTGCGGTATCAGTTGGATTATTTTTTCAGCCGCTGGCTCACTCAATGGCTTCTGCAAGAAGGGGCTTTGCTCGCCGAGCGTCCAATCCTGAGGATTGAGACTAAAGAGTTGAAATTGGTCAGGCGTGGTCAAGCAAAGCACCGCCAACCATTGCATTTGATGAATCACCAGGGAGTCCAATTGCTGAAGATTGGGAAGAGCTAATTGCTTGATGTGGGGTGGGAATTTCAGAGCCGTTTTTTGTTCTAACGGGAGTTGGATCAGTTCTTCGAGGTAAGCCATGGAGATGGTCTTGCTGAGGGTCCATTGCTGCATGGCCACCCCTACCTGGGGAGGAATGTTGATGTACAGAGGATGATTGGCACCACTCCATTCAAAGAAATGAAAAAGGTGCCGCTTGTAAAATGTGCTCGCGCTCACTCCTGGATTTGCCCGAATGATTTGCTCCGCTGCAAAGCGGCGGTCCGCGTTTAGGTCTGTGATCAAACCGGTTCGTGCCAAGCTGGACAAAATAGCTTCCAGCCAAGGCTTGGGCAGGCTCATCCTCTTTTGGAGTTCATTGAAAGTTAATTCGGATCGGCTCAGACATTGAAGCACGGCATTGCTAAGCGGTCCCGTGATGTTGGGGGCTTCCCAAAGACACTTCAATTCCACGACATGAATGGGAATCCAGCCCACGCCCACACTGAGGTAGGGTTTGCCTGGCACGGCTTCCCACAACGTCGCCAAATCTTGGTGAGAAGGGAATCCTAGTGCGGAATCAGTCATGCCAATGCACCCTCGGGCATGACTATCCAATGAGGTTCGCCGACTTGGGATTGAATCAATTTGAGGAGATGCGTGGTGGCTTCGCTGATGGCATGGCCAGGTTGCGTATCATTGGCGAGACCGCGCCCGCTGGCGCAAGCTAAAGCCGCGGCGAGATCACCCACCCATAAAAGGTAGTTCCGCGCTGCCAGCAAGGCCGTCACGCAAGTGCGATAACGGACTTCATCGTTCATGCCGTCTTGATGCGTGTACGGCCAAAGGCTAACGAAGACCGCATCAGCATGCCGGCCTTGGGCTTGTTGGGCCGACAAGAACTCAATGGAGAAGGACTCTTCCGCTTGATAGGTTTGCTGGTGCCACAATTCTTGAAGCAACCGTTGTTGGGTTGACTCACTGGTGATTACTAACACCGAAAGCGGAGGATCACAAGGTTTGTCCGCTTTTTGCAGCCATTGTTCCAAGGCCGCCACGAGGGACTGGGCCTCTTCTTTTTGATGATCAAACCGGCTTTGAACCGGTGCATCTTTTATGAGCATTTGATGAGGCCGACTTGGATTTTCCTGGCGTGAGGCTTTTAAGCGCGTGGGAGAAATCCGCAGCCACTCATGCACGCCGCGCTCTTTTAAATCCCTTATCAACGGCTTATGCAGAATCGCTGACTGGACCAGGTGATTCAATTCACTCTTGATTCCCCATCGTTGGTCGAGAGTTCCCACTCGACCGACTTCTGTCCATGACAATTTATGTTGAACCCAATCCAAGATGCGTTCGCGATTCCATGGGTCGTTGAATACGATTTTGCGGGTTCGCCATTCCACAATGTCAGGTTGATCGGGGACAGGAACCGCGACTAAATTCTCCACCAATCCCGGTTCAAGTTCCACATCGATCGCGGGAGATAGTTCAACCATCTCTGGAAACGTTAGAGCAACGCCATCTGAATGAAATTGCCAATTCAGTGACCTTGATTGACAGTCCAAAGTGGACTCTTCCAAATGCTCGGTTAAGAGTTTCTTGGCTGTGGCCAAAGCAAAATCCGCTTTCGGAAAGACCACGGACGCCAAATGAGGCACATCGCCGTCGGCATGAATGATGCCTAGTTCCACGGCGGGTTGATCAGCCAAGGTTTCCCAATGCACAGGTTGGTCTATGCAGGATGCGGGGTCGATTAGTTGACATATGAGCTGCGTGCTCGTTTCATACCACCGGGCTGACCCCGCGGCGGGAGGTTGATACCAAGCGTTGATCAGTCCATGAAAGGCAGAGACTGTATGGCCAGGCCACCATGACGCTTGCCCGATCAACACGCATTGGTTTGCCCATGAGCAAGCGGCCAGCAATTCCTGGCGAGGCCATTGCTCTGCTTCTAACAAAATCAAGCGGTCTACCCCCTGTGGCATGGCCGTGGTCCATTCATCTCGATTCAACTGATTGGCTGCGGACCCCGCGGCGCCGATGAGCTGGGCAGCACTCAATAACTCCGCCTGGAGCGCAAACTGTTGGGTTGGCAAAACATCTTGCTTAACTTGCTTGATTTCGATCTGAATCGCTTCAAGAGCACGATAAAGCCAATCCCGGAGTTGATGCAAACCTAACTCGGAGAAGGGTAGCAATGGCCATTCGGTGGATAAAGAGGCGCATAGCTCTGACCATTGTCGTAAATCTTCTTCCCTAGCTTCACGCAGGGCCGAGATTTTCGTTTCCAACGCCTCGATGCGCAGGCTCAAATCCATTTGCAGGATTTGAACCTTAGCAGCTTGATGGCGATGGTGTTCGATGGCGATTTGTTGTTCCGCTTCGTCGATGGCTTGTTGTTTCTTGATTAACTCTTGGGCTGCTTCCTCGCAGCGCGTTCGAAATTCGGCGAGCCGCTCCTCGGCTCGGCCTTGCCAGGCCACGCGCCACCATCGCCAACTCAGCCAGTGGGGCTGTTTGCGGAGGTCCACCACGTTTTCTTGCTGCGACACTTGTTGACGCCAGCGGCCACAGGCGGCTTCTTGATCCAAAAAGTTCATTTTGGCGGTATTCACGGCTTGTTGAAGTTCGGCCAGGATCGCTTCGTGTCGAGAGGTTTCCGCTTCCACTTGTTTGGTGGATTCAGGCAGCAAGTGCTGGATTGAATCGATCTGCCATTCATGCCGATGAACGCCGGATAGTTCCTGTTTCTCCTTTTGCAGTGATTCAAGCTCCATCTGCATTTGTTCATTGCGTCTCAATCGATCTTGCCATCGGGGCCATTCGTGCAAACAGTGTTGGCAATGATCTAGTCGCTCGTACAGGGCTGTTAAACGCGGATGCGACTTCAGACTTGTGTCGAGCAAGGCGTCCGTCATGGAGGCCAAGGAATAGGGCATGGCCTCTGGGTTTGACGGGTTTGGACCCATGACGATGCAGGCGACTTCCATCGCTCCCCTGATGCGCTGCACCAGCGACTCTAGAATATCTTGATGCCATGTTAAGAGTAAAACTCGCTCGCCTCTCCTCAAGCATTGAGCGATGATCTCAAGAGCAATTCTTCTTTTCCCCGTTGCTGGCAAGCCTTGAATTAAAAACACATCCTGATTGTCGACGGCATTTTGAACCATGCAGCGCTGCACTTCACTCAGGTCTGCGTCGTGAAAGGTAAGTGTCGTCGTTGACTTCTTTTGATTGATTCCATGGGGCATGGAAGATGGATTCCAGGCATCATCAAACACAGATAATAGATGCTTGGGAAAATGAAGGTAGGATGCTGGGAAAGAGGTTGCTTTCAATTGGCAAGTGGAAACCCATTCACCACGTTCCAGGCATTGCAGCCATTGCGCACGTTCTGTTTTCGATGCCGCATAAAACAACGAAGCTCCCAGCGCATGTCCAAGCGACATCATCGACGAAGGCAAATCCGTCGAAGTTGCTTGGCCGGTGGACGGTTGGGTCAGAAAATCACTCAAGATAGGTTCTTCTTGGGGAACCAGGGCCAACATTCACGTGCAACCTTTAGCCAGCGGGAACCATTTCATTGCGTCAACCTGTTCATGATGTCCAACAATGGCATCGTGCTTGTCCATTTTTCCCAAAGGAGAACGAGAATTCCAATGGTTTTAGTCCCTAAAGTCGTTCACGAGAGTACCATGGCTAGTCGAGTTGCCTTAGAGGTGGGATGGTTTCCGCTCACGGTTGAACTTTACAACCCTTTAACAATTCCATTCCATGATGCCGAATTATTGCGTGGGTACAACCCCAAACTCATTGAAATTCGCGGTTCTTACCCTTTTTAGTTCGTGACCCTCTTGACAATTCATTCGGTCCATTTCCTCTAGAAGGCGCGAAAGGATACCATCCTTTAGGTTCCTAACTATTACTCGATGTCCTGAAAGCAATCCTCCCAGTGGGAAGGGGTTTCCAGATGGAGTGCAACTTTCAGCCTTGCCGAATCTATTCGACATACGGATTCGGAAAATCCGTCGTGCTGCCTTTATGGAGGAGGGTGTGCGATGTTAGGTTGGCTGAGGAATACAAAACGGCGCTCCCCGAAAGCACCATCCGTGCGACCCTGGCTCGAGGTCCTGGAAGACCGCGAACTCCTCAGTGCCAACGTCATTAGCGGTTATGCCTTCCACGATCTGAACAATAATGGCTTGCGCGATCCCGGCGAGGCGCCCATCGCCAACAGTCGCATTTTGCTCTATAGTTTTGCTGGCGCGATGATCACCAGCACATATACGGATCAGAATGGCTATTACGAATTTCTGAACGACCCGCGCATTGCACCTTCTCAACAATCGCAAACCCAACTGATTCAGTTTGCCACTGGACCAACCAATGTCACTTTGACTCGCAGCTTCAATGCCTTCAATCCGGCCTTGGGGCAGTTGATCGAAGTCGAAATTCTGTTGACCGGACGCATCACTAGTCAGATCCGCTCGGAAAATTTGGATCCCGCAAGCGCTCTCATCACGGGGAACGTCTCCGGGAATATCCACCTGACAGCCCCGAGAGCAACAACCAGCTTGACCGCCACCGCGGATGCGCAGTCTTTCAATGCCGCTGCCTACGATGGCCTGACGGATTATGCCGGAACCAGCGGTATCACCTTCGCGACCCGGACGGCGACGGGCAGCACCACGCTGCGCATCACCAACGCCGCCGATCTGGCCCATTATTTGGGGACGGGCACACTCTCGCTGGACCTCCTTTTGCAAGCCACCTCCAATTCCGCGGGCGGGGGCAATCTGCTGACGCAAGTCTCCAGCTCCGGCAGCGCCGACATCACCATCACTTACAAATACGTTGGCACCAACGCGCTGCAGTCTGGCACCTATCGCATTATTCAGGAAGCGACCCCGCCGGGCTTCCAACGGGGTTATCTCTCGCGCAACAACGTGGTCATCCCTGGAAGCATTGGCTTCAATCAGATCGTGGTGGCGGTCAATAATTCCGTGGCCCCGAATAATAACTTCGCGGCCATCAAGAGCTCCAGCCTCAGCGGCTACGTCTACTTGGACATCGACAATAATGGCGTCCGCTCACCCGATGAAGTGGGCATTGGCGGGGCCACGCTGCAGATTTATGGCAAAAACGACTTGAATCAAATCGTCTCGATGTTCGCCAAGTCGAATGCTGACGGCTTCTATCAGTTCGCCAATCTGCGACCTGGCGTTTACATCGTGGGGCAAATCGCTTCTCCTCCCGGCTTGCTGCATGGCGCCATCAATCCTGTTGGCTCCTTGGGTGGCGTGGCCGCTTTCTACCGCTTCAATTCAATTACCGTCACCTCGGACAATCAAGGCGTCAATTACAACTTTGGCTGGTTGAAGCCCGCCTCCTTGTCCGGCTTCATTTATGCCGACCTGAACCAGAATGCCTCCTTTGATACGGGGGATCGCGGCGTCGTCGGCCTGTATGTGCTTCTCACTGGCACGGACGATCGCGGTCATGCGGTCTGGCGTTTGACGCGTTCGGATGTTTATGGCGCGTATCGCTTTGATGGACTGCGACCCGGTCAGTACGAGATCACGCAATGGCAAGTCCCTTCGGGATGGTCCCGATCGGCCATTAACGTGGGCAGCCTGGGAGGCATCCAGGCCACGGCGATGTCGCAACAAGTGATGCTCAACGTCGGTGATTTCGGTCGAGATTACAATTTCGGCTTCTTGGCTCTCAACCTGGACTTCGGCAAGGCTCTGCTGCTCGGCTCGGTTTGGCGTCAATACTACTTGTAACAACGGCTTTTGACTTCATGGATCGCCATTCCCCCTAAGGGTTATCAAGATGCACAAACTCCGCTTCGGTTTGCTTGGACTTCTTGGATCGACAACGTTGATGACGGCCTGGGCGGATGAATCTCCGTGGCGCGTAGCCCAGCCTCAAACATCCAAATCGCCCCCCGTGGTCGCTCATTATCGCGCGGCCTCAGAGGAGGAGCATACACAACCGGTTCAATGGATTGTCCCTCCTGAGACCAATCGTGAACCTCTCGTGAAACTGGGCAAACCCATCCCCAAGTTGGGACGGCCCGTTCCGCTCAAGACGCAGGCTCCCAAGTCTTTGACGATGCCGGAATCGTCCATCATCGAAGCGGCGGGCTGGGATGCCCATAAACCGCTGCCTCGGCCAACAGAGGACCCTCCGAAGGAGCAAAAGGTTCCCACCGAAGTTCCCCAGGAGACCAAGAAGGAGCCGGAGTCGAGCGAACTCCTGCACATGCCCAAGGGAGCGCCGCCAGCGCACTCGCCTATCTTGAGCGAAGTGCCGCCATCGGGGGCCTTTGTCTATTCTCATGGCGGGGCCTTTCCCCAGGCCGAGGGGTATGCTCCCGTGCTGCCCGAAGGCACGGTCTTTCATCCAGAGGGCGATCCCGCTTTCGATAATCCCTTCGGCATGGGCATCGCTCATAGTCCGCATGGCCCCCCAGGCCGCGTCCGGATGAACTTCGAATTCCTGTATTGGACCATCAAGGGCGATGTGGCGCCGCCTTTGGTCACCAGCAGCCCGCAGTTCGCCGCTGGCATTCTGGGGCCGGATACGACGATCCTCTATGGCAATGACTTGGGTTTCGGCGGCGTGCCTGGAGGCCGCGTCACCTTGGGGTATTGGTTCAGCCCCACGGAACAGTTTGGCATGGAAGGCAGCTTCTTCATGCTCCGTCAGCGGACCAAGAATTTCACCGCTGGCTCCAATGGCGATCCGCTCTATGCTCGCCCCTTCATCAACGGGTTGAATTATCAGGAAGATTCGGAACTAGTCGCCGCCCTTAACCCCTTCACCGGAACCAGCGGCCTGTCAGGCTCCGTGCACGTGCAAAACGTGGCGCGGCTGTTGGGGGCCGACCTCAACTTCCGCGGCAATCTCCTGTCTTGCATCACCAAACGCTGCAATAGTTGGCATCTGGATGGCATCGCCGGGTTCCGCTTCATGCGTTTGGATGAATCGCTGACCGTGACCGAGGATTTGCAAGTGCAGGACTTGCCGCCTGAATTGGCGAACCGCGGCGTGCCACCCGGAACGCGCATTTTCCTGCAGGACCGCTTCGCCACGGTCAACAACTTCTATGGCGGTCAAATCGGCTTGCTGACTGAACTGCGCATCCGGCGCTGGTTCGTCAACATGTCGGCTAAGATCGCCCTCGGTGCGACGCAGCAGCGGGCCGAACTCACTGGCTTGACCACCTTCGCTATCCCCGGCGCGGGTGCCCAGTCCTACCCCAGTGGCTTGCTGGTGCAGAATACCAACAGCGGGCAATACACGCGCACCGTCTTCAGCGTGATTCCCCAATTCGGCGTCAATCTGGGTTACCAATTGACCGATCACTGCCGCGTCTACGTTGGCTACGACCTCATGGTCTGGACTAACGTGGCTCGGCCGGGCCGACAGATCGACCGCGTCGTGAATCCCAGCCAACTGCCCACGGTCAACGGCCCGGGGCAGCTCGTCGGTGCGCCGCGACCCGCCTTCTCCTTCCAGGACAGCACCTTCTGGGCCCAAGGCCTGGTCGCTGGCATGGAATGGCGCTTCTAAACACCAGGTCTGATCGGGTTACTGCCCAACGAATGCACAGTTTGAATCAACTCAAGAGCACAGGACGCCAATCCTGTGCTCTTGGTTTTTGAACTGTCCGCATAGGCATTCTGACCCTCAAGCCAACCCACCATTGGTTTGCCATGGCCGTGAAACGACCAAAACGTTCTCAGTGACATCCGTTTTCCGTAACCATTTACACTTCAACACCATGCGTTGACGATCACCCCATCGAAGTGATCGTTTCACGGGAGGGGGTGGGTGCGTGAAACGCTCAAACATTTCCCTTCGCAGCAAGCACATCAGTTTGCTTTCTACACTGCCACAAGCTCAAGCGCCACCGCGTGAAATCTGCACTACAAGCCCCAAGCGCCAGCGCGGGGCGCAGCACGCCTCGAATACCCCCGCACACCGAGTTGCATAAGCGCTCAAAGCAGCGAGCGGGGTTGCGCCAGCGCCCCGAGAATCCTCCGCACGACCGCCGAGCATCCCTTCTGGGTGCACGGAAAAGGCTGGACGGCAGCCAAGGATTTGCAGCCTGGCGATCGCTTGCGGACGCTCGATGAGAGCGAACTGCTCGTCGAAAAGGTCTTCGACACCGGCGAATGGCAGACCGTTTACAACGCTCGGATCGCCGACTATCATACGTACTTCGTCCGCGGCCCAGGCTCAACGGCCTTCCTCTGGGCACATAATGATTGCCACCCTATTGTTTCCAAATATAAGAACATGAAGCGAGGCTGGTCACAGAATTGGACGATCAAATCGCAAGAAATCTTGAAAAAGGCCAAGATTGGGAAGAACTCCAAACTGAACAAAGTGGATATTTCGCCTCACTGGGGGCCACATACTGAATTGTATCATAAGAGGATATATCAGAGATTAAAACGCGTATCGAATGGCAAAAGTGGAGACGATCTCCATAATGCAGTTGCAAAAGAGCTTGAACGAATCGCTTCCAAGTTACGGATGGACCCTAATCTCTTAACCGGTGTGGGTTTATTGTAGCCCATCTCAATGAGTGATAAGACGTTGGCGTCAAGTTGTAGGCCTGAAGTATAGGTGATTAATGCGTTTCTGGCACCTTGATATCGACTTTAATTCGGATGGTAGTTCACCTTGGGATGCTCTATGGCATGATGGTGATGATAGCGATTTCGATGCTCTGTTCGGACAAATGAAATTATCTGCATTTTGGCACCCACCTCATCTGCGATTAGAACGCAGAATAAGGCAACCTGATGTTTACGGCTTCAACCTTTTTTTTGTCGTAACAAACAAAGTAATGAAACTATTTTCTGATATCAAATCCGATGATATTGAATTCCTTCCAATACGAACGTCTCCCGCTAGGAGACTCTTTATAATGCATCCGCTCTCTCGTGTTGATTTGGACTATAATGCAAGTTGCGGAGGGCATATGCCGCGCGACAACATAGTCGAGGTCGACAAATGGGTTTTTCCGCAGCGCGTTTTGAACACTAAGCTGCACGTTTTTCAAGTATACCAGGCACCCGGGTCAGCTGCTCGCGATGCTGGTTTTCCACTTGATCAAGTATTCATCTCTGAGATGATTAAGCAAAAGTTTGATTCCAATCAAGTTAGAGGGATCAAGTTCCTTCCCGTTTCAGAGTAATTCGACGAAACCAAAAAATGAACTCGTTCCACTAGTCATGTTTTGCCGCCGGCACGCCCCTCTGGACGGAGCATGGCTGGCTCCTGATTGAAACGCTGCTGGAAGGTGATCGCCTATGGAGCCGCGACGAGAACGAC
>JAANMX010001452.1_pt1 | contig 26961 bp, 28 predicted proteins | sample 7279681 | NCBI WGS metagenome assembly JAANMX01 (sample SAMN14094542, study PRJNA606508) | bioreactor metagenome | isolation source: A lab-scale SPAN reactor treating ammonium-rich wastewater day 351 | place: Ireland: Galway | collected 2018-01-01 | reverse complement strand
CGATGGGGTTCAAGGTGCCATGGCACTTGCGCCGCCTGCGCCGCATATTGTGGGCGCAGACCAGGCCAGGGCCCCCGCGCAATGGCCACCCCGCCGCGCTGGGGGCGTCCTCCTGCCCGCAGCGTGCAGCGCTGCGAGAGCGGGGGGAGGGAGCGTAGCGACATAGGGGGGTGTTCCATATCAGGCCATGGCGCGCAGCGCGCTCTGGATGGCGCCGCTGAGCTTGCGGGCATACTGCGGGTCGGTGGCGTAGCCGGCTTTCTGCAATGCTGCGGCGTAGGCCACGGCCGAGCCGGTCCTGGCGGTGGCCTGTGCCTTCTCGTAGCGAGGATTTTCGGTGATCAGGCGGGCATAGTCGCGGAACGAGTCTTCGTAGGAGTCGTAGGCACGGAACTTGGCCACCATCTTGCGCGGCACGCCGTCCACGTACTCGGTGGTGGTCACTTCGGCCACCTTGCCCGTCCAGCCCTTGCCGGCCTTGATGCCGAACAGGTTGAACGAGTTGGAACCATCCCGGTTCTTGATTTCGCTCTTTCCCCAGCCGGTTTCGTGCCCGGCCTGGCCCAGCATGAAGCTGGCAGGAATGCCGCTGGCCTGCGATACGCGCTCGGCCATATCGCTCAGGTGCTGCACGAACCCTTCCCGGCCTTTGGGGGCCGGGCCGGCGGGGGCTGCTGTCGCGGGTGCACTGGGGGTCGAACGCGTGCCCCCCTGGCCCAGGCTCAGCGTGGAAGGGGGGGCCAGGTTCACGTCGCCGCCCCCCATCAATTGCGACAGCTGGCGGGCAATCGCCTCGGACAGGCCGCCCGGCTGGCCCGACATCTGCACCGACAGCTGCTGGTCCAGCAGGTCGGTGCCCAGGTCGCCCTGCGCGCTGTCGAGCAGGCCCGATTTCATGGTGGCTTCGCGCATGCTCTTGATCATCTCGCGCATGAACAGCGACTCGAACTGCTTGGCCGCCTCACGCGCCGCCTGGGGGCTGTTGCTGCCCGCGTCCACCTTCAGGCGGTTGAGCGAGCGGGTATCCACTGCCAATGCGTTGGACATGTCGAGGCTGGTCGAGCTGTTGAGCGAGAGGGCCATGATTCAGCACTCCTTGGGCAAGGCCGGTGGCCCGGCAGGGGGTTGCGAGTTCAGCATCAGATGACCTCCAGCTCGGCGTTGAGCGCGCCGGCGGCCTTGATGGCCTGCAGAATGGCCAGCAGGTCCTGCGGCGTGGCACCGAGCGCATTGAGTGCGCGCACCACGTCGGCCAGCTGGGTCGATGGTGGCATCTGGATGATGTTGCCCGGCTCCTGGTTGATGGTGATGTCGCTCTTTTGCGTGACCACCGTCTGCCCCTGCGACAGCGGGTTGGGCTGGCTGATGACCGGCGTGCTGTTGATGGTGATCGACAGGTTGCCGTGCGCCACGGCACACGGCCCGAGCGTCACGGCCTGGTTGAGCACCACCGAACCGGTGCGGGCGTTGATGACCACCTTGGCCGATGGCGTCATGGTCTCGAGCGGGAGTTCTTCCAGCTCGGCAATGAAATTCACGCGGGCGCCCGGGTCGGTGGGTGCCTGAACCTGCACGGTGCGGCCATCGAGCGCCGTGGCGCGGCCGTTGCCCATGCGCGCATTGATGGCCTGCGCGACGCGGCGCGCGGTCTGGAAGTCGGAGGCATTGAGCCCGAGCGTGATCGAGTCGCCCTCGTGCAGCGGGGTGGGCACCGTGCGTTCCACCTGCGCGCCCTGCGGCACACGGCCGGCGCTCAGGTGGTTGATCTGCACCTTGCTGCCGCCGGCTGCGGCGCCGGCGCCGCCCACCACCAGGTTGCCCTGGGCCAGGGCGTAGATTTCACCATCGGCGCCGCGCAGCGGGGTGACCATGAGCATGCCGCCCTTGAGCGATTTGGCGTTGCCCATGGACGAGACGTTCACATCGATCATCTGGCCTGGCTGGGCAAACGCCGGCAGCTGCGCCGTGACGATCACGGCCGCGACGTTCTTCATCTGCAGCTGCCCCGCAGCGCCGGGCGGCAGGCTGATGCCCATGTTCTGCAGGTAGTTCTGCATGGCCTGCGTGGTGTAGGGCATCTGCGTGGTCTGGTCGCCCGTGCCGTCCAGACCCACCACCAGACCGTAGCCGGTCAGCTGGTTGCTGCGCACGCCTTGCACGGCGGCCACTTCCTTGACGCGCACGGCGTGGGCCGGCCAGGCAACAGACAGCATCGCCATGACCAGCAGGGGCCACAGGATGCGCACGCGGCGCGCCAGAAGGGAGTGGGACGAGGCTTTCATGGCCTCCATTGTGGGAGGCGCCCGCAAAAACTAAAACCTGAAAAGAAGCGGGTTCACCCGTTATTTGCCTGCGTCCGATGTGGCCAGCGGGCGGCAGTGGAACGAGGGGCAGGGTGTGAAAATAGGGATAAAAAACGGCTATAGCGCTCGTCCAGCAAGCGCTATTAGCTATTCTTTTGGAAGTGAAATGAGCAGGTCCAGAAAGGCCTGCATAGTTCAGAACGGAAGGAAAGTCAGGAAGAACCGGGCCAGCCATCCCATGACCTGGGCTTCGTTCTGGGCGCCGCGCCCGCGCGATTCCACCCGCACATTCGCCACCTGGGTGGAATTGACGATGCTGCCCGGTTGCAGGGTCCGGGGGTCCACCGTGCCTGAGAAGCGCAGGATGTCCACGTTCTGGTTCACGCCGATCTGCTTTTCTCCCGCCACCACGAGGTGGCCGTTGGGCAGGATGTCGATGACGGTGGCCGTGATCGAACCGGCAAACGTGTTGGCGCTCTCGGTGCCGCCCTTGCCCGCAAAGGTATTGCTTGAATCGGCACCCAGAGCGGTCTTGTCGGTGAAGGTCTTGTTGACAAAGGGCAGGGCGCTGATGCCCGCAGAAATTTCTGCGTTGCGATCCACGGTGGACGAGGATTTCTGGCTCGCCGTCACGTTTTCCACAATCTGGATGGTGACGGTGTCGCCCACCATGCGGGCGCGGCGGTCTTCGAAGGCGGGGCGGTAGCTGGCCTGGTGAAACAGGCTTCCAGTGACGGGAGCCGCCGCACGGGGGGTAGTAGTCAACACCGGGGGGGTGGTGGGCAGAATATCCACGGGCGGGGCGGGCGAGAGGCTGGCGCAGCCCGGCAGCAGCAGAGCCGCAGCCAGGGCGATGCCGCATGTCCGCAGGGCACAAAGGGGGGTGGAAAAGAGGGTCATGGCGCGGGTCCTTGTGGGGCAGGTGCCGGGCTCAGAGCTGGCTGAGCTTGGCCAGCATCTGGTCGGAGGTCTGGATGGCCTTGGAATTCATCTCGTAGGCGCGCTGGGTCTGGATCATGGTGACCAGCTCCTCCACCACGTTCACGTTCGACGCTTCCAGGAAGCCCTGGCGGATGTAGCCCAGACCGTTGGTGCCTGGTGTGCCCTGCTGCGGCTGGCCCGATGCGGCCGATTCCTTGTACAGGTTCTGCCCCACGGGCTCCAACCCTGCCGCATTGATGAAGCTGGACATGGCCAGATTGCCCAGGGGCTGGGGCTGTGTGTTGCCCGCGACGATGGCCGACACCGCGCCATCCGCACTGATGTTCACGCTGGTGGTGCCTTGCGGAATGGTGATGCCATTGGCCACGGGCAGGCCGCTGGAAGTCACCAGTCGGCCCTGGGCGTCCACCTGGAAGGAACCATCGCGCGTGTAGCCGATGGTGCCGTCGGGCATGTTCACCTCGAAGAATCCGTTTCCATTGATGGCCACGTCCAGGTTGTTCTTGGTTTCCTGGTGCGTGCCCTGGGTGAAGTTGCGGCTGGTGGCCACCGTACGCACGCCCAGGCCCAGGTGCAGGCCCGTGGGCAGCTGGTTCTGCTCGGTGGTGTTGGCGCCCACTTGGCGCAGGTTCTGGTAGATCAGGTCTTCGAACACCGCGTTGTTGCGCTTGAAGCCGGTGGTGGAGACGTTGGCGAGGTTGTGCGAAATGACGTCGAGCTGGGTCTGCTGGGCAGACATGCCGGTCTTGGCGATCCACAGGGAATTGATCATGGTGGCTCCTTCTGGCGTTGACCCGGGGGCTTCAGCCGTTCATGCCCAGCAACTGGCTGGCGGTCTTGTCGTTGGTTTCAGCGGTCTGGATCAGCCGCATCTGCTGCTCGAACTGGCGCGACGCGGCGATCATGCCGACCATGCTTTCGACCGCGTTGACGTTGGAGCCTTCGATGGCGCCGGTCAGCATGCGGGCATTGGCGTCGTTCGGTATCGGGTCGCCCGAGGCGGCGCGAAACAGTCCGTCGTCGCCGCGCTTGAGCGGGTCTTCCGGGGTGGGCGTGGCGAGCTTGATGCGCCCCACGGCGGCGGCGGGCTGGCCCGCCGTCTTGGCAGTGATGGTGCCATCCGAGCCCAGCGTGACCTCAGCGCCGGGCGGAATATCGATGGGCGCGCCACCGTCCGACAGCACGGGCAGCCCGGTGGATGTGAGCAGCTGGCCCGTGGCCGACACCTCGAAACCTCCGTTGCGGGTATAGGCCTCGGTGCCGTCCAGCCCCTGTACGGCAAACCAGGCATTGCCCACGGCCATGGCATCGAGACTGCGGCCCGTGCGCTGCACTGGGCCGGGGGTGTCACGGTGGCCGGAGGTGGCCTCCAGCGCAAAGACCCGCGTGGTCGAACCTTCTCCCTGGATGGGCACGGAGCGGAAGGTGGACATCTCGGCGCGGAAGCCGTGGGTCGAGATGTTGGCCAGGTTGTTGGACAGCACCGCCTGCCGGTGCGCGGCAGCGTTGGCGCCGGTCATGGAGGTGTAAATGATGCGGTCCATGGCGTTTCCGTGCGTTCAGGGTGGAGGAAGATCAGCGCAGGTTGACCAGGGTCGACATCACCTGGTCCTGCGTCTTGATGGTCTGGGCGTTGGCCTGGTAGGCGCGCTGGGCGGTTATCATGTTGACCAGCTCCGCCGTCAGGTCCACGTTCGAGTCTTCCAGTGCCCCTGAGCGCAGGGCGCCGAAGTTGCCGTCTCCGGGCTTGCCCAGCACGGAGGGGCCGGAGTCGAACGATTCCACCCAGTTGTTGCCGCCCACGGCCAGCAGGCCCTGCGGGTTACGGAAGTTGGCCAGCGCCACCTGCGCCTCGGCACGGGTCACGCCATTGGAGTAGCTGGCCATGACCATGCCGTCGTTGGAAATGTTGATGCTCGTGAGGTCGCCGGAGGCGTAGCCGTCCTGGCTCAGGTCAGCCACGGCGAACTTGCTGCCGAACTGGGTGCTATTGGATAAGTCGATCGTTACATCCCAGGCTGCTGGCGGATTGTTGGGGTTGGAGGCTGCGGGATCCACATTCAGGGTAATCGGTGTGTTGACCGTCGAGTCGTAGATGCCGTTTCCATCGAAAACAACCGTGCCTATTGGACTGCCGTTGGGTTGCAGGGTCTCATCCAGTGTGCTGTAGACCTCCCAGGTGTTGGCCGTGGCAGTTTTCATGAAGTACAGGTTGACCGGAGTGGCTACACCCTGGGTGTCGTACACATTGATTGATGTACCGTAGGTGGAGCGCGGTGTAGGAGGAACTGCTGCAACCGGAGGAGGTCCAGGATTTGCCGCAACGCCTGCTGCATCGCGTGCGCGTGCGTCGAGGTTCAGCGTGGCGTTGATGGTTGACGTCTGCTGGGCCTGAATGGGCGCACCGGTGGGGAAGCTCAGTGGCTGGGGCTCGGAGGTGCTGAGGCCAGTGGCGGGATCCACCCTGAACCCCATGACCTGTGCGCCGCCGTTGGTCACCAGATCGCCGTCTTTGTCGAGCTTGAAATTGCCGGCCCGGGTATAAGCGGCCGAGCCGTCGGGCTGCTGTACCTTGAAGAACCCGTTGCCATTGATGGCCACGTCCAGGTTGTTGCCCGTGACGGTGACATTGCCTTGCGAGAACTGCTGCGCCACAGCCGCCACTTCGACGCCGATGCCGTAGTTGTTGCCGCCGCCGGCGCCCATGGAGGCCGCCACCATCTCACCGAATTCGGCGCGCGAGGCCTTGAAGCCGGTGGTGTTGGCGTTGGCGATGTTGTTCCCGATCACGTCCAGGTTCTTGCTGGAAGCGTTCAGGCCCGAGAGACCGTGTTGGAAAGCCATGGTGCGTGCTCCTGAGAAAAATCGAAATTACAGAATGGCCTTGATGCCGGATTGGGTTGTCATGCCGCCGCGCGACAGTTGCATTTGCAGGCTTCCGTTGTCCATGCTGACGGCAACGATGTTGTCGACGGACAGCGCCGTCGATCCCACCGCGGCTTCGCCATTGGCGGCCAGCACCTTGAAGCGCAGCGCGCTGTCGCCCTGGTACTGGGAGGCGTTCCAAGCAAAGTTGTAGCGGCCGGCAGGCAGGGCGCCCATATCGACCGTGCCCACCTCTTTGCCGGTGGGGTCAAGCACCTGCACTTTCACACTGGCGGCAGAGCCCGCCAGGTCGAAGGCACCGGTGGCCTGCTGGGTTTCGCTGTCCAGCGCCAGGCTGTTGCCTTCCACCAGCACCTGGCGGCCTACCATGGCGCTGCCCTGCATCAGTTGTTGCGCGGCGAACTGGCCGGCGAGTCCCTTGACGGTTTCATTGAGCTGCTGGATGCCAGTGACGGTGTTGATCTGTGCGATCTGCGAAGTCATCTGGGCGTTGTCCAGCGGGTTCATCGGGTCCTGGTTGTTGAGCTGGGCGACCAGCAGCTTCAGGAACCGGTCCTGGGCCGCAGCCGGATCGGTGGCCGAATCCGTTTTGGCACTGGCGCTGGTGCCGCCTGTGGCCGTGGAGGAGGTGACGTTGGAGATCATGTCGGTGTCCTGGTGTTACTGTCCCATCTGCAGGGTCTTGAGCAGCAGCGTCTTGGCCGTGTTCATCACCTCGATGTTGTTCTGGTACGAGCGCGAGGCGGAGATCATGTTGACCATCTCCTCGACGGCGTTGACGTTCGAGTGCGTCACATAGCCCTGTTCGTCGGCGGACGGGTGGCTGGGATCGTGCACACGGCGTCCGGGCACGTCGCTCTCCTTGATGGCGCTCACACGCACGCCGGCGGTATGTTCGGCGCCCATCTTTTCTGTCTGGAAAACGACCTGGCGCGCCTTGTAAGCTTTGCCGTCGGGGCCGGCGACCGCATCCACATTGGCCAGGTTGCTGGCGACGGTGTTCAGGCGCTGGGACTGCGCGCTGACCGCGCTTCCCGAGACGTTGAAAATGGAAAACATCGACATGGCAATGCTCGCTTTGAATGGTGCTTACTGGCCCTGGATGGCGCTCAGCATGGTTTTGGCGTTTCCGTTGATGAAACGCAGCGTGGCTTCGTAGCGCACCGTGTTGTCGACAAAATTGGCACGCTCCCGGTCCAGGTCCACGGTGTTGTTGTCCAGCGAGGGTTGCGTCTGGACGGTGTAGCCCAGCTTGCCTGGGTGGCTGCTGCTGGGGAGCGTGGTGGAAATGCCCATGTGGCGCTGATCGGTCGTGGTGCGGGAGGATCCGGTGCTGTTCTGGGCGGGCAGTCGGTCGCCTGAGCCCATGCCCGTGGCCGCACGCAGTGCCTGAGTGAAGTTGATGTCCCGGCCCACGTAGCCAGGCGTGTCCGCGTTGGCAATGTTGCTGGCGATGGTGCGCTGGCGTTCAGCGCGCAGCACCAGTGCGCTGCCGTGAAAGTCCAGTCGGTTGGTCATCTTGTCAAGCATGGAGTGCCTCACGCCGTGGGTTGCAGGGGCCATGGATCCTGGATGGACTTCTGGCGTGCCTCGATTATGAAAATGCCCCGGTTTTTCTAAAGGTTGAAGAACGCTGGAAATCGCGCGCAGTTCGCTGCTTCGGGCGCGCACCGGATCCCTATAGTTGAATGGCCTGATGACCCTATGCAGGCCTTGCTTTTCGCTCCGGGAGTCTTGCCATGCACACCAATCGTTCTCTTCAGATTCCAGCCGAACGGTCCGTTCGTGGCTCCTTGCGGCCACGGGCCGCCAGAATGGTCTGCGCCATGGTGGTGTTGCTGGGCATGGCGACGGTCGTGCAGGCCCAGACGGATCTGGGGCAGTTCACGCAGAAGTGGCTTGATGAGACCTTGCAGCGCAATATGCCCACGCAGTCACCTTTGCGCATGGAAGTCAGCGTGGGGCAGCTGGACGAGCGCCTGCGCCTCTCGCCCTGCGCACGGATCGAACCCTATCTGCCGGCGGGCGCCCGCTTGTGGGGCCGCACCCGGCTGGGTTTGCGCTGCCTGGAAGGGGCTACCCGCTGGAGTGTGTTTTTGCCGGTCACGGTCAAGGCATTTGGGCCTGCCTGGGTATTGACGGGTGACGTCAAGGCAGGCGCGGTACTCTCCGAGGCCGATGCCACCGAAATGGAGGTCGACTGGGCGGCCGAGAATGCAGCCATTGTCGCGGACCCTGCTGTGTGGGTGGGCCAGGTGGCATCGCGCCCCTTGAAGGCGGGACAGGCGCTGCGACAGCCCATGTTGCGCGCACCCCAGGTGCTTCAGGCAGGCGCTCAGGTGCGGGTCAGTGCCCAGGGCAATGGCTATGCGATCAGCGCTGCTGGCCAGGCCATGACGGCAGGCTCCATCGGTCAAACTATACGCATCAGAATGGACAATGGAAAAATCATCAGTGGTATTGTTCTTGAAGATGGGACAATAAGCGTGAATTTGTAGGTTTTATTTGTCGGTTGCCGCTAAAGTCTGCGTTCAATTGGTCGAAAACATTGCTACCTATCCCCGTATTGCAAGGGGTGGTGGAGAGAGCGATGAAAATTGGACAAAAACCGGAACTGCCTGGCGCATTGGCCCAGTCGGCGCCTGCGAAGCAGGCAAAAGCAGCCGCTCCGGCGGCTGGCGGGGTTGCTGCGGACGTATCGTCAGCCGCTGCCGCCGGTGTGCCCGTCACGTTCTCGACGGCAGCGCGGGCCCTGGAGCAGACCGGTCGAAATCAAGGGGATTTCGATGCGGGCAAGGTGAAGGCGGTGCGTACGGCCATCGAAAACGGCACCTTCAAGGTCGATGCGGAAGTCATCGCCGACAAGATGCTCGCCAACACCCAGGAACTTTTGTCCCGGGCCAACGGGTGAGCCCTATCGCCCTGAAGCATTGAATGAACTTCGCGCGCTCCACCGCCATGCCACTGAACCAGATGCTGGATGGGGTTGAGGAGCAGCTTGCTGCCGTTTCTGCGGCGATGGTGGTCATGGATCCAGCCACACTCGAACAGTCAAGCATGCAATTGAGGCAGGTGGCTGTGCAGTTGGCCCAGGCCCTGGAGGGCGTGCAAGGCAAGGCCCTGCCTGCAGACGCTCTGCGGCGTATTCGAAAGATCAGTGATTTGCTGGCCGTGCAGCGTGACAATCTTGCGCGCCTCTCCGCCGTCGCTGACCGGCAGGCGGCCAGTGTGCTCCCCCCTTCAGACAACGCCTCCACCTACGGCAAAGCGGCGGGAGCTGGTAACGGGCCGGGTAGGGTTGCGCGCATTTACCGCTCTGCGGGCTGAGTCCTGAGCGTTGACCGGACAGCAGTCCGGCTTCATCCATTCATTTTCTAGCCGGTTTTGCGGTGGGTTGCGCTCAGTGGCTGCGCATTTTGGCGCGCAACCGCGCGATGGACTGGCTGTGTAATTGGCAAACCCGCGATTCGGTCACGCCGAGGACTGCCGCAATTTCCTTGAGATTCATGTCGTGCTCGTAGTACATGCCCATGATGTACTGCTCGCGTTCGGGCAGCGACTGGATGGCGCTGACCAGGGATGTCCGCAGGCGCTGGTCGCGCAACAGGGCCATCGGATCGGTCTCACCATCGGCCACCTCGTGGTGCTCGAGAAAACCTTCATCATCATCACCCGCTCCGCGCGACATGTCTTCCAGATACACCAGCTGGGTGCCCCGCACCTTTCCAAGCAGACTCTGGTAGTCGGGCAATGTCATGTCGAGTTCCATGGCAATCTCTGATTCGAGGGGGCTGCGTCCCAGTTTCTGTTCCAGGCGCTGCACGGCTTTCTCGATGTCTTTCTGGCTTTTGCGCGAGCTGCGGGACATCCAGTCGGTGTCGCGCAACTCGTCAAGCATCGCGCCGCGAATGCGTTGGGTGGCAAAGGTCTCGAACTGCACGCCCTGGGTCACTTCGTAGCGGGTGAGCGCGTCGGTCAGCCCGATCATTCCGACCTGGATCAGGTCGTCCAGCTCCACATTCGCCGGCAACTTGGCGATCATGTGGTGCGCGAGGCGACGAACCAGCGGAACATACTGGCGAATCATCGCATCACGATCAAGCTGGCCCTTGGCTGTGTATGTCACTTCAATGGCTCTGAACAATATGCGCGGGAGTGCTTGCTGCCAAGGAGGATGGTAGCGCAGTTGCTGTGCCTTGCGCACTGATGGTGCATGCGTTTTCGATCAGTTGCAAGGCCAATCGTTGCAGATCCTGAGGGCTTTCCGTGCGGATCAGGGTGGTCCGGATCCGCTGCCCGAGGTGGCGTGCTGCACACTGGCGCAGGGACTGCAATGCGCTCTCGCCCTGGGAGTGCTGGTCCGTCTGGTTGGAGCGCGTCATGCAGGCCACCGTGCCCGTCAGTCCTGCATGCAGTGCAAGGTGCTTGAGTTGCCGGTAGCTGTTGACCACCCCGGATTTCCCCGGCGTCATGATCAGCAGCGGGGTCGTCATCGTGCCCGCCAGCAGGGGAGATGCCAATGTGCTGACGGGTGCGTAAAGAACCACCAGTGCATACCGCCGGAACAGCGGCTCCAGTGGTTGCAGTGGCTGTTGCAGATTCCTGGGGTTCGCAGAAAGGCTCTGCAGCCCGAGCGCTGCCGGCAGGACCGCCAGGGCCGATGCATCCATGCGGCTTCCGGGCCCGATGCTGTCACTCCAGGGGGCGTTGGAGAGCAAGTCCTGCAGGCCGGGGCTGGATTCGTTCTCATGTGCGGTGCCATCGAGCACCACCACGGGGTAGCCCAGGCGCTGCAGGTGCAGGCAGACCTGCCAGAGCGTTTCCAGTCCGTAGGCATCCGCGTGCGAGCTGGCGACTGCAACCAGCCGCAGTTCATCCTGAGGAGTGTGGCTGTACAGGCTGGCGCCTTGGTGAAAGCCGATGTCAAGCATCGATCATCCCCTTTTCACGGACATGGTCCGGAGCGTGCGAGAAAAAGAAATTCAGGTCTGACGCCTTGGGGTCGAAGGCTGAACGCACGGGCGAGCGCATGGAGGCGCCCACCAGTTTGTGCGCATCGGCGGCCTCCCAGTCTTCCGGAACACGCTGGCCATTGGTCACGCCGCGCAGCACCATCTGGTGCCGGATCAGGGCGTCGATGGCCGGCCCGAGCTTGACGGCCTCGTCCACCTTGGACAGTATGGCCTGCTGGGATCCGTCGGTCTTGAAGGCTGTCAGGGTATCGTCGAGCGTGTCGCCATGGCAGCTGGCATTGAGTACCAGCAAGCGGTTGACATGGGGCAGATCAAGCACTTCGAGCATGTCGCGCTTGCGGGGGTCGCGTGGCGCGATGCCCGTGGTGTCGATGAGCACCATCTTCTTGCTACTGAGCAGACCCAGCAGATCCTGTAAGGCGGCGCGGTCGTGGGCCAGATGGGCAACGATGCCCAGCATACGGCCATAGCTGCGCAATTGGTCATGCGCGCCGACGCGGTAGGTGTCCAGCGTGATCAGGCCGACACTGCCCGGGCCATGGATGCGTGCGCACATCGCGGCGAGCTTGGCTGTCGTGGTTGTCTTTCCCACGCCGGTGGATCCCACCAGGGCAAAAATGCCGCCCTCTTCGTACAGCGGACGTTCCCCCGCATCGGTACGCAGATTGCGTTCCAGGACGTCCATGAGCCAGCGTACCGACTCGGCGGCATCCATGTCTTCGGGCATACGCTCCAGAATGGCGCGTGCCAGCGAGGGCGAGTAGCCCGCCCGGATCATCTTGAGCATCAGGTTCGAATGGATCGGGTTCTGCCGCGCCTGGCCCAGCCAGGAGAGCGTGTTGAAGCGATCTTCGATCAACTCTTTCATGCTTTGCAGTTCATGCATCAGGCCTTGTGGGTCCACGGCTGGTGCTGCGAGGGAGGGCGCCGCGTGCTCACGCCGAACCGGATTGCGCATCGGCGCTTCCGGCATGGGCTGAACCGGACGCAAGGGGTTGTGCCGCACCACCTGAGCAGGGGCTGGTCGCTCGCGTGCGGGTTCAGGCCCGCGTTCGAGCATGGCTGTATCCAGTGGACGGTTGTCCTGCAGCGCTTCATGGCGCCGACGCAGCATGCGTTCGCGCACGTAGTCCTGGAAGGACAGGGTGCTCATGGCCAGCTGCTCGGTGTCTTCCTTCACCGGGTTGCGCACTTCGAGGGCCGCACGCTCCTGCAACGGCTTGCGGGACGGGGTGGGCGTGTGCGCCACGTCCAGCCGGCGCTCTGCCTGAAAGCCCTCGTGGGCCTGATCGAGAGAGCCCAGCGCGTCCTCGGCTGTCGCGACCACTTCGACTCCGTTGGCTGTGGGCCGGTTGGACAGGATCAGCGTGCCTTCCCCGAAAGCCATGCGTGCTTTCGCCAGGGCCTCGCGGGATGTGGCAGCGTGGAAGCGTTTGATGTTCATGCCGATGCTCCTTTGAGGATGGGGCCAATGCGGATGGTGTGGGTTTCAGGAATCTCGCTGTGAGCGAGAACCTGTAGCCGGGGCGCCACGCGGCGCACCAGGCGGGAGATGGCACCGCGGATCTGGTCGGGCACCAGCAGGCAGGCCGGCAGGCCCATTTCTTCCTGCTTGAGCGCCACTTCAGCGGCTTTCTGGGTGAGGATGTCTGCGACACCGGGGTCCAGTGCCGGCCCTGCCGCATTGCCCAGGGCTTGCACCAGCAGGCGCTCCAGGCCAGGCTCGATGGCGATCACATTGAGTTCGCGGGTGGGGCCATAGATCTGCTGCACGATGGCAGGCGAGAGAGCGATGCGTACGCGCCGGGCCAGTTCCACCGGGTCGGTGATGCTGCCAGCGAATTCGGCCAGCGTCTCGATAATGGTGCGGATATCGCGGATGTGCACCGATTCCTCCAGCAGCAGCTGCAGAACCTTCTGGAACGTTGCGATCGAAACCATTTTGGGAACCACTTCTTCGATGAGTCTGGGGGCCAGTTTGGCCACGTGCTCCACCAGTTGCTGGGTCTCTGTCCGGCTGAGCAGCTTGGCGGCTTGCACTTGCATCAAGTGTGACAAATGTGTCGCCATCACGGTTTCCGAATCAACCACGGTAAAACCGGCCATTTGCGCCGCTTCCTTCTGGCGTTCGTCGATCCAGTGCGCGGGCAAACCGAAGGCCGGATCGGTGGTGGGGGTGCCGATCAGCGGGGTGGTGATGCCGCCCGGGTTGATAGCCAGGTGCATGCCCGGGAAAGCCTCACCTTCGCCCACCACCACGCCGCGCAGGGTGATGCGGTAGCCACTGGGCTTGAGTTCCAGGTTGTCGCGCACATGCACGGGCGGGGGCAGGAAGCCCACTTCCTGGGCAAACTTGCGGCGCACGCCCTTGATGCGGGTAAGCAGGTCGCCCTGGCGGGACTTGTCTACCAGTGCAATCAGGCGGTAGCCCAGTTCCAGGCCCAGAAGGTCTACCGGTTGCAGGTCGTCCCAGGTCGCTTCGCCATCGCCCACGGGAGCAGAGGGTGCCTCTACCGGGGCGGGTGCCTTGGCGCGCTGCATCAGCACCCAGGCCATGTAGCCCAGCAGGCTGCCAATGGCCAGGAACACGATATGTGGCATGCCCGGAATGAGGCCCAGGAAGATCAGGATACCGGCCGTGACACCCAGCACACGTGGCGAGGTGAACAGCTGGTGCACGATCTGGTGCCCCATGTCGGTGTCTTTGCCCACGCGGGAGATCACCATGGCGGCTGCCACCGAGATCAGCAGCCCTGGAATCTGGGCAACCAGGGCATCGCCCACGGCCATCAAAATATAGGTGTCTGCCGCCTTCGAGGCCGACAGGCCGTGCTGCAGCATGCCGATGGCGAAGCCGCCCACGATATTGATCAGCAGAATCAGAATGCCGGCGACGGCATCGCCCCGCACGAATTTGGAGGCGCCATCCATCGAGCCGAAAAAGTTGGCTTCTTCGCCCACCTCGGCACGGCGCCTCTTGGCTTCCGCTTCATCGATGAGGCCGGCGTTCAGATCGGCGTCCACCGCCATCTGCTTGCCCGGCATGGCGTCGAGGGTGAAGCGTGCCGACACTTCGGCGATGCGTTCGGCACCCTTGGTGATCACGATGAAGTTGATCACCACCAGGATGGCGAACACGATCAGACCGACGGCGAAATTACCGCCAATCAGAAAGTGGCCGAAGGCCTCGATCACGGCGCCCGCAGCGCCCGGGCCGGTATGGCCTTCCAGCAGCACCACACGGGTGGACGCTACGTTGAGCGACAGGCGCATCAGCGTCGTCAGCAGCAGCACGGAGGGGAATGCCGCAAAGTCCAGCGGCTTGAGCATGTAGGCCGCGACCATCATCACCATCAGCGCCACTGCAATATTGATGGTGAAGAAGGTGTCGAGCATCCAGGGGGGAATGGGCAACACCATCAGGGCCAGAATGGCGACCACCAGCAGCGGGGCAGACAGGCCCTGGGCCGCGGCCTTGTTCGTGCCGGCCCATTGCTGTGCAGATTTCAGAGTGATGTTCATGGCTGCTTACCTTGTTGGGCGGTCTTGTTCAAAGGATCCAGCTCGGGTGGAACAAAGGGCTCGGGCAGGTCTTCCGGCATGCGGCCCTGGCCCCGCATGGCGGCCTTGAGGCGGTACACATAGGCCAGCACCTGGGCCACGGCGGTGTAGAGCTGGGCGGGAATGGCCTGATCCAGTTCGGCATGGGCATAGAGCGCACGTGCCAGTACGGGCGATTCAAGAACTGGAACATCGTGGCTTTTGGCGAGCTCGCGAATTTTCAGTGCAATCAGGTCGGTGCCCTTCGAGATCACCTGGGGGGCGCTCATGGTCTGCTCGTCGTATTTGAGTGCCACGGCGTAGTGGGTGGGGTTCATCACCACAAAATCGGCCTTGGGTACGGCCGTGATGCTGGCCCGGTCTGCAATCTCGCGCTGGCGCTGGCGCATTCGCCCCTTGACCTCCGGGCTGCCCTCTGACTCCTTGTGCTCCTGCTTCACTTCCTGGTGCGACATCTTCAGACGGTCTTTGAAAAAGAAGGCCTGCAAGGGCACGTCCACCATGGCCACGAGGAACACCACCAGAAGCAGCAGGCCCATGCCTGCGGTCAGCCAGTTGGCGACATGGCGAATGGCCACCGGCGAGGGTTGCAGCACCAGCATGGCAACCTTCTCGATGCTGCCGTTCATGTACTTCCAGGCAACGGCGGACAGGATGGCGGTCATCAGCACCATCTTGAGCACATTCGCCATTTGCTGTTTGGAGAACAGGTTGGCGGTACCTGAAATGGGGTTGAGGCGGTTGAACTGCGGAGTGATGGGCTTGAAGCTGAAAACCCAGCCGCCCGCGCCGATGGCGCTGAGCAGGGCTGCGGCACTGATCACTATCGAGAAAACCGCACTGGCCACAAGTCCCACCACCGACATGCCTTGCAGCCGCGTGAGCATGCTGCCCGTGGCCTGAACAGTGGTTGCATCAAACCTGAGCTGCTGCTCCATGGCGCGCAGCAACTGATCGAACATCTGAGGAGTGAATACCAGCAGGCAAGCCGCCCCGGTGCCCAGAATGGCGAGATGGGACAGATCACGCGAACGCGCGGCCTGGCCGTCAGTGCGTGCTTTTTGAAGCTTGCGCTCTGTGGCGGGAAGACTGCGATCTTGGCTGGATTCCATGGTGGCATGACCTGAGGTGTCATGCCATTGTCGTGAGGGGGGCCGAAATCTAAAGCCCGATAAGGCGGGATCCGCCCGCTCTTATTCTGCGCTGTAGTCGGCTCAGAAGCCGAGGCTGGCGAGCAGGTCGTCTACTTGCGACTGGTCCGTTACGACGTCTGGTGTCTTGTCGGGGTCGACAACCGGGCCGGCGAGGTGCTCACGCAGGGGTTCTATGGGGGCGGTCACCGCATGGGGCGGTGCGGTCTGAATGACCAGTTGCACCAGTTGCTGCTCAATGGTGGCGGCCAAGGCCACCACCCGGGCGATCACCTGGCCTGTCAGATCGTGAAAATCCTGGGCCATCATGATTTCCGTCAGGTGCTCGTCGGACACCTTGGTGACCTGCTCCACATCGGTGAGGAAATTCATGATCTCCCCCTTGGCGACGGCAGCCACTGGGTCCTTGACAAGGGAAGCGATCATCCGGCGCGATTCGGCCGCAAGGTGGTCATTCTGGGTCTTGGCGTGCTCGACGCGAGTCAAGACCTTCTCTGCTGCCTCGCCGGTGAGGCGTGCAATGTAGGACAGACGGCTCTGCGCATCGGGCAGCTCACCCATGGTTCCGCGCAATTGGTCTGCGTAGCCCAATTCCTTCAGGGCATCGTGAAGCTGGCGCGTGAGAGCCCCGATTTTTTGATGGACTTCGCCATCCGGCAGGGGCTCGGGCAGGGTGTTGTCGGTTTCCATGGCGTCTACAGCCCTGCTTTTTTGATGATCAACGTCACTTTCTCTTCCAGCGTGGCCTTGGTGAAGGGCTTGACGATGTAGCCTGCGGCGCCCCCTTGGGCGGCGGCCACGATGTCTTCCTTGCGGGCCTCGGCTGTGACCATCAACACCGGCAGGTGCTTGAGCTTCTCGTCACCCTTGATTTCCGCCAACAGCTGAAAGCCGTTCATGTTGGGCATGTTGATGTCGGTGACAACGAAATCAAATTTGCTGTTGCGCAATTTGTTGAGGGCGGCAACGCCGTCCTCGGCCTCGTCGGCCTCGGTGAACCCGCTTTCCTTGAGCAGGTTACGGACAATGCGTCGCATCGTGGAGAAGTCGTCAACGATCAGGAAGCGAAGGGCAGTGGTCACTTGGGACCCTTTCGGTCGGAAATTACTGTGTGAATTGTCATGGATGGACGAGCGGGTGACAAGTTGTTACCTCTTTCCATCGACAGGGGGAGGATTTTCGCTCTTTTCTTCGACTGATTGTGCCGCAGGGACACCAGGGATGTTGGTGCCCAAGAGCCTTTCTTCGGCTTCCCGTGTCAAAACGGTGATCGTAATGCGTCGATTGCTGGGCGCCCGCGGGTTCTGTGCATCCAGCAAATCGCTGGCGGCCAGACCCACGACCCGCGCCAGTTTGGCGTCGGGCATACCAGCCGCCACCAGTTCGCGCCGTGAGGCGTTGGCGCGGTCGGCGGAGAGTTCCCAATTGCTGTAGCCACGGTCGCTGTTGCCGTAGGGCACGGCGTCGGTATGGCCCGCCAGGCTGACGCGGTTTTCCACCTCGGTCAGCGACGCACCGATGCCCCGCAAAATATCGCGCATGTACGGTTTGACCAAAGCGCTGCCGCTATCGAACATGGGGCGGTTCTGTTCATCCACAATCTGGATCTGCAGCCCATCGGGCGTCACGTCCATGCGGATTTGCGAGCGGTATTCGTTCAGTACCGGGCTGGCCGTGATGATCGAGTCGATCTTGGCCTGCAGGGCCTTGATGCGCGCCGCATCCTGTCGCGCCATGTCAGCGCGCATCTGCTCCGGTGTCATGCGGCGCTGTTTGTCTTTGTCAGAGTCCGATCGCCGCACCTGCCCGTGCACCTTGCTCAGGTCATTGCCACCGCCCGGGATGATGCTGGAGCTGTTGCCCGCTCCATCGCCGCCCACCATGGCCACCTTGAGGGGGGCATTGAAGTAGTCCGCAATGCCCTGCAGTTCTCCTTTGGCCGTGGAGCCCAGCAGCCACATCAGCAGAAAGAAAGCCATCATCGCCGTCACGAAGTCGGCATAGGCAATCTTCCAGGCGCCGCCATGCACTGCGTGGCCGCCTTTCTTGATGCGCTTGACGATGATGGGCTGGAGTTTCTTTTCTGCCATGTTCTAGTGGGTTAAAGGCCTATTTCTTGCCTTTCACATGGCTTTCGAGCTCGATGAAGCTGGGCCGGTCTATCGAGAACAAGACCTTGCGGCCAAATTCAATGGCAGTAGCCGGGTTGTAGCCCTGCATGCTGGCCAGCAGGGTGGACTTGATGCACTGCAGCTCTTTGGCTGCGTCCTCGGATTTTTGCTCCACCAGACCGCCCAGGGGTTCCACCACTCCATACGCCAGAAGGATGCCCAGGAATGTTCCCACCAGAGCAGAGCCAATCATGCCCCCCAGCACGGAGGGCGGTTGCCCGACGGAGCCCATGGTGTTGACCACCCCCAGCACCGCCGCAATGATGCCGAACGCAGGCAACGCACCTGCCAGCCGTGCCAGAGCCGCTACAGGGGCGTGGGCCTCCTGGTGATGGGTTTCGATCTCGTTGTCCATCAAGGCTTCAATTTCGTGGGCGTTCAGATTGCCCGACACCATCATGCGCAGGTAGTCGGTCATGAATTCCACCACATGGTGGTCTGACCCGACAGTGGGGTACTTGTTGAATATTTCCGACTCGTGGGGGGTTTCCACATCCTTTTCAATAGCCATCAGCCCTTCCTTACGGGCTTTTTGCAGGATGTCGTACAGCATGGCCATCAGCTCCATGTACCGTGCCTTGGTGTACTTGGAGCTTTTCAGGGCCATGGGAATGGCCGCCATGGTGGCCTTGAGCACCTTGGGCTGGTTGTTCACCACAAAAGCGCCGAGCGCACCACCCAGAATCGTGACGATTTCAAAGGGCAGCGCTTTCAGGATCACGGCAATGTTGCCGCCATGCAGGATGTACACCCCGAAGATGCAACCGAATACGACGATGTAACCGATGATGACGAACATGCTGGATACAGGGTGGGCTGCGATGTGTAATGAATAGGTGAGGTTGCCCTCGTAAGCGTAACTGTATCGGATTGCGTGGTTGCTAACGGTCTAATAGATTGTGAGATTGCAGCTATCTCTAGCCATTGCAGACAAAAACAAGTTGCGCTCTGGTCGTCGTGGGTCAAGCCTCACACATCAGAAAAACGCTCGAACATAGATCCGGATAAATCTGTCCGAGCTGGTAGCAGCCTTCCAGGTAGTCCTTTGAAATGATGTCGGTTTGCAGCAGCCTGTCCCATTGGAAGTTCGCCAGTGCTTTGAAGAAGATGCCAGAGCGATGCATCACGTTCAACCCTGCCGCCACAGCATCGCGCTCAAGCGTGTCCAAGGAGTATGTGCATCGGTGCCCATGTGTGGCTTCGGCCTCTGTCACCGCGGCATTGTGCGAAATGAGTCCCATCTTGACGGCAATCTGGCGTGATGGCGCATTCGCATTGGGGCAGACCAAGAACAAGCGCCCTCTTTCTGCCAGCCATTCATTTCGGATGCGCCTGAGGACGAGAACCGGATCGTCCAAGTGTTCCAGAACATGGGTCAGGATGATGTTGTCGTAACGGCGTGACAGTGAGATATTTTCAAACGCGCCGTGGACGTATGTGATTTCACGTCCCGGTCCCAGTTTGCGACGTGCTTCATTGATCGCGTCTTCCGATGCTTCTACGCAGGTGATGTCATTGAATCGGTTTAGCAGGCGCTGGGTGAAATCGCCCTTGAAGCTGCCCAGCTCCAGCAGACTTCCCGGTCGGAAGAATGGTTCGAAGGAACGGATCATGTAGGGATGCATGACGTCGAAATCGAAGCTGTATGCATACTGGTGCTCGGCTGTATCTTTGATTTCGTCGTTGTAGTCGCGTTTGTGGTTCATATCAATCGCCTTTTGAGGGGCATCTCCATGGTCAAGGTGTTGCCAGCAACATGGCGCGTCAGGAAGCCCAAATTGCGATACAAATTAATGGCCGCAACGGTGCTCGAATCCACCTCCAGAGCGATGATCCTGAAAGCCTGTGAACGCACATGGTCGATGCAGTGCTGCATAAGCTGCTTCGCGATGCCTTTTCCTTGGAACTTTGGCAGCACACTGACACTGCTGACAAATGCAGCCTCGCCTTCCGGACCGTTACAGTATGCGGCCACCAGCCCAATCAGCTCGTTGTCCTGCCAAGCCTCGAAACACAACGCGAAATCATGCAGTTTTTGTGCATAGTCGGCGATGCTTACACGGCTGCTCAACCGGGGGGTAAAGCCCATATCTGCCTGTTGCAAGTGGCGATTGATTTCGGCCGCGCTCGATTGTCCAACGGTGAAGCGTATCGTTTCGCTCATTCTTGCAGTTCGGCGAGACCGAAACCCATACGGCCAAACTCATTGCCGTTGTACAGAAGATAGATTTTGTTGTCGCATGCAAAGACATGCGGATAGCACTGCATCTCGCTATCCCAAGATCCGGGCGTGCCGCTCAGGGCCGGTGTTTCATCGTCACGGATCCAGTTTCGTAGATCATCGGACCACGCATGACCGATGCGGTAGCCGCGTCCGCGGGTCTTTCGGAAATCAAAGGATTCCCGATAACAAAAAAACATGTGATGACGGTTGCCAATCCTTATCACGGTTGGCAACGCCTGTGACTCTTGAGGCCCTAGGCGGTCAGCGACAATCTGCCGGGCTTCTTCTTTGGCCCAGGTAATGCCGTCGGTCGATGTGGCATGACCAATCTTGTAGGTTCGATCCGGCGCTGCATCTGGTGAATAGCGACGCCACCCGGTCCCGAAGATGTACCACATGTGAAAGATGCCATCAATGATCTGAACAAAACCGTCGCCGACCAAGCAGGGTTCGTGCAGTGATGCAGCCAATACGGGTCCATCGCCGATACGCTCAAATGTCAGACCATTGTCGCGGCTGATCGCGAGGCCGACCGCAGTGTCGACCGACACCGAAACCCGGCGACTCCAGCCACATGTATACCCGTAGATCAGATCGCCGTGGCGAACAACGTTCATGGGAAACAAGCCGTGCTCGTCAAAACATCCCAAACCTCCCAGCGGAATGACCGAATGGCTGGAGATGCGGAGCACCGCGCGTAAGTTTTTGCTCATATCGACAAAGGCGATATGACTGAGGTATTTTCCGTGGGCGTCGACAGAGCGGGTGGAAAAATAGATCCGCACGAAATCATCGAAAACCAGGGTCTGAGGGGACTGAGCGTACTCAACACAACCATGGGGCAGAGAGTGCTCTGTCGGATCGAAGATCTTGCCGTGCTTCAGCCAGTTCACTACTTACTCCAAATTTCCATCGAGAACTGCCAGCCCGAAACCATAGCGCCCAACCTGATCGCCCAAATAGGCCATATAGATGCTGCCGTCCAGTTCGAATACGTGGGGGTAACTGATCATCTCTGCGTCCCACCCCTGTTCAGACACGTCAATGCCCACCTTGCTGTCTTCGCGTACCCAGTTCACAAGGTCGAAGCTCGAGGCATAGCCTATGCGGTAACCACGCTGCTTGTTGCGGTAATTGCTGCTGAAACGATAGCAGAAGAACATGTGGTACTTGCCGTTGGCATGAAAAACATCCGGACTGGCTTGCGCCTCATCCGTCTCGATTCTGCTTTCTATCAGATCCTGATGGTGTTTTTTCCAGTTCAAGCCATCATTGGAGGTGGCCATCCGGATTTTATAAACAGGTTCAGCGCGACCATCCACTATTTTCCATTTGCGCCCAGCTATGTAGAAAAGATACCACTGATCATTGAAGCGGCGAATTTTCGGGCCACTTAGAACGAAAGGTTCGTCCGGGGTGAAGCCGATTGTGGGGCCGTTGCCGAGTTTTTGGAAAGTATTGCCGCCATCCAGGCTGATGGCGGAACCAATGGCTACATTGAATGGGACGGATTCACAACGAGTCCAGCCCGCATAATAGGCTCTAACAACATCTCCATCGCGTATCACCGAAACAGGATATGTTCCAAATTCATCAAACTCACCCAGGTTTCCAAGTTCTATTATCGGGTGCTTTGCGATATTCCGTACCGTGAAGAGGTCCTTTCGATCAAGATCGACGTAGGCTGAGTAACTCACGTACTGGCCGTTTTCATCGGCAGGAGGTCGGCATGAAAAATACACCCGTACTGCGTCGCTCATGACGAGAGTGGCGGGCGCTTGAGCGAACTCGCTGAGCCAAGGACGCCCCTCCACCTTCTGAGGGGTAAAGATCTTCCCAAGCTTCTTCCAATGAAACATTGTTTAAACCAGTTCGTAATTATCGTATATGCAGGCGCGGACCGCATCCAGAGGCAGAAACATCAGCACATCAATGATGGAAAGCCAGGGCACGAAAGGCGCCCCGAGTTGCATGTATTCTAGGGGGCGCGTTCTGATGAACTGAAGGCGGACGCCATTTTTTTCAAAATCATCTTTGGCGTATAGTTCCGTTCCGCCAATAGGATTGATATAGTTTTTTGCGCCAACCGCCTTGCATAAAGCCAGTACCTTGTCTTTTCCTTTTAATGAGTGATTGATTCCGACTTCAGATGAGATTTGAATTTCGGTGAGAATGTTGAGATGCTGGCATACCACTAAAATGGAATGATGAATATATTTAAAAAGATTTTTTTCTTGACAGCTGACAATCTTTTCCATTAAAGCGTATGTGTTATCGAAGTGAGGCGCGCACGCATAAGCGGCTTTAAATTGATTTAATAATCTCTTGCTATTAAATTCTGCAGAAATTTCTCGTTCCACGATGGTTGAATTGTCGGAGCTATTTTTAAGCGGCAGTGTGAAGGTGGTGTCCGCGCCGTTTACCAGCATTCGGTTGCGGTTGATCCAGCCCTTCTTGGTGTACTTGATGTTGTCATAGACGACGAATTTGTCCACTGCTGCGATCAGCTGGAAATAGCCGATATAAGGCAAAAAATAGGGTTGCATGATGGCCAGTCTCATGCGCAGTGTCCTCGATCAGGATTGTTAGGAGCTTGGGTTGTACTCATTGCCCGGCTATGAATGAACACACTTCATCGACCACCTCCATCGGTAGATCTGGGTAGAGTGGCAAACAAAGTACTTGGCGCGCCGCCTTGGTGGCTAAAGGCAGGTTGTCCCGATTGGCAGAGGGCAGGCCTCGGTACATGGGAAATTCTGAGATCAATGGGTAAAAATAGCGCCGTGGATGGATACCGTTGTCTTTCAGGTGCTGATACAAAGTGTCGCGGCTGATCGGATAGGCCTCATCCACCATGATTGGAAAATAGGCGTAGTTCGCAACGGTTTCTCCTGATCCGTCAATGCAGCGCACTCCGGTGACGTTCTGCAGTCTTTCGCGGTATCTCGCATCAATCTTCTTGCGTTGTGCAATGGCTTGATCGACATATTTCAACTGGAGAAGCCCCAAGGCTGCATTGAACTCGCTCATCTTCCCATTGATGCCTGGGGCGACCACAGTGGTTTCGCCAACATGGCCGAAATTTTTCAGCTGATCAATGCGTATTTTCGTTTTTTCGTCGGGGCAAATGATGGCGCCGCCCTCGAAAGTATTGAAGACCTTGGTGGCGTGGAAGCTGAGGATGGATAGATCGCCATGCCTGAGCACACTGCCGCCATCGTCCTCGACGCCGAATGCGTGTGCAGCGTCGTAGATGATGCGGAGGTTGTAGTTGTCGGCGATTCTCTGTATCGCTTCCACATCGCAGGGATGACCGTAGCAATGAACTGGCATGATTGCCGTGGTCTGCGGCGTGATCGCGGCCTCTATCTTTGCGGGGTCGAGATTGAGGGTTTTGGGGTCAATATCGACAAAAACAGGTTTGATCCCATTCCATAGCAGCGAATGAGAGGTCGCAACAAAAGAATAGGGGGTCGTGATGACCTCACCGGTCACACGATGCGCTTGCAATGCTGTAACCAAGGCGATGGTGGCGTTCGTAAACAGCGAAACGTGCTTGACCCCCAGATGTTCACACAGAGCGTGCTCCATGCGTTGATGAAAGGGGCCGCCATTGGTGAGAAATTTGCTGTCCCAGATCTGTTCCAGATAAGGAATGAATTCGTCCAGAGGCGGAAGATACGGCTGGGTGACGTAAATAGCTTTGCGATCCGTCATGTGTGCTTTCCTCCGGCAATGCCATGTCGAGCATGCTCTGCATGGCTGGGTCATTCCGGCCGTTACTGTGATATAGCCGCCATTTGTCGTATTGACCGCTTTGTGGCTGTCTTATTTTGCCCCTTCGGAGCAGGAGTTTTTTCGCCCAGTCATCCGTTCCCGGCTTTTTCGTCACATTGCCTCAATGCGAAGTCCATCTCTGGTGATGTATCCCGCCAATGCGTGTCTCGGTTCAGATAATTCAGCCACATGAGGCGAAAGGCCTTCTCAACCTCCGCAGTTCTGCTGGCGTAATCCATCAGCATGCTCCTGGATAGGATGTCGCGAGACTTGCCGCGGAATTCCGTCAGGTGCTGTGGGTTGCCCATCAGCGCGACGGCATGCGTGATGTAGTCGTCGACGCTTTGGCAAACGTCTTTCTCTAGCCCCAAGCTTTGCAATGTGCGCGCGGAGGCGGCATCAATTGCCCGCTCCGCATCAAGTGCGACGACGGGTAAGCCCATCCAGAGTGCGTGCAATGTGGTGGTTCCACCGGAGATTGGCGAGGTGTCGAGCGCGATGTCAGCAATGTGGCCCAATTCCATGAACTGGTTCAAGGGCTGTTGGGGCATGACGAATACGCGGTCCAGTGGCATGCCTGCTGCTTCGATGCGCGGCTGCATATTGGCTTGCGCAGCGTCGGCATTTCGCTCCTTGACCATGATGATCAACTTGGCATCCCCGCGTGCCTGAAGAATGCGATTCCAGATTCCCAGCATTTCATTGGTGATCTTTGCCGAATTGTTCAATGAAATCAGTGTGGGATAGCCATTTTTCAGCATTGGTGGCTGTTCGCACAGCGGTGCGTAGGTTGGCGGCGCATAGCTCGAAATGCAGTCCAGCCGGAATAGCGTTTCACTGAAATACTTTTCGTGCCCAACGGGCGTGAAGCTGGCTTCGGTCAGGCGATAGTCCATGGCTTTCATTCCCAGCGGCTGGTTGAAGCCGATCCATGTCACCTGCACTGGGGCCGCACGACGGGCAAATGCCAAGAGACGGTGTCCGTCCGTATGCCCAGAAAGATCAATCAATACATCAATGCCATCGGCGCGAATGCGCTTGCACAGATCGTCGTCGGACAGACTTCGGATATCCAGCCAATGGGGCACGATCCGTTCGAAGCGCTCGGTGATGGCATCGCGACGGCCGTTCGAGTAAACGTGGATGTCAACGTTGTCAGGGTTGTGATGGCTGAGCACAGGTAGCATGAAAAAAGCGACTGAATGCTCCCGGAAGTCTGCAGTGACGTACCCCACCTTGAGGCGCTTTCGCGGATTGCGGTCTCGTACCACCAAGGGAGGGGCCTTGCGCGTTAGAGGATCTGCGAAACGGCGCCCCCAGTCCTGGTAGACCTTCAGCGCCTTGGTGGGGTCGCGATCCACGTGGCTGTGGATATATGCACGCATGGCCCATACATGCGCGTGATGGCGGTTGCGGCTGATCTTGTCAATAAGTTCAGCTGCCTCCTGGTTGCGCCCTTGGAAATACAAGGCATAGGCCATCGAAAATTGCGCGTCTGCGAGGTCGCGTTGCAACGCAAGTGCCGTTTCGAGTGCGGGGACTGCTTGAGCGAAATTCAGCAGTTTCATGTACAAGCGCCCGACCCGTGCCCACGCATGGGCGTTGTGGGGGTTGACTGCCAGTGCAGCCGTCAGTTTGGCTAACGCACCCAACAGGTCGTGTTCACGCTCGTTTTCATCCGCCAAGAAAAGGTTAATGATGACGTCGGCTTCGTCAGCGACATCCAGCTTGTTTGTCATTGCGGGCATAGTCCACCTGTAAGGGGTAGGTTGCGCGCGCTCTGTGGGCCTGAGCGGAGCAGGCTTTGATCGGCGCTCTGATAGCACAGTGTATCGGCGAGGCGCCCTGTCGTTGGCGATAGATGAGCTGGTGAATGAATCGTGGGGGGCGCTGAGCACTCCAAAACGAATCAATCGCTACGGAGTGCACTCCGAACGGGCGCACGCAAAACTGCTTTGAGCATCGCAAGATCCGATTGGCGCCTATGAAAGTGCAAACTGTCTTCTGCGATGCATGGAGGAGCCCGCACTTCAGCAGGCAACGTCGGCGTTGGCATTAGCCTTGCAGCAGCTGGAGTACTTGCTGGGGCAGTTGGTTCGCCTGGGCCACCATCGCCGTGCCAGCCTGTTGCAGGATCTGCGTGCGCGAGAGGTTTGCCGTTTCCTTGGCGAAGTCTGCGTCCACGATCCGACCGCGCGATGCAGCCAGGTTCTCAACCTGGATGTCGATGTTGGCCACGGCGCTTTCAAACCGGCTTTGCAGTGCGCCCAGATCGGCGCGGGCGGAGTTCACCTGATCGATCGCGCTGTCAATTTTCTTCAGGGCAACCCAAGCATCCTTTTGTGTCGAGACCAAGACGTTGTCAATACCCGTTTTTTCTATACCGACAGCTCCTGCGAAGGTTGGCGCTGCGGTGAAGCCGGTCAATGTCACGTCAGTGAACGCTCCGCCCAAGGCGGGCAGGAAAGCGGTACCAGTGGCATCGACCTTGGACGACATGAGCTCCATCTTGTAGGTGCCGTCGTCGTTCTTGGTCAGGAAAGCTGTCACGCCCGTGTCGGCCGTCTTGGCGTTGATGGCGGAGACCACCTGGCCCAGCCGCTCTACGCTTGAGCCAGCCGCCTTGATGTCGCCCAGGTTTATGGTCTGACTATCCACGGTGATGGTGAGCGCCGCTGTACTGGACGAGTCAATGGCGGTCGCATAGCCCGTGATGGACGCAGTATCGATATTGGCCACCGAGGCCTGAGCGTAGCTGACGTTTGCCAATCCGGTGCCTCGGGTGTCAGCCAGCGCTCCCAAGGTCACGTTATCGCCTGAGTTGGCCCCCACCTGAAAAACCGCTCCCACGAATGAACCGTCGAGAATTTTCTGGCCGTTGAAGCTGGTCTGCTTGGCCACGCGGTCGATTTCATCGCTGAGTTGCTTGACTTCGGCTTGCAGCGCGGTGCGGTCGGCCTTGCTGTTGGTGGC
>JAANMX010001451.1_pt1 | contig 26964 bp, 29 predicted proteins | sample 7279681 | NCBI WGS metagenome assembly JAANMX01 (sample SAMN14094542, study PRJNA606508) | bioreactor metagenome | isolation source: A lab-scale SPAN reactor treating ammonium-rich wastewater day 351 | place: Ireland: Galway | collected 2018-01-01 | reverse complement strand
AGTATGGATGAGATTATTCCTAAAATTCTTAACATATGTTTTAATTCTGGTTTAGGAACATATTTAATGTTTAAAGAATTAAATGAACCTTGTGAAAGCAAACAAGAAATTCCAGATAAAATTCAGAGCAGACAGATTACTGAGTATTTCACAGATGTGTTATAAGAAGTATAGCCTTCTTTGTATTGGTAAATGAATGTTTTTTAGAAGGTAAAAAATTTGAATAAATATTTTATTTGTAAATTGAGGTTTTTATGGAAAAACAAAAAAGAACAACAAAATTAACACTTGATGTTATACCAAAAGTAGATTCACGTGATAGAGCAATGTTAATTAATAGTTTAACAGAATTAGATATATATAAATTAGCAGTAGGCAAAAATGCTGCACTGGGTTTTTCTACAGAGGAACTTAATGCAATTGAGGAGAAATACAAAGGGCAGAGAGGGCTATTTAATGAAGATATACAAAACGAAATAAATAAAAAGGGGTGGCTGTTAAAGCCAACCACTATCAAGCAATACATTCAAAGAGACCAACTACCCATGCCAAAAGAACGCAAAAAGGTTAAAGGGAAAGGAGCGGTTTCTTTATATCCACTTGACTTCATGCGACATCTAAATTTTGTTAGATTTATGCTCAATGCTGGTAGAGAAACTTTTATATCTTTGTTGGTACTAATTTCTACTGCCCAAGCATTGGGTAAAATAAGCGATCATAGTTTTATACGAAGTATGCACCATTGTGAAGAAATTTACGATAGTGATGATAACTCGTCTATTATAGATGATTATTGCGACGAAATCGAAGGCAATATAAGCTTTCTTGATAGCAGTGTTATGGCTGGTTTGAATTGCCTTATAGAAGATTTTAAGACTGCTATTAATATACTTGATGGTCAGTTTGAAAGGGTCCCTGCGTCTGAGCACAGGCTGAAAATACTCGAAAAGATAAAAGAAAAATTGCGGACCACAAAAAATATTGATGATGATTTTTTTAATACAATAAAATTGAGGTTAAATGAAGACATATCAGAGTTATATGAGATTAAAAAAGCGTTAGAAGATTCTTCAAGAAAACTAAAAGACTTAATAGCAGAAACAAAAAAGGCATTATGGACATAGATTTAGTAAATTTCAAATTGGAACAAATTATAGTTTTTGTAGGCATAATTTTAATTTAAGGAGAGAATAAAATGCAAATAGTGGATATAAATTTGCTTCAAAGAGGAATTAATTGGTGGCTTTCAAAAAACGCAAATTGGGATAAAGACTTCCTTAACTCTTTCTATTCCAGTTTATATCAAAGGAGACCTAAAGAATTGAATTTATCTTGGTGGAAGGAAACGGTTGACAAATTATGGGAATGGAAGGCAATACGTTCACAAAGACCACCAAATACCAAGAAAGAAATTTTTGAAAGAGGGTCAGAGAGGCTTTTAAGAATTAATGAGATTTATAAGCAAATACATATCAACAATAATCGAGAACCCACTATTAGAGACGTTTCATGGGAAGATATTAAAGAATTATTTCGATTAATGCGTGATATTAAGAATACTAAATCACCTGTATTTGCTAGTAAACTTGGGCATTTTCTCTTACCACGTGTCTTTTTAATAATAGACAATGAGGCGACAAATGTATTCAATTATGAGGATCTATGGAGAAAGTTAAAATTAGCTTGGCAAGAGTTTAATGAGAAAGAGAATGCCATCAAAATCCTTACTGATGTGATTAAAAAATATAATGCGATATCTTTGCATCCTGATTACCCTTTTGAAACAAAAATATTAGAATTGTGTATGATAGGTTATAAACATATAACTTTGTAATTAATCTGAAATAAATATGTAATGGAAAGTCCAATTTAAAAGTTAGGTAAGGTTAAAGGAGATTAGCTAATAAGTAACATTAACTCTTTGTGGCATAGTAAATCTGAATCAAGTTGAGTTGCGCTTTAGATAAGCATCATACATCAAGAGCAGTACGGTTGCCAGGCTCGACCCACTAGATCTCACGATGATTCACAATTTTATTCCGGAAGAATGGTACTCTTTCCTATACGATAAATACTTTCCATGGAAATATACAGTACCGAATCGGCTTGCTACGACTCGGAATAGTTTGGAGAAAAATAGTTTAGCTGATTTATATCAAATCAAGGAACGCCTGCTTTCTTTTGATAAGAATGATGTTAGAAAAGGGCTTAAGCTTGCAAAATCCATTAAAGGGCTTGGTATTGCAGGCGCTTCTGGCCTTCTGACACTCATGTACCCAGAATATTTTGGCACGGTCGATGAATTTCTGATATTGGCATTAGCAAATGTCAATGGATTATTTGAACAGCCACAATTAAAGGAATTAGCTAAAAGAATTAATGAAAGCAAGAAACCTCATGGTAAATCCTTTAGTATTAGCCCCCCAAATGGCATTATGCTTATTAATATCATGAGAAGAAAGTCTACTGAGAACAATGAATGGTTTCGAACATCTTTTTGGACACCACGAAAAATTGATAAGGTGTTGTGGGCGTATGGCCATCTATAGAACCGTAGCGAACATAAAACATCAAAAAAGTAGATAGTTGGAATTTTAGAAGGGAGTACCTTATGGGTGCAGAGGAAGTAGCCCTTTCCAGAGTAGAGGAACAAATCGAAGCACGTGGCTATAAAGTGATACGCCGTCCCCGCAACTACAAATATGGCGATTTGCTGGCATACAAGTCCGGCCGGGAAGTGCGAGTAGAGGTGAAGGGGCTGGCATCGAGGAATGGCATATGGCTGAAAAGAAGGCAAGTCGAGGTAGTAGATATAATGGTGATCTATATAGTTGATGAGAAAAATGTTTGGGTACTCTCTCCAAAGGACGCTCTATTTTTACTAAATGTCTATCAAACTGACTTTATTGCACGAAAAGGGTATCCACCTGCCGCAGAAGGTTTCAACAAAAGCCAATTTCCCCATCCGACTGGTTGGGTGCCGCTAGATAAGCTGCTTTGATAAAATGCTTCAGGGAAAAGGTATTGGGAAATTGGATTACTACATTAGGTGGGCTCTTGCCAGGAATACAAATGGATTAAAAGGTGCAAATCTTTTAAAATTGAAGACTGTAAAATACGGCAATTCCTTATATCTAAAGAGAGCAGGAAAGACAGGAAAATGCCTGAATTCCTGTCTTCCTTAACCATAAAAATGATTAAATAAAAGGAGAAAAACCATGAACACTATCTTTAAGAATTTAATACTCGCCTGCGGTATATGTTGTATTTTCTCAAGCGTAGTCTTTGGCGATTCCTCCATAAAACGACACTTCGACAGGGATAGTAACTACACTGGGTATTCTAAAAAGAGACCGGACGACTCAACTACAAAATATTACGACCGAAATAGCAACTATACGGGCCACTCCCACTCAGAGGATAGTAAAACGAAATACTACAATAGTAAGGAAAATTATACAGGATACTCCATCACCGACCCAAACAGATCTACCACAAAATATTATGACAGGAATAGTTCTTATACCGGATATTCAACCACCGATAAGTCAGGGAAGACCAGATTTTATGACAAGAAGGGGAACTACACAGGATATCATTCTGACAAATAGAAAGGAATACGGACACGGATTTGCGCAGCAGGATAAGCACGAATCTATTTTTTCTTATGCCAAACATCTCAAGTAGTTGATTCCACGTTCAGTGATGTGGTACTTTTGTTAGTGAATCTTGTGGCAAATATTCTGAATCTTTAGTTGTGATATACGAGAGGATATTTGTCAGGGTCTACCAATGATTCTATTTCAAGGTCTATATCGAGTTTCTCCCATCTCAGGTGGTTATCATGGAAAAGCTCTACTTCTAATATCTCACCTATCTTTGCTTCCTTAAACCACGGAAAATCTTCGAATGGTAAAAAATACTCAGTACCTTTGACATACAACCATATCCCATGATTTGATATGTTGGTTACTTCAACGTGAGAAGTGCTTTCTCCAACTTTCTTTGATTTCATGAATTCGTTCCTTTGTTATGTTAAGTAATTCACTGATTTCGTTCTGTTTCAATCCTTTATTTACTGATAATTTAATTATATAGGAATTTTCATTTTATTTAAGCGGGTTCGCGGTAGGGTGGATTAAGGCGTTGGTTTTTACGCCGAATCCACCAACAATATTTACAGAAAAGGTGGATTCGCTATCGCTTAATCCACCCTACTCATAACTTGATCTTGGGCTCCAACCATATTTTTGCCTCCCTATCAGAAGACCATACATGCACATGCATCCTTCGCTCTTCTCTTGGGAGAAATAAAAATCTATACCGATTGTAGCGAAACACCGTTGAACTCATTTATGTTCCTCCGTACATAGATACACCATAGGTCATTGTTTTGCCGTTGCACTGTTCATCTTTTCTCCATTACAGCATATATTGCTCAAAAGAAGAATAAGAATTTCCAAAATTAATAGTGTGGTGTTCCCTGAGATCATCCCTGAATTATTGGTTACTTTAAGCTCAAATATTCCTTTAAGCTTATAACCTTTATCCCTTTGTATTCTTTTAATTCTAACATTTCTTTATCACCCGTCACTATGGTATCGGCCTTTCCATAGAAAGCGCACTCAAGGATTCTGTTATCGGGATCATCTTTGAAAACACGAATTCTCTTCGATGGTTTTACCTCTTGTGCAATATCAGATAGATAAACTGCTACATGGCTAATAGCTTCTCTGTCACGCTGAAATTTCGTGGAAAGTACTTCTAAAATCTCCTTGATGATTTCCTTCGAAATTAAGAGCGTATCATTGCCTTCAATTACTCGCAAGATGGCCTTTTCTGCTTTACTGCCATGGATAACAAAAGCAGAGATGAAGATATTTAAGTCAAATACAATTTTCACTTTTTAAGATATTTCTCAAGTTCTTTCTCGGTGAGAATACCGTTTTCTTTTGCCCTGCGACTCCAATAGCCCTGAATTTCATAAAATTCCTTTTTTAATCTTTCCTTCCTTGTAATCCTCAAAGCATCTTGAATTACTGCACTTAATGTCTTCCCTTCCTCTTCAGCTATCATTTCTACCTCTTTTGCCAGTTTTGCCGGAAGAGAAATAGTCTTTTTTACTGTTGTAGTAGTCATATAAACATCTCCTATTATGGTATGAGATAATCCTACCATAAACAGTTTCACCAAAATAACTATTTTTGTTACAAAAACGACCTTTTCAATTACTTACTTTCTTTATCAGGAATGAAGTTTAAGTAGGGTAGGCCTTTCAATTCCCCGGGCCTCGAACTCCTCATAAATACGAAAATTAATCCTTTGCTGGATATCCATATACTTATTAAAGTCAGATCCAGTAATGTAATAAACTATCTCAAAAATCATGCTAGAGTTTTCATATGATTGAAAATGTGCGCGGCCAAATACGGCATCGTCAATATTCTCAATAATATTTTTTATAATACCGGGCATTTCTTTTAATTTTTGGAGAGGTGTTTGATATGTTACACCAATCGTAAAAAGGACCCGCCTCCTTTCCATCTGCTTATAGTTATGGATACGGGAACTTGTAAGGCGGGAGTTGGGAAAAACGATTTGCTCACCAGCTACGCTTGTGATTCTTGTTGTTTTTACACCGATGTTTTCAACAATTCCCATTTTATCATCAACAATGATAAAATCACCAACCTGGAAAGGACGGTCAAAAAATATCACAAAGTAACCAAAAAAATCACTTAATACCGCTTGTGCTGCAAAAGCTACAGCAACACCACCAATGCCAAGTCCCGTTATAATTGCTGAAATCCTGAAATCAAGATTATCGAGAAGGAAAAGAAGGCCGAGTCCCCAAACTACAATAGTTACAATAGTCGATATCCCCCTCAAGTTTCTCATACTTTCTTTATCGCCAACCCTCTTCTCCCAATAATATTTAAAGACATAGTGGGTAATCACAACAGTAAATCGAATGATAAAGAAAGCAACAATTATAACAAGAGCAGAATGAAAGATTTTTGCTACTGATGTACTCAGGTCTAAATAGGTTAATCCAAAGTAAAAAGCACAAAAATAAAGTAAGGGAATAATGAATTTTTCAATCCCTGAGATAATAACATCATCAATGATGATTTTTGTGTTTTCAATCCATGCCTTTAATCGCTTCTGAATAATACCTTTTAGAACCCTGATAGTAAGCACTAATACGATAATAATACCTATGCTTATGAGGTAATCTAAGAGGGTATTACCAAAATATTTTTGTTCCGAAATGAAGTGAATCAAATTTTTTCTCCTATAATTTTAGAATACTTCTCAGGTGTAGATTCAGGAAATAATCTTTAGAAACCGTGCTTCTTCCAAAGGTTTACAGTACATTTATAAACAAAAAAAGCCTATGATAGTAGTGTCATCATAGGCTCTCTTCTTCTTTCTCACAGAAAGAAAAATGTAAAATCGATACTCTTTTATATATGGTTTATATTTTTCTGAAATTCCTGCCGAATCTCATTCAAAATCTTCATCCCACCATTTTCTAACATCCTTTGAGCAAGTTCATTCCCTATCTTTACTGCCTGATTCGCAGGACCACGGTGATTATCTCTTACGGCAGTTATACCATCCACCGAGCAAATAATCGCTTCAAGATATACCTCATTCCCCTGCACCTGTGCATGTGCCCCGATAGGAACCTGGCATCCACCTTCAAGCCTTGCCATCAATGCCCGCTCTGCTTCTACGGCAATTCTTGTCTCAGGATCATTGATGCCAGAAACAACTTTCTCAATACGATTATCGTGTTTACGGATTTCTATATAAAGTGAGCCCTGACCCACGGCCGGCAACATGATATCGAAAGGTATTTGGCTGATTTGACCCGAATAACCCATCCTGATCAATCCTGCATGGGCTAAAATAATGGCTTCCATAGTATCTGTTTCGAGTTTTTTAAGCCGGGTATCCAGATTACCGCGCAGGTCCAGTACCCTGAGATCTGGTCTAAAAGCAAGCAACTGCGCCCTTCTGCGGAGACTGCTGGTACCAATACGTGCATTTTTAGGCAATTCTTTCAGGGTAGCATTATTATTACTGATAAGGACATCATGAGGATCCTTACGCTTGGGTGTTGCACCCACAGTTAATTCCCCGTGGATCTCTGTCGGTACATCTTTGGCGCTATGAACGGCGATATCGATTTTTTTTTCAATGAGGGCTACTTCCAATTCCTTCGTAAATAAACCAACTCCACCTAAACGCGATAAGGGAGCATCTGTAATCTTGTCGCCCTTTGTAGTTATCTTCTCAATTTGAAACTCAAATTCAGGATTCAATCGTTTTAGTTCAGATATAACCCAATTTGTCTGGATTAGAGCGAGTTTACTACCTCTGGAACCAACGACAATTTGTTTTTCCTTTGCCAATGCTAGTTCTCTCCATCTTTCATGAAATATAGTAATGATTGTAAATTTATTTAAATAAAGTGCTTATAATATCATAATGCATGACAGGTGTCAAATTCCTTTGGATATTTCATAATGAGCCATTAAGGGAAAAATATGATTACCCTTCAACCTAAATCATGAGATTTAATTTTCCCGCCAATTTTACTCTCGGTACCACGCAATAATCTTTCAATATTTGACTTATGCCTTACAATAAGAAGTATGGAAATGAATATTGAGAATAACGTCAGATAAAGCCCCTGACCAAAGGGATCTTTACCAAACAGTATTATACATACAACTAATACTATTGAGCTAAGCATAGATCCCAGAGATATGTAACGGGAAATGGTGATTATCAATAACCATGCCGCAGCCGAAATAATAAGTGGTAAAGGCGCCAACCACAAAAATACCCCGCAACTGGTTGCAGCAGCCTTTCCCCCCTTAAAATTAAGGAAGACAGGAAACGTATGACCACAGATTACACCCATACCACACAATATTAACGTCAGATTGTGTCCATATCCGGAAAATAATCGGTCAAAAAGAAAAACAGGCAGGAAACCCTTTAACATATCCAGGATAAACACTAATATACCATAAGGCTTACCTAATACCCTTCCAACATTCGTTGCTCCCGGATTTCCGCTACCGAATTGCCGGATATCAACACCTTTTACCATCTTTGTGATTAAAAATCCGAAGGGAATACTACCAATAAGATATGAAATAATTGGACTAAGAATATTTTGTATCATCACGATGACCTTTACTTTCCTGAAAGACCCAAAATCTGCCACCATAATTTATGGAGAGAATGATGAGACTGATATTGACGAATATATGCTTTCCAATCTCTATCAGGGGTATTACTATACCGCAGATACATTTTTAAAAACCGAACTCTATCTGTTTTAGAAATTAATTTTATTTTTTGGCCTAACGATACCGCTTTTATTTCCTCGCCTGCTACATCCTGGGATATCAATGCATTGCATGGATACCTTTTGTCTGAAAATCCCTGTTTCATGTTATCTATTCCCCCTGCCGAATGAGGCTTAGAAAAAGAATTATTCCTGTTTTTCTCCGCATCTTTATCAGTAATCCAACGTATTTTCTCCAGAGAGCGATCGAGACGTAATAAATTTTTAATTCTTTCATTGATAGGGAATGTGGGGAAAATAACCGATTTATCTAAATCTATGATATACACAGTAAACTCATCATGAGAATCATTTTTCAAAAGTATGTTTTTTATATGCAAATCTGCGTGATATATACCTGCATCATGCATATTCCGTATTGATCTCGCAAGGGCAGAAATTATGGATTTTTTGGACTTCCGGATATATAACAAGGAGGATTCTTTAAGAAATTGAGCAATATCGACTGCGCCGGATATTTCCTTCGTTATAAAATTTGCCTTATAAAATAAACCCCATACTCTTCTCTTGGTTACAGCAATCACTTCAGCAGATAGTACACCCTTTTGAGAAGCGTATTCATGCAGAGAGAATTCGTTGAAAGGTCTGGATTTATTGCAAAAAATACCCCCAAGAAGTTTGCCAAATAAACCACCGTGCCGATAATCCCTGATAATAAGTCTTTCTCCACTATTTCCCGTAACAGGGACTGATACATAACTTCCCCTTCCGGATTTTATGTTCGGTGTACCTGCATATCTCTCATGCACAGGTTTTGTATCGAAGATCATGTTCAGTATGGTCTCTTTGTACCCCGCTTTTACCAATATGGTTGTACCGCCCCTCCTGATTATTGAAAAAGATGCCGGTATCTTTTGCTTCTGTAGCATAATGATAATCTGTTATGTACCTTTCTTTGCAACCCTTGCTTTTTATTGCGGATATTATATACAAGGATATAAATGAATACAAACTTAATTGGAACTGGATTGCTATTGAAAAGATTTTTTATAAGGATTATTATAGCATTAACCTAAATCTTTCGCAGAAAATCTTTTCATGTACACATCAATGGAAAAACAACTCAACAATCCAGAAAATATCCTGGTTGTTCGCCTGGGAGCAATGGGCGATATTATCCACGTTATACCTGCAGTAAAGAACCTGAGAATAACGTTCCCTTCCGCCCATATTGCATGGCTGGTAGAGGATAAACTAAAAGACCTCATTGAATGTATCCCGGAGGTAGATGAAGTTATTGTCTTCCCCAGGAAACAATGGCAAACCGCTCTTAAACACCCTCAGAAATATGTTAAAACCATCTCAGAAATGCGGATGTTTTTTAAAAAATTAAGAAAAAAGAACTATGATATCGCATTGGATTTTCATGGCAATTTTAAAAGTGGATTATTAACCTATCTGAGCAGCGCAAGAACAAGAATTGGTTTTTCTCAAGGATATTGCAAAGAATTTAACTTTATTTTCACGAATTTACGGATTACACCGCAACAGAAACAGATGCACAGGATTGATAAATATCTCAACCTTTTACAGGGCTTACGTATAAAGGCGAGTTATCAAAGGCCTGTATTCTCAATTCCGGATACTGACCGCCTCTATATTCAGGATTTTATTCACCACAATTATCATAATCAAAAATCTGTTACAATAATTCACCCGGGAACAAGCATATTTGGTGAATATAAACGATGGCAACCTAAAAATTATGCCCTTCTTGCAGACCGGCTAATACAGGAACTTAATTATTCAGTCATTTTTACCTGGGGCCCGCTTGAATACAAAATGGTAGAGGAAATTATCTCTCTCATGCATTATAAGGCTACTGCTGCATGCAAGACATCATCGGCGAAGCAATTAATTGCATTACTCCGCTATGCGAATCTTTTTATCGGCAGTGATACCGGTCCCACCCATATTGCTTCATGCATAGGGATCCCTACCGTTGCGATTTTTGGCCCCAAAGACCCCGTTATTTACGCCCCTTATGGCAAAAACGCTGTAATTGTAAAGAAAGACATCCCCTGTCGCCCTTGTGAAAAAAGGACGTGTAATCATATTACCTGTATTAATTCCATCACTTCAGAAGATGTCTTTGATGCTGTTTGTAAATTACTTAAGACGCAAATACATTAATATCGAAAAGAAGTTTGACTTTTTCTCTATCGCTTGATAATATAAGCCCTTATTATCTTTACCAATATTACAAAGAAGGAGATCGTTAATTGTGGAAACAGTGGGTATCTTCGACTCAATCAAAGCCGATATGGAAGAGGTTGAAAATCGATTTTATAAAGAATTAAAACCCGAGAGCAATTCATTAGCTGATCTTATCTCTCATATCAGTAAATATAAGGGAAAAAGGTTGCGGCCCGCTTTGGTATTATTGTCGGGGAAATGCGCCGGTGATATATTGCCTCAGCATATTGACCTTGCAGTCGTAGTAGAAATGGTTCATACTGCAACCCTTGTTCATGATGATATTATTGATGAAGCATCTATGAGAAGACATGTTGAAAGTGTAAACTCGAAATGGGGAAGAGAGATATCTATCTTGTTTGGGGATTATCTGTTTTCCAGAGGCTTTACTATACTTTCTGCCCTTGATTCTCAAATTGCGACCCTTCTGCTTTCTCAAACCGTTAATATCATGAGTGAAGGAGAAATAATTCAACTTCAAAGGCGTTATGATATTGAACTGAGTGAAAATGATTATTTCGATATTATCGAGAGAAAAACAGCCTCCCTTTGTGCTGCAAGTTGCCGCCTGGGAGCTGCATTTGCCGGAGCTAACCGCAAGGTATTAGATATGTTATCCAATTATGGTTTAAAGATCGGTATTGCTTTTCAGATTGTTGATGACTGCCTTGATATGATGGGCACTGAGGACGAAGTTGGTAAATCGTTAAACACGGATATACAGAAGGGTAAACTTACGTTACCTCTCATACATCTCGTGAATCAGCTACCAAAAAACAAGCTCAAGACAACGCGAGAACTGATATTCCAAAACGATGTGAAAGAGACAAAGGCTGCTATTCTTGAATTGTTAACAGAACATGATGCCGTTGAATATGCCTTCAGCACTGCAAAAAATATCGTAAAGCAGGCACAGGAAGAAATTGCTCCGCTTCCGGATTCAAAATATAAAACCGCTCTCTTAGAATTGGCAGATTATATCGTTACCCGAAGGAAATAAAAGACAGGAGGATTATAATGATTTCTATGCCCGGTGGTTGGGAATGGATCGTGATTGGCGTCATTACTTTTATTATATTTGGCAAAAGACTACCCGGTACGATGAGATCACTGGGGAAAAGTTTTGCTAATCTCAAACAGGGTTTTAAAGGCGTCGAAGAGGAAATCAAAGAAGTTAAAGAAATAAAAGACGATATTGACACTATTACAAAACTTAAGATAAGTTAAAATGTACCCTACCAGCTTTCAATATCTGCTAAGTTAAATCTCATTCCATCTCCAGCAGCGATAATTCTTAACCCTGTTTCCTTTGCCAACTGCTCTGCAACTATATGGGGTTGCGCCTTGACCATAGTCATACCAAAGTGATTTAATATCGTTACTTTAGGCTTCAGGGCTGTTACTATCTCCTTCACGTCTCTTATGCTCAAATGGTAAAGCCATTTCTTCGTATCTTTATCTACCGTATAGCGAACTACATTAACAATCAAGATGTCCCCTTTATAATATTTCAATAATTCCGGAAAATAACAGGTATCTACGATCAGTGAGATCGTATACTTTGGAGTAGAAAAATTAATGCCGTATGTCTCGCTTGGATGATGGTGTTTTATTGGCGTCTCGAAAGAAACCGTATCAGATAATTGGTAACGCCCTCCCTCTTTCACAATTTCTATATGTGATATATAGCTCCTTACATACTGAAACACCACGGGGTCCTCTGTTAATGCATCTTCCGGTGCGTAAAGGATACCACGTTTTTTAAATCCGCCTTCAGTCATTGCCTCAATCATTACATTTACATCAGCAGCATGATCGAGGTGTCTATGCGTCAGGATTATAACGTCTAATCTCATAGGGTCCATCTTTGGCTTACTGGAAACACACCTGACTAAACATCCCGGACCAGGATCAACCAAAACATTCACACCGAGCAAGGAATACCACATCCCGCCCGAAGCGCGTAATTGTTTGGCTACTACAATTCTTGCGCCAGCGGTGCCAAGAAATTTTATAAAATCTGTTCCTATTGTATCTTCCATACGGATAATACTACCACGAACTCATAAAGGGAGAAATAGAAAAATACATGCTGCTCTGAAAAATACAGAGAATACAAGAGAAAAAATTCGTATCATACAACAGATTCTATGGTTGAGTATACCACCACTTTTTCTTTTCCGGGATGTCCGTCGTGTGAAAAGAAAAAAAGAAGAGCACCTTTCGAAAATTAAGGTATGCAAAACCGCTGATAGGTCCAACGGCAAGCAATTGCTCACCGGTAAACTTATCATAGATATTGATGGCAAATTTAGCAATGCCTGACTGCTTGACAGCTTTATAGAAGGCTATTTCCGGGGTCCCAAGATTTCCGGCAAGAGGGATTGGTAGGGTAAATGACGGCACACCCACAAAGGAGTCGGCGCGATCGATAGACAATGCGCCCGTAGTGATTGCGGCGATTACCCCGGCATCCTTTTTGTCTTCAACAATCAACGCACCGTGCTTCCCCAACAAGATCGATACCAGGCCAATCACGTATGCCTTTTCTGCATGTTCAAAATCCTGCGTTTCAAGAAATACCTCCTTGTATTTTAGGTATACATTGTCAGCGCCTTCGAGACTCCGCTCTTCAACAAATACCTTCTTTCCCTCCAGTTTTTTTAAACTTATTCCCATCAAAGCCCGGTCGGCAGCGGTACTCAAAAGCAACTGTTCTACTGCCGTTTCTTTTGGATCCGTAACGCGGGGAGTACCCATGCAGCCCTCAAAGAAAAGAATACTAAGTATTCCAGCTACTATATGCAATAACAGCTTTGGCATTCATATTTCCTCCTCAAGGAAAAAATAATAAATTATGAAAATGGTAAAAGTGTATCTTGCCACAGAAGTGTGCTGTCACACAATGTGATGTGTTACCTCTCACGAGAAGCTATCCCAAAACCTGTTTCTGTATGGAAACCTCTCTTTATCTTCACATGATTCTCCATACTAAATTAAGGTTTTGGGATGACCTCTAATAATTTTTCAATAAAGCTTTTAACAGATCTTTGCTATTTTATAACATCAGCTATAATTTCCGCAAATTAAAATAGACGTTGCAATAGGCTATACCAAATACACTGGATGAGGATGCACCAAACCATTAACAGTTTGTAAGAAAATACAATATATCCGTTACATATAGTACTCAAGATATGAAACCGAACGTATTTCTGATAGGGTGGCACGGACAAACTCGTTTGTCCGTAATGGCACAATCAAATCATGACTCATTGTATTTGGTTTCATTATATTCCGTCCGGTTTCATCTATTTGATACTATAATTATCCTAAAATTACAATACCTGCACTTGCCGTACCGAAAAAGGTTACCTGAGGGCTTATCGAAAATATGAGAAACCCATTGACATTACTACTATCAGTGTTACAATATTAAAAACCGTAGCATCAATAATAATGAGGAATACTATGTCAAGTTTAGTAAGATTTGGAGTCTCTCTCGAAAAGGAATTGCTGCAAAGGTTTGATGAGTGTATAAAAGAGAAAAAATACACGAACCGTTCAGAGGCCATACGAGACCTGATTAGAGATGACCTGGTTAAAAAAGAGTGGCAGGAAGGGAAAGAGGTTACCGGATCAATTACCCTTGTCTATAATCATCATAAAAGGGAATTAACGAATTTCCTTATCGATATCCAGCATGATTACCATGACATCATCCTCTCTACCCAGCATATCCATTTGGACCATGATAACTGTTTAGAGATCATTGTGGTAAAAGGCAAACCGAAAGCAATAGACGAATTGTACGGGAAGTTAAAATCTGCAAAAGGGGTAAAACACGGCGGGTTTGCGATGACAACAACAGGAAAAGAAATACTGTAAACAGGAGTAAGTCCCCCACCTTTTGCGAGGCAAAAGGCAGGGGACTTATTTTTTATAGCAGTAACACTAAAATAATAACTGTATTACCATTGGAGGAGGTTTTTGATGCATATCAGTGACGGGATTCTCTCCCCATATGTTGTTGGAATAGGCTGGGCAATAGCCTTACCCGCGTTGGTAATATCTGTTCGCCGTTTGCGAGCTGATCAGGTAGGCGCTTACGGGGTAGTTGCGGCTGCTTTTTTTGCTGGTTCAACAATCCATATACCTGTCGGGCCATTCAGTATGCATCTTGTGCTCAGTGGCATGGCCGGGCTGCTACTTGGTTGGGGCGCTTTAACCATAGTAACAGTAGGTCTTTTACTCCAGGCATTGTTAATCGGCTTTGGTGGCCTGACAGTTTTGGGAATCAATATTTCCATTATGGCATTGCCTGGCGCCATAATGGGAATGCTTGGACGTCATTGGATAAAACAATCTTCCCCTAAAAAACGTCCATGGATAGGATCACTTATCGGAGGAGGAACTATCCTGATTTCGGCTATTTTACTCTATGTAGCGCTATCCACGACTCATACGGCGCTTATGCCTCTCGCCAAACTAGTCTTTCTGGGTCATATTCCCATCGCTATCGTAGAAGGCGCTATCAGTTTTTGGCTAGTATTTTTTCTCCAAAAAGTTAAACCATCATTACTGGGAATTGTCATATGAAGATCGTTCTTTTCTGTATTTCTTCCCTCCTTTTTTTACTGCCTTCCGTGGCAAACGCCCACGGACTTTATGTATCTTCCGAAGGAGGAAAGTTACATGCCAATTTCAGCGATCATTCCCCGGCCTCTGGCGCTGTGGTTACTGTTGTGGATGAGAATGGTATCATACTTGCCAGAGATATATTGAATGAAAAAGGGATGTGGACGTTACCAAAAGACATAAAGGGAGAACCTGAATTTGTTATTGTCGAGGCACCAGGTGGGCACCTTACACGAATTGCATGGCAAGAAGTTTTCCATGAAACAACAAAAGGTTTCTTTGATTATTTCGGTATTCGCATTACAATAGGAATTGTCGTCCTTGCCGGAGGCGGTCTTATTATAAGACATCTGTTAAATCTAAAATCCAAAACCTGAAAACTGCAATGGATATATCTCCTCCTTCAACACGGCTTGGCACAATACTTATTTTACTAATTCTCACAGGACTTGGGTTGCTCAATAATCTCTTTTATCTTCTCATTTGTCTCGTGAGTATTAATGTATTAGCTGCGTTCGTGGTAAGAAAAACGTTTATCACCGCATGGCATTGTAAGGGTGTATTGATTTTTTTCCTGCTAACGGGTGTAACTTTACTTTGGACAGAGGAGGGACGTTCTCTTGCCCCTGTCTTGATAACGAAGATGTTGTCTATGTGGTTGTGGGTCGTCACCTGGATTAGCTGGGTTGGTTTCGAACGAATCTTGTTAACCTTTGAAAAGTTAAAGGTACCGTCTGTTTTGATACATATAGTAGCATTTACTGCGCGGTTTTTACCAATCTTATCAGAACGGTTAAAGATGATGCTTGCCGCACAAGCATCCCGTGGGGCAAAAAAGGGTATACATCCTTTACAATTGCGCAATATTGCGGAAGGAATCGGCTGTTTGCTATTAGCAAGTTTTGAACAGGCTGAAAACGTCGAACGAGCCATGCAATCCCGCGGGTTTAGCGGTATGTTACCTTCCCTTGCTGAAGATACCGTTGCAGTTCCTTATGGTAGTTTGTCTTTTCTCTTTATTCTTATGTGTATTGTATGGTTTGGAGTAATTTGCTATGTCCTGTGTTATCCGTGCCAGGAATTTATCTTTCAGATATCAAGATGGAGGGCTGGCGCTATCTGATCTGTCATTATCCGTTCATCAGCATGAGAAAGTGGGAGTAATCGGACCAAGCGGGGCTGGCAAAACTACTTTCTTCTGGCATCTGAATGGTTTGCTAAAACCCAATTCAGGATATGTGGAAGTGCTAGACCGCACTCTTGCTGAGCATAAGAACATTAATGAAGTCAGACGTCACGTAGCACTGACGTTTCAACAGGTAAACGATCAGCTCTTCTGTTCTTCCGTCTGGGAAGAAATTGCCTTTGGTCCGAGAAATTTAGGTTGGTCAAAACAAAAAACCCACGAGACGGTAGAAAAATGGTTGGCATATTTTGAATTGAAGGAAGTAAGCCTTCGGCCTCCGCATCATTTATCCGGCGGGCAGAAACGGGGTGTTGCTTTAGCCGCTGCAATGGCTATGGAACCGCAATTGTTGATCCTTGATGAGCCGGCAAACGATCTTGATCACAAGAACCGGCGCAGATTAATTACCTATCTCAAAGGTTTACCAATAGCCATTATGGTGGCTTCTCATGATTTACATTTAATTCTGGAAGTTACACAACGATGCGTTCTCATGGACAAAGGAAAAATCGTGGCAGACAAACCTACCAATGAATTAGTTCATGATGAATATGCATTAAAACAATATGGAATGGAGGCAATAAGGAGATAAATAAATATTTTTTTTGATGTTAGTAGCACGAATATTATAAATATGTTACCTATGTGTCTTGTGTATTTTTCTCAGATGCCATTGGAAAAGAGAAGATTTTGATAATTATCATTACCTAATTTAAAGATATGGAGATAGAATGTTAGCAGGAAAAAGACACCATCGTTATTTTGTATGTTTTATTTTTTTCATTTTTATCTTTATAATACATTTACAGAGTAGTTTTGCCCATCATGGCGGGGTTTCTACGGCGTTTGGGCCTGGAGCGCCTATTGAAACGGCTTCTCCGTTAGCTCTGGGTAAAGGAAATTTTTTACTATTCGAAAAGTTTGAATACGTACCATTCGAACACAGGGACCATGCGGAACCGGAAAACATTGATACCTTTACGTTTTTCAATACCCTTGTTGGTTATGGTTTTACTGATGCTTTAAGTGTTTATGCCACACTACCAGTAGCCATAAAGGATCAGGACAACCTGGGCATGTCGAGCGGTTTGGGAGATTTGGGATTTATTGTTCAGTATGGCTTTAAAATTGGCGAAAGAGATGGTATCCGCGGTTTATATAGCTACGGGCCGGAAGACTCTTATGGTGAAGAATACAGTACAGACGATATCAAGATGTCATTACTTGCAGGCTTTACCGTACCGAGTGGCACTACCTCTAATCGTAATGATAAAGGAAATACTTTTGATATGGGCATGCAACCTGGATTTGGCGCCCCCAGCTTTAATTTCGGCTTTGCCGCATCGAAGATGATCTTTCCTCAATTTACCCTTACCGGGGATACATCGCTTACTACCTTTACCGAGCATAATGATGGCAAACCAGGCAACGAAATCCGCTTTAACGTAGCAGGCGGTTATGAAATTTACGAGAAAGAGAACGGATTTCTCTCCCGACTCGATATTATTGCAGAATCGAACATGCTTCATCTGACGAAAGATGAGAACGAAGACAGAGAAAAAGAGGATGACACGGGTGGAACAATCCTTTATTTTTCACCGGGTTTAAGGGCAACGTTTAGCAAATACGTCAGTGTTGGAGTGCTTATCAAGCTGCCAACATGGAAAGACCTGAATAACGAATCCGATCAACAAGGCGCTGAGGGTCTGGAAGAATACAGGGCAATAGTTACCTGTTCAATATCTTTTTAAATCCAACCTTCGGCAATTAGGTAAAATGTAGGGCAAGGCTTTAGCCTTGCTCCCCCACCAGAATATATACGCCGGGATAGCAACCCTGAAGGGTTGCCCTACAGAATTTAAATTCCTATACATTACATGAGAAGGAGGCAACGATGTTTAAAAATAGTTATTTCAAAAAATACATGACAACCCTATTGTTTTTTTATTGTTTTTTCATGTACGATCATACTATTTCTGCCCATGAAGGCCACGATCACTCTCATGAAGCTGTAATTACCATCGGGAAAAAGACCGTTGTTCATCTTCAATCGATCATCGCAACGTATCAGGAAGTTTATCATCATTTAGTAAAGAAAGATTTGCATGGCATTACAGATTTAGCCCAAAAATTAACAGATGCAGCCCGGCAAGCCATGCAAACCGAATCAAAAGGCGCTGGCCATCATATGATGCAGCATATCTTTGCAGGCGCAGAGGATCTGGAGAAAGTACAAAGTATTCAGGATGCCCAAAAGGCGTTTGCATCGACGAGTAATGCCCTGTTGCCATTTTTTACGTCCTGGCCTAACCAGCTCAAACGGAACGGATTGAAGATATGCCAATGCAAACATGATGGACAGTGCTGGCTTCAGCCACAGAACTGTTCTTCTGCCTGTCCCTATTCTGCGGATCAGGCAAAAATGTGTTCAGACATTGAAGAGATAAAGTAAGTACCTGACCACAATTTTTGTATAATTTCTGATATAATACTTTAATTATCTTAATTACTATCCTCAAAGAGGAGATCGAACATGGACCAAATACTTATCGGTAAGGGTGAGCAGCCCATTCACTTGCTTGTTAAATACGGCAACCGTCATGGCTTAGTGACCGGTGCTACCGGTACCGGCAAGTCGGTGTCACTGATGGTGATAGCGGAAGGCTTTTCGCGTCTGGGAGTGCCAGTGTTCCTCGCTGATGTGAAAAGCGATATCGCCGGCCTCGCTGTTGCCGGTACTTTGAACGATAAGATCATGCAACGCGTACAGCAGATCGGTGTCGAAGGCTACGTTGACGAACCTAACCCGGTGGTATTCTGGGATCTCTATGGCAAATACGGCCATCCGGTGCGCGCCACTGTATCCGAGATCGGCCCTACCCTGCTCAGCCGTATGCTGGAGCTCAACAATACCCAATCCGGCGTGCTCGATATAGCCTTCAGGCTGGCCGATGACTATGGCTGGCTACTGCTCGACCTTGACGATCTGCGTGCTTTGCTCAGCTTCCTGGCCGAAAACCGAAAACAGATATCTGCCAATTACGGATTCATCAGTATGCCTTCAGTCGGCGCAATCCAGCGCGCCCTTTTACGCCTGGAACAGGACGGCGGTGACTGTTTCTTCGGCGAACCGGCGCTGGAACTCACCGACCTCATGCGTACTGACCTTAATGGCCGCGGCATGATCAACATCCTCGTCGCTGATCACTTAATCCTGAAGCCACGCCTGTATTCAAGCTTCCTGCTGTGGTTGCTGTCGGAGCTATTTGAAAACCTGCCGGAAGTTGGCGACCTTGACAAACCCAGGCTGGTGTTTATGTTCGACGAGGCGCACCTATTATTCGACGATGCACCGCCGGCGCTGAAACAACGAGTTGAGCAGGTTGTGCGCATCATCCGTTCCAAAGGCGTAGGAGTGTACTTCTGCTCGCAGTTCCCCGACGATGTACCCGGCGACATCCTTGGCCAGCTCGGTAACCGCATTCAGCACGCATTACGCGCCTTCACTCCGCGGGACCAGAAAGCGGTACGCACGGCGGCTGAGACCTTCGTGGAGAACCCAGGCATAGATGTAGCCAAGGTAATCTCACAACTTGGCACTGGTGAGGCGCTGGTCTCGACTCTGCAGGAGAAAGGCATTCCAATGCCGGTACAACGCACTCTCATCTGCCCTCCGCGCTGCCGCATGGGAGCGATTACGCCGGAAGAGCGTGCTGTAGTGCGTTCTCGCAGTCCTGTTGGAGCTAAGTATGACAATGCAATCAATCGGGAATCGGCGCACGAAATTCTCGCCCGTAAAACGCAAGGCGTGACCGCTTCAGCGCCTGATGCCGCACCCCCCGGCCCTTCCACCCCGCAAACTGAAAAAAGTAGCGACATTGGCGTCAGGCTGAGAGAATGGTTGTGGGGTACCAAGCGTCGTCAGGGGATGATTGAGACTATGGCAAAGCAAACTGCGCGAGCTGTTGGCAGCCAGATCGGCCGGAAAATCCTGCGCGGCGTGCTGGGAGGCATCCTTAATGAATCCCACCGCCGTTAGTGCGGACATCTTGTATCCTGTGGCATATCGCCGCCCCAACAGCCGATGAGGTTAACGGTTGCCTTCGGCTGCCCACTGCTTTATGATCGATTCTCTACCATCATAACTTTAAGATCCCTAAACAGGGAATTGTGAGACCCAACCCTATGTGATTGATTCTCCTGATAAAATGCGGAACACAAAGATACCTCATACAAAGATGATACGTCCGTAACTATTTCCCTGTAGTCTTCTGTTTTAAACCGTGCTACGTCTTTGCAACCGCGTTAAATATCGCGTATGCAATTTCGTTATGGCATATATCAGAATGGTCTTTGATGACCGCATCGGAATTCAGATTATACAGTTTACCCGGCTGGAACTGATAAGAATCCTGGCTGTTAAGATTAAGGAGGATACCTTCACTGGCTTCGGGCGTTTTCTGGGCGCCGTTACGGCCAATGCCACCGTACTTATCATTCTTGTCGCCAAGCGCTGCTGCAATCTGCCCTGCAATTAATGAAGCAAGCGGATACATCTTCCCAACAGCCTTATCATTTCGGGTACAACTGATCACGATCGGTCCTGTTACCGTTTTGTTTATTATCACCCTGCGGAAGAATCCATCATTCACTCCGTCATAATGCTCCGAGAAACCATAATGCGAAAAGGCCGCCTGCAAGAGTGTCATCGTACTCACCTTAACAGGCAATTGACCTTCAGACCCGGCAGCGGCAGCAGTGACCAGGCGGCCACCAAAACTATGACCGATTAAGTGAGTCTTAATATCCGGATTCTGAGCAAGGATTTTTCTGAGCACCTGATTTACTCCCGTACTGCCAACGATACCTGATCGCTCCTTCATCTCATAGTACGTCAAGTAGTTGAGCAAGTTAAGCACACCCGATTTAATTCCGCTAAAGAACTGTATGAGTCCAGCCGCGCCTCCCATGCTTACAGATGAACCGCTCCCGCCTGCTGCGGCCCTGCCGCTTGATATCGGTTTTGACTCCACGATCGGTACAGGCTTACTCAGGCGGTTGATGACCTCATCGCCGGGAAGCTTAAAAAAATCACTCGATGCGTCAATATCTACAGAGGTTTCTTTCGGCAGTATTGAACGCAACAAATCAGTAAACTCTTTCCGGGCTTTCGGGCTATCTTCAAGTTTTGGCACCAACAGCTTTGCCTTATCGAGAACCGCATCTGCCTGGGGATCATCAAATACACCCTTCATTTCTTCAAGCTCTTGCCTGAGGAGATCGTTGGTTATCGGCGATTCAGCGCCTGCAGCGCCGCTTGGAATGAGGTCTTTCTCAGCAAATTTCTTTGAGGGCCAGAGTACAGCCATAATGGCAAACTTACGCGCGTCGATACCGGCCATTATCCCCGAATTTATCACATGGCGCATACAGCCGAAGAACCGCGTATAAAGATTGCGGGCATCGCACATATCATTATTCCATCCATGCGAGATGACGAACAGATCAGAGGTACCGCTTTGTGCGAGAAAATCTATCAATTCTTTCACCTGATTCTGATCATGCACCTCACCCCTCTTGCTAAATTCCACTTCAAAATAAGGAAAACCTTTCAAGTCTTGCATACTATCCTCCCTTCATTATACAGATTGAATAGCCCTCATTAAATCTACAAGGCCGTATCCCTGAAAATATCGCTCACGCTTCAGGTCAGTAGCGGTGGACAGGAATATCTCTTTAACCTTTTCTGGTTGCCCAATGAATTCGCGCCTTATTGAAAGGAATGCGGCAATCACACCCGAGACATGCGGCGCAGCCATACTTGTGCCGCTCTCCTCCAGATAATCGCAATCACCAATCTTTTCTCTCATTTCTGCGCGCCGCTTACCCGCCGCACAGGATAAAATTTTTTCACCGGGAGCTACAAGATCAGGCTTGATCCGTCCGTCGCCAGTTGGGCCTTTCGATGAGAAATAAGAAACACCGTAGACATGCGGCATATCTTTATGCGTCGAACCAACGGTAATCGCAAGCTCAGCATTACCCGGATCATTGATAGTCAAGTCCATACCGGCTGAGATAACTCCCCGAAACTGGCTTTGTGCAACTCCATAACCGGTATTGCCTGCTGCAACGACAACGACAACGCCCGAACGAACGAGTCTGTCTACTTCCACACAGAGAGGGCTCTGTCCACAGGCAAACCATTCAGGCTCAAAGTCATAACCAACGCTCATATTTACTCCATGAATCAGCAGGCGGCGACCATATCCGTTAATCTCCTGTATCATTTCAATTGCCGCTATAAGATTGCTTGCCAGACCATCTCCTTTTTCGTCAAGCACCTTGAGGCTCAAAAGCTTACATTTAGGCGACATTCCCGAAATAGCATCGAGGGTAAGTTCGTTGTAGGATATCTCTCCATCTTCATTGCGCAATCGGGTATACGCCCGGATTTTCTCCGCTTCCCCTTCCTTCCCACCTTTATTCTTAACTCTCATTTCACCCGCGATGATACCTGCCACATGTGTACCATGACCGAAAGCATCTTGCTTCGCATCTTCCGGGTTTGCAGAACCTAATTTGGTGAAATCTGTATGGATGAGCGGATCCTTAAGATTGAGATTATCATGCAAGGTAAAATGCGGATGAGTCGCATCTATTCCTGAATCAAGCACTGCCCACACAATACCCTCGCCATAGGCAGAAAATGAAGTTTGTGCAGCGTCGGCCTTCACGGTACTGATTGATTTATTGATGAGAGATTTAACGGGAAAATCAGGCCAGATATGATAAATCGCCCGTTCCTTTACTCTTGCTCTGCTATCCCGCTTTACCAACTCACGTATCACATCGCCTTCAAGGCTTGCAAACAGGTATTGCTGGCTGCGTTTACTTTTCACCTCGTTGATTCCCTGATGTCCGGGATCTTTATCGTTTCCTATTTCACTGATTATCTCTTTCGTTGTTTTCATAACCCAATCTCTCGCCCCATCACGCCCAGTAGGATGCTCTAAGTTTAAATCAATGATCACCGGGAAGACTTTAGGTTTATGCGCCGGACCTTCTTTAAGTTTCTTCTGCTTCTCTTTGAGCATTTCCTCTCTAAGCATCTCCTCTTTGAGCATTTTGAGAAGCGGTATTGCGATTACCGTTGAATCCAAAGTTTCCGGTGTAAATGGTTTTTTCATAGGATCTTGTTGCGTCAATCCATCCATACCGGTTTTCTGTTTAGCCATAGATATCCTCCGTAATAGACTTCAATACGTAGTCCGTTCCAATTATTATTGGGTAAGAGAAAACTTTTATTTACCAGACGACATTATCTGGCAGCAATGAGGGTGTGAATGTATAATAAAATAGACTATTCTGTCAATAATAATTTAAAATGAGGAGATTACTATGCATAAAACTGAATAGTAAATATCGCTCTGCATCAGATTCTTGAAATCACTTCAACGGGGGAAATATAGAATGGATATAAATAATACTCCTTTTAGACGGGCGTTTTGGACTTTTTTTGTACTTCTTCAACTTGGCCTTAATGGGAATTCTTTCCACCATTTCGTAGCAACGAAGACCAATGCTACAGGGACAACGGACGTTTTTGTTTTCTCCGCACCTTTGAGAATGATGCTGCATCCTCAGGCGACCTTTTACTTTTCGGGCGTGGCTGCTGTTGCAGTTTCCGGCTACCTGGTAGACTCCGAATAGAGCCCCGAATCATTTCACCCCTTCGGGATTATTTACTTGTGGTTGCGCATTCTCTATAATCATGACAGCCCTCCGGGCTTGCAGTATAGAAATCAACCGTTGAAATACAATATAAAGTGCGTTGATAGTAAATCGACCCTGTTAAAAACCTGATTATTTTAAAATCTCTTTTAAAATATTGCCTACGGGTGACTCCTCGCCCTGTTGGTCTTTATCACCTTTTTTGGGTAATCCTATCTTATCGCCTAATTTTTCCAGTTCTTTCCTGCCATAATATTTCGCCATGGCGCTGGTTATATAGGGTATGTCCAAAATAGGTCTTGGCTTGTTTATACTTCCCGTTACCGTAATGGGAAGCACCATGCGGTTTTCCGGATTAAAGAGGGCATTGAGAGGGTCCGCCTTCTTGGCTAATTTAGCAGAATATTCATGGGAGAGAACAACCTTGCCCTTAAGGTCGAGACTGCTGGTATTATAGTCAATCAACCCTTCTATAAATGCATCAGAATCCGTTGCTTTTGCAGTATGAATATTATGTAACGCAATCTTCTTTACATTGATTTTATTACCGGTCATGGAAAAATCACCATCCAGATAATCAAACCGTGTGACCTTTTGTTTATCCAGTTCACCACCCTCTTTCCCCAGAAATTTAGATACACTCTTTATACCAAAAAGCGCATCCAGGACTGTATCTACAAGATTTACATTCATAATTTCCCCCTGATCGATACGGAATGGCCCACGAGCATGAATCGCTCCTTTCTGGTTATCATCTCCGGCATTGTTTGCTGTGAAAGATCCGGAAAATCTCCCTTTGAATAAACCCTTGTATTGTGTGAGGGTATCTATAGCTTCTGCCACATTCATATTTTCAACAACCGGTTTCACGTTCCATTGAAATTCACGGGGTTTTACTTTACCGTTCATCGAAACGTTTCCCTGGAAGGCATGAACTTGAAATTTACGAATATCAAGCATATCGTTCTGGTAATCAAACTGTGCCTGTATATTCTCAAAAGGAGCAGCCATCACATTCCCCTTCTTGACATCGAGGCTGCCATTGCCTGTGATGTTATTCTGCTTTTTCCCGGCTTGAACTTTCATATCTATAGATTCAAAAAAACTTTGAGAAGTTGTTGCTTTCTGGTTATTATCCGATGTTTGAGATAGATTACACATAAGTCTTGGAGACGAGAACTGCAGATTAACAGAAGCGTCTTCCATCGTTCCTTTCAAAGAGCTCTGAAGAACAAAGTCCCCTTCCGGTTCATACTCTTTCAGTGCAGGAACCAGTGATCCCCAACCTTTCAGGGATGTTTCTCCGGTGCCCATGAGAAGATCAAAATACGGGTTCGTTATACCGGTAATTTTCCCTGATGTCTTGAGAGACAAGGTATGCATACTGATAACACACGGATCTAAATGAATATCATCTCCTGTCTTAGTTACCTTCATAGAAATTTGACAAGGGACAGATTTTGGCTTGTGAAATGTTTCGCCATACATAATCTCAAGGTCTTTCATATCCACGTTACAATCAGCCTTGAGATTATCAATATTTCCTTCCAGAACCATTTGCATGCTTACTAAGCCTAAAAAGCTCATATCCGGTAAAGAGTTCCTGACAGAAAAGTAAGATTTACCTGCATCCGGATTAAATTCATCGAGAGATAATGTAACATCCATAAAAAGCCGTTTTATATCCAGGGTATCGCCTAAAGGACCCACAGTACCCTTAGTCACGAAGTTTTGCTTCGAACTCCCAGGCAGCCGGGCTGTTATATACATTTGAATCGGTTTATTCGTGGATACATCAATGAATTTCATGTCTAATAAATCTATCGTTGTCGTTGTGGTAGTTCCCTGCCGGGTGAACTCATCAGTAAAATCGATATGGCCCTGGTTCACCGTAAATGTAGAAACCAGCAGTCCTGCAAAAAGGTCGCTTCCGCTTTTCACCTCATTTTCACTACCATTCTTTTCATTCTCTTTTTTCTCCGGGCTTTCCGTATCTTCATGCGCTTCTATCCCGGAACCCATCAGGTCTGCGATATTAAGCTCTCCTTTTGAGTTCCTTATCAGTCGTACTACCGGCTTTTCCAGGATTAATTCCTTTACCTGAATTTGCTTTTTTAAAAGGGGAAGTAATTTTACTTTTATCCGCAGGCGTTCTAAATTCAGAAAATCATGGGTACCAAAACCCAGCTTTTCTGCAATATGAAGTCCCTGAATCTCCGCTCCCAGCCCTTTCAAAATGGTGAGTTTTATGCTGTCAAAATCCAAATCTCTCGCCACGTGCGGTTTCGCAATATCGATAATTTTTGCTTTATATTTATTTACATCAATAAGAAATGGCGTAACTACTGCGCCTATCACAAGAATAAAAATCGAACACAGAACAATAATAATGATCTTTTTCATAATTTTATCCTCTATAAATAGGTTGGGTTGTACAAGACAAAACCCAACGACTTTTTTACCCACCCCTAAATCCCCTCCCGAGAGGGGACTTTCTATTCCCCTCTTGGGAGGGGTTAGGGGCGGGTTTATTCTCATATGCATCAAGCTAAGAATAGTGCTCCGTGAAAAAGGAGATATTCCTTTGGAGAAAGAGCAATGTGTGTCCATGTACCCCTCTAATCCCCCCTACCCCCCTTTAAAAGGGGGAAAAGAAGGAAGGATTTTTTCCTGAGAAAAGTTTGCCTGATCAAACATATCAAACTTTTCCCCCTTTTCTAAACTCATCCTTACCCACATCTTTTCAATCTTTTTTTTATGTGTAACTTATCGTATCATTTATGTTTCGTAGTAATTTATACGTTTTCTTTATTTTTTCATT
>JAANMX010001450.1_pt1 | contig 26980 bp, 4 predicted proteins | sample 7279681 | NCBI WGS metagenome assembly JAANMX01 (sample SAMN14094542, study PRJNA606508) | bioreactor metagenome | isolation source: A lab-scale SPAN reactor treating ammonium-rich wastewater day 351 | place: Ireland: Galway | collected 2018-01-01 | reverse complement strand
ACACCGATTACGTCGATATAGCCGCCAGTCGCTTGCAGAGTCGCATTGTCATTCGTCCAGCGCTGGCCCTGCAATGCAATCCCGCCGCTGCCATTGGAGTTGACTGTGCCCCGCAACACCACATCGAAATCGGTTGTGCCGCCGACATTGCTGCTATAACCGATGAAGCCGTAGTAGCCGTTGATGGTTATCCCGCTTTCAATCGTCAATGTCGTTCCCGCCTGCACCACCCGCAGCCCGTTCGTCTGGGTGCTATTACAACTGGAATGGCGCTGGGGCAGAACAATCGTCCCCGTCCCGCTGAGGGTCTGCGTGCCCACAAAGTCCAGCCGCCCGTTCTCACACTCCACTGTGCCACTGCGCCCGATATTGACTGTGCCGTTGGCCGTCAATCCGTTACGCACAGTCACGACCGCATTTTCGTTGCTGACCGTCCCCACATTGAGTGTGGCATCGATCCGCACCCCATCCAGCGTGCCGCCTGCACTGCGCGTCGTCAAGCCCTGGCCGCCCGTACCGGGGAGAATCTGCCCGCCCCGGATTGTGCCGCCATTGAGTTCGAATGTATTGTTCACCTGCACCGGACCGCTTGCGTCCAGCACACCGCTGCTGTTGATGCGAATTACACTGCCGCTGGTCAGGCTGTAGAATTGCAGTGTCTCGCCGCTGAGCGCCAGCGTGCCTTTGCCGCTGGGGATGACCACATCGTCCACCGGGCCGGGGAGCAGACCGCCGCTCCAGTTGGCCGGGTCCAGCAGGTTGCCGCTGGCCGGGCCGATGAAGTTGACCTGCTCGCGCACGACAATATCACCGACCGCCGTCGTGCCAGCGCGCACGGCGGGGATGGGTGTGGAACTGCCCTTCAGATAAATCGTGCCGGAGAGAACGCGGGTATCCACCCGCAGGCTGCCGATGATTGTGCTCACGTCCGCGATGCTGAATGTGCCATCCCCGCCCGTCACGCCCGTATAGCCGCCGGTGACTGTGACGGGCGCACTCGCCTTCACCTGACCGCTGTCATCCACCACCCGGCCTGTGACTGTCGTGCCGGGGTCCGGGCCGAGGCTGGCGGTGATGACCGAAGCGCTGCCTGTGTTGCCTTCCGTGTCGGTGACAATCGCGCCAACAGTCAGGCTGCTGCCGCTGGCGGGGACCGGGTAGGCGACTGCATACGGCGCGGTTGTGTCTGTGCCAACAGATGCGCCGTCCACCAGGAAAGTGACCGCAGCCACACCCGTATCGTCCCCCGCGTTGGCAGTGAGGGTTGTCGTCTCGCCGTGGACCAGCGGGTAGCCGTTTGTCGGGAATGTGATGTTCACCAGCGGGTCGCCGGAGAGGATTACATCCAGACGCAGGCTGAGCGCGTAGTCGCCGTAGCTGCCGGTGGAACGCCCCCGGAAGCCGCTGGCCGGGTCCACCGCATCGACGGTCACACTGCCGGGCAGGAGGAAGGGCACAGTGTAAACGCCCGTCACATCGCTGGTGGCGGTAAAGCTGCCGTTGCTGGCAAGCACCGACACCGCCGCGTTGGGAATCAGCGCGCCCCCGTTGAAGCGCACCACACCGGTCAACGGGCCGCCGGGAGTCACAACCGTCGCGGTGAAGGGAGCGCTGATGCCCCCATTGCCGCTGGTATCCGTCACCCGCGCCGTCACAGTCAGCACTTCGCCCGGCGTCAGGCTGGCCGGGACTGTCAGTGTAAAGCCGCGGCTGGCGCTGGCGGCTGGCGGGCTGATAGCGCTTTCGCCGGAGGAGACCACCCCGCCGTTACTGGCATAGCCGACCGTCGCCACCTTCACCTCGTCCGCGCCGCCGACAGACAGGTTCAGCGTGACGCCCTGCACCACCCGATTGTCGGGTGGGTTGACGGTCAGCAGCGCGGTCGGGCTGAAAATATCGCGCACGGGCAGGCTGATAGACGCGGGCGGGGATGTCTGCCCGGCGATGTCCACGGACTGAACCTGCACCGCCAAAGACTGATTGCCTGTGGCATTGACGGGAATTGTCACAGTGAACGTTCGCTGGGCGCTGGTGCTGGCCGGATCGACGGTCACGCTTTGGCTGCTGACAACTGCGCCGGAAGTGGTGAGCAGCAGTGTCGTCACCCCTTCGTTGTCGCTGCTGTCCACGACAATTGCCACCTCTGCGCCCGGATCGACCAGCGCGCCGTTGGCCGGGCTGGCGATGCTCACCGCTGGGGCGATGACATCGCTGATCAGCAGCGTGCGGATAATCTGCCCGCTGCTCTGGCCCCGGCTGTCGTAGACCGTCGCGGTCAGGAGCAGACTGCTGTTCAGTTCGGCGCTGGCTGGGACGGAGACAGTAAAGAGCGGGCTGGCCGTGCGCCCGACAGCGGCGAGGATCTGGCCGGGGGTGACAGCAGGCGAAGCATCCAGCGTCACAGACGCCAGGCTCAGGTCGTCGGTGATAGCGAGACGGACCTGAATTTCTGCGGTCGGACTGGCAGTCCGACCTACCCGGCTGCCTTCTGCCGGGCTGGTAAAGCTGCCCGCGGGCGGGTCATCGCTGATGACTGTGAAAGTGACTGGCGACGAAACACCCACATTGGCGCTGGTGTCCGTGGCCGTGCCAGTAACGGTAACGACTGTCCCTGCGCTCACACTGGCCGGGACCGTAAAGCTAAAGGCACGGCTGGCGCTGGTCGCGGTCGGGATAAGCAGCGCGCTGGCGACTGTCTCCACACCAGCGGACGCGTAGCCTATCGACGCCACGCCCACTTCATCGGTGACAGTGAGGGTGAGCGTCACTGCATCGCCCTGGACGACTTGCGTGAGAGGCATACTGACGGAGACTGTCGGGCTGAGAATATCCCGCACCCGCAGGGTCAGGCTGGGCTGGCTGCTGGCGTTGCCTTCCCGGTCCAGCGCGACGGCGCGAACGAGAACGCTCTGATTGCCCGTAGCCGTGAGCGGAATCGTCAAACTCAGCGTCACGGGTGCGCTGGCGCTGGCCGGGTTGACGGCAAAGCTGGTCACGCCGGAAATGACGCCCGTCGTCGTGAAAGTGACGCTGGCGATGGCGTCGTTGTCGGTTGCCAGAACGCTCACATCCACTGCCTCACCGGGGTTGTGCAGGCTGTTGTCCGCGGGGGCGGTGAAGCTGAGGACGGGCGGGGTGATATCACCGACGGTCAGATTGCGCACAGCGCTGGTGGCGTAGCCCCGGCTGTCGGTGACGGTCACTGTCGCCTGCACAGCGCCTACAGCATTCCCCGGAATGTCAAAGGCGAAGGTTTGGGCAGTGCTCGTCCCGGAGAGGGCTGCGCTCGTTGTATGAACCACCGCACCGGTGACAGCCAGTGACACTGCGCTCAGGTCCAGGTCGTCGGTCAGGACAACAGTCACCGTTACCCGTTGGCCCGGCCCAAATTTCGCATCTTCCGCCGGGCTGGTAAAGACGACACCCGGCGGCATATCGGCCAGAACGGTCAGCGTCAACGGGCTGCTGTCGCCCACATTGGCGCTGGTGTCCGTGGCGACGCCGGTGACGAGCAGTTGGCCGGGCGCGGCGTTCAGCCCGGCGCTGATTGTATAAGTCCGGCTGGCGCTGGCGGAAACGGGTGTCACGCCCACCACCGCGCCGTCGGCGAAGACGCCCGTGGCCCGGAAGCCGATGTGGGCCAGCCCGATGTCGTCGTTGGCCGCGACGGTCACAGCCAGGCTGCTGCCCTGAATGAGAGTTGTCGCGTTGCCTGCGGCGGTAGCAGTCACAACCGGCGGCACAATATCCCGGATGCGCAACGTGCGGGTGACGGGGATGGAGAGATTGCCTTTGCTGTCCTGGCCGCGCAGAGAAAGGGTGACGATCCCGTTCGACGGCGTGTTGGCCGGAATGGGCAGGGAGAAACTGGCCGCGGCATTCGTCTGCGCGGGGGCGATTGTGCGCTGGTCAGCGAAGGTGGCTGCGCCGGAAGCGGTCAGAGAAATCAGCACAATTCCGTCCACATCCATTGCCTGCACATCGACTGTCGCGGTTTCGCCGGGAGTGACGAGCGTCCCCTCCGCCGGGGCCACAAAGGCCAGCTGAGTTCCGGTAATGACGACAGTGCGCTGGGCAAAATTGCTTACCTGATTTTTGCCGTCGGCGGCGCTGGCCTGCAATGCGATGGCGCTCCCCAACGCCGCGTTGGCGGGCACAACCACCACAAATGTGCGGGAGACGGTACGGCTGGCCGGGTCAATCGTGGCGGCGAAGGTCGTCGTCACCCCGCCAGTGGCCTGGACAAAGAGGCGGCTGACCGCCAGATCGTCCGCGGCCTGGACGGTGACGCTGAAGGGGTAGCCCACTTCGACGGTCGTCGTCAGCGGCGCGAGGAGGCTCGCCACCGGCGGCGTATCGGAGAGAACGGTCAGCACAACGCCCTTATCCGGGCTGACGTTGCCGGCGTTGTCGATGGCATGAGCCGCAATCGTCAGGGCCGGGGCCATCCCGCTCTCCACTTGCAGGAGAAGTTCGTAGGGGGCTTGGGTGTCGCTGCGGCGCAAGAGGCCATTGACGTAAAAGTCCACCTGGCGGATGTCGTCGTGGCCGGGGGCAATCTGGGCCGTCGCAATCAGACTGTCGCCCACCACCACCGACGGGCTGCGGTTGCTGGTCAGGCTGGCGATGGCAGGCGGAATGATGTCCAGACTGGTGAAGCTGAGGCTGCGGCCTGCGGGTTGGCGATTGCCGGCCCGATCCGTGGCGGGCAGAATTGTGGCGCTGTAGACGCCGTTGGGCGCGAGGGGTGCATTGGGCGTAAAGACGATTACCCCGTTGTTCTGGATGAAGTCGATACGTCCGGCAACCGCTGTCCCCGCTTTGAAAAGTTGGATAGCGGGCGCAGTGTAGGCCATCGGGTTGAGCGCTTCCGAATACTGCACCCGGATCACCGACTCCAGCGGCGCGTTCTGCGCGTTGTCCGCCGGGCTGAGGCTGGTGATGCTGGGGGGCGTCGTGTCCTGGGTGGTAAAGCTGCTGACAAATTCCGCCGACAATCCCTTGCCAGAGAGGTCCTTCACACCGGTCTTGACTTTGACACTGACTGTTGCGAAGTCCGGGTAGGCGGTGGATGGGGTGAAGGTCAACCGGTCGCCGGTTCCGTTGAGTACACGACTCCCGGCGACCGTTCCCGCGCCCGCGCTCACTTCTACAGTGGAAGCGCTGATTGTGGCCGAATTCACCGGCTCGGAGAAGACAATCTCAATTGTGCGGGTGACGGGCTGGCCGCTGCTGCCATTGGCCGGGGTGACGCTGACGACGGAGGGGAAGCTCTCGTCCATCGCCAGATCGCCCACATCGACGGTCTGGCCCTGGCTGGTGACAGTGGCGCTGGCCGCGGCTGTGCCACTGCCCAGAGGGTCTTCCGCTCCGATTGTATACGTGCCCAGAGGCAGGTCGTCAAAGGTGAAGCGTCCGTCGCTGTCACTGACGCCGTAGCGTTTGCTGCTGCCTTTGGTCAGGGTAATTGTGATATCCGGCGCAGGGGTCGCGCCGTCCTCGCGCAGGACGCGCCCGGTGACAGAACCGGCGGCCTGCAAAGTGAGGGTGACTTGCGCGGTAGCGCCCGCGGTCGCCAGCGTGCCGTCGGCAGAGCCGCCCAGCCCGTTGGCCGGGTTGCGCGCGCTGACGCTGAAATCGCCGAGAAGAACCGCATCCACCTGAAAGCGACCATCCACGCCAGCGAGCAGATTGGCTGAGAAGCCTCTGGGCACACTGCTTTTGCGCCGCAGTTTGACTTCCGCCGAGCCGACCGGCGCGCCCGCCCCATCCACGACGATACCGGTGACAGTGCCGACGCCGAGCATCTGCACGGAAGCGGTGACGACTTCCGAGTGAAAATTGACTGTACCCGTGGTCCGCCCGCCGTCCCCGCCCACCTGGGCCAGGGCGACGACGGAGAATCCGCCCAGTGACACATTCTCCACCCGGTAGAAACCGTTGGCGTCTACGGTTGTGTTGCGCTCCGTGCGCCCATAGCTCACCTGCACCTGCGCGGTGGTGGAGGGGCTGCCGTCGGACTCAGTGACAATCCCCTGGACAGTGCCCCGTTCAGGCACTTGCAGAGTGACGGTGCGGGTGACGATCTGCCCTTCGCTGCTCAGACTGCCCGTGGCGCTGCCGCTCCAGCCCGTCGGCCCGTCGCTGGCAAAGAGTGTAAAGTTGCCCGCATTGACGCCGGGGAAGACGAAGCTGCCGTCCAACCCAGCGGAGGTGTAGAGTCTGGCGCTGTCGTTGGAACTCAGCCGCACGGCCGCGCCGGGCATCGCCGCGCCGCTGAGACTCTCCACCACCCAGCCCCGCACCTCGCCCTGGGGCCGCTCGCCGATGTTGACGCTAATCGTCTGGCCGTTGGCGGTAATCGCGCCGGAGGCCCGCCCCTCGCGGCCGGTGATGAAGTCGAAGGCTTCCAGACTGACGTCGCCTTTGGGCACGCCAGTAAAAGTGTAGACGCCGGACGCGTCGGTGACTTCGTAGATGTCGCGCCCGTCAAAGCCGCTGGTCAGGTGGACTTGCGCATCCGCAATCGGTGTCGTCCCATCCGCGCGGAAGAAGCGACCGGTGACTGTGCCGAATTCGTCGGGAACAGTGACAGTAACAGTCACAGTCTCGCCCGGCGCAGGGATTGTGCCGCTGCGGAAGCCTTTGCCGCCGTTGGCTGTGTTGGTGGCGTGGACGCTGAAACGCCCCTCCCGCACCACCGGAAAGGTGAAGTTGCCGTTGAGGTCTGTCTGACCCGTGCGGCTCTGCTTTGTAAAATTGCCCTCGCGCAGGTGCAGAGGCGCGTTGGCAATGGCCGCGCCGGTTGTGCCGACGACCTGCACATTCACACTTCCCAGCCCCAGCAGGCGGATGTCCACCACCGCGTGGCCGCCCGCGCCCACACCGCCATCGCTGCGCCCGGTCAGCCCGCTGACTTCGTCCAGGGCGGTGACATTGAAGCCACCCGCGCTGATGAGCGGGACCGTATAGACACCGCTGGCGTCGGTAGGAGCGGCCACATCCCGCATCGTCCGCGAATTGAAACGGACGACGACGCCCTCGTCCACAGGCGTTGTGCCGTCGGGCAGATAGACTGTGCCGCTGAGAGAACTGGTGGCTTTAAGGGAGAGGGTAATGTACGTCGTCGCACCCAGTTTGACGTTTGTGCTGGCGGCGACTTTGCCGTTGAAGGCGTTGACCGCTTCAACAGAGACCGGACCGACAAAGACATTCTCAAACAGATAGGAGCCGCTGCTGGGGTCGTTGTCCACAATGCGGTTTAGCTGTTTGGTCGTAAAACCGATGCCGATAGTCTGGCAGGGGGTAAAGTGGACGACGTAATCGCCGATCTTCACGTCCTGATAGCACTGGGGGTTGCCGTCGTCTTTGATGACATTTTTCAACACAGCCAGCTCGTTCAGCCCTACCTGTGCGGCCAGGGGTGTGATGCCGTCGTCGTCCAGAATCGTCACCCGCAGGCTGCCTTTGCCCTGCCAGCGGATGTCGCCGTTGACTGTCTGGTTGTGGGCCGAGACGCGCACATTGCGGGCGTTGCCGTCTTTGAAATCGGATTTGAAGGCACTGAGCAGATACCCCCCCTCCACCGCATAGGGGATGAGATAGAAACCGTTGGCGTCGGTGCGGCTGCCCAGCAGCCGCGGCCCGACGGCGATAATTTCCAGATTGGCGACGGGTGTCACGCCGTCGGCCTGGACGACGCGACCGGCGATGCGTCCCACGACGGGCAGGCGCAGGGTGACGACAGCCACTTCATCGGGGCGGGTCAGATAGACCGTCCCTTTGGCGAGCAGTTCGCCTTCCGTCACCAGCGCCTGGATGCTGCGCCGGCCCAGGGGCATATCGGGCAGGGTAAAGCGCCCGGCCGCGTCGGTGGTCACAAATTTGAGACCGCCGCCAATCGTCGCCCCCTCCACCGGCTGACCCGCACCGTCCAGCACTGTGCCTTCGATTGTGCCGGTGCCGCCGAAGAGAATGAGATTGGCGGTCACGTCCTGGGCCTGAACAATCGTCGTGGCGACTTCGGCGGTCTCGAACTGGCTCTGGTCGAAGGCGGAGACCGTCACTTTGCCCGGCGGCAGGTCGGTGAGCTGGTAGGAGCCGCTGCCGTCCGTAAGGGTGTAGCCGCCCAGGCTGGAATAGACGGGCACGGCTTCGGCCGCGGTGATACCGTCGCTGCGGAAAACCCGCCCGCTGACACTGCCCAGCTCCCTCTGCACCCGGTCTACGTTAATGAGCGTCAGATCGACGAGCGTCGTGCCGCCGTCCGCGGCCACATTGGCCACGGCCTGGGCCTGGGAGCGGGTGGGCTGGTGGGCGGCGATGAGATTGGCGTTGCCCACAGGCACATTGCCAAAGACGAAGCCGCCGTTGGCGTCGCTGGTGGTCGTGCGGCTCTGTCCGCTGGTCAGGCTGGTCAGACCCACAGTCGCGCCGGGCAGGGGTGTCGTGCCGTCGGCGGCGAAGACGCGACCGGCGACTGTGCCTTTGCCGGAGAAGATCATCCGCAGGTCGATGCGCTGGCCGTTGTAGCGCACAGATGTGCCCACATCCACCCGTTCGCCGCTCTCCGGGTTGGCGGCCACAAAGCGCGTCGGGTCGGCGGTCACGTAGTCCAGATGGAAACGACCGTCGGCGTCCGCAGGCTTGGCGGTAATCGTCACCCACTTGAATTTATCGCCCACCAGAATCTTCTGGATGAGTTGGATGGCCGCGTTGGGCACGGGCGTGCCGTCGGCCTGGACTACCTGGCCGTCTACCACACCGCCCATTCCGGTCACAGTCATTGTGATGGGCAGGGTGGTGGAAATGGGGGACATCAGATGGCCGTGGCGGTCGTCGATGTTGGCGACGGTCAGGCTGCGGGGAATGAATGGCCCGACGCCATCGCGCAGGCGCACAAATGCCACCCGGCTGCTGGGCTGGAGAGAAGTCGCCAGCACCTGATTCTCGTCCACAGCAAAGTTGACGATCTCCTCCGACCCGCTCTCCTGCTGGGAGGCAGCGGCGCTGATCTCCTCGTCAAAGAGCACGGCGACGAGACGGCCAAAGCGGTCCCGGCTGGCAACCTGCACCGCGCTGATCACATCCGGGCCGGATTCGGGCAGCAGCGCGTCGCTGGTCGGGCTGATCTGCCCCTCGAAAAAGCCGTCGCCCGTGGCGTCCACATTCAGGATAAGCTCGTGGGAGGAGCGGTTGCGCCCCACATCGAAGACGGGCACGGACAATTGGGCCCGGCCACCGATCTGAATCACCACATCGGTAAACTGCACCAGCCGCTGGCCTGTGGCGGTAGGAATCAGTACGCCCACATCAAAAGTGCCATTGGCTGTACCCAGCAGATCAATTGTATGGCGGCCCGGTTCGGGCGCGGCTATAAACGCGAAGTGGCTGTAATTGCCGGTCTGGTGGCTGAGGTCGAAGAACTGGCCGTAGGGAATCGAACGCTGCACCGGCGCGTTGGCCGCGGCCAGGCCCATCTGTCGGTTGGCCGGGTCGGTCACCCGCAGCACAACCGGCCCACCGCCGTTGTCCTGGCCGGTGATGACGGAAAAATAGGGCGGACGGGAGACGGTGGCGGTTGCCATCTGCTGCTGGAAGTCCAGCGCGCTGCTGCCTGCCACAGCCTGCCCAAATAGTGCGGCAAACTCTCTGGAGAGCGCTTCCCCGCGGCGGGACTTGCGCATCAGATTGTCAAAGGCGGCGTAGTCGTCGGCGTTGATGCGCTCGTTGCCGGTCAGCCGGGACAGATTGTTGCCGGAGAAGTCCAGGGCCAAATCCCAGGCCGCGGAGAGTTCCGGCTCGAAGAGGCTGATGCGCTGGCCCACCGCGGCCAAGTCGAAGGCCCGCTCGTAGATCATCGACTGGTCTACGGGGAGCAGGCCGACAGGCACAATCGGCGAAGTCGCCAGGGCGAACGCCTGGCTGAGCAGGCTGATGGCCTCGGCCCGGATGCCCTGGGGGACAAAATTGACTTCGCCGGGGAGTTGCAGGACATTGGGCGAGAGGGGAATGCCCAATTCGCCCACATCCATCCGAAACTCAAATTTGCCCGGCGTATTCTCCGAGGCCAGACTGCTGGCGACAACAGAGCCGGTTTGCAGAGCGCGCAGGCGGAAGGTGGCCGTAGCCGAGTCGCCGGGCAGAATTGTGTCGATCTGCACTGTCTCTTGGGAGAGCAACTGCGCGCCGCTCAGGCTGCGGGGGAGCAGGGAGAGAGTGGCGAAGTTGGCGGGTACGTCGGAGATATTCGAGACGGTGACGTGAAAGTCGTAGTCTTCGCCCTGGTTGATGGTGACCGGGTGGTTGAAGGTGAGGCTGAATTGGGGGTCGCGTACTTCCAGGGTTCCCACAGCCTTGCCTTTGATGGCGACCGGGCCGGTGGGCAGGCCGTGGAGTTGGCCGGTAATTTCAATCTGGACGGTGTGGATGCCCTCGCGCAGCCCCTCCACCAGAAACTCGGCGTTGCCGTCGTTGCCGGGGGCCAGGAAAGGGATGTCATCGGCTGTGCCCAGTTGCCCGTCCGGGCCGGGCTGCTTGACAGGCAGGATTTTCGGCTGGAAGGCCGGGGGGTTGCCGACGCGGGCCATCCGCAGGGGATCGTCCTGGGAGCCGACGACACCGTCCTTGCCGCCGGGCAGCAGAATTTCGCCCTGAATGTCGCGCACCACCAGATTGGAGCTGCCGGGTGCGATATTCGAGACCAGCAGCAGCGCGCTGAAAAATTGGTTCAGATAGGCAATGCGTCCGGGGAAAAGAATGACGCCGGGGACCTTCGCCACCAGTTTGCGGGTCTCCGGGTCGCAATCGCTGGCGCAGTCCATCTGAAAGCCGGAGATGCCCAGGCTGGTATATTCCAGCTCGGGCGGGCGGAAGGTGACGGTCTGTATCTTCTGCTGGCCCAGCCCCCCCATCGACGGGCGATAGGCGGGGGGTCGGGAGGCCAGATTGGGCTGTTTGGGGATCAGCACCGGAAAGCTGATGGGGACTTTTTTGCCCTCCACGCCGATGGCGACGGTGAAGTCGACGGCGCTGAAGTTGTCCTCGTCGAAGAAGATGCCCTTTTTTTCGATTTCGTCGGCGCTCAGGGCGCGGGTAGTCACCTGAGAGACAATCACTTTGTCAATGACTTCGATGCTGACACTGCCCGGTTCGCCCTGCAGAATCGTCGCGCCGCCGCTTTCGATGCGGATGTTCTCAACGACATACAGCCCCTTCAGGGGAATAGGCGGAATCATCAATAGTCGGCCAGGCAGACCGGTCAGTTCGATGGCCTTTTGGAAGGCGGGTCCGCGCATACTGGCCCGCACGACCGCGTCCGCGGGCAGTTCGGGCAGACCGCCGACGGAGGGGTCCGAGGCGACGACGTTCATCCGAATGCCCGTGGCCGTGTTTTTGGGCACAGTCTGGTGGATGGGGTCGGGGAGGAGTTGCGCGCCCAGGACGTAAATCGTCTCTTGGGTGAGGGGATCGGGGGGCGCGGCGGTCTGGGCGAAGAGAGGAGAGACAGAGGCGAGGAGAAACAGGAACGCGAGGAGGATGCGTGAGACGTGAAACGTGAAACGTGAGGGGCGTATTGCGTGTTGCGTAGGCCAGTGAGCGCTGGTTGAGTAGCCGAGTCTTCGAGGCGTATCGAAACCGAGCGAACGGGTATTGAGAAGAATTTTCGTCCACCCGCTTGGTTTCGGTACGGCGGGAAACTGCCCCCGCCTACCCTTCGACTGGCTCAGGACACCGCTCAACCGGCGCTGGTCTTGCGTCGTCGGGTTGGGCGCGTGGGTTCGTGACGCAAGTTGTACGTTCCGTCCGGTATCGTTGATTGTGCCGTCTGACAGGATGTCGGACCTACGGATTTTCGTCATTCTTCGAACCTTTGCCTCTACTCTCACGTTTCACGCCTCACGCCTCAGTCGGCACTGCTTACGTAATACGAAATACGCAATACGCTATGGGTTTACCGTCACTCGCACTTCCACGGGCAACGTCTCTGCGCCTTTGTCATCGGCGACGGTCAACTCGAAGGTGAGGGTGTCGGGCCGGGTGAGGTAGGGTGAGACGAATTGGGGACGCCAGGTGCCGTCATTGAGCAGGACAACCGCACGTCCACCTGTCTGTTGCCAGCGATAGGTGAGGGGATCGCCGTCCGGGTCGCTGCTGGCGCTGGCGTTCAGGAAGACAATCTCTTCCGTGCCCACGGTCTGGTCGGGAATGTTGGCGGCCACGGGAATCTGGTTGGTCTCTTCCGGCGGGATATTTACCTGGACTTCCAGAGAGGCCACGGCTGCCTTGCCCGTCACCGGGTGGCGGACCGTTGCCAGGATAGTAGCGCTGCCCCGGCTGCGGGCCTGTATCTTTCCGCCGGGGCTGACAGCGACCACCGCTGGGTTGAGACTGCGGTAGGTCGTGCCCAGGGCCGGGGGGGTCAGGTCCCGGGAGACGTTGTCGGCGAAGAGGCCGTAGACCTGAAGCTGTTCCACCTGGCCGACCCGGTCAAGAATGGGTGGGCCAGCCAGGGTGGCATCGATCAGCAGGCCGGGATCCACCGTAACGTCCACCGTACCTACGTAGTAGACCAAATCGGTGATGGTGTCGTAGGCGGAGACGCCCACGGCCCCCAGCGTCTGCGTTCCCAGCGACACGACAGGAAGGGTGATGCTGGCCGTGTAGGTAATCGCCCCGGTCCGCGTCAGCACATCGACGACAAATCCATCGTTGACAAGTGCAAGACTCGCCAGGGTGGCGGTTGGCGGGACCTGAACTGTCATCTGCACCCTCTCCCCGGCCTTTACGACTGCGCCGGGCTGGGGACTGAGGACGGTAATGACGACAGCCCCCCCCTGGGGTCGAACCGGAGGCTCGCTCAATTCCCGCACGGGAATATCCACCGGGTCAGTACTTCGTTGGCTGCTTGCGCGGGGTGGCTGCCGACCATCTGGCAGGTTTCGGGCCACGGAAGATGGCTCATCCGCCGGTCGGTAGAGGGGATTGGCAGCGCTGGCACTCTTGTAGGCGGGATCGGTCTCCAATAGGAAGACGGCCAGGCAGACAACCAGATCGTTATCCAACAAGACACTGGAAGGCTGCTGAGCTGCTGAACGCCAGATCGCGGCCATATATTGATTGCACTTGGCCACGCTGTTGTCGTGAAACTCGCCATAGTTGGTAATCTTCATGGCGAGATGGTCGGTGTCGGCCACCACGCGGGTTACATAGCGGGCGTTGGGCGGCGCGTCATTGCGCTGGCTACGGGCGGGCACAATGCGGTCATTGCCGTTGGAAGGCTGTCCGTTGATAGTGGTAAGAATTTGCTTAGGTCCTTCGCCCGAATTGGTGATCGACTCCACCGCGGTTTTCACCAGGTCGAAAGTTGAACCCCAATCACCGAAAGCCAGGACTTTGACAAGTTTCCAAATGTTGCTGGGTGACTTGGCCAGGAGTTTGGTTCGTTCAACGGTCGATTCGTCCGGCGTCCAGTTGCAGAGCAGCCCAAGCCCAAACCAGAGACCGGAAACCTGTGTGCTTTTGCCGAGGGCGATGGTGTTCGCTTCGCCCGCAATCATATGAGACGGCATCAGAATACCGGCATCCTTCAGAATTGCCATGCGCTGACTCTCCGGGCGCAAGTCGTCGAGTGCGCCGCTTCGAATATCCAGCACAGCCATATAGGGTCCGCCAAATTGGGTAACATCGCGCAATGCCCAGGTACACCACTGCACATCAATTCGATCATTGAGCGATACGCTCTCCTTCTGCCACCAGGCCTGGGATATAGCAAATATGTCGAATTTTTGCTGGACAATCGGATCATCAGAATCGCGCACTTTGACTACTTCTGAGGCCAGAGGGGAGCCGATGTGGGGGGTGCCGATGGTGATGAAGCGACCAAAAGGCACGGGCAGATGTAATTCTTCGACAAACTGGCGCGCAATTTCCCGGCTGATGACACCGCCCATACTAAAAGCGATGACATCGACATTGCTGATGGCGTAGCCTTTGAAGTCCGGGTTGCGCAGGGCCAAATAGAAGCGGCTATAGTTGCCCTTTGCCTCGTCATAGGTAGGCCGCACAGTGCCGTTGGACCCCATCGCGAAGACTTTGAAGCGGCCGTCATAGCCGGAGACATTTTTGTCTGGCCGAAGGCTGACACCGGTCACAGGGACGAGGGGGAAGAATTCGTTCCATACCGAGGGATCGCCGCCCAGCCCGTGAAAGAGGAAGACCGGCGGTCGAATCAACTCGATATTGGTAGAACCCGTGGCAAAGTCCGTCTGCACCACTTCCAACTTCACTTTACGCATCTTGCGCGGGAGTTGAAAGGCCAGGTTGGTATAGCTGTCGATCTCAAAATGATCCGGGCGCACAAATAGATGGGGAGGAATGTAATAGACATTGAAAGTCCGGCCCAATTCCGAGGGGGTGGGCACGTCCAGTGTCACACCCCGGGTGATCACCAGACCGTCGCTGTTTTCCAGAAGCAGTTCGCCGATGCCTTTCGTCTCGCCCTGCACCAGGGGATCGGAGAGCCGGAACTTCAGCGGCTGGTTCATATCGAGTTGGGTGGATTCGATTTTGATTTCGACACGGGCCGCGCCGTCAGTAACCGCGCCTTTGATGGGCAGATTTTCACCCGTGGATTCGTCGTGGTGGATATTCCAACGAGTGAAGGGATGACTGCGCACATTCAATTCTGTGTCGTCATAGAGGAAGATGCTGATGGGCACAAGCTGCCCCTGCACAGCCACCCAGGCCCGATCCGAAACCGGCGGGGTATCGTTGCCCTCCGGGTCTTTGGCTCTGGCGGTAGCCTCGATGTTATAGCCCCGAATGCGGGTCAACCGGTCCCTCTCTTTGTGGGTAAAATTCTGCTCCGGTGCCAAATCGTTGACAGTGAAGAGAGTACGCCCCAGTCCTTCTACTTTAATATTACGCAGGACGGATGACGACGTATTGCGTACAGTGAAGATATACTCCACCTCCGTATCCCGGTCTACAACCAATTGCTTCTGCCCCACCGAATTCGGCTGGTCCAGACGGCGCGCGGTCACATCCAAGTCCAGCAAAGGACGGGTCAAACAGATAGCGCCGGAAGCAAATTCGCTCAGAACGAAGGGCGCTGTCTCTTTATTCAGCGCGGGTGTGTTGTCATCCGGCTCGGCGCTGCGGTCCAGGGGGTAATAGTAGAAAGCGGTCTGGTTGTTGGCTTTGTTCACCTCCACCAGCTCCTCGTCCGGGTCGATGACAAAAGCCACGGCCCGGGCCTGCTGGGATGTCTGCAAAATGGGCAGGGTCTGGGTGATAGCAAAGACAGCCGTAAAAATCTGCTTGTCCTTCGTCTCCTTTACGGGCAAGGGATATTCGGGCCGCTCGCCGCTGGAGAGGGGCGCGCATTGGGGCAGGGGCGGGGGCGCGGCCCGCTCGCTGTTGGGCACTTTCTCCTCGTCGATAATCGTGCGCGCACCCGCGGGCAGATAGGGGATGGCGTATTCCCCCAGCCGCTCCCGGTAGTCGGCCCGATCCGTGGCGGGTCCCTCGTAGATTCCCAATAGTACATCGTAGAGATCGTTGGCGCTGGCGTTGCCCACCCGGCTTTGCAGCTTCATCACAACGCTGTACTTGACGCCCAGCTTCTTGACCTGGGCCATCTCCACGTCGTCGGTCAGATAGACCGGTTCATCGGCAAAGTATTTGTTCAGAATCTCCTGATGCTTGGCCGGGTCGCCGTAGACCTTCGCCAGCGCGTGTTCGATGTTACACCGGCGCAGACTGCCCCGGCTGCTGTTGAGCAGAAAATCGCCGTTGAAGGTGTCGCCGGAGCAGACGCCGCAGATGTCGGTCATAAAGGGGTAGGCGTTCATCGGGGCCAGGGGGTTGGCGACCAGCGCCTGCAAAGTAGTGGCGTCTTTGCCGCTGGTGTAGCGGTAGATGGGCAAAGTCCGCTGCTGCGCCCGCTCGATAAAAGCCATCGCCTGGCGGATAAACTCATTCGCCTCGGATTCGGTGCGGATGGGCGCTACCCCGCTGTCGCTGCACCCCTTCCAGACCTTTACACACCAGAACTGCCAGATCAGGGCCATTTCGTCCTGGTTGAAAATCTGATAGCCCCGGCGGTAGCTCTCCACCGCCATCGTCACCACATAATCCTCAAAGCCCTGACAATCCCGGTCATAAAATTCAAACGGGTCATTGGTGGGCGGATTGAATACGTCGTCCACACCGGTCAGACAGTAGCCTTCGCTGAGCAGATTGGCCCTCGTCACCGGCAGAATGACCGGGCTGGGCAAGAGCAAGCCCGTGGCCTGTTCCCAGTCTTCGTCCCGATAGCGGCCTTGCAACAGCAGCCCATTGCCTTTGGGATGGGCTGCCATCACCGCAAAAGCCGTGCGGATAGCCGATTTGCCCACCGTCTTGAGTTGGCTCTTGCAGCTTTCATCAAAAGCGTCGGCGTCGTCAAAGGCCCGGTCCGGGTGGTTGGGCGGCAGATCGTCCGAACGATCCGGGCTGGTGAAGTAGAACTTCTCCCCCTCCGCGGCGTCGGCGTTGCTGGTCTCAAAGTTGCAGCCGCCTTTGATACGCAGGGCAGCGCCGGTCTTGTACAGATTGTATTCCTGCAAAACGGCCCATTCGTAGCCCTCCACCGGTGGAATACCGCTCTGGGGTGTAATCGGACCCCGGGCTTCGATAGCCGGATCGCTGGGCTGGCCGTCCGGGCCAGGCGTGAATTGGACTGTATCTGTAAAATAGATGGACGGGTACATCTGATTCCCGAACATCTTCATGGCTGGCCGCTCGTCGCACGCGCCCGATTCCGGGTTGTACATCTGATTGATGGACAGGCAGCGCACCAGCTCCTCCAAATCGGGCGCGGCCGTGCGCCGGGCCAACTCGGCGTTTTCCGGTTTTGCCAGCCGTTCCTCCACATCCGGCGCGTAGCGGCCCACAGGCGGGTACTCGCCGGTGGTCAGCAGCCAGAGAACGAGCAACGCCTGGCGGCCCAGTCCTAAATCCCCCGCGGTATCGCCCTCTTTATTCATCGGCGGCGAACTGAGCAGCACGCCCAAGTCGAAGGGTTCCCGGGGCATGGCAAAGAGGGTGAAGTCTTCCAGCTTGCCCAATTCGTCTTTGTCCCGTTTGGTGGGCGGTTTGCGCACAAAGGCGTCCATCACCGTCTGCGCCCGGCGCACATACTCGGCGGGCAGGAAGAGTTCGTAGTCGTGGTCGCTGATGCGGGGGGTGAAGGCGGCGCAGGTGCGGGCTGGGTTTTCCTGAAAGGCGGGCCGCCAGAAACAGCCGCCGCTGCCCTGCTCGATGACGTAAATATCCTGGGGTTGCACACCCGCGATGGTTGTGGTCAGCGATACGACAACCCGTTCCAATAGGTATAGGAGCGTATCGTATTCGGCCAGGTACGGTTCGTTTTCATCCCCCGCATCCGCCGCGGAGGTTTGGGGGTCTTCCCCCTCCTCCGCCGGGGCCGCCGCGTTCTGATCCACCCAATTCTCGTCGGCCCGGAAGTCGAGGAGCAACTCCTGGCAGTTGTTGCAAACCCGCACCAGATCGACGCCCTGATTGTTTTTGCTGAGCAGAACGACGGGCCGGTTGGGGTCGTCGCCCAGGTCAAAGTCGCCCCGATTGGCAAAGCTGGGCAAGTCATAAACGCCCAGAATGCGGTCATCCACCTCATCCTTATTCACGTCTACCTTCGCCGGTGCGTCTGTACCCCGCAGATTGCTCTCCTTCACCAGCTCCGGCAGCAGCCAGTTCAGGTCAATCACATACAGCCCCTGCCCGGTCAACTCCACATAGGCGGCCTTGCGCTCCGGGCTGACGCTGACGCTGCGTGCGCCGGGGGGCAGGGGAATGGCGGCCAGGATACGAAGGTCCGGGCTAAAGCGGTTCTCGCCGGGGTCTGTGGCGCTGTTGATGTCGATCACCCAAAGCGCGCCGCCGCTGCCCGTCACCTGTGCGGTGACAAAGGCCAGGTCGAAAATCTCGTCCACGGGATCGACGGGGAAGGGCATCAGAATCGGGCTGCCATCGGGCAGGCGGGTCGGCTGGCCGTTGTCGTCCAACAGCGGGCGCTTGTCCACGTCGTCGGCCTCGGCTTCGCCCAGATTGCCGTCCTCGTCCACATCGAAGACAAAGCGCGCCCCAGCCACGCCAAAAACCTGGCTGAATTCCACAAAGAACGGCTCGGTCCCGCTCGGCCTCTGCACCGGGGCCAGGGTATTGTCCAGAATATCCAGCCGCCCCCGGCCATTGGGCATTGTGCGCACGGCCAAAACCCGGTTGCCGGAAAGGGCCACGTCGTTGTAACTCCCCCGCAGCAGCCCGGTAGGGGCCAGACTATTGCGGGTGGTGAGCGGGCTGGGCATATTGGGTGAACCCTGCACATCCAGCGCCTGAATACCGATACCCGAATTGACCAGATAGAGCGCGGCTACACCGTCCTCCGGCACATTCGCCACTGTCAGTTGGGTGGGAACGCCGATCTCTTTGGGCACAAAGCGGCCATTGGGATAGGTGACAGGCAAGGCCAGCGCATTGTCCGGATCGGTCAGCACTTTGCGGCTGACGGTCATTGTGGCGAAGTTGAAGCAGTCAAATGGCTGGTCCGGGTCCAGCCCAAAGGCTTCCGGTTTGGTGCAGGGGGTCACATCATAGATTTCCAGCAGTTCCATCTTGCCCGGCAGCCGCTCGGTCGTGCCCAGCACTGCCAGCAGGTCCCGTCCGACGCTGATCTGGAATTGGCCGTCGTCCAGGCGGCGAAGCTGGTAGATGTCGTTTTGGGTGCGCAGCAGATATTCCTCCACTGGCCCGGTGGGCAGCACAGTAAATTTCCGGGTGACAGTAGCCCGCCGGTGCAAAGGACGATCCATCTCCGCAAAGAGCGTTTTCAGTTCCTCGTTGATCTCCTCAACGGCCAACCCTTCCTGAATGTAGTCGGTCTGGGTTATCGTCAAAGTGGTGGTCAGGATGGCAACCGGGCGCAGATAGGAGGTGACAATCTGCGTGGCGTCGATTTCCAGGGGGAAGTTGTGGGCGTTGGGCGATTCCACAAATACGTCCGGGATGGCCTGGGCTGCCCGCAGCCGAAAGAGACCGGTCGGCGTGCTTTGCAGCAACAGCGGGTCGGTCAATACTTTTGTGTTTACAATGCTCAGTGATTGCACCGGGCCAACACCGGAGGTATCCGTAATCTGGTGGAAGACGAAAATCGTGTCGCCGATGTCCACCGCGGCCTGGCTGCCCCCCGCTGGGCCGATGACCGACGTCAGGTCCACAACGCTGTGGGGCGTGAAGGCCGTAAAGAGCATCTCCGACTTGGGCAGTTTGTTGCGGTTGGGCGTGGCATCCTCAGCCGGCCCCAGAAAGAGCATATATTGGGTGCCCATTTCAAAGTGGACATTCGGCGTAAAGGCAAAGAGGGTGGACTCTTCATAGACGGTCAGCCCTGTTTTGACCCGCTCGTTGAAGACCTCCCACTTGCCTTCGAGCAGTTCACCCGTGCGCAAATTGATGATGCGCACATTTGTAAAGACCGAATCCGGGTTCATCTGTTTGGAAAAGAGCAGACTGACCTTCTCCAACTGGTAGTAGCTGTAGAGATTGTGGCGGATCAACTGGGGCGGGGTGCGGTCTGCGCTGACCGCGGCGCTGTCGTTCTCGCCCGGCTGTGGGTTGGGCGACTGACCGCCGACGATATTCTTTTGGGCCGGGGCCTTGCGGGTAATCTTCTGAATCAGCCGGTCCGTGCGCGGGTTGATAATTTCTATCTCCAGCGTGGCGTTGCAGATGGCGGGCAACTGACTAACCCGCACCTCCGGCGGGAAGATGCCGGGCACCAGCAGTCCAGAGAAACCGGGAATCAGGGGGCCTGTCGAGGAGGTGATCAGAAAATCCGCGGATGGCCCCCACTCTACCTGCACAAAACTGATGCAATCCCACTGATCCGGTTTGTGCTGGAAGAAGCTATAGCTCCCGCCACTAAAAATCCCCTTCTGCCAGGCCAGACCCGTCAAATTTAGGAGCATTTTACCCAGACCCGCCGCGCGCCCAGCAGCCTGGGCCGAACCCGCGGTTGTATATTTGTCCCCGTCCAATTTGGCCCGATCCACTGTCACCCAACCGGAGCCGCCGGGCCAGGTGACAAAACGGGCCACCAGCACCACATCCTCCGGCGCGGCGTCGGCCGGCGCGGGGATGCTCAGGTCCAGGGGCTTCGTTCCCATCTGCCCATCGGTGTTCAGGACTACCGCACCGATAGAGGGCGCATTGGGTTGGCCCGGCCCGGGCAGATTGTCCAGCGCAAGCGGCTCCACCTTCACCAGCGTACCCTCCGGGAAGGCCCCCGCGGGAATGTCCACCGCCGTGCCCCCTTCGCCTTCGACCGTCCCACCTTCGCTGCCAACGACGACAGAACCGTCCGGGCTGGTGAAGCGGCCCACAGCTACTTCCGTGCGGTTGCCGGATGCGTCCTGCATTTGCAATTGCAGTTTGTGGCTGCGTTCGGCAGGCACGCGCACGCTGAAACTGCCGTCGGCTTCGGGCAGGACAGTCGTCAACGCGCCGGTGTTCAGGTTTTTGATCACCACCACCCAATCGGGCTGGACCGTGCCCTGGCTGCCGGTGACGGTGGAGAAGCCCCCAACCGGCACCGAGGCGGTGACGCTGCCCGCGGGGGGCGGGAGCGGCGGTGTGGTGTCTGCGGTGCGGAAGCTGGCGGTGACCGCTTCGGTGAGAGGTCGGGCGTTCAAATCCCGGATGGCTGTTGTAATTTCGACAGAATAGAGGGTGTCGCTTTCCAGCAGTTGGCTGGGGCGCAGGACGACCACCCGGCGGTTGGGGGTAATCGAGAGACTGGTGGGGAGCGGCGCGCCGTTGACCAGCAGGCGCACACTCTCCGGCGAGACGGAGGAGGCGTCGATGGCTTCGGTGAAGGTGACGACGATTGCGCTGGAAAGGCTGATTCCTGACGCGCCGTTGGCCGGGAAGAGACTCTGGACACTGGGCGGGGTGGGCGAGAGGGAGACGTTCAGTTGCAGGGGTGTCCCGCCCACTTCTCCGCTGCGGGTGGCCTGGTCGTTGGTCTGGGGGTTGGCAAAGACGACCGTCACCGGGCCGGGGTGTACGGCGAGGACGTACTGGCCGTTGGGGTCGGTCAGCGCGGCCAGACGGCGCTGCTCGGCGGTGACCAGACCGCCGACGAGGGGCTGGCCTTTCGTGCCCGCCACGACGCCGTAGACAAAGCTGCGGGGGGTCGTCACTTTTACAAAGGCGTAGCGCCCTTCCCGACGCACGCCGAAGAAGGGCAGGCTGTCGTTGGTCTGGGGGCCAGCCACCAGGCGACCGTCGAGAAGCTGTGCCCGACCCGCCAGCACCAGCCGACTGCTGCTGCCCACCTCCACCAGCCGGAGCAGAAGGAGCTGATCGCTGCCGGTCAGCCCGCTGGGCGCGGCCACGGAGAGGGCAGCCGGGCGCTGCAAAGCCCCACCGGCGAAGTCAAGCTGCACGCCTTTCAAAAAAACAAAATCAGCGGGCAGGGCAAAGGGAAAACCGCTCTGCTCCAAAGAAGTGAGGACGACGGGCAGGGTGCTGAGGGTGGCCGCGGGGGGAAGTTCCAGGGTCTCGCCGGCCGCGCCGGTGACTGTGCGCCCGGTCAGGCTGACCAGCTCGCCGCTGGGCAGGCCCAAACCGACGGGGGCGCGCAGACGCAGTTCGACGGTGCCCCGGCGCAGGGTTGCCAGCTCGAAGGGGCGGGAGGGGGTGACGTTGAAATCCGATTCCAGGCGGAAGGGGCCGCCGGGGAAGGCGTAGAAGACGAAATCCTGGATGTTGGGTTCGGGGTAGATGATTTCGCCGTCCACAAATTCGTAGCTCTCGGCAAACTCCACCTGATAGGCCATCCCGCTCTGCATGGCTTCGGCGGCGATGGCGGTGACGCCGACTTCGGTTTTGCGCCCCGGCTCGGCCAGGAGGATGCGATCCGAAGGGGACATCGCCACGGCCGGGTTGCCGGGCAGACTGCGGGGGGAGGCGGCCTGGCGCAGGATGGCCCCGGTCAGGGGGTCTTCCGGCGCAAAGGGCGCGGCGTCGGCCAGCAGGAGGACGTACTGGCCGCTGGCGGAGAGGGCCAGTTGCAGGGCGGTGTTGTCACCGTTACGGGTCGCGTCGGCGATGGCTACCCAGCCCTGCAAGGCGCGCTCCCAGCGGGCGGCAACGATGCGCCCACTTTCGGGCAGACCGTCCGGCGCGGGCAGGGAGAGAACCGCGGCGGGGTCGAATGTCAACCCGGCGGGGTCGATCTGCACGGCGGCCACAGGCGACCAGCCCTTGGGCAGCAGACCGGCGATACTCTGGCCGCCGAGGGGGGTGAGGCGCAGGGCTGTGTCGTTTTGCAGGGCGAAGGGCTGGAGAGTGAGGGAGTAGCGGGCATCTGTGGCGCTGGCTGCGCCGCCGGAGACCGCGGGGATTGTCGTCTCTTTGCTGTCCAGGGGGGTGACCCGGGCGTCGAAAAGCTCCACCCGGCTCTCTGCCGGCGCGGACGCGGCCCGCTCGCTGCCGGTGTAGCCCTCCTTTGCGAAGCGCACCCACACGTCCCGGTCTTCGCTGACCAGCCGGTAGCGCCCCCGCTCGTCGGTGACCGTGCGGGTGACGGTGGGGGAGAGGCTGCGCGCTTTGCTCACCACCTCCACCGTCACGCCGGGGAGGGCCAGCCCTGTGCTGTCGTCGTAGACTTCGCCGGTGAAGACGGCGGGGTCGGTGGGGCCGGCCTGGGCCGAGAGTAGCTCGACAGGCGCGAGCGCGTCCACGGCGTAGGTGAAGGGCTGGCCTTTGTGGACGACCTCAAAGAGGACGACGCGGGTCGTCTCGTCCGGGCTGAGGATGGCGTCGCCGCCCAGATCGTCGGCGTCCAGGACGGGTTCCACGCTGGAAACGATATTGTCCGTGCGGTTGTTGCGGATGAAGGCGAAGGGCTGGAGAAAGAGGGCGTCGTCGGTGACGTTTTGATAGGCGGCGCGGATGACCAGCCGGTTGCCGGTCTGGAATTCGTAGGTGAACTGCACCCTGCTCAGTTCGCTGTCGGGCAGGAGTAGCCGGCTGCTGCTGCGTGCAGTAGCCGGACGGCTTTGGGGCGCGGGCGTTTCGTCCACAGAAACTGTGCCCAGCAGCGGATCAGCCACAAAGCGGAAGGAAGTGTCGCCCGGCGCGGTGTGGGTCGTGTCACTCCCGCCGCCCGCCATCAGCGGTAGAAAGAGGCTGTTGGCAGGCGGTGCGTCAGCCGATGGAACGTCGGGCGTCACCGGCTCCTGGGCAGATAGCCGGGGCGCGGGGAGCAGTCCCAGCAGAATGGCGAGGACGAGCAGCAAACGGAGAAGGGGTGTTGTTCTGGACATAACCGGCCCTGTGTCGATGAAGGAAACTGCGCGGCGGGCGCGATTTCCGGCGAATTCGGGTGTATGTCTGAAGTATACGGGATAATCGTAACGAGAACGTTACGAAGTGGTGACACTTTGCGGTGTCCAGAAATGGACGCAGTAGGATGGGGCGTTAACTTTACGCTTCCGTCGGGGCAGCGCGCTCCCATTCGGCGCGGAATTGCTCCCGGCAGGCCAGCAGCCAGCGCCGATCGCCAAAGACCTCCAGGGTAATTGTGCCGTCGTATCGGAAATAGCGCAGGGCACGCAGATTGGCGGCCAGGTCCATCCCGCCCCGGATGGCCGCGCCAAAGGGCAGGTGCAGGTCTTCGACGCCGTTGTTGTCGCTGATGTGGATGTGGGCCAGGCGGTCGTTGAGGGAGAACAGGTACTCCCGGGTCATCGATTTTGACGTTGCCAGATGGCCGTGGCCGATGTCGAAAAGTAGCTTCAGACCCGGCACCCGGGCAAAAATCTCGCGAAAGTATTTGTGCTGGTGACGGTTGTCCGGGCTGTTTTCCATTGCCACGGCCACTCCCCGTTCGTTGCCGTGGCGCACCAGAATTTCCAGCATCTGCCGGTAAAATTCATAGCCCTGGGCGTCGCTGAAATAGTCGGGCCAGCCCATAAAGTGCATTGTGCAGAGGGTTGCGCCGAGAATCTGGGCCGCGTCGATGGAGCGGCGCAGCTCATCCACCGCGGCGTGGCGCACCAGGGGCGACGGGTTGTGGATGGGCAGGTAAGGGGCTGTATGGCAGACGACGCCCAGCCCCAAATCACGTAGGACAGCAGCCACAGCAGGCCAGTTTGTACTCTCCGCGGCCGCGCCGGGCGCTTCGATGGTCAGGTCGATATAATCGAAAGCGTTGGCTGCAAACCAATGGATTTCATCCAACAGAGGCTCTCTTGGGTTGTTCATTGCGCCGATCTGCATTTTTGATTTCCTCGTTGATAGGGTGTGGCGTACAATGTCCTGCAGGAGCGGGTATTCAATAAACGAAGCGAGAGGTTTCTATGAATCAACACATCACCCTCTATCGGGAGCCGGGCCGCTTTGCCGGCTGGCCCGCCAACTACGGCATCTGGGCCTGGGGCGACGAGATTGTCGTCGGCTTTACGCTGGGCTATATGGAACTGGGCGACGGCTTCCATCCCCGGGACAAAAGCCGCCCCTTTCTGCCAATGCAGGCCCGTTCGTTGGATGGGGGCGAGACGTGGCAGGTGATGGCTATGCCCTGTGAGACACCGGGGGGCAAGGGTCTTTCGGCGGATGAGCATATGCAGCCGGAACTCCACGTACGCCAACATCTGGCCGACGAAAAGAGCCTGCCCGTCTGCCCCGGCCATATCGACTTCACCCACCCGGACTTTGCCCTGCTCTGCGCCCGCTCCGGGTTGCGGGCCGGCTCCCTCTCCTGGTTCTATCTCTCGGATGACCGTTGCCGCTCCTGGCAGGGTCCCTACCGCCTGCCCCTCTTTGGGATGCCGGGGGTCTCGGCCCGCACAGATTATCTGGTCAACGGACCCCAGGATTGTATGCTCTTTCTGACCGGGGCCAAAATGGACGGCGAGGAGGGACGGGTCTTTGCGGCTCGAACAACGGACGGAGGCCGAAGCTTCCATCTGCTCTCCCCTATCGGGCCGGAGCCGGCGGGCTTCGAGATTATGCCTGCCAGTCTGCGCCTCTCCCCCACCCGGCTGCTGGTGGCTGTGCGGGTGAAGGCCACCGACGCAGCTTTCAGCGCAGATCGCCACTCTATCGCCCTCTACGGCTCGGATGACAACGGGCGCAGCTGGACTCTGCGGAATCAGCCTGTGGCAGAGAGCGGGCGGGGCGGCAACCCACCCACGCTGACCCGCTTGCAGGATGGACGGCTCTGTCTGGTCTACGGTTACCGGGCTGCGCCCTACGGTCTGCGGGCGATTCTCAGCGAAGATGAAGGGGTAAGTTGGGGAGCGAAGATTGTCCTGCGGGAGGACGGGGGCAACCCCGACATCGGCTACCCGCGCACAGTGCAGCGGCCCGACGGCAGTCTGGTGACCGTCTACTATTATAACGACCAACCAGAGGGCGAACGCTACATCGCGGCCACCATCTGGCGGGCGTGAGGCGTGAAAGGTGCGAAGGTCCGAAATGGGTGAAAGAGTTACCCGCCCTGCAACCGGATCAACCCGGCCAGCGTTGGGCGGAAACCCGCGGCCCGGTAGAAGGGGTCCAGATAATCTTCGTAGTCCACGTGCAGCCATTCGCAGCCCCCGGCTCTGGCTGCCTGTTCCGCCTCTTTTACCAGCGCCAGCCCCAACCCCTGACGGCGAAAGTTCGGGTGAACCGTCGGGTCGAGCAGAAAGGCGTGGACACCCCCATCCCAGGCCACGTAGACAAAGCCCGCCAGCCGCTCCCCGGCATAGGCCCAGATGTGGCACAGGCTACGCTCCAATTCCGGCCAGCTATCCCGCTCCACGTGCCGGGGCCAGGAGAGCCGGTAGAGTTCGTTGAGCGCAAGGCTGTCGATGGGTGGGCTTCGCAAAAATTCGATGCTATCCACTGGTTGCTCCTCAAAGGGCGTCTTCGTATCCCAACTGCTTGCGCATCGAAACTTGTGGTCCGGCTGTACCGTTCAGAATATCGCCCGTTGGCTGAAATCCGCGGCGGGCATAGAATGGCGCTCCGGTCAGGCTGGCGTGTAGTTTCAACTCCGCAATGCCCTGGGCGCGGCCATACGCTTCCAGTTGCTGCAACAGCGCCGATCCAATCCCCCGTCCCTGCTGTTCGGGCAGGACAAAGAATGTGACAACTTCATCCTCTTCCAGACCGGCTGTGGCGACGAGTTGGCCGTTTGCCTCGGCGACCAGGCAGGTGCGGGTCCGGTTGATCTGTTCTACTTTGGCGGGGGAGAAATAGTCAATCAGCGGTTGAAGCTGCTCCAGGGGATAATCGACGCTGTTGGAGACGCGCATTGTCCTGCGAATGATCTCTGACACCGCATCTGCATCTGCTGAACGATAGGGCCGGATATGCAATCCCTCTTGCGCTCTCCGACTTTCCCACTCTGCCCGGCTGATCGCATACTCCACATCCTCCCCCGGCCACACTTCCGCGGATTGGGTATAGGAAGTGTCGGACGCCCCGATCTCCTCGGCGCTGTAACGAAACGAACGGATATAGCGCATCCCCAACTTCTCCATCACCCGGCGGGAGGCCCTATTCTCCTCGTAGGTGGTGGCAGTCACCCGCTCCACCCCCCATTCGCCAAAACCCCGGCGGATGAGCGCTGCCCCGCCTTCGGTGGCATAGCCTTTGCCCCAGGCCATCCGGTGCAGGCGGTAGCCCAGCGCCACTTCACCCGGATTGTCATCCGTAGGCCGAAAGACGAACCAGCCCACAAATTCGCCTGTGGCTTTTTCCTCCGCGGCCCAGAAGCCGAAGCCGGGAGCGGCGTCGTCGTAGCGCAGAAAGCCAGGCAGAATCTGTTGCTCCACAATCTCTCTGGGCGTGGGCGTGCCGCCGTTGATGTAGCGCATCACCGCCGGGTCGTTGTCCAGGGCGAAGATGTGTTCGGCGTCGC
>JAANMX010001449.1_pt1 | contig 26987 bp, 14 predicted proteins | sample 7279681 | NCBI WGS metagenome assembly JAANMX01 (sample SAMN14094542, study PRJNA606508) | bioreactor metagenome | isolation source: A lab-scale SPAN reactor treating ammonium-rich wastewater day 351 | place: Ireland: Galway | collected 2018-01-01 | reverse complement strand
TAACCACTGAATACACAGAATACGCGGAAGTTCTGCGCTTTTTTCAGTGTGTTCCGTGTTTTCCGTGGTTAATAAGCAGAGGATGCCTGAGCAGTTACACAGATTTTTATTAATCCATATTCCTTTTTATCCGTGTATACAAGCCTATTGTTTATCCGCTTGTTTCGTCAATACCTTCTGGCTCCACCCCCAGGGCGCGCAACTGGGCGGCCAGACGCTCGGCCCGCAGTTGCGCTTGTTCTGCCCGGCGATTGGCATCTTCCGCCCGCTGGCGTTCTTCCTCTGCTCGCTGGCGTTCTTCCTCTGCTCGCTGGCTCTCTGCCTCGGCCCGCTGGCTCTCTGCTTCGGCCCGCTGGCTCTCTGTCTCGGCCCGCTGACGTTCTCGCTCCGCCCGCCGATGCTCTTGCTGGGCACGCTCTGCGCCTGTGTGGATGACGCCCCCCGCGGGATCGGACCAGCGCAGCCAGAGGGCTGTTTTGTCCTCGAACGCCCCATACCAGTAGGTCAGGGACAGCTCCACAGCGGGCAAGCTGTAGTCCGGGCGCAGCAGATATTCACCGGCCACCAGTTGGTAGACGCGCACAATTTCACGGGAGAGCAGCCGCTGTGGATCGTAGATCACATAATAGAGGACATTCAAGACGGCGTAATCGCGCAGTTTGCTGCCGTCTTCGTTGCCCTTCTCATTGGAAACGATCTCCACCACCACATCCGGCGCTTTGCCAAACTCCCAGATCAGATAGGAGCGGTTTTCCTTCTCCCACCAATCGTCGGCCACCTGCACCCCCAGACTCAGAAACATATCGGGGACAATCGGCTGCTCCCGGGGCGCGCCGTAAAGAGCCACATTGCTGTCGGCCAGAAAGGGGCGGGGGAGTTTGGCCGAAGTATAGAGGGGTTCGACAAGCAGTCGTTGCTGTTTGGCAGAAGGAAAATTGTCCACGGGTTCATCGTCCTCGGTGATCAGGTCGGCGAGATCGAAGGCTGGCTCTGCTGCCAGCACGGACGGCGGGTCGGTCACAAGTGTGTAGCGGTCATCCATTGCCCTGCTCCTTTTGCGTTGTATGCCTCTCTGGTCTCCAGGGTAGCATCTGGCGGCCTTTCTGTCCACATAACAGTGTTGATGGATGTCTGGCTCATCGCTCTGTCCGTGGAATGGGTGGTGGAACCGTTGGCATAGAGTATACCACAGGTGGGGGGATAGGAAAGTGCGCAAGCGCCGGGACAGGAAAGACGCCCTGCTATCTCGCCAACGGGGTTTGGGCTGCCACCAGAGAGGAGATGAATGGGTTGTTGGTGTAGAATGTATGGCGGGCCGGGCCATCAGGAATTTTGTCACCGACGGTCTGAATCCAGCGCTGGGCCAGGGAGAGAATGTGCGCCGCCTGAGGATGGCCGGCCGAGCAGAGCGTCTGGTACATCTGCCAGAGTGCCCGGGCTGGTTCATCACAGCCCTGGACGGAGTTTTCGGCCAAAAAGTCCAACACCGCTTCGGCTGCGTCCAACGCGCCGGAGAGATCCCCCAGGCGGTAGCAGGCCCAAGTCACGCCGGCCGCGGCTTCGGCAGCCAGGGCAGGGCGACCCAGCCCTTGCATCCCATCCCGGGCCAGGCCCAGCATCGCCTTCCCTTCTGCCAGTTCACCCATCTCCAGCAGAACGTGGCCCAGATGCAGTTGGGCAAAAGAGATGCCCGATTGCAATCGGTTGCGTTGCCCAACCTCCAGCGCGGCCTTGCCCATCCGTCTGGCTTCGGGCAGATTCCCCAGATAGGTGTAATTGATGCACAGATTGTGCAGGGCGTAGTTCTCAATCTGCGGATCCCCCATCTGGCGGCTGAGGGCGAGAGCCTCCAAATGGTAGGTGACAGCCGCGGCGTAGTTCCCCAGTTGGGCTTCGCTAAAGCCCATCATATTCAGCCCCCGCACCCGCAGAAAGTTGTTGTCGGTCTGCGCGCCAATCGCAAGTACCTCCTGCACAAATTGCCTGCTTCGCCACACATCCATTTGCATCGCGGCATCTATCGCCCGATAGAGCAGCAGATGGCCGCGCAGGGCCAGATTTTGCGTCCGCTCCAGGGCAGCCTCGGCGGCGGTGTACTGTTCTGCGGCTTCCGGGTGGCGGTTGATAAAGCTGTAGCAGATGCCCAGCAGGAGACGGAATTCGGCCACCAGACTGGGGTCCTGTTCCGGGCCGAGCAGGGGGAGCACGCGCCGCATCCGGGCGATGGTGGCTTCCATATCCTCATCTTCGCTCTCTGCGCGCCCGCAGATGACGGTGGCCTGCACAATCGCCCCGCTGTCACCGATGGCGCGGGCCTGGGGAATCGCCTCTTCGGCCAGGGCCCGGGCCTGGCTGTGCAGACCCCGATAGCCCAGGGCATTGGCCTGGGCCACCTGCAGATGGACGCGCAGGCGGAGCCAGAGCTTCTCCTTCCCGTCGCTTGACCGGACGTCGACTGGCTGGGCGTCGCTTGGCTGCGCGTCAATGCGCGCGATGGCCGCCCCACACAAGCCGATCATCTCCTCGTATAGCCCGCGCAGTTCATAGAAAGTACTCAGACCGGGCAGGGCTGCCTGTAATTTGTCCATCGCCCCCTCCTCCAAAGCCGTCTGCCAGGCCAGGCGCAGGTTGTCCAGGTCCCGGTAGAGAGTGGTGGAGAGTTGGCTGGAATGGGGGCCAAGCAGGGCCTCCCGCGCGCTGCCAATCCGCGCCAGATACCACTGGCTGTGCTGCCGGGCGACGCGCCGGCCGGTCTGGTCGGATAGGGCCAGCTTCTCCGCGGCGAAGAAGCGCAGGAGTTCGTGCATCGCGTAGCGACCGTCGCCATCGCTGCGCAGGAGGTAGTGGCGCTCCAGACGGCGGAGCAGCGGCTCCCCCGCGCCGGCCACGGCTGCCGCCGCGCTGGGGTCAAAACCGCCGCGAAAGATGGCAAGCCGGGCCAAACCTGCCTGCTCCTCTGCTGTGAGCAACTGCCAGGAATAGTCAAAGATGGCGCGCAGGCTGCGCTGACGAGCGGGCAGATCGCGCATTTCTGTCGTCAGAAAGTCCAGGCCGTGGGCAAGGGCGGCCCGAATCTCGGCGCAGCTATGGCTCTCTGTCCAACTGGCGGCCAGTTCGATGCTCAGGGGAATCCCCTCTAAGAGGCGGCAGAGGGCGATGACATCCGCCCGGTTGTCGTCGTCCAGGCGAAAGGATTTGTCCAGCCGGTAGGCCCGCTCCACAAAGAGCGCTACCGCGGGGGATTCTTCCGGGTTGGCCCCGTCTGCGCCGGGCAGGGCCAGCCCGCGCAGGGCGAAGCGGTCCTCGGCCTGGGTTTGCAGCGCCACCCGGGATGTCACCAGCAGGGTGACGCCAGGGGCCGTGCGCAGAATCTCCAGCAACAGCTCCACACCCTCCAACAGATGCTCGAAATTGTCCAGCAGCAAGAGCAGATGGCGGCCACCCAGCGCGGCCAGCATCTGCTCTTGCACACTTCCGCCCTGGGCCTGGGGTGGTATACCCAGCCCGGTCAGAATCGCCTGGGGGATGTGCGCGGCCTCCTGCAATGCAGCCAGGGGGACGAAAAAGAGACCGTTCCGGTAGCGACCCTGCACCTGTTGGGCCACGGCCAGGGCCAGGCGAGTCTTGCCGATTCCCCCCGGCCCGGCAATGGTAAAGAGGCGATAGCTGGCTTCGGTCAGCCGCCGGGTGAGGATATCGATTTCGGCGGCGCGCCCGATGAGGGGCGTGATGGGGTGGGGAAGATTGGGGCGCGGCAGGGGAAGTGGGGGCGTCACGCTTGGGGTGGACTGAACCACAGGCCCGGGGGCTGGCCCCCGGGCCTCGGCGAGCAGTGTCGTGTAGAGGCGGCTGATCTCCGCGCCCGGCTCCACCCCCAGCTCCCGCTGCAAAGTCTGACGGCAGCGGGCATAGGTTTGCAGCGCGCCGGCCCGGTCTCCGTCGGCGACCTGGACCTGCATCCACTGGGCGTAGGCGCTCTCGGCCAGGGGCTCGATGGCGATCTGGCGCTGGGCAAAGTGACCGGCCTGGGCCAGATCGCCCTGGGCCAGATGGTAGTCTGCCAGGCGGTGGGCGGTGTCCAGCACTTGCAGGCGGTAGTGCTCCCGGCTGGTCGAGAGCCATTCGTCAAAGGCACCGGCGTCTTCGATGAAAAAGCCATCCAGAAGTGGGCCAGTATAGAGGCCCACGGCTTCGGCCAGCAGGCGCGCACACTCGGCGTTGAGTGGGCCCTCCGGGTGGCGATGGCCCTGGGCCGCCCGCACCAGTTCGTCGAAGCGGGCCACATCGCACCCGTGCCGGGTGCTGTTGAAGCGGATCTGCTGGCGGCTGATGTGGAGCAGCGGCTCCGCCGCGTCTTCGTCCTGGGCCAGGGCCGCGCGCAGACGGTAGAGGGAGACGCGCAGATTGTTGGCGACGCTGTCGGGCGGCGCGTCGGGCCAGAAGAGGCTGCGCAGGGATTCCCGGTTGTGGGTGCGCTGGGGTTGGGCGGCCACATAGGCCAACAGGGCCTGCTCTTTGCGCCGGGCCAGGGGGATGTCCCGGCTGCCTGTGTTGTCGGTGTGAATGAGACGCCAGTGACCAAAAAGGGAGAGGAAGAAGGGCATCGGGACGGAAATTCGCCTCCGCCGAAGGAACGGGTGACCGAATCCACACGCGTGTAATGATCCGGTCACGCTTGCTGCGTATGCTATGGCCTAAGCATACTCATTTCAACCCAAAGTGTCTAGTAGGCGTTGAGCCTGTATTCGTTTTTGCCCAGGCCGGTCGAGTCGACCGGCCGGCTGCCATTTTGCCATTTTTTCATCCATCGATGGACCGTCCGGGGAGGCATTATGAAACGTCGCCAATTTTTAATCGCAGGTAGCGGGTCGCTGCTGTTCGGGTGGCTGAGCGCTCTGCTGCCGCAGGGGGCGATGGCAGCGGCCCCCGCGCACCGCTATCGCCACACGGATCAGGAAATCTCTATCTTCCAGCCGGAGAGCGCCACCTGGCAGGCCAGCCTGCGCCTGCAAAGCCATCTGCGGGTCGGGGATGTCTGGCAGCAGGGCCATCTGCTCTGCGCACGCATTCACCTGGGCAGCCACTCTTTTGTGTTGACCTCTGCCGATGGCAGGACGTGGCAAAGCAGTTGATGGGCGCGAGATCGTCCATAGAAAGTGAGAAAAGCTGATGGCTGAACCCTTTCTCGGTGAAATTCGTATCTTTGCCGGAAACTTTGCCCCAGCTGGCTGGGCTTTTTGTAATGGTCAGTTGCTGGCCATCGTGCAATACGAGGCACTGTTTACGTTAATCGGTACAACCTACGGTGGCAATGGCGTGACAACCTTTGCCCTGCCCGATCTGCGGGGGCGTCTGCCGCTCCACGAGGCAGACGGGCATGGCCTTTTCCCATACCGCCTCGGCCAGAGAGGCGGCGTGGAGAGCGTGCTGCTGACAACCGCGCAGATCCCGGCCCACACCCACGCGGCCCAGGCCAGCAGCCAGGGGGGAAGCCAGACCGGGCCGGGCGGCGGCGTGTGGGCTGCCTCGGCGCTCAATCAGTTCACCACAGCCACGCCCAGCGCCAGTATGAACGCCGCGGCCATTCAAAACAGCGGCAGCAACCAGTCCCACGACAATCGAATGCCCTATCTGCCGCTCTCATTCATCATCGCATTGAATGGCATTTATCCAACTCCATAAGCGGCGGTTGCCGAGGAGGTAACTTCTATGTCTGAACCCTTTCTGGGTGAGATTCGTATGATGGCCTTCAATTTTGCCCCGAACGGATGGTCTCAGTGTGGCGGCCATATTCTCCCCATTGCACAGAACCAGTCCCTCTATTCGCTGCTGGGCACCACCTACGGCGGCGACGGCGAGACAACCTTTGGCCTGCCCGATCTGCGGGGACGAGCGCCGATCCATTTTGGTAGTCGAGACGAGGAAGCCATCGCCTTAGGGGAGAAGGGCGGCGCGGAGAGCCATACCCTGACGACGGCGGAGATGGCCGCCCATTCCCACGGGGCTCAGGCCAGGGCCGCCGCCGCCGATGTGGGCGCGCCCCCGGGCAACGCCTGGGCCGCCCAGACCACAAACGCCTATGCGGCCACTCCGCCGGATGGCGCGCTCCACAGCGGAGCCATCACCAGCACCGGGGGAGGTCAATCCCACACCAATATACAGCCCTATTTGACGCTCAACTTTTGTATTGCCCTGCAGGGACTCTTTCCGTCGTCTGAAGATACATCCCCGGACGCAGACCGCACCTTAGGCGAGATCCGAATGTTTGCCGGCAATTTTGCGCCCTATGGATACGCCTTTTGCAATGGGCAACTGCTACCTCTCTCGCAAAATACGGCTCTCTTTTCCCTATTGGGCACAACGTATGGCGGAGATGGCAGAACCACCTTCGCCCTGCCCGATCTGCGCACTCGGGCGCCCATCCACTGGGGGACTGGACCGGGGCTGGGTACATACAACCGGGGCGCGGCTGGTGGCGCGGCCACTGTGACCCTGCAAAGTTCCCAGCTACCACAGCACAGCCATACCGCCGTTGCCGCCAACGCCACAGGCACCCAGACCAGCCCGGTGGGCCACACCTGGGGCCAGGGCGTTGGTCGGACGCCGCCGCGCCTCTACTCGTCCGCCGGGCCGGACACAGGGATGCACGCCGACGCCATCGGGCAGACAGGCGGCGGCCAGCCCCACAACAATCGCCAGCCCTATCAGGCCATCAATTTTATTATCGCGTTGACGGGAACCTACCTAAGCGGCTAATCCATTGCCTATCCGGTGTAGGGGCGTGATTCAATCACGCCCCTACCAATCACGCCCTTCTTGTGTCTATATGCTTGATAGAGGAGAGATGAATGACCGCACCGTCCACAGCCACAAACCCTCTCTCTCACCGTCCCCTGGGAAAGCGCAACCAGGGACGCGCGCGCCTGGGGATTTGGCTCTTTGTGGCGGTCATTCTGGGCAATCTCGTCGCGCCCAGTCTGCTGCCCAAACCAGCCCTGGCCGCGACATTTGTGGTGGATCGGACGGACGACACCAATGACCCGGCGGCCCAGGTGTGCAGCCCGGCGGCCAACGATTGCAGCCTGCGGGGGGCTATCAGCAAGGCGAACGCCACCCCCGGCCCGGATGTCATCACCTTCGACGCCAGCACCGACGGCACGCCCTTCACCCTTACGCTTGCGAATGCGGGCGGGGCCAACGAAGACGCCAACGCCACCGGCGATCTGGACGTGCTGGACAGCCTGACCCTCACCGGTAACGGCGCAGGCAATACAATCATCCAGGCGGGCACAACCGCGGCCAACGGCATCGACAAAGTTTTCGCCTTCAACCCCCTCTGCGCCACACCCCTGGCCTTTGCCGTCTCTGGCGTCACCATCCGCTATGGGCGCAACAGCCAGCCCTTCGGCGCGGCTGATTTCAGCTTCACCGGCGGCGGTCTGGACTTCTGCGGCACGGGCAACAGCGGCTCCAGCTTCTCGATTTCCGATAGCGTCGTCGCGGACAATACAACCACCGACGGCTACGGCGGCGGGATGAACATCGACGAAGTGGCCCCGGCCACCAGCACCGTCACGATTCTCAACACCCAATTCACCAACAACACGTCCACCTATTGGGGCGGCGGGGTGAATCTCTTCGGCGACAACGCCCGTGTGACCATTACCGGCTCCACCTTTTCCAACAACCAGACCCTGGGCACTGGGGGCGTGGGCGCGCAGGGCGGCGGCGTCAATATCCGCATCACCAACCAGGACGACAGTGACGGCGCTGCCACACCGGCTGTCGCCATCGACACTTCCGCCATCACGGGCAACACTGGCCGCGGCTCTGGCGGCGGTCTGGCGGCCAACAGCGGCGGGGATCAGATCGTTACCATCACCGATTCGGTGATTACGGGCAACCAGGCGCTGAACAACGGAACGGTATCGCCCCGGGGCGGTGGTGTTGCCGTTGCCAATTCCCAGTCCACCACCCTCAGCCGGGTGTTGATTGCCAACAACAGCGTCTCTGGGGGGAGCGGCACACCGGCCGGGGGCGGCCTGGCTGCGGAAGCGGGCAGCCTGAGCGTCACCAACGCCACGATTGCGGGCAATTCGTCTACAGGCGACGGGGGTGGTTTTTTTACCCTGGGCACGGCGACGACGGCCCTGACCAATGTCACCATTGCCGATAACCAGGCCGACAGCAACAACACCACCACCGGTGTGGGCGGTGGTATCCATCGCAGCGGCAGTGCTTCCCTAACCCTCACCAACACACTGGTTGCCAACAATTTCAGAGGGACAGACGACAGCCGGGACGACGTGAACGGCAGCCTGTCGGGCAGCAGTTCCTTCAACCTCATCGGCGATGGCACTGGAATGAGCGGCATGACTGACGGCAGCAACAGCAATCAGGTGGGTTCCAGCGGCAGCCCCATCGACCCCCTGCTGCCCCCTCTGGGGACGTATGGCGCGTCGGTTGCCGCGCTGCAAAGCTACGCGCTGCTGCCCGGCAGCCCGGCCATCAACGCAGGCACAAACAGCGGCGCGCCAGACACAGACCAGAGGGGCATCGCCCGCCCCCAGCAGACCACCACTGACATCGGCGCTTTCGAGAGCCGGGGCTTCGCCCTCGCCAAGAGCGGGGGCGACAACCAGAGTACTCTGGTTTCCGTCAACTTTCGCGACCCGCTTGTCGTCTCCGTGGCCCCGAATGCTGCGGGCGAGCCTGTGGACGACGGTTGGGTCACCTTTACGCCCCCTGCCAGCGGGGCCAGCGCCGGCCTGACGCCCAGTTCGGCCCGGATCGGCGCAGTCGCCAGGGGGCAGGCCAACGCCGGGGCCAACGCCAACGGTACGGCCGGCAGTTACACGGTCAGCGCAGACACCCGGGGATCAACCGGGCCAGTTGCCTTCAACCTGACCAACACCCTGCCCGATCTGACCGTGAGCAAGACCAACAGCGTGGGTGGTGTCACATCGCCGGGCAATTCGTGGGAATGGCGCTCGACGATCAGTAACGGGGGCGACGGCCCGGCCCAATTCGGCAATGGCCAGACCCTCTACAGCGATCCGATGCCCAGCGCCGGCATCAGCTACGGCGCGCCGTCGGTCTCGAATGCGTCCGGCGTCACAGGGAGCGTCAGTTGTGCCCTGAGCGGCGCTACGGTCGTCTGCACGGTCAGCGGCCCGGTTTCCATCGCCCCGGGGGGCAGCTTCCGGGTGGATGTGACGGCCACGCCCGCTGTGCCGGGCAGCTTCACCAATCCCAGCGGCGGCAGCGCCAGCGTGGACCCCAACAACAGCGTTGGGGAAAGCAACGAGAGCAACAACAGCAGTAACACCGACACTGTCCTTGTACGCCTCAACAGCGTCGTCTACGTGGACAGGGACGCCACCGGCGCGGCTACAGGCATCTCCTGGACCGCTGCCTTCACCAACGTGCAGGACGCTCTGGCCTACGCCATCAGCGGCGACGAAATCTGGGTGGCGGAGGGGATCTACAAGCCCGGCGCGGCTCGCAGCGATACGTTTAACCTGCCGCCGGGGGTGGCCCTCTACGGCGGCTTTGCGGGGACGGAGAGCCAGCGCAGCCAGCGGGACTGGACGGCCCACCTCACCGTCCTCAGCGGCGATATCGACGACAACGACACGACGACCGCGGGCGGCGTGGTGACGACTACCGCCCACATCGCGGGCAACAACAGCTACCACGTCCTCTTTCTGGACGGCACAGGGACGACGGTCATCACCGGCAGCACAGTCATCGACGGCTTCACCATCACCGCCGGGTTGGCCGACGGCAGCCCTACTCCCAACAACCTGGGCGGCGGACTCTACTGCGCCGGGAACGGCAGCGGCAAGCAGTGCAGCCCGACCCTCAGCAATCTCAGCTTCAGCGGCAACCGGGCCAATGACTGGGGTGGGGCGATGTACAACAATGGCAGCAGCAGCGGCGTGAGCAGCCCGACGCTGAGCAATGTCAGCTTCAGCGGCAACTCGGCCAACAGCGGCGGCGGGGCGATGTACAACGGTGGCCTCAACGGCGTGAGCAGCCCGGTGCTGACCAACGTCAGCTTCAGCGGCAACTCGGGCAACAGTGGCGGGGCGATGTACAACGTTAGCAACAGCGGCGGCGTGAGCAGCCCGGCACTGACCAACGTCAGCTTCAGCGGCAACTCGGGCAACAGTGGCGGGGCGATGTACAACGTTAGCAACAGAGGCGGCGTGAGCAGCCCGGCACTGACCAACGTCAGCTTCAGCGGCAACCAGGCCAACAACGGCGGGGCGATGTACAACTTTGGCAACGGCGGCGTGAGCAGCCCGGCACTGACCAACGTCAGTTTCAGCGGCAACTCGGCCAGCCTCGGCGGGGCGATGGTCAACAATGGCAACATCGGCGGCGTGAGCAGCCCGGCACTGACCAACGTCAGCTTCAGCGGCAACTCGGCCAACGGCTTTGGCGGGGCGATGTTCAACTTTGGCAACGGCGGCGTGAGCAGTCCGGCACTGACCAACGTCATCCTGTGGGGCAACAGCGCCCTCAACGGCAGCCAGTTGTACAACTACGATGCCAATCCGACCATCCGCTACAGCCTGGTGGAGGGGGGCTGGAACGGCAGCGGCATCTACAATGACAACAGCGCCGTGACCGACGGCGGCGACAACATCGCCGCCGACCCCCGCTTTGTGAACGCGGCCGCCGGCAACCTGCGCTTGCAGGACAACTCCCCGGCCATCGACGCAGGCGATAACGGGGCCATCAGCCTGACTACGGATTTGGCGGGCAACCCCCGTTTCGTAAACGGGCGGGTGGATATGGGGGCGTATGAGTTCCTATCCAGCGATGTGGGGGTGACGAAGTGGGCCGCGCCGGGTGCAGCTGTGCCCGGCCAGGCCATCACCTACACCCTGCGCTTCACCAACACCGGGCCGACGACGGCTGTGGGTGTGCTGCTGGCGGACAGTGTGCCGGTCAGCGTGTCAGTGAGCAGTGCGCAGTGGGCAGGGAGCAGTGGTGTGCTCATCACCCAGACATCCGGCGCGCCTGACTTCGCCTGGGCGGTGAGCGATCTGGCCGTGGGCGCGGGGGGCGTCATTACACTGACGGGGACGCTGACCGATACATTTGTTGCGCCGGTGACAGTGGGCAATACGGCGAGCATCACCGCATCCAACGACATCACCGGGACGAACAACAGCAGCCGCGCCGATCTACAGGTGGTGGCCGGGGCTGTGGTCTACACTGCGCCCGGCGGCGAGGACATAACCGTCCAGCGCAACGGCGACCTGCTGGAACTGGTGGTGGGCGGCCAGGTGGTGGCCCGCCGCGGCATCGGGCTGATCAGTTCCGTCCTCATCAGCACCACCGGCGTCATCGATCTGGTCGGCCATCTGGACGCGGGCAGCAGCGCGGTCCATCTGGTTGGCACTGTCAAGAACAGCCAGTCCCACAGCCCGAATGTCACCGGCAATCTGACTATCGACGGCACGCTGGCACCGGGCGCGTCGCCGGGGCTGCTGGTGGTCAACGGCAATGTGACCCTGGGCGCGACGGATACCTTCAGTGTGGAGATCGGCGGGCTGACCCCGGGCACAGAGTACGACCAGTTGCAGGTGACGGGGGCCAATCGCACGGTCACACTGGGCGACGCCACCCTGGATGTGGGGCTGATCAACGGCTTTACACCCGTCCTGGGCAACAGCTTTACGATTATCGACAACGCGGAGGCGAGCAGTGTCGTCGCCGGTGAGTTCGCCGGTCTGCCCCAGGGCAGCGTCTTGGCCCTGGGCGGCTCCAAATTCATCGTCAACTACAGCGGCGGAGCGGGGAGCAACGATGTGGTGCTCAGCGTCTGTAGCGATACGGTGACGGTGCAGAACACCAATTCCACCGGCAGTGGCACTCTGCGCCAGGCAGTGGCGGATGTCTGTCCCAATGGCACAATCGATTTCAATCCGACCCTCCACGGCAGCACCATCGATATCAGCCCGGACGGCACAATCGTCATCGGCAAAAATCTGACGATTGACGGGCCAGGAGCCAGCCTGATTACCGTCAGCGGCGGCACAACCCAGCGGGTCTTCCGCATTCTGGCCGACGCGGTGGTGGCTATCGACGGCATCGGCGTAACCGGTGGCGCCACCAGCGAGGCATCCGGCGCAGGTATCTACAACGCCGGCGAGCTGACATTGGATGGGGTGTGGGTCTTTGAGAACGGGGCCAGCCCCGGCAATGGCGCGGGCGTCTACAACAGCGGCACGCTGACAATGACCGCCAGTTCGGTCTTCAGCAATTCCGTGCGAATGGGGAGCGGCGGCGGCATCTATAACGAGGGCCTGCTCTCCATCACATCAAGCGCGATCTACAGCAATCAATCCATACGCGCATCCGACTCCGGCGGCGATGGGGGTGGCATTGGCAACGACGGGGCGTTGACGATTGCCGACAGCGCTGTCTACTCCAATACCGCAGGGGCCGACGGCGGCGGCCTCTTCGCCAGCGGGCCACTGTGGATGGCTGGCACGCGGGTATTCGCCAATTCTGCTGCTTTCAGCGGTGGCGGCATCAGCGCCAGCAACGACGCAACGATTGAAACTTCGTCGATCACCGGCAACAGCGCCAACAGCGGCGCTGGTCTGAGCGCGCGACCGAATGGCTCGCTCCGCACCTACTCGATCCTTCGCAGCGAAGTGTTGAGCAACACAGCCACCAATTCCGCCGGTGGAATTGAGTGGAATTCGGGCGGTCAGGACCTGAACGCGCTGGTTGTGGGGAGCACCATCGCCTATAACATCAGCAACAACAACGGTGGCGGGATGCAAGCCACCGGTGACGATGGCTTCCCGACTGTCGTGCTGGTCAATTCGACGATCAGCCACAACCGCACCAATCAGAGCGGTGGCGGTTTTGCCAGTGGCGGCGCGCTAACGTTATTCAATGTGACGATCACCGGCAATGTGGCCGATGCCAATGGGGACGAGAGCGGCGACGGCGGCGGCGTGTCGGGCGAAGCGAATGTTTACAATTCGATTATTGCCAGGAACGTCGACGACTCCCCTGCCCAAAAAGAACCGGATCTCTCCGGTCAATTCGTCAGCGGTGGCTATAACCTCATCGGCGACAACACGGGCGACGGCGGCAGCTTTACCGACGGTGTGGGCGGCGATCAGGTCGGCAGCAGCGCCGCGCCGCTGGACCCGGTGCTTGGCCCCCTGCAGAACAACGGCGGGCCGACGATAGCTTCCGGCGAGCCGACCTATACCCACGCACTGGGCAACGGTTCCCCCGCGCTCAACCGGGGTGATCCCAGCGACTGTCTGGACAACTTCGGCGACCCGCTCGTCAACGATCAGCGGGATTTTGTCCGGCCCGATCTCTATGCCAACCGCTGTGATGTGGGCGCGGTGGAGATGCAGTCCGCAGATGCGGGCATCGCCAAGTCCGTCTGGCCCGCCACAGTGGGCACGGGGGAGACGATTACCTTCACCCTCGTCATCAGCGCGGGGGGCACAACCGACCCGGTCCTGGGGGTCGTCGTCACCGACACCATCCCAGCCGGTGTGACGGTCACTTCCGTCATCAGCAGCGGCCTCGCCTTCATCCAGACCGGCGCTTCCCCCTACACCTGGCAGGTGGATTCTGCGCCGGTGGGCGCAACGGGTTATCTGACTGTGACCGGTGTGGTCAGCACATCCGCGGCCCTGCTGGGCACAACCATTGACAATACAGCGGAGATCAGCGCGGCCAACGACAGCTTCGCGGGCAACAACGCGGCCAGCGCGGCCTTTGATGTGGTGGGCGTCACCATCGGCGTGGCGCCGCCCAGTGTGGCCGAGGACGGGGCAGTGCATCTCACGTACACCTTCACCCGCACCGGGCCGACAGCCGCTCCGTTGACCGTCAACTTCAGCGTTGGCGGCACGGCTACCTTTGGCACGGACTACACGGCTCCCTTTGGCGCGGCCAACGGTACAGTCACAATTCCGGCTGGCAGCAGCACCGCCACGGTTGTGGTGGACCCGACGGCTGACAATCTGGCCGAAATCGCCGAGACGGTCATTCTGACTATCACTGGCGGCCCAGGCTATGGGGTGGGCACACCGGCCAGCGCCACGGGCACAATCGTCGATGACGACGCCGCGGGGGTCACTGTCAGCGATGTGACACGCTATGAAGGGCAGAGTGGGACGACGGATTTCGTCTTCACAGTCACCCTGACCAACCCGGTGGACAGCGAAGTCTCTGTGTTCTACCAGACAGCCGACAACACAGCACTGGTCAGCGACAACGACTACAACCCGGAGAGCGGCGTCCTCACCTTCCCGGCCAATCTGGCCGGCAGCCGTTCGCTCACAGTGACCGTCAACGGTGACCTCTACGTAGAGGCGGATGAGACGTTCGATCTCAATTTGACCGGTCTATCCGGCAACGGGCAGACGCTCTTTGTGACGGACGGCCAGGGGAGCGGCACGATTCTCAACGACGATTTCGCCGATGTCACTATCAGCAAAGCCGTCTGGCCCACACTGGTGGAGCCGGGCCAGGCCCTGACCTACACCCTCCATTTCACCAACAGCGGCAACGGCATCGCCACCGGCGTCACTGTGACCGATGCCCTGCCCAGCGATGTAACGGCTACCGGCGTCCTGAGCAGCGGCGTCGCCATCACCCAGACCAGCGCCGCGCCCTACACCTGGCAGGTGGCGAATCTGTGGCCGGACGAAAGCGGGCAGATTACAGTCACGGCCAGCCTGGGCACAGGCATCGGTCTCTATGGCACGACGGTTACCAACACCGCCACTATCAGCGCATCCGACGATTACACGACGACCAACAACAGCAGCAGCGCGGCCTTTGCCGTGCCCGGCGCGCCGGTGCTTGCCATCCACAAATCGGTGGACAATCTGCTGCCCGAAGAAGCAGGGACGATCACCTATACGGTTGTGGTCTCCAACACCGGCGCATCGACGGCCACGGGTGTGGCTGTTGACGACACAGTGGCCGGGGCGCTGGCCTCCAATATCTCTCTGGCTGTGGGCGAGCGAATGACCTACACCTATCCCATCAGCCAGGACGACGGCCCCCTGACGGTTGTCAACACTGCCACCGTCACCAGCAGCCAGACCAGCCCGGTCTCGGCCAGTGCGACTGTGCAGTGGCAGAATGTCGCACCGACTGCCGCTCTCTCCAACGACGGCCCGGTCAACGACGGCCAGACCGCGCTGGTCAGCTTCAGCAACCAGAGCGATCCCTCCGGGGCGGATACGAAAGCAGGCTTTGTCTACAGCTACGACTTCAACAACGACGGCACTTTTGAAGTCACAGCCAGCAGCAACGCCACAGCCACTGTGCCCGCCAGCTATCTGACCGGCGTCACCAGCCGTCTGGTGCAGGCGCGCATTGCCGACAAAGATGGCGGCTACAACGACTATACGACGACAATTCTGGTCAACGCACCCACATCGACACCCACGCCGTCCCAGACGCCGACCATCACACCCACGCCGTCCCAGACGCCGACCATCACACCCACGCCGTCCCGGACGCTGACCATCACGCCCACGCCGTCCCAGACGCCGACCATCACACCCACGCCGTCCCGGACGCCGACCATCACACCCACGCCGTCCCAGACACCGACGGCCACGCCGACGCTGAGTGCCACACTCACAGCCACGAATACGCCGACCCCATCCCAGACGCCGACGGCCACGCCGACGAGTACACCCACTGCGACTACATCGCCAACAAATACGCCGTCCGCAACGGCAACACCCACTGCCACGGCTACCTTCCCCGCCCCGGCCCTCAAGCTGGAGTTGATGCTGGACAGGAGCGGCCCGGCAGAAGATGGGATTGTCACCGTCGGTCAGGATGTCACCTTTATCCTGCGCATCACAAACAGCGGTGAATCGGATTTGACCACAGTTCCGTTGATCGAGACCTTTGACAACATCTATCTTACCTTTCTGGACGCCCAGCCCAAGCCCACCAGCGCCAGCGGCAATCAGCTATCCTGGGCAAATCTGGCTGAAAACGCACCCCTGGGCGTCGGGGAGGTCCTGGAGATACGGATTCACTACCGGGCGCTCACCAGCACGGACCTGCTGTTGGATAAAGCTACCAGCCAGACCGCACTGGCCTCCGGAGCCATCGACCGCAACGGCAGCCTGGCCCAATCGGCCCAGGCCAGCGCCGGGGTGCGTATCACCGCCCCCAGTCTGCTCATTCGCAAATCCCTGGCAGGTAGCCATCCCTTTGCAGTGGAGAATAGGCCCATCACCTTTACCATCCAGATCACCAATACGGGTGATACCCGGCTGGATGTGCTCGACGTGGCCGACATCTACATACCCGAACATTTCGCCTTCCGATGGGCGCAGCTACCTCCCAGCCAGACCAGCCCGGGCAGGTTGACGTGGAGTGACGTGACCAGTGCCCTGGGCGACGTTCCCCCCGGCGGCTCGATCAGTTTCGGGGTTGGCTTCACTGTCACCACCACCGAATCACCGGTGGTCAATCGGGTGCAAGTGGAACGGGCGGTGGACGAGAACAGCGACCCGGTGGCGCTGGTGCGCGGCCAAGCCCAGGTAGATATCGGTGTTGCTGCCATCGACCTGACGATTGTCAGCGATCCGCCACCCACCCAGAGCGTGCGTCCGGGGGACTGCATCCTCTACGATCTGATTGTCACCAACACGGGTGGGGTAGAGTTGACGAATACAGTTCTGACTGCTTTCCCGCCCGAAGGGACTACGCCCGTGGACGAGTGTCAGCCTGTGTCCAGCGCCCGGCTGCCTGGACCCCAGACCCACGAGCCGCCGATCTCCTGGAATCTGGGCACCCTACGCCTGGGCCAGGTCGTCGTTCGCCAGCTATGGGTTGTGGTCAATGGCGACATTCAGGTGATGCTGATCGTTCTACCCGGTGTGGTGCGTAGCGACCAGACCGGCGATGCAGACATTACCGATCAGGGCGTGCTGCTGCTGGAGCCGACGGCTGTCACCCTCCTGCGCTTCACCGCCCGCAGCCAGCCGAGCGGTGTCCAGTTGGATTGGGTGACGGGTGCAGAGGTCAACGCCTGGGGCTTTCACCTGTGGCGCACAGCCAGCGACAGGTGGGGCAACGGCGTGCGGGTGACACCGGGGGTGATCCCGGCCCAGGGGCGCAACGGCAGTGGCGCATCCTACAATTTCTTCGACCCGGACGGGCAGAGGGGCGACTGGTACTGGCTGCAAGAGATCGAGAGCGACGGCAACCTGAATCTGTACGGCCCGGTCCAGGTAGACGCTCTGACCTACGGCGTGCCGGAGCGCAACATCTTCCTGCCATTGATTGGGCGGTAATCACCGAAGATACCTGTTCAGCCACCCCACCCTAGCCCTCCCCATTCCAGGGAGGAAAGTGGATCGACTCCTCCCCCAAAGTGGGGGAGGTTGGGTGGGGGTGAGCAGTTACCACCGAAGATACTGATGAACCAGAAAGGCAGAAAGAGACGAAGGGAGAATCCGAACTCCTTTCGTCTCTTTCTGCCTTTTCGTCACTGACCGTAGGCGATTGAGTGATTGTAACAGATCAGGCCGGGAACAAGCGACGCTGGACGCCGGACGCCGGACCGCCCCCCTCGCTTACGGGAAAATCTCCCGGTTGATGGCACCGATCACCCCATTCGGATTGTCCCGCCAGACGCTGGGGTTTTCGCTGCGGGTCAGCCAACTCAGGATGGCCCGCTGCTCCTGAGCGGTCAGCGTACTGATCTGCCCCTGAATCATCCGCACCACCAACTGGCGGAAGGGGGAAAGCCCGGCGGGGTTGTCATTGAGCGGATTGCTGCTGTCACGGCTCCAATCCCCCCACACTTTGTCTACAATCCCGTTGAGCCGCTCCCCCACATCCGCCCTGCCCAGGGCATCGACAACCGTAGCCGACCCGATCCCCGTCTGGTCAAAGTCGGGCAGGTGGGCCAGCAGATGCTCCACCAGCGCGTTGCCCAGGTTGGGGAAGTCGTTGGGGGTGCTGGCCGACGCCATCTTTTCCAACAGCGTGTCGTGGAGCGAACTGCTCGACGGCCCAGGCGTAGGCGTGGATGTGGGTAGAGGCGTGGGCGTGGCAGTGGGCGGCTGGGCAGGCGGTGCCGATCCCGGCGGGATAATCACCGTCATATGGCCGTCCTCCACCCCGTAGACGATCAGCCGGTGTTGGCCGCTCTGTGCCAGGACGAACTCCCAGACACCTGTTCCCTGACCGTTGGGCAGCAACACCTCGCCCAGCGGGTCCAGCACATAGACCTGCACATTGGGCGTGTCCAGTTCAATACGCATCTGTTGGCCTGCGTTGGCCGAGAGTTGATACCCTGCGGGGTTGCGGCTGCTCAGGGTTAATTCCACCAGCGCGTCCATAGCCCCCGGCGCAAAGCGAATCGGCTGGAAGCTGCTGGGCAGTGTCAACACCCCGGCATCCGGTCTGATGAAGACGGACCCCAGCGCCATTTCGGGCCAGATCACCTGGCGGCTGCCCACTTCGATGCGGGGCATCTGATTGCAGGTATTCGTATAGCAGGCCAGCAATATGAATGTCCCGTAGATGGGGCCAACACCGGGCGCAACCCGCTGGGAGAGCCGCTCCCGAATGGGCTGATCCCCAGGGGTGAAGCTCCAATTCCCCACCAGAGCCAGGGCGTCGGCGCTGTAGGTATTGGGGTTCAGCGTCTGCACCACCCGGTAGAGCATCACCCGAACCTCGCGCCCGCTCTGAAAATCAGCAAAGTTCAACACTGCATCCCCCGGTGTGCTAAACTGGCTCTCTAGCGCGCCGCCCCGGGTGGTGGCATAGATGCGGGCTGTGCCCTGCACAGAAATCTGCCGGGTTTGGGTATTGCCGTCCGCCGAGAGGATCAGCTCGTAGATTCCACTGGGGCTGTCGATGGGGAAGTAGTAGCTCCACAGGTCGGGCCGGCCGAACCCCGCATTCTCCAGTACAATCTCCTGGCCGCTGGGTAGGCGCAGGCTAACGCTGGTGACAGGCATCCCCTGAAAGCGCTCCGGAGCCTCGATAGTGGGCAGCACAGGCACAAAAGGCGTGGAGAAGATAGGCGCCAGCACAGGCGGCCGGTCAATCTGCACGGGTGTGGGCAGCACCCGAAATGCCTCCACCGGCAGCCTCAGTGGGCGGGCCATCGGAGCGACCGGAATGGCCGTGGGCAGAAAGAGCGCGGCTGGCGGGCGCAGAAAGGCTACGCCCGGGGTCAACGCACCGCTGCCGTTCCAGGGCTGGAAGTCCCCCACGCAGCGCTGCACATAAAGGACCTCCAGCTTGTCCGGCGCGCCGATGGAGAAGAAAGTGCTGGAGAGCACCCACGCATCGCCGCCGGGCGCGACAACCGCATCGGCGCAGAGATTCGGAACACCCAGGGCATAGGCCGGTACAGATTCGAAGCCAATGAACGGGTTGACCGTATCTTCACTGCGCTGGGTACTCAGGTCAGCGCCGCCCGGTGTGGGGGTGGCGGTGGGTGTACGGTGGACGGCCAGGGGCCGAGCGGGTGGCGCGGCATAGCCCATCCCGCTGGGCTGGAGAAGCAACAAAAGCGCCCCTGCACCCAGAATCAACAAATCTCCCAAAAGCAAGCGCAAGAAGTGGACTCGTTTTTTATTGGCTGATGGCATTGTAGCAATCCTCCTGGCGACCGGCAAAGGCCGCGTTTTTGACAATATAGTCACGCGCAGGGTTGGGTTCAGAAAAGTGGGTTAAAAAATCATTCAGAGTGGGGGCCAGGGCCTCCACCTGCTCGTCCCGGCAGAGGGCCTGGAGCAGGTAGATCATCGAGTCACGGGCCATCAGCAGCGTCTGTTCCCGGTTGCGTTCCACCCCAACAGCCACCGACTCCTGGTAGAAACCGATGACAGCCGACAACCGCTCGCTGCCCGCTTGGGGTCGATCATCCATTTGGAAGAAGTCCGTGTGCCCACGCTCCCGATAGGCGATGATGGCTTTGGCCGCCTGGGAAGGGCGCTTTTCGGCTGCATAGAGCGCAATGGCGGCGTCATAAGCGTCCCGGACCCCGGCCCATTCGTCCTGGTTGCGGCAGAAGGAGCGGGTGAAGCGAATCCGCCCCAACCCCAGCCAGGCGTTCAAATCCACGTCATCCCCCGGCGTCTTCTGGCTGGTCGGCGCATCCAACACCTGCTGATAGAGTGTGGCGGCTTCGTCCAGCCAGCCCCAATCCCAGCCACAGCTACTGCCCGATTCCACCTGGGCCAGCCGGGCCAACTGGACATAGCCGCTGGCCTCCCCGTTGACCCCGCGCAGGTACTCCCCGTTGAGTTCGACGGCTTTCTCATAGCCATCCAGCGCGCTGAAGATAATCTCCCGCTGCTTTTCGATGGAAGCGTTCTCCTGCACAGCAAAGATCAACTGCTGCAAATGGGCGTTGCCCAAAAAGTGATAGAGAATCTCCTGGCCTGTGTCGTCCTCGGCCTGCCCCCATTCTGTCTCTGTGGCGGCCTCGAACTCCCGCAATGCCTTCGTATAACCTTCTTCGCTCTCCTGGGAAAAGTAGAGAAAGCCCCGCACCAGCAGACGCAGGGCCTCCAGTCGGCGCTGAATTTCGGCGTTGGCGTCCCCCTGCAATTCAGCGCTGGGGCTGTAGCGGATGACTTTGCCCAGGGCATAACTGCCCTGCAACTCCCCGGCCAGCTCCGTCGAAACGTCCTGGGCCGCGGTGTCGGCCAGATAAAAAGCGGGCTGCAACTGCCAGTTGCCATCGGTCGCCCGCTCGATGTTGCCGTAGACCAGCAGGTTAGCGTTGAGGGCGAGGGTGCGGCTCTCCACATCCCCGGCGCTGATGGCGGGAACCCCATCGACTGGACCCCAGACATTCACCGGGCGGCTGATGACTCTGCTCAGGTCGTCGATCTGAAGTTTCAACAGCCCGGCAATCTCATCGGCCCGCCGGCGGCCCTCGGCGGCGCTGTCAGCATCGGTCGTCTCATCCGGGGCAAAGGGGGCAATGGCAATGTTATAGCCATCGGGCATAGCGGTTGGGGGTGGCGGCGGGCGCTGGGACCAGATCCACCCGGCCACCAGCAGCAGCGTGAGCAGGGACGCAATCCCGGCCAGGGCAAACCAGCGCAGTTCCCACCAGCGCTGGGGTGCGTCGGGGATGCGTTCGTAGCGCACTTCGGGCAGGCTGTCTGTGCCTCGGATGGCCGCTACCAGCCGGGCCAGTTGGCTCTCGCGCCGGGCCGGGTCGCTCATCTCCAGCGCGCCCAACAGGGCAATGCGTCCCGGCGGCTCGCACGCTTCCAGCCCCAGGGGGATCAGCCGCCGCAGCCGGGCACCCGGGTCCCTGTGCTGCACCAGCAGCGTCTCCAGCTCCGCGGCCCCTTCGCTCACATAGGCCGGGCTGAGAACCGCCACAATTTTGCGGCTTTCGTCGATCAGCCGCTCGATCTCGCGCAGCACAGGCACACCGGCCCGCACAGATTCTTCGTCGATGGCGACGATCAGCCCTGCCTCTTTCAGCCGGGGCAGCAGCCAATCCAGCACCCACGGCGCGTCCTGTTGGCTATAGCTGATAAAAACGTCGTAGCGGTAGGCGGCTTCTTCGGCCATAGGGATACCCAACCGGGGGGAATAGATGGAACTGGTGGTGTAAGTTGTTGCATTCTAACACGGCGGGTGGGAGAGGACAAGAGGGAAAATTTGGCGAGAGTCGGAACGGACCCGATTGCGCAGCCCAATCGGCCCAGGTTGCCACTTTCGCCCCATCCGTGTACGATTGGCTGGTCGCATCCGCACCCATCGTGAGATTCACCTGTGCCGCCCCTCCCGCTCCATCGCATACCCCTACAGACCGGGGCCAATTGTGGCCTCTTTGCCGTCATCGCCGGCTCCCGGGCATTGGGCTATGGGGAAGAGGACGAAGCCAGACTGGCCCCGGCATTGGACCGGCTGGAGAAGGCCGATCCCCGCACTTTCATCGGCGAAGTGCTTTCCGTCGATCTGCTCCTCGACCTGATCCGGGGTCTCTCCCAGGGCGGCGCAGGGTTATTCAGCGCCCGGTCAGTGGCTTTTTCCACGCCGGCGGAACTCTCCGAGCTCATCCGGGAATCTGCGGTGACTGGTGGCGCGCTGCTCATCCCCTTTGCCCGCCCCCAGAGCTATGACGTCTATTACAGGCTAGTGGGGCAGAACGCAACGGAGACGGAAATCCGAGCGGCGCGCAAGGCGAAGGAAGCGGAAAGCCTCTTCCTGCCCGCGGATGCCCATTGGGCGCTGATCAACCGAATGGATGAAACGGGCCAGATCGTCCTGGCCGACTCCGTGGAAGATGTATGGGGGCGGGGGCACGGCTACGAAGCCACATTCACCGCCGAAAAGTTGACCGCGGCCAATCTGGCCCTGAAGGGCTGCTTCGACTGGCGCAACTTTCTGGATGGGCAGGGCCGGGTGTGGGGAATGGGCGATCTGCTTGGAAAGCCCTATGCGCCCAGCACACCCCGTCTCAAAAACCCGGAGCGACTGGAGAGGATTCTCTCCAATGCTGGCCGGGAAGCCCTGGACCTGGCCGGGCGCGTGCTGACACTGGAGAGGGAGAGGATGAGATGAGAGAAAAGCGACTTGTGGAGGAGTACGATCCGGTGTGGGCCGAGTGGTTTGCGGCCCTGCGTGCGGTGTTGGCCCAGGCGTTGGGCAACGCGGCCATCGCCATCGAGCACGTAGGCAGCACGTCCGTGCCGGGGCTGGCCGCCAAAGCCATCATCGACATCGACATCGTTTTCCCCGTCGGCGGGCTGGACGCGGTTGTGGGGAGGCTGGCGACAATCGGCTACGTCCATTCCGGGGATCGGGGCATTGCGGGGCGGGAATCCTTTGACCTGATGGATGCAGAGAGAAAGGCGTCACTCCCCACCCATCACCTCTACGCCTGCCCGGAAGGCAACCCGGAACTGGCCCGCCACCTCTTCCTGCGGGAGTGGATGAAAACGCACCCGGCGGACCGGGAGAAGTATAGCCGCAAGAAATTCCTCCTGGCCGAGCTGTGCGATCACGACCGGCGGCTCTATGCGGATGTGAAAGCTGTGGCGCTGGATGGATTCTTCCGGCGGATATTGGGGCAGAACATCTGAAATTTTTAACAAAAAAATTGACGCTTGAACCTGCAATGGTATTCGGTGTATACTAGCATTCTGGCGAGCGCACACGGCTTATGAGGTGAACAAATGGAAACAACTGTCAAGTATTATAACTTTGACGAATTGGCACAAGAATTGGCTACATATACAGGCGAATCCGTTGGGGATGCTGTGACAATAGCGGTGCGCGAGCGTTTGCGGCGCGTGCAAACCCAGCGCAAGATTGCCCCCAAATTGCACGAAACGCTGCTGCGTATTGGGAGGGAGTGCGCAGCTTTGCCTGTACTCGATAATCGCATCCCGGATGAGATTATTGGGTATGACGAGCGGGGGGTCCCGGTCTGATGGTTATCGACACGTCAGCCGTCATGGCAATCCTTATGGGTGAGCCGGATGCAGCAATTTTTGCCCAGGCAATCTCGGCAGATTCTGTACGCTTAATGTCTGCGGCGACACTGCTCGAAGCTGCCATTGTAATTGAGGCGCGGTACGGCAATGCCGGTAACGAGAAGCTGGACGAGTTCATTGCAGAAGCACAAATTGTGATCGAGCCAGTCACCAGAGACCAAATAACACTGGCACGTATCGCCTTTCGCACGTATGGCAAAGGCCGTCATCGAGCTGGTCTCAACTTCGGTGATTGTTTCTCGTATGCTCTGGCAAAATCAGCGCAGGAGCCTCTGCTCTACAAAGGCAACGACTTTATGAACACCGACATTGTAGCCTCAGTTGGTCCGTAAAGTCTGGATTGGCACAATCCACAGCACTATCCGCACAATCCCCGCCCCCCGCAATCGGTAGATGGCCGTGGGGCACGCTTCGTACTCCCCCTGCTGGTGATCCTTCACCGCGTGCCAGCCCTGCCACTCCGGTTCTTCCTGTCCGGTCACAATCTCTACCAGCAATCCTTCGGGCGGGTCCTCCGGGATCAGCGCCACATTGGCCAGCCCTGCATCCACCGAACGCACAGCCAGCCCCTCCACCGCCGGCGCGCCCGTGTGCAGATGCCAGAGAATTTCGTAGCTGTGTTCGGCGTCGTCCGTCGGGGTGAAGGTATCCTCCACCAAAAAGCAGGGGCCGAAGCGCTCGGCCCCCTCTTTGTAGAAGGTCACCCGCCGCCGGTGGCTGACAGTGCGCTCCGCGTCCGGCCCGTAGCCCTCCGTATAGACAGCCTCCACCACATCCCGCGCCTCGTCCGAATGCCAGAGTGTACCGCTGGGCCGGTCGATGCGCTCGTTGACCCGATCAAAACTGCGCCGCCGGTTCTGGTCCTGGCCGTCCACACGGGCGGTGTTGTGGCTGCGGGTGCTCAGGACATAGCGGCGCATCGGCGAATCGTCGTAGGCGTAGTTGCCCCCCTCGGTGATCAGCCGCCGCCCGTAGGCGTGGAGCAAAAAATTCAGCTTGTCCTCGTGCTGATGGGCAAAGCCAAAGGGGCCCCCGTCCAGCAGCGCCCAGACCGCCTGTGCGTCCCAGCCGCTGCGCATCACATACAGCCCGGCGTAGTCCAGAGCGATGGATGTGTAGTCCGGCGGGCTGCCCTGGCCGCCGCCAGTGACCGCCCAGCGGAAGTCCGTCCGGGCCGGGTAGAGGGAGACCGCCCGTTCCAGTAGTTTGTCCACCGGATGCCAGCCACCGTCGTTCAGATCGGGCAGGCATCCGTCGGGCATCATCAGTTTGAGATTGGCGCCGTGCATCGCTTCCAGTCCATCCCGGAAAGCCGCGGGCACGGGAATGTCATAGGCTTCGGCCACATCCCACAGCCACTGGTAGTTGCGGATGTTCACCTGATGATAGCCGGTGGAGAGTTCGTACTGCATCCCGTCCGGGTAGTTCTGCACGCCCAGCTCGTGGATGAGGGTGGCAAAGGCGAAGTCCCGCCACTCTTCTGCCTGACAAAATTGGGGGTAGAGAATCCCGATCTGGCCCAGGCCGTTCTGCTCCATAATCAGCCAGTTGTGGCTGTGATGGACATTGCGCAGCCGCCAGCCGTGCTCCCAGACCGATTTGTACCACTCCACCAGCACGTCGTCGTCGAAGTAGGGGGAGCGGTAGAAGCTGTGCAGGGCCCACGGCCACGCCCCGCCCATACGGATGCCCGCTTCAATCGTGCGCCAGGCCCAGGTAGCGTTGCTGGGCGCGTCGAGAGCTTCGCCCGCGGTCTGCTTCTTCCAACTGAGGAAGAGTTTTACGAAAGCCGCGGCCAGTCGCTCGTCGCCCGTGGCCCGGTAGCGTTCGCCCAGCAGGGCCCACTCCGGGTGGCGGCTGAGCTGCCAGGTCCACTCTTTGTATTTGTTAAAAGTGGGGTTGGCGAACCAGTCTACCGACCCCCCAAAGGCGCAGGGTGTGCTACACGAAACGAGGGTGCCGGCCAGTACCCGCACACAGGCGGCCTCAGCTGTCTCGTCGGGCAGGTAGTGGGTGGCGTCGAGGAAGCTGCGTTGCTGGCGAAACCAGCGCTCCGGTTGCAAACTGGCCCGCACCTCCGCGGCGAAGATGTGGCGGGCTGTGGCAAAATCCCCCGCCTCCACCGCAGCGGGAATGGCTTCCAGCCCGGGGCGGGTGGTGTCGATCTGTTCCCCAAAAAATTCAGCGTCGGTGAGCCGGGGGCGGGTGCTTTCCATCAGAGAACCTCCACAGTGCGTTTGTCCAGTTGTGCCCAATCCCACTCTGCGCCCCAGCCGGGCGCGTCGGGCGGGCGGATAAAACCCCGTTCGGGCAGGGGCGGGTTGAGCAGGCCGACTTCCTGGCCGATTTTGTCCCGGCTGCCGCCGGGGAAGTATTCGTAGTAGCTGCTGTTGGCTAGGCTGACGCAGAGATGGGCGTGGACCAGCCCAAAGAGTCCTCCCGGCCCGTTCAGTTCAATCGTCGTGCCGTGCATCTCGGCCAGATGGGCCAGTTTGAGGATATTCGTCGTGCCGTGGCGGGCATTGGCCCGCAGCAGGTCCGTGGCGCCGGAGATGAGCCAGCGGGCGCTCAGGTCGCTATCGTTCATCAGCGTCTCACAGGCCAGGATGGGGATGTCCAGTGCCCCGGCCAACTGTTGCAGTTCGCCCTGACGGGTGTCCGGGATGGGTTCTTCCAGCCAGCGAAAGTCCAGTTCTTCCAGTGCCCGCCCCACCCGCAGAGCGTCGGCGTAGTTGTAGTGGGCCATCGCCGCGTCGTGGAAAAGGGCGATCTCCGGTCCCACCGCCTCCCGCATGGCCTGCTGCCAGACGATATTTTCTTTGGCGGAGCGGCGGAAGTGATCCTTCACGCCGGGAAAGCCCAACGCCACCGCGTGCAGCGTATCCTCCAGCATCACTTCCAGCCCGTCGCCCCGGTTGTTGTAATAGGCCGGCGCGGCCTGCCTTGCCCGGCCCAGCAGCGCATAGACAGGCAGTCCCGCTGCTTTGCCCGCAATGTCCCACAGGCAGTTGTCAAAGCTGCCCCACCAGCCGGGCCGGGAGAACATCCCCCGGGTGGCAGCGGTCAGTTTCTCGGCCAGCCGCTCCCGGTCGAAGGGGTTCTCGCCGATGCAGAGCAGGCGCAGTTGCTCCAATTCCACCCGGCGCATCTGCGTATAGCGGGCGTCGCCGACGGTGCAGATACCCTCGACGCCCTCGTCAGTCTGCACCCGCAGCAGGTGGATGTGATTGTCAGCCGCGCCCTGGCTGCGGGGCAGCCAATAGCGATCCACGCCAATGCCCTGCTCTTCCAGGGAAAAGAGGGAGGTGTTGCCGGGGAGTTGGAGGACGGTGAGGGTAATTTGGGTGATTTGCATTGGCTAGTACACACCGGCGTAAATAGACCAATAGTTGGAGGGGTGATGTAAACTGGTTGTTGATGGTTTAGTAAGGTCAATGGCACACGAAAAGGGAAGAC
>JAANMX010001445.1_pt1 | contig 27008 bp, 24 predicted proteins | sample 7279681 | NCBI WGS metagenome assembly JAANMX01 (sample SAMN14094542, study PRJNA606508) | bioreactor metagenome | isolation source: A lab-scale SPAN reactor treating ammonium-rich wastewater day 351 | place: Ireland: Galway | collected 2018-01-01 | reverse complement strand
GTCAACTACCTCGCCCTGTGGGTCATCGCCAACATTCAATACCTCCTGCGGGCGTATCCGAAAGCCCTCGGAATACGATTGTCAGAAACGACCTAGCCCCCAGGGGGCCGGCGAGCAGCGCCAACCCTCCCAGCGTGCAGCGCCCGAATCTCATGCCGATTCCTTCTTCGCTGCACTTCCGGTCCGCGACGCGGTGCCGTCTCCGGAGCCGCGCAAGGCTTTCGCCATTTTGCGCTAGCGGAACGCGGCCCGCGAGGTTAGTTTAATAAGGTGGGGAAGGGATGGTGCGCCATCCCAGCAATCAAGGAGCCTTCCCATGTCTGCCGTTCACCTTCGCGGTTCGTGCGGCGTCGTTGTGGCCGCCTTGGCGGTCGCCGTCGGGCTGTCCGTTGTCGCGCCGTCCCGGGCCGATGACGCCCTCGACCGCATCCAGGTCGCCGCGCAGAAGGTGGCGACCGACGCGCGCGGGCTGATCGCGTCCGCCCGCAAGGTCGAGACGACCGACCCGAAGCAGGCTCTCGGCCACCTGCGCGTGGCGGAGTACACGGTCGAGGACGCCAAGGGTCTCGCCCACGAACAGCGGACGCAGCTGCTGCGCGAGATCCGCCAGCACATCACGCGCGTCGAGGCCGCGATCCGCGAGCGCGGCCGCGCAACCGGCACCCCGACACCCCCGGCCGACCTCGTCCGCGATCGGGAGAAGGAGAAGCGGCGCCAGATCGAGGAGCAGCCTAAATTCGGCGCCGGCGGGTTCACCGATCCCAAGAAGTTCATCAAGAGCGGCCGCGACGTCCTCGGTCACACGCAGGATCTCAAGGACCGGCGCGAACTGGGAACCCTCGCCATCAACCGCGAGGTGATGGAGTCGGCGGGCCGAATGGTCGAGGAACGCTTCACCAAGCGCTGGGAGTGGCTCCAGAAGAACCGCCCGACGCAAAAACTGACCAAGGCCGAGGCGCACCTGCTCAAGATGCTCAACTCGGTCATGTCGATCAACTGGGATCCGCCAACGACCCTCAAGGCCGCGATCGAGGAGATCCAGGCGAAGACGGACATCAGCATCTTCGTCGATGAGCTGTCGCTGAAGGAACTGGAGATCGAGTACGATTCGCCGGTGAAGTTCAAGGCGAACAAGGTGACGGTGCGGACCATCCTCAAGAAGGTGCTGGCGGACAAGGGACTGACCTACGTCATCAAGGAGGCGGCCATCCACGTCATGACGCCGGACAAGGCGAAGCAGCACATCGCCGTCCGGGCATACGCGATCGCCGATCTGCTGCCGCGCAACACCCTCGTGTACGCGAACGGGCTGCCGCCGCTCCTGAGACAGCAGTTCCTCGCGGAGGTGACCCGACCGCTCCTGGTCACCATCGCGAACATGGTGGACCCGGCCAGCTGGCAGGTGAACGGCGGGACAGGGACCATCATGTTCGAGCCGAACACCCTGGCGATCGTCATCCGCGCCCCGGCGGAGATCCACTACCAGCTTGGCGGCGCGCTGGGTCGGTGAGCGGCACCGCGGCCACCAGGCGCGCAACACGAGCCCCGGGCCGCCAACGTTCTTGGCGGCCCGGGGTTCGTTCGTTATGACACCTGTGACACATCGGCGAGCGGCGCCGCCCGCTGGCCGACGGAGCGACCCGGAGGGCCTTCATGAGTCAGTTCTTCCCCACCCCCGAGGAGTGCGGCCACCACACCATCTTCCCCGGTGTGACCGTGCGCACCAGCGCCGCCGAGCGGATGATGCTGTCGCTGGTGGACCTGGAGCCGTACACCGTCGTCGAGGAGCACAGCCACCCGCACGAGCAGGTCGGCATGGTCGTCGAGGGGCGGGCGGTCTTCCACGTCGGCGGCGAGGCGAAGACGCTTGGCCCCGGCGACATGTACCGCATCCCCGGGAACGTTCGCCACCGGGTCGTCGCGCTGGACCAGCGCGTCAAGGCGCTCGACATCTTCTGCCCGATCCGGGAGGACTACCTCTGACCGGCGCCCCGCGTACGATAACCCGCGACGTGGCCCGCCGCCCCTGCCGGACCGGGTGACTCGAGGTGTTGATGCCTGTCTACATCGCGTGCAGTTCGTGTGGGCGGAAGTTGCGCGTGCGGACCGACCTCGCCGGCCGCACGATCCGCTGCCCCGGCTGCCAGGCGCGCTTCATCGCCCAGCCGATCGAGGGAGGGGAAACGCCGTCCGGGACCGACTCGGTGAGCGCCGAGGCGGACGCCGGACCGACCACACCTCAGCCGGGGTCGGGCACGCAACCGCCAGCGACGGACGACGACGCCCCCACGGCCCGGCGTGCGGTCGAGGCGCCGGTTCCGGAGGTGTTGGCCAGGGCCGTGACCGCGGCCCCGGCGCAACCGCGGGTGGCCGTGCCTCAGCCCGAGCCCGTCCCGGAGGAGCCGGTCGAAAAGGCGCCGAGCGCTCCGCCGATCCCGACGCCGTTCGAGATGCCGGCTCCTCGGGTGTTCCTGGTGCTCGGACTGGTGCTGCTGCTCGGCGTGCTCCTCGGCCTGGCCGGCGCGTGGTGGGTCAGCGCGGGGATGCGCGGGGTAACTGGTTGACCAGCCCGGCGCTGGCGCTCCGGGCTGGCAGGGATAGGGTGCCTAAACGAGATCCAGGCGGCGCTTGGCCATGCGGGCGCGGTTGCAGTCGCCGCACACGCCCCGGATCACGAACGTGTGGCCGGTGGCCTGGAACCTGTGCTTGCGGCAAATCTCCTGAATGATCTCTTCGATCGCCGGCTCCTGAAACTCGATCATCTGCTGGCACTGCTGGCAGTGCATGTGCTCGTGCTGCGGGTAGCCGTAGTCGTGCTCGTAGACGGTTCGCGTACCGAGTTCCACTCGGCGGAGCAGTCCCGCGTCCACCAGTTTCGCGAGCGTGCGATAGACGGTCGATCTGCTGACCTGGAACCCCTCACGCTTCAACTCATCGATCAGCTGATCGGCGTCGAAGTGGTTGTGTTTGCTGAAGACGAAGCGCACCATGTCGCGCTGCTGGTCGGTGTAACGCTGCGGGCGCGGCCGGCTGGCGAGGTACTCGCGAAACTTATCTTCCGGGCTCTGCGAAACGGTCACCGCTTGTAGCTGCACGATAGATACTCCTCGGCTCACGGGAGGAAGTCCCACCGCCAGCCGGCCGGCTGCTGCGGCCGGCGGTGGGTTTCGCCTCAGTCGCCCGCCTCGTCCAGACGCTTCAGAAGCCGCTCCAGAGCGCTCTCCCACTTCTCGGGGGTGTCGTACGTCCCCGCGGCGATCTCGCGTCGAACTTCCTCCACCAGGCCCGCGCGGAACAGCGGTTCGTCATCGCCCTGCCGCGTTGCCTTGCGGGGGGGTAGTTCGGGCTCCGCCATGTGCCACCAGTTCCGGGTGCCGGTGATCGGGCCTTCCAGACAGGTCGGATTGTGTGTTCGCATGGGTTTCTCCCCTGCCTGCGGGCTGAGGTGCGGGTATGCCCGCGCCGACAGGTTCATTTTAATGGATAGGGATCGATCGAATCAACCCACGGGCCGCCAGGACGTGTACGGGCAGCCGGAACGGTGATGGGTCACACAGGTCTCCCCGGGAAGTTGCTGACGGCTACTGTTCGCTTGCTCACATCCCGCCGTTCTACTCTCAGTATCGTCGCCCCCTGGAGCAAGATTTAGGCAATTTCGGCGGGGCACGACGCGGAGCGGGCGGCCGGGTGCCGGTCCTGGCACGGGGGCCGGTGTCCCCCACGCTGCGGACCGGACGGAGGATGACGAGGTTCCGGACCAGGTTTGCTAACCTATTGTAAAAAAAGAGCTTGCGGTCAATCGTGTGCCGTGGGCGAGGTCGGCCGCCGCTTGACCATGCGCAACGTGTTCCCCCGCTCGCCGCGCGGGCAGCAGCTCAGCTCGTCCATGAGAGCACGCATCAGGAAGACGCCCCGGCCGCCCACGCGCAGCTCCGTCGGGTCCAGGTGCGGGACGGCGGAGATGTCGAAGGGCTCCCCCTCATCGAGGAACGACAGCTCGAACGCATCGGCGCGGAGCTGACACTGGATCTGGAGGTGGGCGTCCGGTCGGTCCTGGTGGGCGTGGCGGATGATGTTACTGACCGCCTCGGTGGTGGCGAGCACCACGGCGTGAACCGTGCTTCTGTCCAGCCCATAAGTCTGCGCAACGGCCTCGACAAAGGCCCGAGCGACCGAGAGCATGTGCAGATCACTGGGCAGAGTTAGCGTTAACCGTGGGCTGTCCGAGGCCATGGTTTCCTCCACGCATGCGTACCGGGCGGCGGCGCCACGGCTCCTTTGCGGTCGGCCCACCGCGCCGATTCAGGGGGCGCAGGAATCATACACCGGCAACCAAGTGTCCGGCAAGCGGGCGCGACGAATTCCGCGGCGGGCAACTGCGCTCAACCTCGGTCCCGACAGCAAGTTCCGCAACCAGAACGGGGTGGGCGGCCCAGGGCGGCGCTGCCTCGCCGGGCCACCGGAGCTGACCTCCCCTGGCCGGCGCACGTTTCTCACCTATAACAACTCTTGACGACCAGCCCAGTTGATGGAGTCGCCCGGGAAGGATGCCCCTGACGTCGTAGCCCCTCCAGGTTCCTCCACGGGAACCCTGCGGCGCCTGGTGTGTCTGTCTATAATACCTACAGGAAGTTGTCGTTGGCCTGACGGCGCTTACCCCGCAAGACCGGAAGGGACGACGGATCCGGGGTTCCACCTGCCCCTTGCCGTTCATTTGTCGCGAACACTTCCTGAACGGATGTCCAATTCCGAGCAGGGAATGCGTCTGCGCCGTACATTCGATCGGAACGAGAGACAGGACCGAACCATGAAAACGGACCGCAACCCCACCTGGGCGGCCGGCCGCCAGCGTCAACCCGTTGCTTCCGCAGGAACTCCTCGGCGAAAGGGAAAGCGGGCGGACGGCCTGTTCGAGGAACCTGCAAACATCATCCGGACCGCCGACGGGTACGAAGAGGCCCGCCGCGAGGAGTTCGCCGCACGCGCCGGGGACGATGAGGCCGCGGCCCACATGGAGGAGGCCGACGAGGGGACGAATGGGCCGGACGACGCGCTCGGCCTGTACCTCCGGCAGATGGGCGCGATCCCCCTGCTCAACCGCAACGAGGAACTGGCCCTCGCCCGCAAGCTCGAACTGGCGCGGCAGCGCTACCGCCGAGCGGCCCTGTCGAACTGGCTGACGCTGGTGCGCGTGGCGGACGTCTTCGAGCGCGTGCAGGCCGGCAAGCTGGCCCTGGATCCGACCATCGACGTGGTTACCAGCCTGGGCCTGAGCCGGAACCAGATCGTCGCACGCATGCCGCACAATCTGCGCACTCTGCGGCATGTGCTCACGGCGTCGGGTGCCACGTTCAAGATGCTGCGGCGGACCATGTCGGCCGCGGGACGGCACCGGGTCCGCCGCAGCCTGCTGCGCCAGCTCGCCAAGGCGATCCGCCTGGTCGAGGAGCTGTCGCCGCGTACCGAACTGCTGGAGAAGCTGACCGAGGATCTGGGGGGCTGGTCGGAACGGCTGGCGGAGGTGGAGAGAGAGATCGCGTCCTGCGGGCGGTCGGCGGCCGACCGCGAGCGGCAGACCCGGCTGGTCAAGCAGCTGCGCGACCTGTCGCAGGAGGCGCGCACCACCCCCGAGGAGTTGGCCGGGCTGCTGCGCGTGATCGAGCGCCGGTACACCGCCTACAAGCAGGCCCGGCGCGAACTGGCTGAGGGCAACCTGCGGCTGGTCGTGTCGATCGCCAAGCGGTATCGCGGCCGCGGACTGGCGTTCGCCGACCTGATCCAGGAGGGCAACCGCGGGCTGATGCGGGCGGTCGATAAGTACGAGCACCGGATGGGGTTCAAGTTCGGCACCTACGCGACGTGGTGGATCCGCCAGGGCATCACCCGCGCCCTGGCCGATCACGCCCGGACGGTGCGCGTCCCGTGCCACCAGGTCGGGACGCTGGCGGCGATGGAGCGGGTGCGGGGCGAGCTGGCGGTCCAGATTGGCCGCGAGCCGACGGTCGAGGAGATTGCCGCGGCGCTCGGTGTCACCGAGGAGGAGACGCGCTCGCTGCGCGTAGTGGCTCGGCACCCGGTCAGCCTGCACGAGCCGCTTGGCGGTGAGGGCGAGCGGTCCCTGGGCGACTTCCTGGACGACCCCGGCGCCATCAACCCCGGCCAGACGGTCGATCAGCACCTGCTGCGCGAGCGCATTGCCGAGGTGCTGCGGTCGCTGACGCCGCGCGAGCGCGAGGTGATCGAGCTGCGCTTCGGTCTGAAGGACGGCCAGCCGCGGACGCTCGACGAGGTGGCGCGGACGTATGGCATCACGCGCGAGCGCATCCGCCAGATCGAGGCGCGCGGGCTGGTGAAGCTTCGCCAGCCGATTCGCAGCAAGCGTCTCGTCGGCTTTGCCGAGAGCGACTGACCTCGGAGCGCGCCCCAGACCCTGATGCGCTGGAGTCCCCGTGAGCGAGCAAGCCTTTTTCCGCCTGGACGGCAGGGTTGCGCTGGTGACCGGCGGCGGCCAGGGCATCGGTGAGGCGATCTGTCGTCGCCTGGCCGCCGCCGGCGCGCGTGTCGGCGTCCTCGACTGCAGCGCGGCCAGCGCCGCCCGCGTGGCCGACGCGATCGGCGGGACGGCGCTGATCGGCGACGTGACGTCTGAGGATGACATCCGGCGCCTCGTGGGGGAGTTGGAGCGCCGCACCGCTGGCCCGCTGGACATCCTGGTCAACAACGCCGGCATCGTTGGCAAGGCCGGGCGGATCTGGGAGCTGTCGCGGGCCGATCTGGAGGGGGTGATGGCCGTCAATCTGACGGCCCCGTTCCTGCTGTCCCGGGCGGTGGTGCCGGGGATGCTGCAGCACCGCTACGGGCGCATCGTCAACGTCGCCTCGATCGCCGGCAAGGAGGGCAATCCGACACTCGGCCCCTACTCGGCGAGCAAGGCGGCCCTCATCGCGCTGACGAAGTCGTTGGCGAAGGAGCTGGCCGGGCAGGGCGACCTGACCGTCAACGCGATCAGCCCGGCGGTGATCGCGACCCCGATCCTGGAAGGCATTCCGCAGGCGACCATCGACTACATGGTGTCGCGCATCCCGGTCGGCCGCACCGGCAAGCCGGAGGAGGTCGCGGCGCTGGTTCACTTCCTCGCCAGCGCCGAGGCGAGTTTCACGACCGGGCAGTGCTACGACATCAGCGGCGGCCGCGCGACGTATTGAGCCCCCGCACCCCCCTGCCCCCTCTCCCACCAGGGGAGAGGGGGAGAAGGGAGGTGCGGGGGGCCGTCGGATCAGAACTCGATTCCCTGCTGCGCCTTGACGCCGGCCTTGTAGTGGTGCTTCACGGCACGAATCTCCGACACCGTATCCGCAAAGTCGCAGATAGCAGGCGGCGCCCCGCGTCCGGTCAGAACCACGTGCAGGTCGGGATCGCGGGCCTGAAGGCACGCGATCACCTCGTTCGGGTCGAGATACCCAAGTCGCTCGCTCATCACCACGTTGATCTCGTCGAGGATGACGAGATCGTACTTGCCGGACGCGATCGCGTCCTTGCTCACCTCCCAGATCTGGCGCGTCGTGGCGATGTCCTGCTCGCGGTTCTTCGTGTCCCAGGTGAAGCCGTCGCCCATTGGGCAAATGTCGATGTCGAGGCCGAGGTGGTCGGCGTGAGCGCGGAGCAGGTCGGCCAGCTTTTTCTCGCCGGTCTTCCACTTGCCCTTGATGTACTGCACCACGAAGACGCGCTGCCTGCTGCCGAGGGCGCGCCACGCCAGCCCGAGGGCGCTGGTCGTCTTGCCCTTGCCGTCCCCGGTCACCACGATCACCAGGCCGCGCCGCCGCTTGCCGCTCATCCTCACCGCCTTCGGAAGAACCGAGAACCAGGAACCAAACAGAAGGTCCGTGCTCTCTTTTGAATTTAGGTTCCGGTTCCTGTTTGGTCCTTTCTGTGCTTTTCAAGCCATTGCGGCCACGCCGGCCTCGGCCCGGAGGGCGTCGGCCTTGTCGGTCTGCTCCCACGTGAACTGGGCCAGGTCGCGGCCGAAGTGGCCGTGGCGGGCCGTCTCGCGGTAGATCGGCCGGCGCAGGTTCAGCGTCTCGATGATGCCGCGCGGCGTCAGCTTGAAGTGCCTGCGGATCAGTTCGACGAGCTGGTCCTCGGTGATACCGTTCGGCGTCGTCCCGTTGGTCGTCACCCAGATGTTCAGCGGGTCCGGGTAGCCGATCGCGTAGGACAGCTGCACCTCGCACTGGGTCGCCAGGTCGGCCTTGACGATGTTCTTGGCGATGTACCGCGCCATGTACGCGGCGCTCCGATCGACCTTGGTCGGATCCTTGCCGCTGAACGCGCCGCCACCGTGCCGGCCGCGCCCGCCGTAGGTATCGACGATGATCTTCCGTCCGGTCAGGCCGCAGTCACCGTGCGGGCCGCCCATGAGGAAGTTACCGGTCGGGTTGATGTGGCAGCGGATGTGGTCGTCGCGGATTTCCTCCGGTGACATGCCCGGCAGGACCAGGGAGATGTCGCCCTTGACGAGGTCGTGCCACTCGGCCCGCAGGGTCGGCAGGATCAGCTTCTCGACCAGCACCTGCCGGGCCTTGTCGGCGAAGACGGTCTTGCCGTTCTTCTTCTCCATGACCGACTCATCGTGCTGCGTCGAGATGACGACGGTGTGGATGCGGTGCGGCGTGCCGTCGGTGTCGTACTCGATCGTGACCTGGCTCTTGGCGTCCGGTCGCAGCCACTTCAGTTCCCCGCTGCGGCGCAGTTTGGCGTGGTTCTCGACCAGCCGGTGCGCCAGGTAGATCGGCAGCGGCATCAGGGCGCTGGTTTCCTTGCACGCGAAGCCGAACATCATGCCCTGGTCGCCGGCCCCGCCCGCGTCCACGCCCATCGAGATGTCCGGCGACTGCGTGTGCAGGTGGGTGATAACCTGGCAGGTGCTGGCGGCGAAGCCGATGGTCGGGTCGGTGTAGCCGATCTCGGCGATGACTTCGCGAACGACCCGGTCGAGGGTGGCGCGAGACAGGTCGGCCTTGGTGGTGATCTCGCCGGCGACGACGGCCAGGTCGGTCGTGACCAGGGTCTCGCACGCCACCCGGCTGGTCGGGTCGGCCGCCAGGCAGTGGTCGAGGACGGCGTCGCTGATCTGGTCCGCCACCTTGTCCGGGTGGCCCATGGAAACCGATTCACTGGTAAAGAGATAACGCTCCGTGCTCACGGAATGGCCCTCGTGGAATGGGGGGGAGGCGGGAATATCGCACCCTCCGGTGTGGGGGATTATAGGAAAAAGGCGTAGTCCGGCACAACGCCAACCGGGCGCCCCCCTATCGTTGGTCGAGCCCACGGATGGCGCCCCGTGGGTGAAGTGCTGGGCGCTTGACCCACGGGGCGCCACCCGTGGGCTTGACGAATGCCCATTCCACACCAGCCCCCTGGACTCTGCTCTAACCCGTGCGGCCGGCGCCGAGCGGTTGCCAGCGCGAGAAGGGCGCGGCCGCGCCCATCTCCTCCTCGATGCGCAGCAGCTGGTTGTACTTCGCCAGCCGCTCGCTGCGCGCCACCGACCCGATCTTGATCTGCCCGGCGCCGGTCGCGACCGCCAGGTCCGCGATGGTGCTGTCCTCCGTCTCGCCACTCCGCGCCGAAACCACCGGCCGGTAGCCGGCCCCGCGCGCCAGGCGAACCACCTCCAGCGTCTCGGTCAACGTGCCGACCTGGTTGACCTTCACCAGCACGCTGTTCGCGACGCCCGCCTCGATGCCGTGCCGCAGCCGCTGCGGGTTGGTAACGAACAGATCGTCGCCGATCAGCTGCACGCGCCCGCCCAGCGCCTGCGTCAACGCGCCCCAGCCTTCCCAGTCGTCCTCCGCCATGCCGTCCTCGATGCTCAGGATCGGGTACGCCGCGGCCCAGCGCGCCAGCAGGTCGGTCATCTGGTCGGCCGCGAGCGGCGCGGTAGCGTCCTTCAGGTGATACCGGCCGTCGCGATAGAAGTGCGTGCTCGCCACGTCGAGGGCGAGGGCGGCATCGCGGCCAGGAACACGGCCCGCCTTCTCGATGGCGCGCAGACACAGCTCCACCGCCTGCTCGTTGCCGCGCAGGCGCGGCCCGAAACCGCCCTCGTCACCGACCAGCACCCCCTCGAACCCTGCCGCCGTCAGCACCGCCGCGAGCGCGCGGTAAACGGCAACGGTCATTTCCAGCGCCTCAGCGTAGGAGCGCGCGCCGACCGGCAGCAGGAGGAAGTCCTGAAAATCGAGGTTGCCGCCCGCGTGCAGCCCGCCGCTAATCAGGTTCACCATCGGCAGCGGCAGGCGCGCACCGCCTTCGCTGTCGAGATAGCGCCACAGCGGCTGCCCGCGCGCGGCGGCGGCCGCGTGGGCGCAGGCGAGCGACACGCCGAGAATGGCATTCGCGCCCAGCCGCGATTTGTTCGACGTGCCGTCGAGTTCGCCCAGCAGGCGGTCGATGTGGGTCTGCGCGCTCGCCAGCAGACCGACCACGCGCGGGCCGATTTGCTCGTTGACGTTCGCGACGGCGCGGCGGACGCCCTTGCCGCCGTGGCGGGTCACGTCGCCGTCACGCAGCTCGACCGCCTCGTGCCGGCCGGTGCTCGCGCCCGACGGGACGATGGCGCGCCCGCGGGCGCCGCCGGCGCAGTGGACATCGACCTCCACCGTCGGGTTCCCTCGGCTGTCGAACACCTCGCGGGCGTGGACTCGCACGATGGTCTCAGGTTCGCTCACGTTCGCCTCCCGGACATAGCGATGCCACCTCCCGCTCGCACAGCGTCAGCACGTCCTCCCACCGCGTTGGCCGCTCTCCCAGGACGCGCTGCCCGAGCCGCCGCACTGCCGCGCGTTTCGGCTCCTGGGGCAGGTACTCGACCGGGCTGGTGCCGTCGATGCGCGCCAGCACGCAGGCGCCGAAGTGCCCGATCCCGCGCCCCTCCAGCTCCGCCGCCGGCCGGAAGCGCGCCTCGCTCACGTAGCCGCGCCGGAACGCGCGCGTCAGGTCGAAGTAGTCTTCGCGCCGAGACGGGTCGTGGAACGCCTTCAGCACGAGGTGGCAGAGGAACAGGCCCAGGTCCATCGCCGGGTCGCCGAGGTGAGCCGTCTCGTAGTCCACCAGCGTGAACCCGCCACCGTGGACGAGCATGTTCTTGGGCGTGTAGTCGCCGTGGCAGAGCGCCTCCTGGCGCGTCAGCAGGTCGCGCACCAGCGGCTCGACCGCCATCGCCACCTCGGGCCGGCGCTCCTGCACCCGGCGGTAGAACGGCTCGACGCGCAGCTGGACGAAAACCGTGCGATCCTCGAAGCGGCGAAAGCCCCCGTCGCGGGCGCTCGCCTCGTGCATGCGCCCCAGAATACGACCCGCGTGCTCGCCCAGCGCGGGGTCGATCGTGCCGGCAAGTAACTGGGCCTTCCAGGACGGGGCCGCGCGCGGCGCGGCGCTCATCGCGAAGGCGAAGTTGGCGCGGTCGGCGAACAGCACCTCGGGGACCGTTGGCGTGGGCAGGAGTGGCCCGAGCGCCTGCATCACTTCCTGCTCGCGGTAGACGCGCTCCAGGTCGCTGAACCAGGCGTCGCGGGTGCATAGCCGCGGGCGGGATTGCTTGACGACGAAGGAGCGTCGAGGGGTTTCGACGAGCAGCACGGCGTTGGAGACGCCGCCGCCGAGCGCCTCGACGCGGGCCGGCTCGGCTCCGAGCCGGCCCTGACGACGCAGGTAGTCCACGAGGTTGTCGGCGGTCAGCTCGACCATGAGGACATGATAGGGGACGGGAGCGGGCGGGGCGCCACGTTTCGCGCCTGGGATCGGGTGCGAAACGCGGCGTGGGGCGGCTCAGGGCGTGTTCTCGTAAGCCTGGCGAGCCTGCTGGAAGGCGATGCGGGCCAGCTCGCGCCGCTGGATCGCCTGCTGGCTGACCGGCTGGATCGGCGGCCGCGGGATCCCCGGGGGAACGCGCATCGAGCGCTGGGCGTTGTAGCGGGCGTACTCGGCCTCGTAGATGGCGTTGGCCTGCAGGTACTCGGCCTCCGCCTGCTTCAGCCGCGCGAAGGCCTGCTGCTTGGCGGCGCTCCCCTGGCCGCCCGGGGCCGGCCCGCCGCCGGACAGCGCGTCGCGCTTGCCGAAGTCGGCCGCCGCCTGCTGCGGGCGGCCCAGCTTCTGGTAGGCGATGGCGCGGTTGTTGTAGAAGGTCGCGTTGTTCGGGTTCAGTCCGATCGCCTCGGTGAAGTCGGCGAGCGCCTGCTCCGCCCGGTCCTGCTTCAGATGCGCTGTCCCGCGGACAAAGTACGCCGACGCCTGCTTGCTGTCGCGCGCGATGGCCTTGGTGGCGTCGGCGGTGGCGCCGGCAAGGTCGCCCTTGTCGAGGCGGGCGCCGGCGAGCCAGGTGTACGCCTCCGCGGAGTCCGGGGCGAGCTGGGTCGCGCGGGTACAATCGGCGATGGTGTCGTCGAGTTTGCCCTGCACCAGGGAGGCGCGTCCGCGGTTGACCAGGGCCGGCACGAGGTCGGGCTGACGCTTGAGCGCCGCGGTGTAGTGGGTGATGGCCTGGCCCCACTCCTTGCGGTCCGCCGCCGCGTTCCCCCGGTTCAGTTCCGCCAGCGCCTCCGCGTCCGGCGCACCCTTGCCGGCGGGCTGCGGGTTGTCCTTTTTCTGTGCCGGGGGCTCCGACGCCGGTGGCTGAACCCTGGGCTCCGGAGGATTGGTGGGCTGGGCTTCCGGCTTGCGATCGGTTGCTGCGATCTCGGTCTTCGGTGTCGTGGACTCGTCGGCGCCGCCGCCCCGCAGGACGAGCACCAGCACCAGAACGACCAGCAGCAGCGCCGCCCCGCCGCCCAGGGCACACCACAGCACCGCGCGGGACCGCCGGGCCGGTTGGGCGTTCACGGCGTGGGCGGACGCCCCCTGGGGGAACAGCCCCTTGAGCCGGGCCGCCGGCACCCACTCGGACATCCCGGCCCCCCAGACGAGATCCTGCGGGCGCAGCGCCCCGGATGTGACTGCCTGCTTCAGGTGCTGAATCGACAGAGGGCCGAACTGCTGGCCGTCCCGGAGGTAGTGGTAGGTGGTGGTCATCGGTTTTCCTGATGTCAGGGTGTGGTTCGTTCGGGTTGAATCGTCCCTCACCCTGACCTGCGAAAAACCGGCGCCGAACCCTTACACGTGCAGGAAAAAAACCTAACCCCGGCTCCCTTCCCTGCGCGGGAAGGGGGAGAACAAGGGTTACCGCGCCGGCAATAACAGTCAGTCGCTGATACCCTTCTTCACCCCCTCCCCGCTCAGGGGAGGGGGCCGGGGGAAGAGATTCCCGCGTAGTCTCTGAGAAAAGCCCACGGGTGGCGGCCCGTGGGTCGAGTTGCCAGCCGTCACGGCAGCCGAACGTTCTGCAGGGTGAACGGCACCTGCACGGTTACCGGCCGCTGACCGACGAGGACGAACCGATCCGGTTCACCCTGGCCGTCGCGCGGGCGGAAGATCATCGTGACTTCCTGGGTCGAGACGCCGTTGATCCCGCCGCGGAACATTCGGGCCGGGATCTGCGTCAGCTGGAAGCTCTTCCCCTTGGCGTCCACCAGAACCGGGAGGCCGTTGCCGATGTTGGCGGAAATCGGCCGGCCGGCGGGACCGACAACGCCGCCGCCGATCTGAATCTGAATCCCCTGGACCTGGCCGTTGCCGATCACCTGGATCACGCCGGGGAGGTTGGTCGCGACGCGGTTCGGCGGAGACTCGAACCGGCACTGGACCTTGTACGTCCCGTCGCCCTGCTTCTCGATGGCGATGATCTCGATCGCGCCGCCATGTTCGCCCTGGACCTTCTTGCCGGCGGCCTTCAGGACGTTCTCGACGTTGATCAGCGTCTCCGGCGGCGTGAGCATCTGCACGGGGACATGGCCGGCGAGTTCCTTGAGGAGCTTCGCCTTCTTCTCCCCCTGCTTGAGCCGCACGACCGCGACATGGTTCGTGGCCAGGTACGGGTTGTAGTAATAGCCGCGGCGCACGATGCCGATGGCGGGGACAGCGCCGCCGCCCACGCCCGGGCGCCCCTCGGGCATCGGGTCCATCGGAACGGTTAGCTTCTGATCCTGATCGTCGAGAGCGCGATCGACCTGCACCGGGCCGGCGACCTGGAAGTTCTGCAGCCGCGGCTCGCCGGTGACTTCGAGCAGGATCAGATGCTCGCCCTCGTGGCGCTGCGCGATCGGCTGCTGCGCGGGCAGGATGATCCGCCGGCCGGTGGGATCCTGGACAGGAGCGGCGGCCTGCTTCGGCTGGGCCGGCAGGACGCGGATACGGATGGCGCCGGCGTAGCAGGTCGGGGTGTCCTGGACCTTGCCATCCTGGACGTGGAGGTGAGACGGATTAAGCCGCTGGGCTGGTTGCGGCCGGACGATGACGGGGCGAACGGGTTGAATCTGCACCGGCGCGGGGCGAATCTGGATCTGCCTGGCGGGCAGAGGTTGAACCGCTGGCGCCTGGCCAGGCTGTGCCTGACCGGGCTGCGCCTGGGCCGGCTGGATCTGCACGCGGCCGATCTGCGCGCGGCCGACGGCACGGGCGTTCACGGCCTTCTTGGCAGGCGCGGCCGGGGGAGCCGCAGGCTGCGCGGGCGCCGCCTGAGCGGGCGCGTCGGCCTGGGGTGCCTGAGCCGGCTGCGGAGCGGGGACGGCGTTGGGCACCTGGATCTGCAGCCGAATCGCCGGCACGGGCTGGACCCTGTTTGCGGGCGGCGGGGCCGGCTGCCCCTTGGCCGGCGGCAGGGCCGGCCGCGGCACCGGCACGGGAAGGATCTGGATCCCGCCGTTCACCGGCAGGTCGATCCCCGGACGGATCAGGTACGGGTTGTTGATCGATTGGACCTGAACCAGGCTGGCCTTGGCGCACAGCTGGTCGAACGCCTGCCAGAACGTCGTCTCGCCCGTGTCGAGCGTCACCTTGCGGCCTGCCAGCACTACCCGGTCGCCGAGCAGGTCGATGGTATAGCCGCTTTGCTTCGCCAGTTCGGCCACCGCCTCCGGCACCGGCATGTCCTGGACCTGCAAGCGCACCTTCTTTGGGGCGAGCAGGTTGTCGAGGATGATCTTGCCTTCCATGCGGCGGACCAGTTCGGCGGCGCGCCGGCTGGCTTCCAGGTCACCGTTCTTGACCGCCTTGCGCAGGGCGTCCAGGGCGGGTACGCCAATGGCTTCGAGTTCGCGCTTGGCCCGATCTCGCTCGGTGAATTTGTTGCTGCTCAACTGCTTGATCAGCGTGGCGACGCGGTCCGAATCATCGGCGTTCGCCTGGCGCTGGACCAGGACGCCGAGGCCGATCCCCAGCCCCAGCAGCGATGCGAACAGGAACCATCGGTTACGCATCAGTTCGACTCCTTTGACACAGAGGAAAGCACAGGTGTGCGTTTGGGTCATTCGCGCTGCACGGGGTGGGCGTGGGCGGCGACAGGCCAGCGCCAGGATATAAGATCGCCTAATAATCGGGTAGTGAAAACCGCGCGTATTTTTACCGTGCCCCGAGTTTATACTTCTCTGACGGGGGACGCCAGGAAAACGATTGCGGAAATTCAAAATAGCCTGGTTCCTGGTTTCCTGGAACTTGGTGGACCAAACGCGCCGAGCCGGAAGCGTAAGCGACGGCAGCTTGGACAGATCCGTCGCTTACGCTTCCGGCTCGTCGGTGTCAGGGCGTTTGGTCCGCTAGCTCTTGGTTCTTCCTCCGAAGGGAGCGTCAGGGTAGAGGAACGTTCCGGACGGTGAACGGCAGCTCGACCTGGACGGGGCGCATGCCGTTGAGAACGAGGCGCGTCGGGTCGCCCTGGCCGGGATTGGCGCGGTACAGGATGGTCAGCTCCTGGGTGACCGTGCGGCCGTTGGTGCGCTGGCTGCGCGAGGGAACCTGGACCAGCTGGTATCTGTCCCCCTTCGCGTCCAGGAGGGCGGGCACACCGGCCGGCAGGACGTCGCCCTGGGCCGGAGGGGTTTCCAGCCGCAGTTGAATCTGCACCTCCGCATCGCCCTTCTTCTCGACCGTGAAGACCTCGATCGATCCGCCGTTCTTGCCGCGGACCGTCTTGCCGCCAGCGTTGAAGATGTCGTCCACGACGATGAGCGGATCGGCCTGGGTGAACACCTGGCCGTTGATCTGCCCGCTCACCTCGCGCAGCGTCTTCGCTGCCTTGTCTCCAAGCTTAACCTGAACCAGCGGTTGCTGCGGCACCGACCGGGGACCGCGTCCGGAAGCCAGGAATGTCGGCTCGAGCTTCTGGCCCTGGTCGTCGAGAACTCGGTTCACGAACGAGTTGGCGGCCAGCTGGAGGTTGTACACCTTCGGTTCGACGGCCACCTCGACGGCGTAGAAGACGTGCCCATCGCGGCGTGCTTCCTCGCCCTGCTCGACCGGCGCCAGGCGGACGCGGACGGCCCCGGCGTAGCAGGTCGGGAGCCGGCGTGGCGTGCCGTCCTTGACGTGGATCGGCCGGATCTCGGGGTCGGGGGCGATTTGCGGACGCCGATCGGCGAGGCCGGGCAGACCCTGGTTCTGGAAGGCGCGGAGCTGGGCCAGACCCTGCTCGCGCAGCTGGCGGAGCAGGTCCATCTGCTGCCCGAGGTCGCGGAACCCCGGCACGAACTGCTCGCGTCCGCCGCCCTCCTTGCGCAGCTGGTCCATGTGCATCTGGAGCTGCCGGTCCATCAGCTGCATGAGCTGTTCGAGTTGCTGCTGGAAGACCTTCTCGAACTGCTCCAGATCCTGGAACCCCTTGCCGCCGCCCCCGAACGGCATCTTGCCGTTCAACCCGCCGAACGCCTTCTCGATCGCTTCGATCTCCCGGAACGGGTTGGGCAGGCCCGGCTTCGCCTTGTTTTTGACGTTGGGCCGTCCGGGGAACGCGGGCAGGGGCATCGCCGGGAGCGGCCGGATGAGGGGCTGTATGGGCGGCCGTCGGCCAGCCACTGGTGGGATCGGCTGGTTGGCAGGCAGGCCGCTCGGGGCCAGGCCGGCGACCTCCTCCAGACCCGCCTTCGCGCACAACTGGTCGAACGCCTGCCAGAACGTGGTCTCGCCCGTTTCCAGCGTCACCGTGCGCTTGATAAGATTATCGACGTTACCCTGGATCTGGATGTTGTAGCCGCTCTGGCGAACCAGCTCATCCACCGCGTCGATGACCGGGGTATCCTTGAAGCTCAGCTTCACCCGCTTGGCTGCCAGCGGGCCGTGTTTCGGATCGACTGCCTTGGCGTCGGCCGCTCTGTCGTCGGCGCGTGCGGAGGAGCAGGCCAGTCCCAGCAGGAGTCCCGAGAGGATCAACGACCGTTTACGCATGGTGCTTCTTCCCCTTGCCGCGGGCCGCGGCCGAATGGTGTGCCCGAAGTTGACAACTCCGCCCGAGAAGGGGGCGGCTGGATCTCAGTGTACCGGACCGGCGCACGGGGCGGTAGGGGTAGAGGCTGGCAAAGGGTGCTGCGCCGACACGCGGGCCGACCACGAGAAGACGAACGGCGGCTGCGGAACGAACGCTGCGGAGAGGTGCCGAGGCAGAAGACGCCTTCCTGGCGGGGTGACGAAGGCAAGGCGTGGTTGGCAGGGAAAGCGACCCACGGTCGAGCCGCGCCCTCTCAGGGCGCGGCCCGACCGCGTGGCTGCGGAGCGCTCAGTTGGCGTCCTTCTTCTTTTTCTTCTTCTGGGAGACGCGGATTTCCGTTACCTTGCCGTCGTCCCCCGTGACCACGGTAGCGCCCACGCCTTTTTCCGCCTTGCTGACGGCTTCCTTCAAGGCGTCGAGGCCGCCCGTGTATTCCCCGGCGGCGACGGTCTTCTTGATTTCCTTGTCGTACTTGCCCTTGTTGATCTTGGCGCCCGCGGCGATTGTCAGCTCGACCGCCTCGCCCTTCGCGCCCTTCTTGCCCTTCTTGGTGCCGACGATCTTGTTGCCATCGATCTTGGTGATGATGACGCCGAATTCGTCCGCCATCGCCACGCCGAACGCGCAGACAGCGATGACTGCGGCACACACGAACTTACGCATGGGGTGCTCCTCCTCGCGGTTGGTCCCAACCACCCAGAGTACGCCGCTCCCGAAGGAACCCATCCCTCGGGATCGGAAAGTTGTGTCTCGACAGCGGGGGAAAGGGTTACGCGTCCTTCTTCTTCTTCGTCTTCTTGCTCAGGACGCGAATCTCCTTCACCGTGGTGCCATCGACATCAACGATCGCGGCAACGCCCTTTTCGCCGGTCGTGATACCCTTCAGGCCACCCTCGATGGCGTCCCCGGCCTCGACCTTCTTGGTGTCCTTGTTGAATTTCCCCTTGACCACCCTGACATCCTTGGCCGCCGTCAGCTCGACAGCCTCGCCCTTCGCGCCCTTCTTGCCCTTCTTGGTCGCGGTGATCTTGTTGCCATCGATCTTGGTGATGACGACGAACATCTCGTCGGCCATCGCCATGCTGAAGGCGAACACAGTCACGACCGCGGCGCACACGAACTTACGCATGGGGTGCTCCTCCTGGGGCTGCTCCCACCGACACAACAACGCTGGCCCCGGCACGCGCCGGAGCCGCTCTTCTTTGCAACAAGCAGGTCGATTGCCGAGAAACTGCGGGCCAGGCGCTTTGCGAGTAGGTTGTGTTTGCCTTCGCCAACAGTGGCACAGGATAAAACCACCGTTGTTATAGAAAGTTTCGGTAGCTGGCAAAGCGTTTTTTTCTGATTTGTCGCACGCAGCGCGTGAAGTTATGCAGTCCTGGAGGGACGAGGGACGTCGGGGTGGGGCGGGCGGGGCGGGCTTCCGGGGGCTGACAGCCCTCGGGGAGCTTGCCGCGCCGTCACGTCAATCCTCGAACTTGGCCCCGCCCTCGCCGAGCGCCGCCGCGCTTTTCACCACCTGCCGGATACGCCGCTCGCGCACCTCCTGGTCCAGGCGGACCTTCAGCTCCGGCAGTCCCATCGCGCCCAGGTCGCCGTCCACCCGGTCGCGCACCGCGACCGTGCCGGCGGTCTGCTCCTTCTCGCCGACGACGAGCATGTACGGAATCTTCTCCAGCTGCGCCTCGCGAATCTTGTAGTTGATCTTCTCCGGGCGCAGGTCGGCCGTCGAGCGAAAGCCGGCCGCCTTCAGGTCGGCATCGACCTTGCGGGCGTAGTCGTTGAACCGCTCGCTAACGGTCAGCACGCGCATCTGCTCGGGCGCCAGCCAGAGCGGGAACGCGCCGGCGAAGTGCTCGATCAGGATGCCCATGAACCGCTCCATCGATCCGAACGGAGCCCGGTGGATCATTACCGGCTGGTGCGGCCGGTTGTCGGCCCCGGTGTACTCCAGCTCGAAGCGCTTCGGTAGGTTGTAGTCGAGCTGCACGGTGCCGAGCTGCCACTCGCGGCCGATGCAGTCGCGCACCACGAAGTCGATCTTCGGCCCGTAGAACGCCGCCTCCCCTCTCTCGGCGACGTAGTTCATCCCGCGCCCCCTGGCCAGTTCGACGAGGGTCGTCTCGGCCCGATCCCAGTCGGCCGGGTCGCCGACGTACTTGGTGCTCTCCGGGTCGCGCAGGCCGACGCGCACCCGGTAGTCGGTCAGGCCCAGGCTCGACAGGACGAACAGCACCAGGTCGATGTTGGCCCCGACCTCCGCCTCGATCTGCTCGGCGGTGACGAACAGGTGGGCGTCGTCCTGGGTGAAGCCGCGCACCCGGGTCATGCCGGACAGCTCGCCGGTCTGCTCGAAGCGGTAGACGGTGCCGAACTCCGCCAGGCGCACCGGCAGGTCGCGGTAGGACCGCGGCTCCGCCTTGTAGATCTGGATGTGGTGCGGGCAGTTCATCGGCTTGAGCAGGTAGCCTTCCTGGTCGCTCAGCCAGTGCCGCAGCGCCTCGGCGCGGTCGGCCGAGGTGGCCGCCTTGCGGTAGTCCGGGGCGTCGAGATGGAAGGCGTCCAGCAGCCCGAGCACCGTCTGATGAATCGCCTCCAGCTTCTCGGCGGTGGTGCGGGCGGCGCGGTACGCCTTCGCCGGGTACTGGGCCAGGTCGAGCAGTTCGAGGAACTTCGCCTCGCCCTTGGCGTCCAGCTCCCCCGCCGCCAGGCGGTACTGGGCCAGGTCGAGGGCGCCGGCGATGGCGTTGAAATACATCGGCGGGAACTGCGCGTCGCGGTAGTACGGGAAGTGGCCGCTGGTGCGGTACAGCTCCAGCCGGCCGATGTGCGGGGTGTAGACGGGTTGATAGCCGCGCTTGACCAGTTCGTCCTTGATGAAGGTTTCGAGAATGCCGCGCACCACCGACCCGCGCGGCATCCACAGAATCAGCCCGCTGCCGACGAGGTTGCTGAGGGTGAACAGCTTGAGCTGTTTGCCGAGGACGCGGTGGTCGCGCTTCCTGGCCTCCTCGACCTGCTGCAGGTAGGCGTCGAGATCCTTCTGGGTGAAGAAGGCGGTGCCGTAGAGGCGCTGGAGCTGCTTGCGGCTGGCGTCGTTCTTCCAGTACGCGCCGGCGATGCTGAGCACCTTGAAGGCGCCGATCCGGCCAGCGTGGGGCAGGTGCGGCCCGCGGCACAGGTCGATGAACTCGCCCTGGCGGTAGAAGCTCAGGCGCTGCTCGTCGCGCAGAGTGCCGTCGATGTGCTCGACCTTGTAGCCCTGACCGAGATCCGCCACGAGGGTGCGGGCCTCCTCGCGGGAGCGCTCGAAGCGCTCGAAAGGCTCCGCTTCCTTGACGATCCTGCGCATCTCCTCCTCGATGCGTGGGAAGTCCTCCTCGCGGATCGGGGTGGGGGAGTCGATGTCGTAGTAGAAGCCGTTCTCGATGGCGGGGCCGAATGCGAGCTGGGTGCCGGGGAAGAGGCGCATCACGGCGCGAGCCATGATGTGGGCGCAGCTGTGGCGCAGCACTGCCAGGGCGTCAGGATCCTTCTCGGTGAGGATCTGGAAGGCGTGCTGGCCGTTGCCGGTGGGAAACTCGCGGTCGAGGTCGATGATGGTGCCGTCGAGGCGAGCGGCGATCGCCGCCTGAGCGAGGCGTTTGCCGATGCCCTCGGCCACGTCGCGCGGCCGGGCGCCCTCGGGAACCTGTTTGGTCGAGCCGTCGGGAAGAACGAGGGTGAGCATGATTCCAATCCTGGGTGGGGCGATCGGTCTACCGTCCATGAATAGACAGCCGGACCGCGCACGCGGTTCGTGGGGGCTATTGTAGCGGATCTGTGACGGTTGCTGCCGTCCGGGCTGCGCACGCAGCGCCGCGGCTCCGACACCCTCACCCGGACCACGAATCAGCTCTCCCCGGTGCCCAGCTGGGTGCCGCCGCTCTCGATCACTTCCGGCTTGTAGCCGCCCTTCGCCGCGAAGTAGAGGATCAGCAGCAGGTACAGCACGGCCATCGTAGCCGGCACGGCCGCCGTGACCATCAACGCCATCCGGCCGCCGTAGAGGTCGGCCCGCTCAACCGGCTTTTCGTCCTGGCTCACATGCGTGCGGCCCTCGCGCTCCCACCACTCCCTGAGAGCGGCATTCTCGAGGAGTTTGTTCATATCTGCCTCGTCGGTCGGCGATCTCGGCGTTTTCGTGGCCAGCCGCAGGAGGGCGACTTTTTGCTGATTCAGTCCCTGAACGTGGAAGACGCCCAGGAAGGTATTTTCCTGCTCGACCTTGTATCGGTCGTAGGTCCGGGGGTCTTTCGCTTTCAGGTTGGTGGAGGCATAGTAGTCCTGCTTGAACCCAATGCCCGGCCCGCCCAGCAGGCCCGCCGACAGCATGCCGACGCCGCCCATGGCCCCCAGGACGACCGCCCCGCCGCGCGGAAACCGCTCCGACGCCACCGCCAGCATCGTCGGCCAGAAGAACGTCTTGCCGAACCCATACACCGTAACCGCCAGAAGGCACATCAACACGCCCTCGGCGCTGCCCAGAAGCAGCAGGCCGCCACAGGCGACCACCGCACAGACGAACAAAAGCCCCAGGGGGGTGAGAACTCGCTCCAGCGGGCCGGCGAAGAAGCGCAGGGCGAACATCAGCGCCGAGGTGTAGACAAAGAACAGTCGCCCGAGGGCTCCCTCGCTCATGATCTGCCCGGTGATTTTACTGATCCAGCTGTCGGTGCCGAGTTCGACGTAACCCACCAGGGCGTGGATGAACAGCAGCAGCAGCAGGATGGGCGAGGCGAACTGGCTCAGCATGGTCCCGAGGCTCAGACCCGCCTCCCCCGCCTCCGACCGCGGCAGCCGCTGGCCGACGAGCAAGGCGCCGTAGATCAGCACCGGCACCAGGAACAGCGACATCTGCACCATCCAATCGACCTTCCACCCCGGCTGCCAGTTCCCAATCTTCGGGTCGTTCATCAGCAGCGCGACCAGGCCGCCCGCGATCAGGCCGCCCGGCCAGCCGGCGTGCAGGACGTTCAGGAAGTGCGTCTTGCGGGTCGGGAAGAGGGTCGCCGTCATCGGGTTCACCACCACCTCACACAGGCCGTTGGCGATGGAGAACAGAAACATCGAGACGTACAGGTTCCAGTAAACCAGGGTGCGGGCCGTCTCCGGGTCACTCGACAACCCATACACGGCGTCGGAGAACAATACCATGACCGCCGAGAGAACGTGCATGAGGAAAGCGAGGCTCATCAGGATGCCGTAGCCGACTCGGTCGGCGATCAGCGAACCGAGGATGATCACCACGCCGAACCCGACCAGCCCGCCGCCGGTGATGGTCCCCAGGTCGAGGTTGGTGAAGTTGTACCGCTCCGCCCAGATGGGCAGGATACCGGCGCGGACGGAGAAGCCGACGCCGGCCGCGAAGATGGAGAAGAACCCGGCCCACAGCAGCCGGTACGCATTGGGGGGGGACGCGAGGGTCGGAGAGCGGGTGGCCATGTTGTGCCGTTCCAGGGGGAGTGCAGAACCGCCTTCAGGTGAAGCGCCGGGGTAAAGCGATAAGCCTAGGCAACGCGAGTGCTTGTGGCAACGCCCGGCCACACCGCTCCGGCATGGCCTGCGCCGCGGGATTCGTGTATCCTCAAACAGTAGGTCATAGTGTAGCGGCCCTGTCCGCGGAAGTCATCCAGCAACCAGGAGTCCGATGCCCGGTCCGTCCCGCACGTTCACGTTCCTCGGCACCGGCACGTCGGTCGGCGTCCCGATGGTCGGGTGCGACTGCGCAGTCTGCACCTCGACCGACCCGCACAATCACCGGCACCGCTGCGCCGTGCTGATCGCCACCCCGGACGGCAACATCCTGATCGACACGCCGCCCGAGTTGCGCCTCCAGCTGATCCGCGAGAAGATCAAGGTGATCCACGCGGTTCTGTACACGCACTTCCACGCCGACCACGTGTTCGGCCTGGACGATCTGCGGCCGATCCCGCGCTACCTCGGCGGTCCGGTCCCGCTGTACTGCACCCAGGAGGTCGAGGGCAAGCTGCGGCAGTCGTTCGCCTACGCCTTCTCCGCCGCCGCCGAGCAGCTGCCGGTCGGGTATCTGCCGAAGCTCGTCTTCCAGCGCATCACCGAGGCGCCGTTCCTGGTGCTGGGCCAGCGCGTGACGCCGATCCCGCTGGTCCACGCCCACTGGGACGTGTTCGGGTTCCGCATCGGCGACGTCGCGTACTGCACCGACGTCAACAAGATCCCGCGCGCGAGCTGGCCGCTGCTGGAAGGGCTGGACGTGCTGGTACTCGACGCCCTGCGCTTCAAACCGCACCCGGGGCACTTCAGCCTGAGCGAAGCCCTGGATGTCGTCGAGAAGTTCCGGCCGCGGCGGGCGTACTTCACCCACATGTCGCACGAGATCGACCACGCCACGGTAAACCGGCAGCTCCCGCCGGGCGTGCAGCTGGCTTACGACGGCCTGAAGTTCGACTTTTGACTCACGAGAGGAGACCACGGATGCCCCCCGTGTCCGACGACCTGAGGCACCACCTGCGGCAATTCGGGCAGGAACACCTCCTGGCCTGGTGGGACCAGCTCGACGACGCCCAGCAGAGCGCTCTGCTCGACCAGATCCGGGCTCTCGACCTGGAGCAGCTCGGCCGGCTCTACGCCGCTCGCGACGAGACATTCGCCGTCCCGGCGCGCGAGCGCATCCAGCCGGTGCCGGCCGCCCGCGCGGAGGGCGACCCGCAGGACCGCGCGCTGGGCGAGGCGGCGCTGCGGTGCGGCGAGGTGGCGGCGCTGATGGTGGCCGGCGGCCAGGGCAGCCGCCTCGGCTTCGAGCACCCCAAGGGGATGTTCGCCATCAGCCCGGTCAAGAACAAGACGCTGTTCGAGATCCACGCCGAGAAGATCCTCGCCCTGTCGCGCCGATACGGCCGCTCGCTGCCGTTCCTGATCATGACGAGCGACGCCACGCACGACGAGACGCTGGCCTATTTCCGCCAGCAGAATAACTTCGGGCTGCCGGCGGCCGAGGTCTTCTTCTTCAAGCAGGGGACGATGCCGGCCCTGGACATGGCGAGCGGCAAGATCCTCATGGAGGACCGCGGCCGCCTGTTCGCCAGCCCCAACGGCCACGGCGGCACACTGCAGGGGCTGGCCGACTCGGGTCTGCTGGAGAAAATGGAACAGCGCGGCGTGCGCCACGTCTTCTACTTCCAGGTGGACAACCCGCTGATCAGGATCGCCGACCCGGCGTTCCTGGGCCACCACCTCGCGGCCAGCGCCGAGGTCTCGACCAAGGTGATCCCCAAGGACGGGCCAAAGGACAAGCTCGGCAATCTGGTGCTGATCGACGGCCGCTGCGGGATCATCGAGTACTCGGATCTGCCGGACAGCATGGCGCACGAGACGGACGCGACGGGGCAGCTGCGGTTCCGCGTCGGCAACCCGGCGATCCACCTCTTCGACGTGGGTTTCCTGCGCCGCGTGACGACTGGCGGCGACGCGATGCCGTTCCACGTCGCCCGCAAGAAGGTGCCGTGCCTCGACGAGCGCGGTGAGCCGCTGCAGCCGGCGAAGGAGAACGCGCTCAAGTTCGAGATGTTCATCTTCGACGCGCTGCCGAAGGCGGACCGCTGGACGGTGGTCGAGACGAGCCGGCGCGAGGAGTTCCAGCCGCTCAAGAACGCGACCGGGCCGGACTCGCCGGAGACGGTGCCCCAGGCGATGAGCAACGTCGCTGCCGACTGGCTGGAGCGGGCCGGCGTGAAGGTGCCGCGCGACGCCGACGGCAACGTAGCGGTGGCGCTCGAGATCAGCCCGCTGTACGCGCTCGACGCGGGCGAGCTGGCGGCGAAGATCGACCGTGACCTGAAGATCGACAAGCCGATGTATTTGGAGTAGTGGGGAATGAAAGCCCACGGGCTGCGGCCCGCGGGCGAAGCGCTGGTGACCTGGCCCGCGGGGTGTCACCTGTGGGCTTTCAACTCCTCACTTCTCCCGAACAGGGAGGTCCCGCAATGCTGCACGCGATGATCATGGCCGGGGGCGGGGGGACGCGCTTCTGGCCGCGCAGCCGCCAGAAGCGCCCCAAGCAGTTTCACACCCTCGCGGGCGACCGCACCCTGATCCAGCAGGCGGTGGACCGCGTCGAGGGAATGGTGCCGGCCGAGCGCACCTGGGTCATCACCGCCGCCGCCCACTGCGACGAGTGCGGCCGCCAGCTCGCGACGGTGCCGGCCGACCACGTCGTCGGCGAGCCGTGCGGGCGCGACACCGCCGCCTGCATCGGGCTGGGCGCCGCCCTGGTGGCGCGGGAGGAGCCGGCGGGGCTCCTGATCGTCACCCCCGCGGACCACGTTATCGAGCCGGTGCAGGAGTTCCGCCGCGCCGTCCACGTCGCCGTGCAGATGGCCGACGAGCACCCCAGCGCGCTCGTCACGTTCGGCATCCCCCCGACCTTCCCGGCGACCGGGTACGGGTACGTCCAGCGTGGCCCCGAATTCGCCCAGCGCCAGGGCGTCAGCGTCTACCGCGCCCGGCGCTTCCAGGAGAAGCCGCAGGCCGACGTCGCCGAGCGCTTTCTGGTGAGCGGCGACTACTACTGGAACAGCGGCATCTTCGTCTGGCGGGCAGCCGCCGTGCTGGAGGAGTTGCGCCGGCAGCAGCCCGCCCTGCACGCCGCCGTCCAGCGCATCGCCGGAGCGTGGCCAACGGCCGAGCGCGCCACGGTCTTCCGCCGCGAGTACGAGGCGCTGGGCCGCATCAGCATCGACCACGCCGTCATGGAAGGCGCCCGCGAGGTGCTGATGGTCAAGGCGCCGTTCCAGTGGGACGATGTCGGCAGCTGGCTGGCGCTGGAGCGGATGAACCCGCAGGACGCGGACGGCAACACGGTCCTGGGGCTGCACTGCGGCCTGAACACGAGCAACTGCATCGTCGCTGCCGACAAGGGGCACCTGGTCGCCACGGTCGGCGTCGCGGATCTGCTGATCGTGCAGGACGGCGACGCAACCCTCGTTGCCGACCGGCGCGACGAGGCCGGGGTCAAGCAGCTGGTCGAGTTGCTCGGGAAGAAGGGGCTGGAGAACTATCTGTGAGCCGCCGGACGCGCCTGCTCGGGGTTGATTACGGGACCGTCCGGGTCGGGCTGGCGGTGAGCGACCCGGAGCGCCGCATCGCCTCGCCGCTGACGACCTACACGCGCCGCGGGCGCGCGGCGGACGCGCTGTACTTCCGCGCCCTCGCCGAGGAGGAAGAGGCCGCCGGGCTCCTCGTCGGCCTGCCGGTCCACGCCGACGGGAGCGAGGGAAAGAAGGCGATCGAGGCGCGGCAGTTCGGCAAGTGGCTTGGCGAGGTGACGGGGCTGCCGGTCGCGTTCTACGACGAGCGTTTCACGACTGTCGAGGCGGAAGCGTTCCTGTGGGGCGCCGGCCTGACGCACAAACAGCGCAAGGAGCGACGCGATCGGGTGGCGGCCCAGATTCTCCTGCAATCCTACCTCGACGCCGGCTGTCCGGCCGACGAGGGCGCCCGGCCGCTGCAGGACCGCGCCGCGGAGGACAGCAAGAAGTAAGAAGCCATCCGGCGGTTCTTTCTTGCAGAATACGCGAATTTCATGCGGCTTTGCGCATCTCTGATTGGGCTATTTCATCGGATGGGTTTCGTGGCT
>JAANMX010001440.1_pt1 | contig 27053 bp, 19 predicted proteins | sample 7279681 | NCBI WGS metagenome assembly JAANMX01 (sample SAMN14094542, study PRJNA606508) | bioreactor metagenome | isolation source: A lab-scale SPAN reactor treating ammonium-rich wastewater day 351 | place: Ireland: Galway | collected 2018-01-01 | reverse complement strand
TTGGAAAACGGGTGATCTCCCTGGGCACATCATGCTGTGCCCCTACCGAAAACGGGTCATCTCCTTTTGTCATTCCCAACCCCCAACCCGTCATTCCCAACCCCCAATTCGTCATTCCCCCTCGCCCCCTTGTCATTCCCACGAAAGTGGGAATCCAGAAAATTTGGCGCGGACCATGGATCCCCGCTTTCGCGAGGATGACAAAAGGGGAGAGGGGATAAGGATGACGGAAGGGAAAGGATAAGATTGGCCCGAGGGGAATGCGCTTCAGAATGGGAAGCGCACCGGCATGGGAAACAACCTTTATATGGGCAGGGGCAGTTCCACCCCCAGAATCTTTCAGGAATTGAGACTTAATTGCCTCTGGGAATTCGAGCATCCGAGCCGGGATGGATCCCTTGAGAGATCAGGCCGCCACAGTCACTTCCTCTTCGCCGAGTGGAGCGCCAACATCTGAAATTCTCATAGAAGCACTGGGTCAGACAACACTCTCCTGGTTCTTGTACTGCAGTTCATAAAGGCGGTAATAAATCCCGCGTTTCGAGAGCAGCTCCTCATGAGTGCCGCTTTCGGCGATATGCCCATGGCTCATCACAATGATCCGGTTGCAGTTCTGAATAGTCGACAGACGGTGAGCCACAATCAGGCTGGTGCGCCCTTCGGTAAAGCGCAAGAGCGCCCTCTGGATGATCCTCTCGGTTTCTGTATCGATGCTCGAGGTGGCTTCATCGAGCACCAGGATGGAGGGATCATGAGCCAGTGCTCTGGCGAATGAGATCAGCTGGCGTTCACCCACAGATAGAACCCGGCCTTTTTCTCCGAGTTCGGTGAAATATCCCTTGGGGAGACGGTCAATAACCGATTGAATCCCGAGTTCCTGAATGACCCTGTCCACATCGGAGCGTTGAATCTGTGGGTTTCCCAGAGTGATATTGTCCAGGACCGAACCAGAGAACAGGAATACATCCTGCAGAACAATCCCGATGTTGCGCCGCAAATTGGATTGCGCCCAATTGCGGACATCATCCCCATCCACTCGAATGCTCCCCTTCTGGACATCATAAAAACGGCTGAGAAGGCTCATGACTGTCGATTTCCCAGAGCCTGTGGCTCCGACAAAAGCGACCCGTTCACCCGGGGAAATCATGAAACTGATATCCTTGAGGACAGGTTCGCCGGGATTGTATTCAAACCAGACATGCTCAAACTCGATCTGCCCTTTCGCCTGGCGTACCGAATGGGGAGCCGGCGGATCTGCAATTGCAATCGGCTCATCGAGCAGCTTGAAAATCCGTTCAGAGGCAGCCATTGCGGATTGAAGTGTTCCATACTGTGCCGAAAGTTCCCGGATCGGCTGAAAGAATTTGAACAGGTATTCGATGAATGCCACCAGTGTTCCCAGGGTTACAGCTCCCGCGAAAACCTGGTAGGCGCCGGCCCATAAAACCAGCCCGATCCCGAGTGTCGAAATAATTTCCACAACTGGAAAGAAGACAGCATAGGCGGCGATGGTCTGCATATTGGCTTCGTAATGATCCCAGTTCAGCTGTTTGAATTTCTCCAGGTTTCTTTCTTCACGGACAAACGCCTGAACAGTCTGAAGCCCTGTCACATTTTCCTGGAGAAAGGAGTTCAGCTTCGCAATGCGAGTCCGGACCGCACGAAATCCTTCACGCGACCAGATGCGGAAATAGCGTGAAACAAGGGCGATGAAAGGCAGGATGCTCAGTGCGGTCAGAGTCAATGGAAGGCTCAGCCAGACCAGAATCGCCAGGATGCCGATGAACAGGAAGATCGATCCGAAGATCAGTGTGACTCCCTCTGAGAACAGCTCGTTCAGAACTTCGATATCCCCGGTGACACGGGTCATCAAGCGGCCTACCGGTGTACGGTCGAAGAAAGACAGAGACTGCTGCTGAATCCGCTCGAAAAGGGCGATGCGGAGGTCATACATGACATGCTGCCCGGTGCTGTTGACCAGCAGGATATAGGCAAACTGGAGGGCATATTCGAGGCACATCGTGATGAAAAAGACCAGCAGCAGAAGGCCCAGCTCCCTGAAGTCGTGGTTTGGAATCGAGTGATCAATGGCATGGAGAACCAGCAACGGTTGAATGAGCGAAAAACAAGCCACTGTCATCGAAAGGCCGACCGATGCAAAGATCCGCTTCCGGTAGGGGCGGAGATACCCCCACAGCCGCTTTGCCAGGCGGGAATCGTAGGCCTTGCCGAGTATTTCCTCTTCAAGAATCTCTGCCATCAACCAGCCAGCCCTTCCAGTTCGGCTTCAATCAGCTGATGGCGGTGAATCGATGCATAAATCCCATCCAGGCGGATCAGATCATCGTGTGATCCCTGTTCCACGATCCTGCCCTGTTCCAGCACGACAATCCAATCGGCATTCTGGACCGAGGAGATCCGGTGTGAGATCAACAGTGTGGTGCGCCCCCGCATAACATGGCGCAGCCCATGAAGAATCTGCTCTTCGGTGTGTGTGTCCACCGCAGAAAGGGCATCATCCAGGATCAGCACCAGGGGGTCGATGGCTATCGCACGGGCAATCGCCGCACGCTGCCTCTGCCCGCCGGAAAGTGTGATGCCTCTTTCCCCCACGAGAGTTTCATACCCTTTAGGAAATTCGACAATATTTTCATGCAGCGCTGCCAGGCGGCTGGCTTCTTCGATGACACCATCCGCCACAAACTCCTCCGGAGGAAGGCCGAACCCGATATTCTTCCGGACTGTGCTGGAAAACATGAAATGATCCTGTGAAACCAGGCCGATCATCCTGCGAAGATTTTTGAGGCGATACTGCCTCAAGGGGATGCCATCCAGAAGAATCTCCCCTTCATCAGGGTCATAGAACCTCGGAATGAGATGGGAGAGAGTGGATTTCCCGGAGCCGGTCGCCCCAATGACACCCAGGGTGGCCCCGGGTGGAATGGTGAGATCGATCGAATCAAGAACCTTTCGGCCAGGCCGGTACCCGAATGACACCCCGCGGAATTCAATTTCTCCACGGCGTGGCAGCTCCTCAACTGGATTTTCCGGATCCCGAATGGATGGCTGCTCATTAAAAACCTCATTGATCCGAATGAGCGATGCCACACCGCGTTGAATGACATTCAACACCCATCCGATGGAGATCATCGGGAACAGCAGCATGCTCATATACAGCAGGAAGGCGGCAAAATCCCCCACATGAAAGGTCTCGGATGAAACCATCATGAGCACACTGCCCACACTCAGAACCACAAACCTTCCCAGGTTATGGCTGAAACTGAAAAAGGGATATAACACCCCCTCTGCTCGAAAATAATGCAGGTTCTTTTCGAGGTAGCCCTGATTCAGCTCCCGGATCGCTTCAACTTCACCCGCCTCACGGACATAGGCTTTCACAACACGAATCCCGGCCAGGTTCTCCTGCACCCTGGTGGATATCCGGGAATACTGCTCCTGAACCAGAGTGAATCGATCATGGACCATTCGTGCGAGACGGTTGGTTCCAATCGCCATGATCAGGGGTGGAAACAGTGCGATCAGAGTCAAAGAAGGGGAGAGCAGCATCATCCCGATCAGTGAGCCGGTCATCATGAACAGGGTGTTGAATGGATACATCAACCCGGGACCGAGCATCGAACGCACCTGGTTGAGATCATTGGTCGCACGGGCAATGATGTCCCCGGTGGTCATCCTGTCGAACCAGGCCGGAGGCATCGCCAGGAGATGATCGAACAGATCATTCCTCAAATCATATTCGATCTTACGGCTGATGCCGATCAGAACCCAGCGCTGGTAAAAGCGGAACAACGCGCTCACCAGGGCAAATGCCAGCAGCATCCAGAACAGCTGCATCAACCGGTTCGGGCCTCTCAGGTAGCTCATGGCCACACGGTCGAGTCCTCTGGACTGGAATTTCCAGATGGCTGGAATCAGATGGGTCTGGTGCACCGATTGTGCGATCAATGACTCGAGGAGAAGGATCGGCCCCTTCAATGAAAGGGTCCGGGATTCCTCTTCGATATGCTTGAGCGTTTTGCTGACCAGCAGGGGAATGACATTCGCGGTGGCGGCCGTCATCAGGACACAGAAAATCCCGATCGATAATCCTTTTTTGTATCTTTTCAGATAAGGGAAAAGGGAGGGGAGTTCCTTTCGTGCAGCTGCAAGCCCTGATACTGGAGCAGATTCCTGTTCCTCTCTCATGCCCACTTCAGAGCGCTTTCATCCGATATCCCGTATATGCCTGAGAAATTCTTCAGCTGTGAGCACATCCGCAATCCTCTTGTGTTTCAGGTAATTCCCTTTCGAATCATAAAACTCGATCACCGGTACAGCGAACACCCCCTGCCGATGCTGAATTTCACGGATTTCTGCATTCCGTCCGATTTCTGATAGGTTGACCTGGATGGTTACATATCCCTCAAGGGCTTCCTGGACTTTGGGGTCATTGAACACCTCATGTTCGATCTCATCGCATTTCGGACACACATTGGTACGGTAATCAACAATGACAGGTTTCCCCAGATCTTGTGCATGTGCCAGGTCCGTTATTGGAGAGCTCCTGCGCCACTGGATGCCCTCATCCTCTGAAGAGGCTGGAAGATTCCCGGCAGTCACCGAAACCACCTGGTTCCCGTTTCCTCCCGGAAGCCAGCCATGATGAATGGCGAATTTCTGCAGCGGGATGCTGCCGGCAAGGATCGCTGCCAGGGTGACAAATGACAAAACCCCGCGAGACCATCCCTCGAACCCGTGGTTTCTGGTATGCACAAAAGTCGCCACTCCCAGGCAATAGGCTGTGGCCAGCCCCCACAACCAGCCGGGAGACAGTACAAAGTGCATCCAGTAAATCGCCAGGCCGAAGAGCAGCAGCCCGAAAAAGTCCTTGACCGCCACCATCCAGGCTCCAGCCTTGGGAAGGTACTGGATGGAGCTGGAGAAAGTCGCAATCACAAAAAACAGCACTCCGATTCCCCAGGCATAAACGAAGAGCAGCCAGAATCCCAGAAAGAAACTTTGTGTTTTCGCGACCCAGGTCAGAATGCCGAGCAGGATCGGCTCGCCGCATGGGGCAAAGACAATGCTGCTCACCAGCCCCATCAGGAAGGCGCCCAGGTATCCCTTGCGATTGACCTGCGAGGCAGCGCTCACCCAGCTGGAGGGGAGGTAAAAGGTGAATATATCCAGCATCGACAGGCCAAGAATGACATAGAAGGCTGCCACAATGCTGATCAGCCAGGGGTTTTCCATCATCGCTCCAAATACAGTCCCAACCGCTGCCGCCAGAACCCCCAGGCTGGCATAAGAGAGCGCAACCCCCATGATATAGGTGGCTGCCAGCGAGCAGGCCATTATTTTCGATTTAACCTCTTTGGCTCCAAAGATCGCCACAGTCGCCGGTATCATGGGGTAAACACATGGAGTGAAGCTGGTCAGAATTCCTCCCAGAAACGCCAGGAAAAAGACCAGCAGCAGGCTCTTCTTAACCGCTCGCTCGACCAGTGTCGTATCCTGAAGCCCATTGGCTCCGAAAACACCGGACTGTTCCTCTGAGCCGATTCCTGAATCGGCTGATGGCGGTGCAGCACCGGCTGTGGCATGGACCAGAGGGATGATGGATGTTGCGGCATCCTCAGGCTCCAGCTGCGGCGACATGGGATCCATCCACTTCACCATCAGGTTATTAGCCCGGAGCTCTCCGGAAGCCTGGACAAGCGATCCGCTCACCAGAAACGATTCTGGAGGATAACAGGCGCCTTTCAATCCATCGGTGCACCCCTGGCAGGTCAAACGGATTTCAAATGGGCGATCTGGCGCTGAACCACTTTCATCCCAGCTGATAGGCAGCAGGATCGAGCCGGGGGTTCTCAGGATTTCTTCAGTCTCATCACGGATATCCATGTAATAGGATTCGCGTTTGGAAACATCCGCCGCTCCGGCGATGAGATCCCTGCCTTTGATCTTTTCGATCTGGAGAGTTGAAAGAATCAGGTGGGCTTCCTGGCTGCAGGCAAATGGGACTGCGATCTGCCCTTTGGTTCTGTTGGTGGATTTCCACTGGGGAGCATCGACTCGAAAAGGAGTCTTTCCACTCTTTGCAGAGCCTGCCGGGAGTGGTGCAGCTGAGACATGATCCGGTGGATTTGGATTGGACAGATCTGGAAGATCAAGGAGTGAAAGTGGATTATCCAGAAGGCTGGCCTGCTCATCCTGAACAGCGGCTGGTGTGGCAGGACTCCCTTTAGGCAAACTCTCAGTCTGCAGGGAAGATGTTTGGGATTTCTGCTGGACATAAGGGCGCAGAATCTCAAGCCATTCATCCTTGGTTTTCGCTTCTGCAAATGTCTTTTCCTTTTTCCCTTCCGGATTGAAGAGGATCGCAAAGGGGTTGGCACCATACTCCTCATCGACCACCTGCCGGAAACGCACATCCGAGCTGGGCGCCTTGTAAAAACGCTGGAAAGGGATCTTTAGCTGATCGAGAAGGCGGGCCGCCTGGTCATATCGGGCGGGGGGATCCACATTCACCTCGCACATCACCAGGCCGCTGGGAGCCAGCTCATTGAAAACTTCAATCAACCCCGGCATTTCTTCAATACAGGGTTCACAGGTGACTTCCCAGAACACCACAAAGGTATATTTGCCTTTAAAACTTTCAACAGTTGTGGGCCAGGTTTCCGGAGTGACCCCCTTCCCGAGGGAGGCCGGAGCATCTTCACCCCAGGCAATGGGAGTAAGAAGGGCAAAGGCCAGAATCAAAAGGACTAATGGCCTGATATTCTGAAAAGTGGATAAAAATCTGAATAACTGAAACTGATTGACCGCCATTTAACAGGTTAGACCTCGAATTTCATCAGGAAGATTACTTAATTGAACGAATCACATCAGGTTTTGTTATGGGGATTGGCTTATCCTGCAACACCGCCTCCACCAGCTGATTCCATTCATCCAGGGTGAGCGCATCGGCGATGGTGACAATTTTCGCTCCCTGACGATTGTAAATCACTGAAAATGGATCAGCCCCATATTCCGGATCAACCGCCTTACGGAACTCGGTATCGGAGCCGGGAGCCTTCAGGTAAACCGGGAATGAGAGGCCGGAGTCGCTGACAAATTTTTCCACTTCAGGCCAGCGCCGTTCCGTGTCGGAATTCAAGCCGATAATGACCAGCCCCCTGTTTTTGTACTGCTGGTAAATTTTATCGAGATGGGGAAGCTCTTCGACACAGGGGCCGCAATCCACCCCCCAGGTATTCAGCAGAATAACTTTTCCAGCGTGCATCCTGACCAGCTCTGGAAGGCCCTCAGGTGAGATTTTATCCAGACTGGCAGCTTTTTTCTCGGGTACGAATCCTGGAGTGACTTCTGGGAGGTCCTCTCCCCAGGGGATTCTCGGGCCTCCGCGGGCAGCTGTTCCACTTTTGAGATCCAATCCGCCCACCCCTTTTTCCAGTGAATCCATATCGCCAGCCAGCAGGACAGGCTCTCTGGAAGGAGCTGGTTCCAGGGATTGTTCAGTCGTGATGGCCTGGGTTTTTTGAGGCAGGACCGGGGATTCGAGGCCAGTGTCAGCCTGAAGAGGCTCCGGTGTGGGAAGTGGCTCTGCCTGGGTTCTCTTCGCCACAACCGGCTTTTCAGGCAGTGGCGGAAGTCCCTTTGTCCGGCTCTCCCAGAGCTCTTTAGCCGATACCCTGGGGAGCAGTGGAGCATCATCGCTGGGATCGATGCTGGCGGTTCGAGTGGGAGGGGAGGTCATATCGGCATTCTTCATTCCCGAGCACCCCGCCAGAAAACAGGCCAGAACAGCCACGATCTTGACAAATGGCACAGTCTGAATTCGCATGTCTCTATTATCGCCTGTGATATCAATTAAGACAATCAGATTCATCAGGATTCTATTTTCAGGGAATTGGGGATTGGTTGTAACTTTTATCATGCTGCCTTTCCTGCAAGGTCGGGAATCCTGAGGCAGGCTCTGTATCAGCAGGCTGTTATTCCTGATTATTTCCTATATGAGGAAATCAGAATGGATTTTATATGTGCGGAATAGTTGGATTCGCCGGCTTCCAGGATGCCTCGCTGCTGCGGGAGATGGCTCGGCGCCTGAGGCACCGTGGCCCGGATGGTGAAGGGTTCCATATTGAACCCGAGGCTTCTCTTGGGCATCGCAGACTGGCCATCCTTGATATCGAGGGGGGAGCCCAGCCCATGTCCAGCCCGGATGGCAGGGTATGGGCTTCCTTCAATGGCCAGATCTACAACTACCAGTCGATCATGAAGGACCTTGCGCAGGATTATTCCTTCCAGACTCATTGCGATACAGAAATTCTCCCGATCCTCTATCAACACCATGGAAAAGAGATGGTCAACCTGCTGCGCGGCATGTTTTCTTTCGCCATCTGGGATTCCAGGCAAAAGCAGCTCTTTCTGGCACGAGACCGGATTGGGGTCAAACCGCTCTATTATGCTTGCCTGGGACAGTCGATCCTGTTTGCTTCGGAGCCGAAAGCCTTGCTGGCCTGCAATCGGATTGATTCGAGCCTCGATCCGGAAGCCCTGGATGCTTATGTTGACCTCCTGTATGTTCCTCCTCCATTATCAATCTTCCGTGGAATTCGCCAGCTTCCCCCGGGGCATCATCTGACCTGGCGGGAAGGGCAGGTGACCATTGAAAAATACTGGGATGCCCTTCCTGATCCGGATGACTCCCGAAGCATGCAGGAGTGGGTGGAAGAACTTGCCCCGATCATCGAAGACTCGATTCGGATGCGGACCATCTCTGATGTTCCTCTGGGGGCTTTCCTGTCGGGCGGAATTGACTCATCGACAATTGTCTCGGTCCTTGCAAAGCATTCCACTCAACCGGTCGAAACCTTCTGTATCGGCTTCGGAGAGGAAGGCAAAGCCTATGAAGAGCGTCCAATCGCCAGGCGGGTTGCCCAGTTCTTCGGAACGAACCATCATGAGCTCGAGATCCACCTGGATGTGGTTGAAGGTCTGGACGAAATTGTCCGCAGCTTCGATGAGCCATTTGGGAATCCCACCGCGCTTCTGACTTCAGCACTTTCAAAGTTCACCAGGCAGTTTGTCACAGTCTCTCTGGCGGGCGATGGCGGAGATGAAATGTTCGGCGGTTACCCGCGTTACCGTGGGCTGCTCTGGGCAGGCACTTTCTCACGTTTTCCTGCTTTCGTACGCCAATGGATATTGAATATCATCCGAGGAAAGGAATCCTCCACAGCCAGAAATTACCGTCGCTGGCTCAGAGAACTGCTTGAAGGATCAGACCTCCCTCCACAGCAACGCTATGCAGCCTGGGTGGGGTATTCGACACTCGAAGAAAGGGGCTTTCTCTTTTCAGATAAAATTCAGAGCCAGCTCCGATCGGATCGCCCCGATCGGGTTGCGAGCCTGTTCAATACACCTGATCGAGGGAGCGATGTGCAGCGTGCGGTTTATGCCGACCTGCATGGTTTCCTTCCCGAAAATGTTCTTCGCTACTCGGACCGGATGAGTATGGCGCACAGCCTCGAAGTCCGGGTCCCATTCACTGACCATGTGCTGGTCGAACAGTTGATGAAGGTTCCATCTTCGCGCCAGGTGACACACCTGGCCGCCAAAAAGCTGCTCAAGCAGGTGATGAAAAAGGACCTTCCAGAGGAAGTCCTTTCCCGTAAAAAACTCGGATTCAATCCGCCATTAGGTGTTTGGCTTCAAAAGGACCAGCGCGGGCTGATTTCCGAATACCTTCATCCTGATGTGATTCGCCACAGAGGGCTGTTCCGAGTCGAAGCGATCCAACAGCTTATTGCAGAACACCAGAGCCATGACCGCGATCATGGGTTGCGCCTCTGGTCTCTGATTGTCCTGGAGCACTGGCAGAGGCTGTATCAGGATTCCCGGGCTGCTTGAAGCAGGCTGGTGGATTATCCCTTCATATAGGCCGATAACAGGTCGATTTTGGCAGCCAGGTCGTTCCAGTCGATCATTTCGATAGAGCTGTGTATGTAGCGCGTGGGGAGGGAAATGGTGATGACTTTGACCCCTTCACGCACCCTCTGAATCGCTCCGGCGTCGGTTCCGCCGCGTGGCAGGATATTATGTTGAAATTGGATTTTCTTCTTTCCGGCAAGCGCCTCGAATTCTTTGAGCAGAGCATGGTCGGATATCACTGAACCATCCATCACAGTTAATCCGACCCCTTTGCCCAGCTGGGTGATCTGATCCCGGGCTTCGATCCCGGGTGTGTCGAGCGCCAGAGTGGTATCCAGTGCGATTGCAATGTCAGGAGCGACTCCATATCCGGATGTCTGTGCTCCACGCAGGCCGACTTCCTCCTGAACAGTGAAGACCGCATAGGTGTCGTCACGGTTCGCCCCTGATTTCTTGAGTGATTGGATCAGGGAATACACGGCTGTACGATTGTCCATCGACTTCCCACTCACCCGTTTTCCGATCCGGGTGGTTTCACGCTTCAGGGTTACCATATCCCCTGGAGTGACAATCTTGCGAATCTCTTTGGCGCTCAATCCGGCATCGATGAACAGATCATCGACTGCCAGAGCCTTTTTACGGTCATCCTCGGTCTGGACATGAACTGGTTTGGTCGAGGTGGTCATCACTCCATCGAGCACTTCCTTGCCATGAACCTGGACCTGCTGAATCAGGCAGTTTCTCGGGTCATGGCCCCCGACAGGATTGAGCCGGATAAAACCATTGTCGTCGATGAAGCGGACTATAAATCCGATTTCATCCATGTGGGCGGAATACATGATCTTGCGCGGCTTCCGGGCCTGGCCCGGCCGGAATGCGATCAGATTTCCCATCGCATCGACTCGAACTGCCTCAACAATACCCTTGAGTTCCCGCTCCACAATGGCGCGGATCTGTTCTTCGCGGCCAGGAATTCCCGGGGCTTCAGTCAGCTCTTTGAGTAGTTCGAATGACATGCCAATCTCCTTTCAGGTGTCCGGCAAGAGGGTCAATTTATCACAGATCAGGCAAGGTCAGGATCGTAGCCGATTCCTGGGCTTTATGCACTTCGACCGTATCGCCCTCACCCAGGTGGATCCAGCCTGGATCATTGTCAACAGCGACCAGCGCCGGTCCTCTCACAACCTGGACCTGGATTCGTGCATTTTCGTTCAATACAAGGTGATCCACCGGTTCAGTGCTGTTATTGAAAGCCAGCCCGATCCCCACCTGGAAAATGCTGTGCGTGATGCTTCGGTAATAGGCTGTGCTTCCAAAAGGTGTCGCCACGATCAATCCATCACCGATTATTTCACTGCTGTGTGGTTGCCCGTTGATTTCAACACGATAACGCACCGCGCTGGTGATCATTTCATTATGGAAATTTACATCATTGAGCGCATGAAGACGGGAGGTGCCGGTGACCGCCACCAGCTTCATCTGAGGGACTTCGACCAGGTCACCCGATACCAGCTTCTCGAAAAGGATTTCAGCCTTGTGATCATGAATTTTCCGTGAGGTCTCTGAAAAGCGTAAAGGGAGTTTCGGGATGGTGGGATATTTCCGCTCAGCAGACAGCAAAGTGCCATCCCCCCCAACAGAAATGACCACCTCCGGGGACTGGTCGTCACGGATCAATCCATACGCCGGTAAAAGGGCCTCCACTGTATTGAGAGATTTTCCAACCAGTGCGACCTTCATGGTTTCTTCCTTTGTCCCCCCCTCAGATGATGTTGGATCCGTCGACAGACCTGATCCGCCGGGAAATGGTGGCAGATTGCTCGGTGGGAAGGTAGTCGTCTGAAAAAAAGCAACGGGGCGATGCTTCTGGCTCGCCCCGTGCCTGCAAGATCCTCCTTCGGAGAATCTCTCTCTTAGCGATAATTTCCGGGATCCTTGCCCCCGGTATCGTCCTCCTCACCTTCCTGGCGGTCCGGGAAGGTTCCGGTATCGTCATCACGATCATCCAGGCCTTCTCCCCGGTTTCGGTCAAATTCAATGCCACCCTCAGAACCTCCGCCGGGTCCACTCCCCTGAGTGGATTTGATCGTGCTTTCGACCATGGCCCCATTCGGTTCAATATCGAGAATGTCTCCGTCTTCAAGAAGGCGGCGGCTGCTTCGGGTTACAGGGTCAAGGATCGCAACTTTCCCACGGTTCACTCTGAATGTGACTTTGAACTTCCCATGTTGAACCGCGGGCAGAACTCGTGCGCCAAAATTGGTTCCACGAACCGCGGCAACAGCTGTGGGTGTCTGGACCTCAAAGCGCTCAGAGTTTGTGTCGATCTTTCGGACATTGGAAATCACCTCGCCTCGCTTGATTCCAATACGGATATTTTCCGCACCGCTGGCGATGTCTTTGAACAATTCGGAGACTTCGACGATAGATTGCGCCTTGATATCCACAGTGGACTGCTGTGGTTCTCCACCACCGGGCTGGCCCTCTTTTCCCTCGATTAAAAGCTTCACACGTGAATTGGGACCGGTAATGATCCGGTCACCAGCCGCCAGGCGGGTCTGATTCACCTGAACCTGGAGGCGCTGGGTGCTCCCTTTCTTCACATGGGCTGCAATTCCACCGGCTTCGATCACCAGTGCTGTCAGGTCCTCGGCGTAAACACCCGGCAGCAGTACAAAAACGGCCAGCAAACCACTCAGCCAAACCCATTTTGGCATGTTCAATCTATCCTCCAAACGAAATCCGGGATCAATCAATAAAAAGCAGTATAGCGATTTTTGTCTCAGCCGGCAGCAGAAACTTTATGATGTTCCGGTCAGGTCTTTCAGGGCAGCTTCTGCACGTGTTCTGAAATCATCGAATTCGGTCGGCTTTTCAAACCCGACAATCACTGCATCCACGCACTTGAGGCCCAGCACGAAGCGAATGGATTGGTTTTTCTTTTCAGGGTCATCACGGAATTCTCCCTCGCCGATCAGCTTCATTCCCGTGACACCCTTTCCATTGGCATGCATCTTTTCAAGGATCGGGACAACCTGTTCGGGTGTTCCATCCATTTTTACCCCAAAGGGATTGATCCGTGTGTGGACAGCATCGACCCATGGATGTTCCGCGGCGACCTCCAGGGCAGGCAGTGCATGGACAGAAACTCCATGCGCACGAATCTTCCCGTTTTCCTTTGCTTTTGCGAGAAGATCCATCTGACTGGCAAGTTTTTCAGGCCAGTCGGCATCGGTGACGCAATGCAGGTGAACCAGGTCGATATAATCGGTTCCAATTTCGGAAAGGAAACGATCGACCAGCACATCCGCCGCAAGCCGTTCCTGTTCCGGGAGTCCACCCTCTCGCCACCAGATTTTCGACACAATGACGAAATTTTCCCGTGGGATTCCTTTGAGGGCCGGAAGGATATCCTGATGGCTTCCATAAAGGTCAGCCATGTCAAAATAGTTGACTCCCTGTTCGTAGCAGTAACGAAGCAGCGCACGGAATTTCCAGTCGCCAAGGCGGGTCTGGTTCGAGCGCCGATGCCACCCACGCATCCCGGTTCCCATTCCGACTCGGGAAACCTTCAAGCCGCTTTTCCCAAGCTGGACTTTTTCGATGGCGCCGGACACTTTTTTTGCTGAGGGTTCTTCCGCCAGTACCGGAGAAGATTGGGCCAGGAGACCGGTCGCTCCGGCGATAGCTGTGCTGATAAAATCGCGACGTTTCATGTGTAAAAACTCCTGCAGAATTTCATTCAGAGCTTACACGAAATAAGGAGAGACGTGAACCATTTACTGGGATCTGCTGGAGGTCAATGCCGGAAACCAGGTTGCCGTCTTGTTGCAAATTCTGAACTTTTTCCACCAGTTTATTGATCTCTTCCACTGTGTCTGAGCCAAGCGAAACCCGGGCAACTTTGCGCCCCCTGGAAATCAGCGCCTGATAGTCACCAAGCGCTTGAGAACGGAATAAAACTGAGAAACCATAAGGCTCCCCGGGGATCGGGAGTTCTTCCTGATCCTGAACCAGCTGAATGAAAAGGCCGGTATTTGGCCCACCTTTATGGTACTGGCCAGTGGAATGGAGGTATCTTGGTCCATATCCGCAGGTAGTCGCCAGGCAGAAACGCCGCATGAAAACACGCCTCAATTCTTTCAATGCAGCATCCACTTCAGGCGTCTCACGTGTGTATGCCAGCAATGCGATGAATTGGCCCGGTGCTGCCGTTTCAAGGAGCGAATCGAGCGACCAGGAATCTTCGGGGTGCGGAAGCATGCCGGTCTGCTTGTATTCAGCAATGACTTCACCGGTCAGGCGCTTGGCCTCCTGAACATCGGGCTGGTCGAATGGCTGGATTTCCAGAAAATGACTGACTACACCAGTGGCGAACTCCCACCGATAAAACTCGGCTCCCATGTCAAGCAGGTCATCCATTTCAAGCTTCATGACTGGATGGCCTGCATTTGACAACAGCTCCAAAGCTTCCTCGAAAGTGTCATTGCCCTTTTCATGAATTGAGACAAAAGCACGGTCAAACCCATAAAATGAGACCGACTCGACCGGCTCCATGGCGATTGGCAGGATTCCTTTGTCTTCCTTGCCTGTGCTTTCGGCGATTAACTGTTCGATCCAGAGTCCAAGGCTCTCCAGTTTGGGATCGAGGACCAGAGTCAGCTTGTCTCTGCCAACTGCGGCGCAGGCAGTCATAAACAGCCCCAGTCTCGCTCCAGGATTGGCCAGAACGTCCTCCCTCCGGCAGGCATCCACCATTCGGCAGGCGCGTCTGAGGATTTCCTCCACATCCACTCCGATCAGCAAGGCGGGAACGATGCCAAACAGGGACAAAGCGGAATAACGTCCTCCAATTTCCGGGCTGTTGATGAAGGTGTCAGCAAATCCTGATTCAGCCGCCAGCTCCACCAGGCTGGTCTCCGGATCTGTTATTGCTATGAACTGCTGGCCAGGATCTTTTCTCTCCTGCGAAACCAGATTCCAGAAGTGCTTGTAGCCACTCATGACTTCAATCGTTCCACCTGATTTGCTTGCGACAATAAACAGTGTGGAAGGCAACTTAATGTTCTCAGTGACCGAACGGACCCAGTCTGGCGAGGTCGAATCGAGTACATGCAGACAGGGATGATTGGGCAGCTGGCCGAAAATTATCTTGAATACCTCCGGGCACAGGCTGCTGCCGCCCATCCCGAGCAGGACAACATCTGTCAGCTGGTTCCCGTGCAGCCGGTCGATTCGAGACTTCAATTCAGGAAGATCCTGCAAAGTTTCGCTGGCAACTTCCAACCAGCCCAGGCGATCAGTAATTTTAGTTGGGTCCGGCCTCCAGACTGTGTAATCACGGCTCCAGATTCGGCTGACAACTTTTCTGTCGCAAAGTTTTTGCCGGGCGATATCAAAGGCTTTCTGAATATCTCCCGGCAGACAGTGGTAATCCTGGTCTAGTTCAGACATGCGGTGACTCCTTGGATGATTTAGGATACAGAAACAGGTGCGGGAATTTCAATCACGATTCTCAGAAATTTTCTTCCAGTTCCTGGACTTTGCTCAAACGGCGGATATGGCGCTCTTCACCCGAAAAAACAGCCTTGATGAAAGCGGTGACAATCTCACGGGCCAATTCGCTCCCGATGATGCGCGCTCCCAGGCAGAGAACATTCATATTGTCATGTTCGACTCCCTGGTGCGCGCTGTAGGTATCATGGCAGATGCCGGCGCGAACCCCGCGGACCTTGTTTGCCACCACACAGGCACCGACTCCACTCCCGCACAGGACAATGGCTCGATCCACATCGCCTTTCTGTACAGCCCGGGCAGCCTTGATGGCAAAATCGGGGTAATCATCGAGTGCCTCGTATTGGTAAGCCCCCAGATCAGTGACCCGGCAGCCGAGTGACTCCGCCAGGCGGATCAAATCGGCCTTAAGGGGAAATCCTCCATGATCCGCTGCAACCGCAATGTGTAACATTTGCCACCTCTTTCGAAAAATAACTTGTCGGTACCGGTATATATATACCAGAAAACGAGGTAGACACACCCCCTGAAAAAAAGCTCAGTTTCTGATAGAAGGCTGGTGATAATATGTACAGCAGCCTATTTTTCATTCAGGATTCAGGTATGACCACAGCGCTCTCAGCCGACTGCACACTTCTGATTGTGGATGACCAGGAAGACCATCGCCTGCTGCTCTCCCATCTTCTTTCCATGTCTTCCAGCAATTATCTGGTGGAATCCTGCAGTGATGGCAACTCAGCCCTGGAGTTTCTGGAAACAGCGGAATTCGATTGCATCTTTCTGGATTATGATTTACCGGATACGAATGGAATTGAAATTCTCCGCCATATTCTTTTACGAAACCCGGACCAGGGGGTTATCATGGTGACTGCCCGCGGCAATGAGGAACTGGCAGTCGAAGCCATGAAAAGCGGTGCGGCCGATTACCTTGTCAAAGGCAATCTGAAACGTGAAACCATCGATCGTGCCCTGATGCGTGTGCTGGAAAGAAAACGCCTGCGTGAGGTGATCCGTGACCAGGAAAAGCGCCTGATGGAGGCAGAGCGCCAGCGTGTGATGATGCAGAGCATCGGCGCCACATGCCACCATTTCAGCCAGCCGGTGACATCGCTTCTCGGACGGCTCGAAATCCTCCTGGCCAGCAATCCGCCATTGAATGAAAAACAGCTGGCTCTTCTGAAGGATTGCCTGGCTTGCACTCAGAATATGACAGAGCTTCTCGCTCAGTTTCAATGTGTCCACAATTACCGGACTGTCCCATACACAAGTAATACAGAAATTCTCGATATCACGTAAAACCCCTCCTCAAATCTGCCTGAATAATGTAAAGTAGTTCCAGATTATGATTATGGGGGATCGATGCCCCCTGGCTGCTTTTTCCGTCTCTGAAAAAACAAAAGGGAGGGTGTCCTCATGTCCGATAAACCACATCAGAAACCTGATTTCCAGGGAGTTGCCAGAAGCTCGATGGAGGAGCATGACAAGCTGCACCAGACTATTGGGGAATTGCGTGCGTGCGCAGAACAGGCAAAGTCATCACAACAGGAAAAGCACCTCGAAGCCTTGGGGGAATGGCTCAAGGAGTTCAAAGTCATTATGCGCAGGCACATGGATTTCGAGGAAGCCGATGGTTTCATGAGGCCGGTGGTTGAAATTCGGCCGACACTGGCCGGGCGTGTCGAAGAAATACGCGCGGAACATGACCAGGTCTGGGAGACCCTCAATGAGCTGATTGGTGCGATTGATAACCCCGGCCAGTCCTCTTTCTGGCCTCGTGATGTTCCCGATGCCACCCTGGCACTCCTGGATCAGATCATCCACCATGAGGAGAAGGAAAACACGATTATTCTGGATGTTTTTATTGACGATGTCGGGACCAAGGATTGAAAATCAGTTTTTATGATCCTGAATCCCTGTCCAGCCTCGGAGGGTTTTGCGGGGAAGCATGCAGGTTTGTTCGCCTGGCCATGCCAAAACACTCTGTGTGAATCGCCTGCAGATGTTCCGGTGGGCGAGTAGACAAATCTCGGAACCTCAGGAACAATCTGAGTTCCCGGGTTGAGTTTTTTTTCAATTTGCTTTTCATAAAAGGAGATCGAGCCGTGGCGACTAAAATCGGGATTATCGGGACTGGTGGTATCGCTGAATTCCATCTCCGGGGTTACAAGCGGGCCAAAGATGTCGAGCTGGTGGCCTGTTGTGACGTGATGGAGGATCGGACACGTGCCTTTGCCGAAAAGAATGGCTTTGCAAGGCACTATACCGACTACCGCAAGATGATGGCTACTGAGGATTTGGATGGGATCAGTGTCTGCACCCCGAATTACGCCCACAAGGAGCCGACCATTCTTGCCTTGAAAAGGAATGTCAGTGTCCTCTGTGAAAAGCCGATCGCCATGAATGCCCGTGAAGCCCGTGCGATGGTGGAGGCCTCCCAGAAATCCAAAGGGTTTCTGACCATCGGCCAGCATTTTCGCTTCGACCCGAAAAATCAGGCCCTCAAAAAGATGATCGATGCCGGGGATCTGGGTTCGATTTACTATGGGCGCTCCCATTCGACCCGGCGTGTCGGCATTCCCGGCTGGGGAGCTTTTCATATCAAGGAAAAATCTGCAGGCGGACCGATGATCGATATCGGTGTGCATGCCCTCGATCTGACACTCTGGCTGATGGGATTTCCCGGGATCGATTCTGTCACCGGCCAGACTTATACCAAGTTTGGCAATACAAAAGAGCAGTACCACACATGGGGCAAACTAGACCCGAAAACATACACGGTTGAAGACTTCGCCTGCGGCATGGCTCGTTTGTCCAATGGGGCCACCCTTCTGATCGAATCGGCCTGGGCCACCCACACCGAGAAGGAAGTATTCCTGCAGGTGGTCCTGGGAGATAAAGGGGGTGTGAGCGCATACCCACACAAAGCCTACACAGTCCGCAATGGCAACCATATCGATATCGAGTTTTCCCAGCTCCCGGAGGTCGAACCTCACGAAGAAGAGGTGCTCTGGTTTGTCGACTGCATTCGTGGCGAAAAGGAGATCGTGGTCCATGCCGAGGAAACCTACCAGACCATGCAGCTCATCGATGCGGTTTACAAATCCTCGGAGACTGGAAAAGAAGTCACCATCAAAGACCACATGCCGATCCCAGGCAGAACGAAAGGGAAGTAATCCATGAGTGAGCAGGGTGGCGGCTGGTTCCGCAAAATCCTTGGAGGGAAGGCACCCGGGACCGAAGCCCAGGCTGAGAAGCCGGCGGAAGAGACAGTAAAGAAAAGCTTTTTTGCCAAGGTTCGCGACCGGCTGACAAAGACCAAGACAACCTTGATCTCGCAGACCCTGTCCATTTTCCGCCGCAGGGGGAAAGTGGATGAGGCCCTGCTGGAAGAGATGGAAGAGTGCCTGATCCAGGCTGATGTCGGTGTGGAAACATCGATTCACCTGATTGATTCGATCCGGCAGAGGGCGCGCAAACTGCCCTCCAGCGAAGAAGCCGATTTCGAATGGCTCCGTAAAAATTTCCATGACCTGATTCTCGAGGAGATCGGTGCCGAGCCTCCCCAGTTGCACCTGAACGATGCGCTCAATGTCATTTTGATCGTGGGTGTCAATGGAACCGGCAAAACCACCACGATCGGCAAGCTGGCGAATCGGCTGCGGAACGAAGGCCGCTCGGTTATCATCGCTGCCGGGGATACATTCCGTGCTGCCGCCATTGACCAGATCCGCATCTGGGCGGAACGCTCCGGGTGCGAGATCATTGCCGGTGCCGATGGGGCCGATCCCGCCTCGGTCGTTTTCAATGCCATCGCCGGCGCCAGGAGCCGTGGTGTGGATGTGGTCATCATCGATACTGCCGGCAGGCTCCACAATAAAACCAACCTGATGAAAGAGCTCGAAAAGATCGGGCGGATTATCGCGCGGGAGATTCCGGGCGCCCCCCAGGAAACACTGCTGGTGCTGGATGCTTCCACCGGGCAGAATGGCCTTTCCCAGGCCAAACTTTTCCAGGAAATTGTGCCGCTGACCGGAATTGTTCTGACCAAACTGGATGGAACCGCCAAGGGTGGAGTGACCATTGCTGTCCGCAAACAACTGGGGATACCGGTCAAATATGTGGGCCTCGGGGAGGGTCTTGAAGACCTCGAGCCATTTGACCCCGGTTCTTTTGTCGATGCACTTTTTGTTGAAGCTCAGGAGGAAGAGGATTCCAGCAGCTCCACATCCTCTTCTGCATAAAAGGAACAAGAACATGAGACAGATGCGAAGAGAATTTCTGGCGACACTCAGCGGAGCGGCCCTGGCTGCTACAATCAACTCCGGCAGCAGTTTCGGCCAGGATAAAAAATACCGGGCCTGCATTATCGGAGACTGGAAAGAAGGCCAGTATGGCCATGCCATGCATCGAGCTTTCTCCAGATTGCCGCAGGTCGAGGTCGTCGGGCTGGCCGACCCCCATGAAAAAGCCCGCGCCAAATTTGGCAAGGAAAGCGGGGCGGCACGAACCTATGCGGATTATCGTGAGATGCTGTCCGCAGAAAAGCCGGATCTGGTTTCGATTGGCCCGCGATTCTCCATCCGCCATAAAGAGTATCTCCTTGCAGCCGCCGAAATTGGGGCCCATGGATACATGGAGAAACCTGTTGCGGTCGATCTGGCGGAAGCGGATGAAATGGTTCAGGCAGTCGAGTCGAAGAATCTGAAATGGGCGGTAGCCCATCAGAAGCGGATGACTCCCCTGATTGCACACACCCGAAAAATGGTTTTCGAGGAAGGGCTGATCGGCGAAATTCTCGAATTAAGAGCCAGGGGCAAGGAGGACCGGCGTGCCGGCGGGGAAGATCTGCTGGTGCTTGGGACTCATATAATGGACCTGCTACTTTACTTCCTCGGCAGACCTCAATGGGTGATGGCTGATATTACCGTGGATGGCCGCCCTGCCCGCAAGGAAGATGTCCACGATGCCTCCGAGCCATTAGGCCTGGTCCTCGGAGATCGAATTCAGGCGGTCTATGGATATGACAAGGGGCTTAAAGCCTTTTTCAGCACCATGAAGACCGAGGATGGCGATGGAGGACGCTGGGGTCTCGATATCTATGGAACCAAAGGGATTGTCACCATACGGATTGCGAATGAGCCGATTGTTTTCTGGCTCAAGGATTCCTCCTGGGCACCGGGTGGCCGGGATGCGAAATGGGAACCGCTTCCTGATGCACCACCTGCATTACCCACCGATAATGAGGAATTGATTGATGCCATGAACTCCTATGCAACCTCGGATCTGCTCTCGGCAATCGAGGAAAACCGAGAACCAGGCGTGAGTCTTCAAAAGGGAAGGGATGCCCTCGACATGATCCTGGGGGTCTATGATTCCTATTTCAAAGGGACAGTGAACAAGTTCCCCTCCGCCGAAAGAACCCACCCACTCAAGAGATTGTAAAAAGTCTGTTTATGACAGTCAAATGAAGCCTTCCGGGAGAGTTGACAACCTGTGAATAAATTGGGAGGAACACCCATTCCCCCGAGGATTCTCAAGAAAAATATCCCTTTTGTTCCTGAATACAGGCTCATCGGTCGAATCCTGGTATGTTTGGAGAGATCTCGAAAATATAAAGAAAATGGGTTTTTCTTCGGACACAACCGGTACACTTTGGTTCATTTCTGATTCACAGGAAAATTTCTTCGGAACCTGGCCGGTTTCCGCCAGGGGACAATGAATTCGGCCCAACCATCTGTGGATAAACTGTTAGTTCTTTTTGCCGCCTCCGAAGAGAGCATCCAGCTTGCGGCGTGCCTCATCGACTGGAGAGATTGAACTTGTGGCGGATTTTTTCTTAGATAACTCGAACTCATCGCAGAAGTTGGATCGATCCCGGTCTCGAATCATCTCTGTGTTCGGGATCCGGCATTCGTTGTGGTATGTGGGATCATGGTGCTGGCAGTTTCTGCAGGAACGGATATCCCGGCTGCATTGTGCGCATGTCTCAGCCCTTCCTGGCTGGGAATCCCCCTCCCATGCGGTTCCGCATTTCCAGCAATATCCGATGATTCGCGCCATAATACAGTGATGATTCCAAGCCTGCCCGGGCGCGTCAAGGGACCCTCCCGCCAGGCCTCTTGACCGATTTCCTCTTTGGTGTTTCCCTTTGTATGAGGGGAGCGGTTCCATGAGTCATTTTCCATTTGCTCATCTTCATCTTCACAGCGAATATTCAATACTGGATGGCATGTGCCGGCTTGACCGGTTGCTCGATGCTGTCCGGACATCGGGCATGTCGGCGGTTGCCATGACAGACCATGGAAACCTGTATGGCGCCATGGATTTCTATGCCAAGGCAAAGAAAGCAGGCATCCATCCAATCATCGGCTGTGAGGTTTACATCACTCCCGGAAGCCGCTTCGACAAAGGGGGAAACAAAGGATCCGCCTCGGGTGGATCCGGCGGCCATTACAACCATCTCACCATTCTGTGCCGGAACAATGAAGGGTATCGGAACCTGCTCAAGCTGGCCACCATTGCCCACATGGAAGGCTTTTATTACCGGCCTCGAATCGACCGTGAAGTGCTCGAGCAGCACTCATCCGGATTGATTGGCCTTTCGGGGTGCCTGGCCGGGGAAGTCTGCCAGAACCTGCTTCGGGATGATCTGGAACGCGCCCGCGAAACCGCCGAAACCTATTCGCGCATCTTTGGGGAAGGAAACTACTTCATGGAGATCATGCCGAATGGCCTCCAGGATCAGGAGAAAGCGAATCGAGGTGTCATCCAGCTGGCTCGTGAAATGGGCATCCCCCTGGTTGCCACCAATGACTGCCATTACATCCTGAAAAGCGATGCGGAAGCCCACCAGGCCATGGTCTGCATCCAGACCGGCTCCCACCTCAATGATCCGGATACCCTGCGTTTTGAGAGCGATGAGTTCTATCTCAAATCTCCAGAAGAGATGTGGAAACAGTTCGAGGATTTTCCGGAAGCCCTGAAAAACACAATCGAAATTGCCACCCGGTGCGATGTCTCCCTCCCGACGGAAAGCGGGAAGCTGATCATGCCGCGCTTTACCCCCCCCGATCAGCGTGACAATTTTGATTACCTTCGTGATTTATCGTATCAGGGAGCCTGGAACCGTTACTTTCATCATGCGGATGAAAAAGACTGGCAGCCCGGCCTGGTTCCCTCCCGCACATTGACCCCGGTCGGCACCCCGCCTCCCTGCCCGGAAAACTGGGAGGTGATCCGGGAGCGGCTTCCCCTGGTTGTCTCGGACCGGATTGATTACGAACTGGAGATCCTCAGATCCAAGGGATACATGGAATACTTTCTGATCGTCTGGGACTTTATCCATTATGCGCGCACCCAGGGGATTGCGGTCGGACCGGGACGTGGCAGCGCGGCCGGGTCGATCGTCGCCTACTCACTTCAGATTACGGACATCGACCCGCTTGAGTTCGGCCTCATTTTCGAACGCTTCCTCAATCCCGAGAGAACCTCTCCGCCGGATATCGATACGGACTTTTCCGACAAGCGCCGCGATGAGGTGATTCGTTACTGTGTAAACCGTTATGGCCAGGAATGTGTTTCACAAATTGCAACTTTCTCCCGGCTGGGAGCCAAGCAGGTGGTGCGTGATGTTGCGCGGGTCATGGGGATGAGCGCGGCCGAGGGCAACCGGATTGCCAAGCTGGTTCCCGATGAGTTGAATATACGCCTGGCCGATGCTCTCGCCTCCTCCGAAGATCTTCGAAAATGCCGCGAAGAAGACTCCGACCACGAAAAACTCTTCGAAATTGCGCTTCTGATTGAAGGCACAATCCGCCAGACATCGGTTCATGCAGCCGGCATTGTGATTGGCCCTGAGAGCCTGATCAACATCTGCCCTCTGATGAAATCGAACAGTGGAGAGGCCTGCACCCAGTTCGAGCACAAGCACCTCGAAACCCTGGGGCTGGTCAAAATGGACTTCCTCGGGCTGAAAACCCTTTCCGTCATCGAAGACACGATTGCCTCGATCCGGAAGAAGGGAATCGATTTTCGAATCGAGGAAATTCCGCTCGATGACCGGAAGACCTATGAGCTGCTCCAGAGAGGAAGAACCAATGGCATCTTCCAGCTGGAGTCTGCTGGCATGAAGGACCTCATCAAGAAACTCCACCCGGAGACCTTCAATGATGTCATTCCGCTGATGGCATTGTACCGACCCGGGCCGCTGAAGAGCGGAATGGTCAATGATTTCCTCGATGTGAAACATGGAAAAAAGGAGGCCCGGTACCTTCATCCCGACCTGGAGCCGATTCTTTCCGACACCTATGGCACCATTCTTTATCAGGAACAGGTCATGCAGATCGCCCAGAAGATCTGTGGATACACCATGGGAAAAGCGGATTCTCTGCGCCGCGCCATGGGTAAGAAAAAGCCGGAGCTCATGGCCAAAGAGAAGAAAAGCTTCATTGAAGGAGCTGTCTCACGCGGTTATTCGGAGAAAATGGCCTCGGAGCTTTTTGAGGCAATCGAGTACTTCGCCGGCTATGGATTCAACAAATCCCACAGTGCGGCTTATGGTGTGATCTCCTACCAGACCGCCTATCTCAAGGCGAATTTCCCCGCCGAATTCATGGCTGCGGCCATGACCAATGATCGCAATGACACAACCAAATTGGTGAAATATGTCACCGATTGCCGTGAAATGGGCATCTCGGTGCTGCCACCGGATATCAATCAGAGCATGGAGGATTTTACCGTCACTCCTAACGGGATCCGTTTCGGGCTGGCAGGCATCAAGGGCGTGGGGGAAGCCGCGATCGGAAAAATCCTGAAAGAGCGGTCCCTGAAAGGTGGCTTCATTGATTTAAGAGATTTCTGTGAACGGGTTGATACAAGTGTTGCCAACAGCAAAATCATTGAATGCCTGATCCGTTGCGGGGCGATGGAAAGCTTTGGAAAGCGGCGGTCTCAGCTGCTTGAAGTCTATCCACAGGCACTCGAATCCGCCGCAGCAATCCATAGGGACCGTGCGCTTGGACAGGCCAGCTTTTTCGATGGTTTTGGAGGCGGGCTGACCAGCGAGATCGTGTACCGGGATATTCCCGAGTTGATCGAATCGGAAAGGCTGCAGGGGGAAAAGGACCTGCTGGGCTATTATGTGACCGGGCACCCGCTGGCTGAGTATGAGCGGGAGATGCGAAGCCTTTCGACACGTTCTGCGGCTGAAATCGCGGAACTGGAGCCGGGCGAATCGATCAGAGTCCGCATGGTCGGGACAGTGACCGCGATTCGCAAACGCAAAACACGCAGTGGTGATGTCATGGCGGATGTGGTCCTCGAAGATTTGACTGGAGAGTTTCAGGTGGTGATCTTCCCCAGAGATTTTGAAACATACCAGCCGCTTCTGGTTGAGGGAGCTATCCTTGTTGTCGAAGGCAAAGCCGGACTCGGAAGGGAAAGGGTTGAGGTGACTCTCGACTCCATGAAGCCCCTCAAAGCCGCCTGGGAAGAGTGCGTGCGTGCGATTCACATCGATCTGTTCTCCGAGGGGCTGGAATCTGAAACCCTCGAGAATCTCAAACGCACATTCAAGCGTTACCGCGGAAAAGCGCGAATTTATTTTCATGTAAAAACACCGCGCCATGGAGAAGTGGTGGTCCAGGCACAGGAGGAATATCTGGTGTCTCCTTCCCGTGATCTTGTCTATCAGATCGAAGATATTCTTGAGCAGGATGTGGTTGCTTTCGATGTCGCACCTTACAAGCCTCGTGAGAATGCCAATGGTTCCGAGCGAGGCTGGAATCGGGGAGGTGCATCACCGCGGGCGGAATACAATTGACCAATCCTGGATGTCATCGGAAAAAAACTGAACCGGGGATGGTCAGGCTTTGGTTTTTCAGGTGGAGCGCTGAATCAGATGCTGTTCCAGGCGATCCAGGGCATGCTGTTCCGCAGAGGTCAAATCCCTCCACTGTCCCGGCAGGAGGTTTCCCAGGCGGAATGGGCCATATTCAACCCGTTTGAGCTCGAGCACCTCCAGGCCGACTGCCTGGCACATGCGCCTGACCTCCCGGTTGCGGCCCTCGAACAGGCTCACTCGAAAAACGGATATCCCATTGGACACACGGATCACTTCAACCCGGGCCGCCCGGGCTGGGCCATCCTCGAGTTCGACCCCCTCGAGCAGCTGCGTCTGTCGGATTGAATCCAGTTCTCCCCGTGCCTTCACCTGGTAGATTCGTTCGATGTTTGAGGAAGGATGTTCCAGCAGGCGGTGCAAATCTCCATCGCTGGTCAGGATCAGAAGGCCTGAGGAATCGAAATCCAGCCGCCCGACCGACTGGACAGGGAGTGAAGCGATCTCATGGGGAAGGACATCATAAATGGTTTTCCGCCGGCGGGGGTCACTGCGGGCGCACAGTGTCCCCTTCGGTTTGTGAAAGACCAGAGTGACCCGCCTGGCGAGATGAAGTGTTTTCCCCTCGAGCTGGACTTTGTCCAGGGAAGGATCCACCCGCATTCCGGGATGGGCCGCAACCACACCATTCACCTTGACTGCCCCGGATGCAATCAGGTCATCAGCTTTGCGGCGGCTCGCAGCGCCGCAGCGTGAGAGGAACTGGTTCAACCGAAATTTCTTTTCCACTGCCTTGCCTGCCTCTGGTTCCTCCGGTCACTTCAATGAGGTTCTGGCCTCTCGGTTCTTCCATGTAAAGACATTCAGATCGCTGCCATCCCACTCGAGATGAACAGTTCCATCATAGCGGGTCACGAAAACTCGTGAACCCTGCTTCTCGAGCCGTTGGAGAGTTTCAGGGGATGGATGTCCGAATCGATTTTCGCCGCAGGAGATGATGCTGACAGAAGGCTGAACTGCCTGGAGAAATTTTTCCGAGCTTGAATAAGCACTCCCATGATGGGGAACCTTCAGGACATCCGCTATAAGCGAATGCCCTTTTTCCACCAGATCCATCTCGTGGTCTGCACCGATATCGCCAGTCAGGAGCAGGCTTAATCCACGGCATTCCACTTTGAGGACAATCGAACGATCATTGCGGGTTCCGGACTGGTATTTCAGGTCTTCAGGCGAGGGGTGAAGGACTGTGATGGTTGCATCCTGAATCCCCTGGATGGTGTCACCGGAAAGGATTCTCTCAAATGGGATGCTCGATGCCGCCAGAGCTTCAGCCATGGCACGAAACTCAGGCGATTCATTTACATCGCCGCTGGCATAAAGGCAATCAACCGGGATGGTCTCGAGGATGTTCGTCAGGCCTCCGGCATGATCCTGTTCAGGATGTGAAAGAACCACTCCCTCCAGCCGGTGGACACCCAGTTCCAGCAGGGCTTTCACAAGCGGGCTGGTTCCATCCGACGACTCAAGAGGTGGTCCGGTATCGACCAGGAGGTTTTCCCCGCCAGGAAATTCGATCAGGCAGGCATCTCCCTGTCCGATATCGAAAAAATGAACCTTCATGGTCTTGGATGTTGTGAAACAGGGCCACCAGGTGGCGGCCAGAAGCAGAAGGAGAAGCGCCAGGCGCGGTCCTCGAGGTGCGCGGGCCACAACTCCAGCACGTCGCCGCGAAGCCTGAAGCTGCCGCGCTGGAAGAAGGTGTCCG
>JAANMX010001438.1_pt1 | contig 27070 bp, 27 predicted proteins | sample 7279681 | NCBI WGS metagenome assembly JAANMX01 (sample SAMN14094542, study PRJNA606508) | bioreactor metagenome | isolation source: A lab-scale SPAN reactor treating ammonium-rich wastewater day 351 | place: Ireland: Galway | collected 2018-01-01 | reverse complement strand
TTCCGCGTGGATGACAACCTGGTCTGGAGTCTGCTGACCAACCACAACACCCCCAAGAAGGTGGGCAACGAGGCCACCAACACGCTGCACGCCAACATCTTGATGGCCAGCCGCGTGTCTGAAGTGCTCTGATCTCCGTTCGCGCCCAGCGGACGGGCAGCCTGGAACACTGAAAAATAAAAAGGCCCCGACCAGTAACGGTACGGGGCCAGACGGTTCGCACTGCGGGACGTGCTGCCCGCTCTACGAAACGCTTGCGAGATTACTTGGCAGCAGAAGCGGCGTCAGCAGCAGCAGAAGCGGCATCGGTTGCAGCCTGGGCAGCATCGCCAGCAGCCGAAGCAGCCGAGGAAGCGGCGTCAGCAGCAGCAGCAGCGGCTTCGGAAGCGACGGCAGCAGGTGCAGCTGCAGGCTCAGCAGCCACTGGTGCGGTAGCAGGAGCCGGCTCTTCCTTCTTGCCACAGGCAGCCAGGGCGGCAGCAGCGATCAGGGAGGCGATGACGAAAGACTTGTTCATTTCAGGTTTTCCTTGAGGACGGTCAAAAAAACAAAAAATGCCACAACGCCCAGCCTCTTGCAGCCCGGCTCCGCTCTGGCAGAGAGTGCCCCGGCGGGGCACGTTTTTATCTCAGCCGATGATTATATTGGGTATTCGTCAATACTGAATAACACCGAGTACGGTCTTAAAACGCCCAGCGTTGCGAACAACTGACGCCGGACTGACCGACAACTGACAACAGTCTGACTTTTTGTTCAAAGACCCAATGTCGTCGATGGAAAGCCCGGTGCGCTCTTGCTGCGGATCCACTCATTGAGGGTTTCGCGCAACAAAACGCGGCGATCGGGCTCGCGCCCTGTAATTCCCACACATCGGTCGGGGTCGATTCGATGCAGGACCCAGTCCGGAGACCACAGCACGCTGGGAATATCCAGCGGATCGGCGGCAGGACTCACACGGCACGTCAGGATGTGATCCCAGGTGCCGCGCCAGCGCACCAGCCGGGCATGGCGCCGCACGATTTCGTCGTAGGTGCATGCCAGCATGGTGAAGCGTCGCCCGCTCCGCGCCCAGGCCTGCAAAGACTCCACCACCGCCTTTTCGCCCAGCGGCCAGTCGTGAAAATTGGCATCGCTGATGATGATTTCCCGCCAGCCGTCGCGGGCCGCCGTCGCCAGGGCATCCCGAACCAGTTGTTGAAAGGCTTCACGGCCACTGAAACGGCCGTCGGGCAAGGGCACAGCGGCGTTTTCAGGATGGAGGGGGGCATCGGCAGACATCGGTCTCTCCCTGAGTCGTTGGCGAAGACGGGCCAGCAGGCCCCGGCGACAAAGTACTGCGCACTGCGGACACTGCATCCAGGCATTGTCTGCACAAGAAGCCCGCACAGTTTGCTGAGCGGTCAGCTGCTTGCCATGTGGGCCTTTTGTCGAACTGCGACAATTCTCCTATGGAAATCACCGAACAATGCGTGGTCGCACTGACCTGGACCCTCAAAGACACCCTGGGCGAAGAGCTTGATGTGCTCGACGAACCCGTCGAATTTCTGGTGGGAGGCAATGACCTGCTGGCCCGCATCGAGGAAGCACTGCAGGGCCACGGGGTGGGCGCCACCCTGTCTTTGCATCTCGAACCCGAGGATGCCTTTGGCGACTTTCAGGATCAGCTTCTGTTTCTGGAGCCACGGGCCCTGTTTCCTGCCGAACTTGAAGAGGGCATGACCTTCGAGGGCAGCGCCCTGCCCGAGGGCTGCAACCCGGATGCACCGCGCGACGCGCTGTACACAGTTTCCGAAATTTACCCCGAGCATGTGGTGCTGGACGGCAACCACCCGCTCGCAGGCATTGCCATCCGGCTGCACCTGAAGGTGTGTGGCGTGCGTCAGGCCACGGAAGAGGAAGTGGGCCGGGGCACGACAGGCACCGGCTTCTTTCGCGTTCAACCCCAGGCGCCCGGCAGCCAGACGCTGCATTGAATCCTGGCATCGGCCCCGTCAAAGGGCCGATCGAAGGTATCAGTAACGCGAGATCTGGCCGTTGTCCATGCGGACGCGGTCACCCACACGCAGGTCGCCCACCGAGTTCACATCGTAGGCCCGCTGCCCGCCCTGGTCGAGGCGAATGGTGATGCGGTAGCCCGTGGCGTAACCCCCGCCACCGCTGTTGCGCTCTTCGATGGCATTGCCCACCACAGCGCCGCCCACCACACCCACGGCCGTCGCTGCCGCACGGCCACTGCCCCCGCCGACCTGGTTACCCAGGACACCGCCCACGACGGCACCAATCACCGCGCCGGCGCCCGTCGCCTGCCCACGCTGCGATCCCTGGAGCACCTCGATATGGGACACACGCCCGTATTCAGTAGCCATCGGGGCATGGGAGGGGTAAGCCGTACCGGCCGGGTAAGAACTCGCAGGGTAGGAGCTTGCCGGATAGGACGCAGGACCCTGGCGGTACGGCGCGCAGGCCACCAGCGAACCTGCCAGCACGGCGCCACCCGCAAGCAGGGCGATTCGGGAAAAATTCAGATTTCGCATGGTGCACTCCTCATATTGTTCAAAAGCAAGCCCCCATCCGGGGCCTGAAGAGATTGAACCATCGCGGCAGGGTTGCGGGTGCGGGGCAAGGACCGCAACGGTAGCCAGACGCCGGCCTGCTGCCGCGTAGGCCCGCTCCTACAGACCAAGCCTTCACGCCTTGCCTGTAGAACCGTATCCCCCCTCGCCGCGCTCACTGGCCGTGGCGAATTCAGCGACCACATTGAACTGCGCCTGCACCACCGGAACGATCACCATCTGGGCCAGACGTTCCATCGGTTCGATCGTGAAAGCCAGCGGGCTGCGGTTCCATGCGCTGACCATGAGCTGCCCCTGGTAGTCGCTGTCGATCAGACCCACCAGATTGCCCAGCACGATGCCGTGCTTGTGGCCCAGCCCCGAGCGCGGCAGGATGAGCGCGGCATAGCCAGGGTCGCACAGGTGGATGGCAATGCCCGTGGGCACCAGTTGCCAGGCGTTGGGCTGCAGCGTGAGCGGCGCGTCCAGGCAGGCCCGCAGGTCAAGCCCGGCACTGCCCGAAGTAGCGTAGGCGGGCAACTGCTGCGCCATGCGCGGGTCCAGAATCTTGACGTCGATCTTCACTTTCTTTTTCCTGTCGTACCTTGTTTCGCCAGTTGCACCAGCCGCTCCTGCAACGAGGCCAGGCCGGGCTTGATCGACCCCGCCCCTCCAGACGGCAGTGCGCCGGAAGCCAGTGCGGCCACCCGGCCCAGCCCCCACCACACAGCCCCCATGAACAACAAGCCCGGCAACGCACCCCGGCCGAAACCGAAGAACGCGATCGCATGCACCAGCGTCGCCACCAACAGCACCATCCGCACGGCGCCCAGCACCCCGACCAGCGGCGCCAGCACCTGGGCCAGATCGGGCGGCAGGCCTGGGGGAGCATTGGCAGCCACCCTGCCCTTGGCGACCGTCTTGTCCATTCCGGGCGATGGCGCCGCCGCAGGACGCGCGGCCGCTCCTTGAGCGCTCAGTCGCTCCACATAGCTCGCGAAATCGCCATGGGGTGGTGTATCCCACTCGGGTTTGATCGGACCGGACATGGCGAGGCTCCTGTGATGTTCAGACGCGAGGGACCGGCAAGCGCAATGCGATTTCTGCGACCAGTTGCCGGGCCAGGGCGCGCTTGGAGGCGCGCGGCAGTTCGCGGTGCCCCTGCGCGTCCACCAGCAGCAGGGCGTTGTCATCCTGGCCGAATGTGGCCGGACCGATGTTGCCCACCAGCAGCGGCACGCCCTTGCGCGCGCGCTTGGCGCTGGCATGCGCCAGCAGGTCGTGGCTCTCGGCAGCGAAGCCCACACAGAACAGGTCGCCCACCAGGGCGTGCTGCGACTGGGCCACGGTGGCCAGGATGTCCGGGTTCTCCACAAAGCCCAGCACCGGCGTCTGTCCCGAGCCATCCTTCTTGATCTTCTGCTCGGATTGCGTGGCCGGCCGCCAGTCGGCCACCGCCGCCGTAGCTATGAAAACAGTGGCTACCTGCGCCCGTGGAACAACCGCTTCGAGCATCTGCTGTGCCGATTGCACGTTGATGCGGTGCACCCCGCGCGGTGTGGGCAAATGCACGGGGCCCGCCACCAGCGTGACTTCGGCGCCGGCCTCGCGGGCCGCGCGCGCGATGGCAAAGCCCATCTTGCCGCTGGAGTGGTTGGTGATGCCGCGCACCGGGTCAATGGCCTCGAACGTGGGGCCCGCCGTGACCAGCACCTTCTGGCCCGCCAGCACCTTGGGCGTGAAAAAGGCGATAACCTCTTCCAGCAGTTCCGCCGGCTCCAGCATACGGCCGTCACCCGTTTCACCGCAGGCCTGGTCGCCGTTGCCCACGGCCAGCACCGTGGCGCTGTCCTGCGCCACCTGGGCCAGGTTGCGCTGCGTGGCGGGGTGCGCCCACATCTCGCGGTTCATGGCCGGCGCCAGCAGCAGCGGCACCTGCTGCGCGGGCCGTGCCAGGCACAGCAGGCTCAGTAGTTCGTCGGCCCGGCCCTGCGCGAGGCGCGCGATGAAGTCGGCGCTGCAGGGCGCGATCAGGACAGCATCGGCCTCGCGGCTCAGGTTGATGTGCGGCATGTTGTTGGCTTCGCGCGCATCCCATTGCGAGCCGTACACGGGCCGGTTCGACAACGCCTGCATGGTGACGGGTGTGATGAACTGGGCGGCTGCCTCGGTCATCACCACCTGCACGGTGGCGCCCTCCTTGATGAGCGCACGGCACAGTTCCGCCGATTTGTAACAGGCTACGCCTCCGCTGAGGCCCAGGACGATGTGTTTGCCGGCAAGCTCATTCATGGGCCGCAATTTAGCAGACGGAACACCCCCTCGCAGCGGGCGAACGATGCCGAGTCGGGGCCGCCCTCTATAATTCCGATTTCCCACCACCTTAAAAAGACATGACCAAATTTGTCTTCGTCACCGGCGGTGTGGTGTCTTCCCTGGGCAAGGGAATCGCCTCAGCCTCCCTTGCCGCGATCCTCGAATCGCGCGGCCTCAAAGTCACCCTCATCAAGCTCGACCCGTACATCAACGTGGACCCGGGCACCATGTCCCCGTTCCAGCACGGCGAAGTGTTCGTCACGGACGACGGCGCCGAAACCGACCTGGACCTGGGTCATTACGAGCGTTTCATCGAAACGCGCATGAAGAAGACCAACAACTTCACCACCGGCCGCATCTACCAGTCGGTGCTGGAGAAAGAACGCCGGGGTGACTACCTCGGCAAGACGGTGCAGGTGATCCCGCACGTCACCAACGAGATCCAGGAATACATCAAGCGCGGTGCCGGCGTGGGAACCGACGATGCCGTCGATGTCGCCATCGTCGAGATCGGTGGCACCGTGGGCGACATCGAGTCGCTCCCCTTCCTCGAAGCCGTGCGCCAGCTCAGCCTGAAGCTCGGCCCGAACAACGCCGCCTTCGTCCATCTGACCTACGTGCCCTTCATCGCCGCTGCGGGCGAGCTCAAGACCAAACCCACGCAGCACACGGTGCAAAAGCTGCGCGAGATCGGCATTCAGCCCGACGCGCTGCTGTGCCGGGCCGACCGCCGCATTCCGGACGAAGAGCGCGAAAAAATCTCGCTGTTCACCAACGTACCCGAGTGGGGCGTGATCAGCATGTGGGACGTGGACACCATCTACAAGGTGCCGCGCATGCTGCACGAGCAAGGCCTGGACGGCCTCATTTGCGACAAGCTGCGCCTGAACACCCCCCCCACCAACCTCAAGCGCTGGGACGACCTGGTTCATGAAACCGAGCACCCCCGGGGCGAAGTGCGCATCGCCATGGTGGGCAAGTACGTGGAGCTGTCCGACAGCTACAAGTCCGTCAACGAGGCCCTGCGCCACGCCGGCATGCGCAACCATGTGCGTGTGCGCATCGACCACCTCGACTCCGAATCCATCGAAGGCCAGGAAGCCGACAAGCTGGCCTCCTACGACGCCATCCTCGTGCCCGGCGGCTTTGGCTCGCGCGGTGTGGAAGGCAAGATCTGCACGGCCAAGTTCGCCCGGGTGCACAAGGTGCCCTATCTGGGCATTTGCCTGGGGATGCAGGTCGCCACCATTGAGTACGCCCGCCATGTGGCCGGCCTGCCCGGCGCCAACTCCACGGAATTCGATCCGTCCTGCAAGCACCCGGTGATTGCGCTGATCACCGAGTGGAAGGATGCCGACGGCACCATCAAGACGCGCGACGCCAACTCCGACCTGGGCGGCACCATGCGCCTGGGCGCGCAAAGCTCGGACGTGGCCCCCGGCACATTGGCGCACAGCATCTATGGCGACCTCGTCACCGAGCGCCACCGCCACCGCTATGAAGCCAACGTGAACTACCTCGACCAGCTGCGCAAGGCCGGTCTGGTGATTTCGGCGCTGACGCAGCGCGAGCACCTGACCGAGATCATCGAGCTGCCGCAAAGCGTACACCCCTGGTACATCGGCGTGCAGTTCCACCCCGAATTCAAGTCCACGCCCTGGAACGGCCACCCGCTGTTCAACGCCTTCATCAAGGCGGCCGTGGAGCACCAGAAGGCCGCCAAGGCCGCAGCGTAAGCAAAGGAAACACCGCCATGAAACTCTGCGGCTTCGACGTCGGCCTCGACCAGCGCTTTTTCCTGATCGCTGGAACCTGCTCCATCGAAAGCCTGCAGATGTCGCTGGACGTCGCAGGCCAGCTCAAGGAGACCTGCACGGCGCTGGGCGTTCCCCTGATCTACAAGGGCTCGTTCGACAAGGCCAACCGGTCGTCGGGCACCAGCCAGCGCGGTGTGGGAATGGAAGCGGGCCTGAAAATCCTTGATGAAGTGCGCCGCCAACTGCAGCTGCCCATCCTGACCGATGTGCACGACGCATCCCAGGTGGCCGAGGTGGCCAGCGTGGTGGACGTGCTGCAGACGCCGGCCTTCCTGTGCCGCCAGACCGACTTCATCCGCGCCGTGGCGCAATCGGGCAAGCCGGTGAACATCAAGAAGGGCCAGTTCCTCGCGCCCTGGGACATGAAGAACGTCATCGACAAGGCCCGCGCCGCTGCGCAGGAGGTGGGCCTGTCTCCAGACAGCTTCCTGGCCTGCGAGCGCGGCGTGAGCTTTGGCTACAACAACCTCGTGGCCGACATGACCAGTCTGGCCGAGATGCGCAACTCCGGTGCGCCCGTGGTGTTCGACGTGACCCATTCGGTGCAAAAGCCCGGTGGCCTGGGTGCCGTGAGCGGTGGCGCGCGCGACATGGTGCCCGTGCTGGCCCGCGCCGGCGTAGCCGTCGGCGTGGCGGGCCTGTTCATGGAAACCCACCCCCGGCCCGCAGAGGCCTGGTCGGACGGGCCCAATGCCGTGCCGCTCAAGCACATGAAGGCGTTGCTGGAGACCTTGGTGGCGCTCGACGACATCACCAAGAAAAGCGGATTCCTCGAAAACAACTTTGGAGCCTGAAGACATGAGCAGTGGTTACGTCATCGCATCCGTCACCGTCACCAACCCCACGCAGTACGAGGAGTACCGCAAATGGAGCACCCTGGCCATGCAGGCCCACGGCGCTGAAGTGTGCGTGCGCGGCGGCAAGGTCGAAGTGCTGGAAGGCGACTGGAACCCCGGCCGCACCGTGATTCTCAAGTTTCCGAGCTTTGAAGCGGCCCGCGCTTTCTACGACACCCCCGAGTACCAGAAAGCCAAGGCGGCACGCGAAGGCGCGGCCGTCATGCGCATGGTGTGTGTCGAAGGCGTTTGACCGCCTTTGCGTCCTAACGCTCACTAATTGATAGCTGCCAACGCTTACCAGGAAAGCGTCAGAGCCCGATTTGATTTAAAACTTCTGCAAAGGAAAACCATGAGTGCCATCGTTGACATCGTAGGCCGCGAAGTGCTGGACAGCCGCGGCAACCCCACCGTCGAATGCGACGTGCTGCTCGAATCGGGCGTGATGGGCCGCGCCGCCGTGCCCTCGGGCGCATCCACCGGCTCGCGCGAAGCCATCGAGCTGCGCGACGGCGACAAGAGCCGCTATCTCGGCAAGGGCGTGCTCAAGGCCGTCGAGCACATCAACACCGAAATCTCCGAGGCCGTGCTGGGCCTGGACGCCTCCGAGCAGGCCTTCCTCGACAAGACCCTGATCGACCTCGACGGCACCGACAACAAGAGCCGCCTGGGCGCCAATGCCATGCTGGCCGTCTCCATGGCCGTGGCCCGCGCCGCCGCCGAAGAGTCCGGCCTGCCCCTGTACCGCTACCTCGGCGGCATGGGCGGCATGCAGTTGCCCGTACCGATGATGAATGTCATCAACGGCGGCGCGCACGCCAACAACAGCCTCGATCTGCAGGAATTCATGATCATCCCCGTGGGCGCGCCGAACTTCCGCGAGGCCGTGCGCTGGGGCGCCGAGGTGTTCCACGCGCTCAAGAAGATCATCCACGACAAGGGCATGAGCACCGCCGTGGGCGACGAGGGCGGCTTCGCCCCCAGTGTCGAGAACCATGAGGCCGCCATCCAGCTCATCCTGCAGGCCATCGACGCCGCCGGCTACACCGCCGGCGAACAGATCGCCCTGGGCCTGGACTGCGCCGCGAGCGAGTTCTACAAGGACGGCATGTACGTGCTCGAAGGCGAAGGCGGCCTGCGCCTGACAGCCCAGCAATGGACCGACATGCTCGCCACCTGGTGCGACAAGTACCCCATCATCTCCATCGAGGACGGCATGCACGAGGGCGACTGGGATGGCTGGAAGATCCTGACCGAGCGCCTGGGCAAGAACGTGCAGCTGGTGGGCGACGACCTGTTCGTCACCAACACCAAGATCCTGCAGGAAGGCATCGAGAAGAACATCGCCAACTCGATCCTCATCAAGATCAACCAGATCGGCACGCTGACCGAAACCTTCTCCGCCATCGAGATGGCCAAGCGCGCCGGCTACACCGCCGTGATCTCGCACCGCTCGGGCGAAACCGAAGACAGCACCATCGCCGACATCGCCGTGGGCACCAATGCCGGCCAGATCAAGACCGGCTCGCTCTCGCGCTCGGACCGCATCGCCAAGTACAACCAGCTGCTGCGCATCGAGGAAGACCTGGGCGACATCGCGTACTACCCCGGCCGCCGCGCGTTCTACAACCTGCGCTGATCACGCGCTGACTCTGCCGTGGGCTCCCGCCTCGTCCCTGTCGTGCTGCTGGCCTTGCTGGCAGCCCTGCACGCCCAGCTCTGGCTGGGCCGGGGCAGCCTCCCACGCGTTCATGAAATGCAGCGGCAGATCAACGACCAGAAAGCGGCCAATGCGCAGGCCAGCCAGGCCAATGCGCGTCTGGCCTCCGAAGTGCACGACCTGAAGGAAGGCCTCGACATGGTCGAGGACAAGGCCCGCAACGAGCTGGGCATGGTCAAACAGGGCGAGATCTACGTGCAGTACACCCAGAAATAGAGTGCATCCCCCTGAGCGGCTGCGCCGCTTCCCCCTTCTCTCGGCTTCGCCGGGAAGGGGGACACCGCCAGCGCGGCGGGGCGGCCCTTGCGCGGCGGTTGCTGGCCGGGCAGCGCACTTGCACTCGCGGCGCGGGCGAGGCGTTTTTTAGTGCAGCGTGGGCGAAGCCGGTGCGTCCAGAACCTGCACCACGGGGGCTACGGCAAACAGCCCTGCGGCATCCACGGCGTCGAAGTGGTACTGCTGACCACAGAATTCGCACCCTACCTCGATGGTGTCCCGCTCGGCCAGGATGCTCTCGACCTCGGCAGCACCCAGGCTCTGCAGCATGCGGCCCACGCGCTCGCGCGAGCATGTGCAGGCAAAGCGCGGGCCGTCCTGGCCCTGCTGCGGCTCGAAACGCAGGAGCTTCTCTTCCCAGAACAGGCGGCGCAGGATGGTGTCCACATCCAGCGTGAGCAGTTCTTCGCGCGTCAGGCTGGAGGCCAGGTGCGCGATGCGGTTGTAGTCTTCGTTGCGGCCGATCTGGTCTTCGTTCTCGCTGTGGCTCAGCTGCCCCCCCAGGTTGCCGGTGCCCTTGAGGGGCATGCGCTGGATCAGCAGGCCCGCCGCCACCTTGTCGTCGGCCGCCAGCACCAGCACGGTGTCGAGTTGCTCGGACTGCAGCATGTAGTGCTGCAGCACATCGGACAGGCGTTCGAGCTTTTCATGCTGGTCGCCATGCAGCGGCACCACGCCCTGGTAGGGCTGCTGGCCGGGCAGACGGTCTTTCGGGTCGAGCGTGATGGCGCAACGCCCGCCGCCGCCCACGTTGACCATCTGGCTCAGACGCGCACCGTCCTGCACTTCGCCAATGATCGTGGCCGTGGCACGCAACGACAGATCCGACTGCACCTCGGCCACCGCCAGCTTGACCGGGCCGTCGCCAAACACCTGCAACACCAGCGCACCGTTGAATTTGATGTTCGATTGCATGAGCACGGCCGCGGCCGCCATCTCTCCCAGCAGTTCGCGCACCGGCGCCGGATAGGGGCCGGTGGCTGTATTGCCGGCTCGGCGCGCCAGGATGTCGGTCCAGGCGTCGGTCAGGCGCACCAGCATGCCGCGCACGGGCAGGCCATCGAAGAGAAACTTGTGAAGTTCAGACACGCAGGGTTCCAGAAAAAAAGATCAGCTGAGCTTGCGCAGGCCGTTTTTGAAGCGGCGGGCGTTCTCGATGTAGTGCTGTGCGCTCATCCGCAGCCCCTCCATCTGCTCGGGCGTGAGCTGGCGCACCACCTTGGCGGGGCTGCCGATGATCATGGAGCCGTCGGGAAACTCCTTGCCCTCGGTCACCAATGCGCCGGCGCCGACGAGGCAGTTCTTGCCGATCTTCGCGCCGTTGAGGATGACGGCGCCGATGCCGATCAGCGACTCGTCGCCGATGGTGCAGCCGTGCAGCATCACCTGGTGGCCCACCGTCACACGTTCGCCCACCACCAGGGGCTTGCCGAAGTCGGCGTGCAGCACGCTCGCGTCCTGGATGTTGGAACCCGCACCAATGCGGATGCTCTCGGTGTCGCCACGCACCACGGTGCCAAACCACACGCTGGCGTCTTCCCCCAGCGCCACTTTGCCGATCACCTGCGCGCTGTCAGCCACCCAGCTTGAAGCCGCCACCTGCGGCGCCACGCCGTCGAGTTCATATATCGCCATGCACCCACTCCCGCAAAAAAAGAAGCTGCCTTCGGTTACAAAGCGACGTTTCGCTCGGGATGGCAGCACCTAGAATTGTAGAGATGGAGCTTCGCCACCGCGCATTGCAGGTCTTGTGCCTCTCAGATCCTGAGCAAAAAGTGGCTCAGACGCTTGATCTACATGCGCAGTCAGCTCACCTTTCCATAGCAGACAAGGCACCGCCTGCAGACCTGCAGGCCTTGCCCGGCCACCCCGAACGCCCCGAACTGCGCAGCCACACCGAGATGGCCCGGCGTTCACCCGCCACCCCCGAGGGACGGGCCGTGCTGCTGCACGCGATCGCGCACATCGAATTCAACGCCATCAACCTCGCACTCGACGCCATCTGGCGTTTTGACGGCATGCCACGCCCGTATTACCTCGACTGGCTGCGCGTGGCAGCCGAGGAGGCCAGTCACTTTAAGATGCTGCGCACCCACCTGCGCAGCCAGGGCCACGACTACGGCGACTTTCCTGCCCACCAAGGACTGTGGACGATGTGCGAGAAGACGCAGCACGACGCCACAGCGCGCATGGCGCTGGTCCCCCGCACCATGGAAGCGCGCGGGCTGGACGCCACACCCCTCATCCAGCGCAAGCTGCGCCAGGTGGGCACCCCCGATGCGTTGGCTGCCGCCAGCATCCTGGACGTGATCCTGCGCGAGGAAGTGGGGCATGTCGCCATTGGCGACCACTGGTACCGCTGGCTGTGCGAACGCGAGGGCCTGGAGCCTGAACCACACTACGCGGCCCTGGTGGCCCGCTACGAAGCCCCCCGCCCCAAGCCGCCGCTCAACGAACAGGCACGGCGCACGGCCGGCTTCAGCGATGCCGAACTGCTATGGCTGCAGAACGGCTGATCTCCCGCGCGGCAAACATCCCTACAATCAGCGCCCGACTCTGTTGACATCGCCATCTACAAACCAACCTACCATGTCAAGCACCCATGCTCCCGGGAGCGCCACCACACCGACGGCTCCCGACGCCAGCCTGACATCCGTGGCACTGATCGCCCGACAGGCGATCGTGAACGCACAGCATGTGGTGATCGGCTACGAGCTGTTCAACCGCTCGCGCACCGGTCCCACACACACCGCCGCAACCGATGTGGCGCTGGTGTTCACCGCGCTGTCGCACGCCGGCACGGACGAACTGGTCGGTAAAAAACTCATCTTCGTCAACTGCACGCACGAGAGCCTGACCGGCGGCCATCTCGAACTGATCGACCCCGACAAGGTGGTCCTGGAAATCCCCCCGTTGGGCCATGCCGCCGCCGAAGAAGTCGCTGCACGCCTGCCCATCCTGATGGGGCTGCGCGAGCGCGGCTTTCACCTCGCGTTTGACCACACGGTGCTGCAGTCCACCTACGCCACCTGGCTTCCGCTGGCCGACTACATCAAGCTGGACCTCTCGGTGCTCGCACCCGACCAGCTGGCCGTGCTGATCAGCTACGCCAACCGCCATACCCAGGCCGAACTGATTGCCGAAAAAGTGGAAACGGCGCAACAGTACGACGCGGCCTCCAGCCAGGGCATCCAGATGTTCCAGGGCTACTGGTTTGCCCGCCCTTCCCTGGTACACGCCAAGCTGGTCGCTCCCGGGCAGGCCGCCATCCTCGAACTCATCAACCTGGTGCGCAAGCAGGCCAGCACCGACGACATCGAGGAAGTGCTCAAGAAAGACGCGGGCCTGGCCTTCAACCTGATGCGTCTGATCAACTCTTCGGGCTTCGGCCTCACGCGGGAGATCACCTCGTTCCGCCAGGCGGTGATGCTGATGGGCCTGAAAAAGCTGTTCCGCTGGGCGGCGCTGCTGCTGACGGCCTCGCGCACCAGCGGTACGCCATCTTCCGTGGGGCAGACGGCCGTTGTGCGCGGTCGGCTCATGGAGCTGCTGGCCCTCGAAACGCTGTCGCAGGAAGAAGCCGATGAAGCTTTCGTGGTGGGCATCTTCTCGATGCTCGACACCATGCTGAGCATGCCCATGGAGTCTGCCCTGGGCCTGCTGAGCGTGCCCGATGCCGTGAGCGCTGCACTGCTGCGCCATGAAGGCATCCTGGGCGACCTGCTCAGCCTGGCACAGGCCTGCGAGTCCAGCGACGATGCGGCCTTCAACCGCGCCGCGAGTACTTTGCACCTGAGCAGCCAGCAGATCAACGGTGCCCACCTGCAGGCGCTGGCGTGGGCAGACCACATCACCGAGTAACGCCAACGCCCCATGGCGCGGGCTTCGCTCTAGAATCAGCTGAACATCAGCCCCTGCACGCCCATGTCCAGCACTCCAGAGCAAGATACCCCGACCGCCCCTGAAACGCCCGTGGGAGGAGGAAACACCGCCCTGATCGCCCGCCAGGCGATCGTCGACGAGCACCGCGCGGTGTTCGGCTACGAGTTGTACGACCGCTCCACCGAACTGGACTCCCACACCGCTGCGAGTGACGCGGCACTGCTGTTCAATGCCCTCTCGCACGGCGACGCCGAAGCCCTGGTGGGCAAAAAGATCGTCTTCATCAACTGCACGCAGGAGAGCCTGGTCTCTGGCCACCTGGAGCTGATCCACCCCGACAAGGTGGTGCTGGAGGTACCGACACTGCCCGAAAATGCCAGCGCCGAAGACATCGCCCACTCGATCGAGCAGCTGGATGCGCTGAGCAAACGGGGCTTCAAGCTGGCATTCAACCAGAATGTGCTGCGGCGCGCCTATGCGGCCTGGCTACCGCTGGCGTCTTACATCAAGCTCGACATGACGGCGTTCAAGCCCGAGATGGCAGGCCCGCTGGTGAAGTTTGCGCGTGGCGCCAATGACAAGGTCCAAATCATTGCGGAAAAGGTCGAGACTGCAGAGCAGTACCAGCTCATGGCCGACCTGGGGGTCAAGCTGTTCCAGGGCTACTGGTTTGCCAAGCCCTCGCTGGTCCAGACCAAGACCATCCGGCCGTCGCAGGCCATCATCATCCAGTTGATCAACCTGGTGCGCAAACAGGCCAGCTCGACCGAGATCGAGGAACTGCTCAAGAAAGATCCCACGCTCTCGTTCAACCTGTTGCGCTTCATCAATTCGTCGGGTTTCGGCCTCTCGTGCGAGATCACCTCGTTCCGCCACGCGGTGATGATCCTGGGCCTGAAAAAGCTCTTCCGCTGGGCTGCGCTGCTGCTCACCACGTCGCGCGCCAGCGGCTCGGCACCGGCCATTGGCACCACGGCCGTGGTACGCGGGCGGCTCATGGAACTGCTCGCCGCTGAAATGCTGTCGCCCGAGGACTGCGACAACGCCTTCGTCGTGGGCGTGTTCTCGCTGCTCGATGCCATGCTGGGCATACCGCTCGAACAGGCCCTGGAATCCGTGGCACTGCCCGAGCCCGTGACAGAAGCACTGCTGGGCAACACCGGCGTTTTTGCACCGTTCCTGGCGCTGACCAAGGCCTGCGAAAGCGGTGACGACGCGGCCTTCGCGCACAACATCGAACTGCTGCATCTCTCGGGCCACCAGGTCAACATGGCCCACCTGCAGGCGCTGGCCTGGGCCGACAGCCTCGGCGCGGAATAAGCTCAGCCGCGCGGGTGGTGCCGCGCATGCAGCTGGCGCAGCCGCTCGCGCGCCACATGGGTGTAGATGGTGGTGGTGGAAATGTCGGCATGGCCCAGCAGCAACTGCACCACGCGCAGGTCTGCGCCATGGTTGAGCAGGTGCGTGGCAAACGCATGGCGCAGGGTGTGCGGTGACAGCGGCACCATGATGCCGGCCGCCAGCGCGCACTTCTTGACGATGACCCAGAACATCACGCGCGTCATGCCCGCGCCGCGTGCCGTCACGAACAGGTCGTCGGTCTGCTGCCCGGCCAGGATGGCGCCGCGCGCCTCTTGCAGATAACGCTCCAGCCACTGGCGGGCCACATCGCCAAAAGGCACCAGGCGCTCCTTGCTGCCCTTGCCCATCACGCGCAGCACGCCTTCGTTCAGCCCCAGGTTCCAGGTCTTGAGCGTCACCAGCTCGGTCACGCGCAGGCCGCTGGCGTACATCAGCTCCAGCATGGCGCGGTCGCGCAGGCCCAGCGGCGTATGGGCATCGGGGGCCTCCAGCAAGGCTTCGACCTGGGCCTGGGACAGCGTCTTGGGCACCCGCAGCGGCTGGCGCGCCGCCTGCAGGCGCACCGTGGGGTCCGCCTGGATGCGCCGCTCGCGCAGCGCCCAGTGAAAGTAGCGCCGCAGCACGGTCAGGCGCCGGTTGGCCGTGGTGGCCTTCGTGCCGGCATGGCGCTCGGCAAAATAGCCCTGCAGGTGGTGCTCGGACGTTGCGTCCAGGGTCTGCGCGGGCTGCTGCTGCGCCAGCCACTGTGCGTACAGCGTGAGGTCACGCCGGTAGGCGGCCAGCGTGTTGCGCGAGAGGCCGTCCTCCAGCCACAGGGCGTCCACAAAAACGTCAATGGCGGACAGGCTGGTCTGGAGATCGGCGGACATCCTCAAACCTTAGCAGATGGCAGGTACCAAAAAGCCCTGCCAGCTCGCGCCGGCAGGGCCCGGGAAAAGGCGGTGATCAGTTGAGATTCAGCTTTTGCTGCTCGACCACCTTCTTGTACACCTCGAACTCGGCCTTGATCTGCGCCCCGAACTGCTCGGGCGTATCGGCCACGATGAGCGAGCCCGTGTCTTCGATGCGCTTCTTCACGGCCGGGTCTTCCAGGGCCTTGCGCACGGCGGCGTTGATCTTGTCCACCACCTCTTTGGGCAGTCCCTTGGGGCCGACGATGCCGTAGTACGCCATGCGGTTGACGGGCTCCAGGCCCAGTTCCTTGAACGTGGGCACATTGGGCAGACCGGCCACGCGCTGGGGCGCAGCCACCACGATGGGCACAAGGCGGTTTTCCCGGATGAAGGGAAACGCCGAAGGCAGGTTGTCAAAGATGATCGGCACCTGTCCGGCCACCGTGTCGTTGAGCGCGGGGCCCGCGCCACGGTAGGGAATGTGCGTCATGAAGGTGCCGCTGAGGTTCTTGTACAGCTCGGTCTGCAGGTGACCAATGCCGCCCGTGCCCGACGATGCGTACGAATACTTGCCGGGGTTCTTCTTCACCTCGGCCACGAACGACGCGTAGTCCTTGGCCGGAAAGCTCGGGTGCACCGCAATGATGTTGGGCGTGGCCGCAATGTTGACGATGGGGGCGAAGTCGGTCAGCGGGTTGTACGGCGTCTTGGGGTTGATGGCCGGATTGGCCGCCGTGGTGGAGACCGTGGCCATGCCCAGCGCGTAGCCGTCCGGTGCGGACTTGGCCGTTTCGTTGGCGCCGATGATGCCACCGCCGCCAGCCTTGTTCTCGACCACCACGGTCTGGCCCAGGGCCCGGCCCAGCGGTTCGGAAATCACCCGCGCAATGATGTCGGTCGTGCCGCCCGGTGCAAACGGCACCACCAGCCGCACGGGCTTGTTGGGGTAGCCCTGGGCCCAAGCGGTGCCCGTTGCGGCCACCATGGCCAGCCCTAGCCAGATTCTTCGTTGCATCAATTGCTCCTTGTCGTAAAAAACCAGATCAAGGCTTGTTTTATCTCAAAGACCACCGCCGCACCACCCCGTGTTTGCCCCAGCGGGTGTATGCGGCCTGGCTCCGGCACCCGTGCGGTGCAGTCAGAGGCTGAGAGTGTTTTGCCCGTGCCCGAAAGGTGCTTCAAAACACCCCTGCTTGGGGCGCAAAGCACAGCCATAGCTCGGGCTATGGCGCGCATTTGCAACGTCGAGCAGGGGTGTTTTGACGTGCAAGGCGGGTATGGGCAAAAGACTCTCAGCCTCCAGGCCACTACCGCCGCGAAAAGCGTTGCCAGCCCTGCCACGGTATCCTGCACGCCGTGAATTACGCGCAACTGCTCTTCCCGGATTTCTCCCTCATCCTCTGCGGCTACCTCATCTGCCGCTACACGGCCCTCAACCGCACGGTCTGGCAGCCCGTGGAAAGCCTGGTGTACTACCTGCTCTTTCCGGTGTTGCTGTTCCAGTCCATCGTCAAGAGCCCGATCGACCTGAACGCGGCGTCGGGCCTGATGGCGGCCGGCCTGATCTCGGGCCTGTGCGGCATCGGCCTGGCCTATGCCCTGCCCCACCTGCCCTGGCTGGGCCGGCGCCTCGACCCGCGCGACCATGCCGCGAGCGCCCAGGTGGCCTTTCGCTTCAACTCCTTCATCGGCCTGGCACTGGCCGAGCGCGTGGCCGGCAGCCAGGGGCTGCTGATGATCGCCGTGCTCATCGGCGTGTGCGTGCCCCTGTTCAACGTGGCCGCCGTCTGGCCCATGGCGCGCCAGGGCAAGCACAGCTTTGCGCGCGAGCTGATGCGCAACCCGCTGATCCTGGCCACGGCCTCAGGCCTGGTGGCCAACCTGCTGGGCTTTCGCATTCCGGACTGGATGGAACCCACCGTCCACCGCATCGGCGCCGCCTCGCTGGCGCTGGGCCTGATGGCGGCGGGCGCGGGCATGCAGTTCGGACTGCTCCAACGCAGCAAGCTGCTGTCGCTCTCGGTGCTGTCCATCCGCCACCTGGTGCAACCGCTCATTGCCCTGGGCGTGGCGCTGCTGCTGCACCTGGACCCCGTGCAGACCACCGTGCTGCTGGCCTTCTCGGCCCTGCCCACGGCCTCCACCTGCTACGTGCTGGCAGCACGCATGGGCTACAACGGACCGTATGTGGCGGGGCTGGTCACGCTGTCAACCTTGCTGGGGCTGGTGAGCCTGCCGTTCGCGCTGGGAGTACTCCGATGAAGACAGCCCCGTTTTCAGCACCGTCACCGCAGCGCCGACGCTGGCTGGCCGCCAGTCTGCTGGCCGTGGCGCTCGCGCCGCTGACCGCCTGCGGACGCAAGACGCCGCGTGCCCAGGCCGTGCCAGCAGGCGCCACGGTGCTGGCGCTGGGCGATTCACTGACCTCGGGTGTGGGCGCTTCGAGGGACACGGCCTATCCCGCCGTGCTGCAGCAACTGACCGGCTGGAAAGTGGTCAATGGCGGCGTGTCGGGCGACACGTCGGCCCAAGCATTGGCGCGGCTGCCGGGTCTGCTGCAGCAACACCAGCCCGCGCTGGTGATCGTCAGCATCGGCGGCAACGATTTCTTGCGCCGTCAGACCGTCAGCGATACGCGCACCCGGGTGCGCCAGATCTGCGAGCAGGCCCGCGCCGGTGGTGCCCAGGTGCTGCTGGTGGCCGTGCCCGAGCTGTCCTTGCTGGCCGCCGCAGGGCGGCTGAGCGACCACGCGCTGTACGAAGAGATTGCCGACGAACTCAAGATTCCCCTGCACCGCAAGGGCTGGTCGGCCGTGCTGGCCGACGCCCGCCTGCGGTCCGACCAGATCCATGCCAATGCCGCAGGGTACGCAAAGTTTGCGCAGGGGCTGGTGGAAACGCTCCGCGACACCGGCCTTCTGGCACGCTGAAAATCGCTATTATTTCAGTAGCTATCAGCGCTTACCAGTCAAGCGCTAGAGGCCATTTTTATTCAAACTTTTCCTGGGCCAGCGCCCACGCCACATGCTCGCGCACCAGGGCGCTCTCATGCTGCGCACGCGACTGCAGCGCCGCGCGCAGGCCGGCGTCGCCCGTGGCGCGCAGCGCGTTGCCCAGGGCCACGGCGATGTTGCGCAGCCAGCGCTCGTGGCCGATGCGGCGGATCGGACCACCCTCGGTCAGGCGCAAAAAAGTGGCCTCATCCCACGCAAACAGGTGCACCAGTTGCTGGCCCGTGAGGCCGGCGCGCGCGTCGAAGTCGGGCAACTGGCTGGGCTGGGCGTATTTGTTCCAGGGGCAGACGAGCTGGCAGTCGTCGCAGCCATAGATGCGGTTGGCCAGCAAGGGGCGCAGCTCCAGCGGGATCGGGCCGGAATGCTCGATGGTCAGGTAGGAGATGCAGCGCCGGGCATCGAGCCGGTAGGGGGCGATGATCGCCTGCGTGGGGCACACGTCCATGCAGGCCTGGCAACTGCCGCAGTGCGCGGTGACGGGCGCGCTGGGTTCGAGCGGCATGTCCACATAGATCTCGCCCAGGAAGAACATCGAGCCGCCCTCGCGGTTGAGCACCAGCGTGTGCTTGCCGCGCCAGCCCTGGCCACTGCGCCGGGCCAGCTCGGCCTCCAGCACCGGGGCCGAGTCGGTGAACACGCGGTGGCCGAGCGGCCCCACGGCCTGCGCGATGCGGTCGCAGAGCTTTTGCAGCCGCGCGCGCAGCACTTTGTGGTAGTCCCGCCCCCGGGCATAGACCGAGACGATGGCCTCGCCGGGCCGCTGCAGGCGCTCGAACTCGATGGCCTGCCAGCCTGGCGGCGCATCGACGGGGGTGCCCCGCGGCAGGTAGTCCATGCGCGCCGTGATCACGCTCACCGTGCCGGGCACCAGCTCGGCCGGGCGGGCACGCTTGAGGCCGTGGGCCTCCATGTAATGCATCTCGCCATGGAACCCCTGAGCCAGCCATTGCATCAACCCCTCCTCGGCGGAAGACAGGTCCACGCCCGCCACGCCGATTTGGGAGAATCCCAGCTCGCGTGCCCACTGCTGAATTTGAGGAACCCATTGACTGCTGCTGACCACCATCGCCCGATTGTAGAAAGCCCCCCCGCCCTGGCGACGCGGCAAGCCACCTGGCGCAGTGAGGACGATACGGCTGCGTTCGCGGGCCAGCTGGCCGCGCAGCCGCTGCTGGCCAACGCCTTCATCACACTGCACGGCGACCTGGGCGCGGGCAAGACCACGCTGGTGCGCCACCTGCTGCGCGCACTGGGTGTGCAGGGCCGCATCAAAAGCCCGACCTATGCCGTGGTCGAGCCGCACGAGGTGCCGGGGCTGGACATCTGGCACTTCGACTTCTACCGTTTCAACGACCCGCGCGAGTGGGAAGACGCGGGTTTTCGCGACGTATTTGCCAGCCAGGGCCTGAAACTGGCAGAATGGCCGGAAAAGGCCGCAGCGCTCATCCCTGCTGCGGATGTTGCTATCCACATTGAAGCACTGGACGAGGATGCGCGGCAGGTTACCCTGCGCGCCCACACCCCCCTTGGCCACCGCCTGCTACAAGGATTGAGCGCATGACACTTCCGCCCCGCCACAGCACCGCACCCGACAGCGCCGGCCTGCCCACGCGCCGTGCGCTGCTGCAGGCGGGCAGCCTGGTGCTGCTGCTGGGCACGCAGCAGATTGCGCGCGGTGCCACCATCGTGGCCGTGCGCGTGTGGCCCGCAGACGACTACTCGCGCGTCACCATCGAATCCGATCAGCCCCTGCGCGCCCAAAAGTTCTTTGTCACCACCCCGCCCCGCCTGGCGGTGGACATCGAAGGCATCGACCTGAGCCCCGCGCTGCGCGAACTGGTGGCCAAGGTGCGCCCGGACGACCCCAACATTGCCGGCATCCGCGTGGGCCAGAACGCACCCAACGTGGTGCGCCTGGTCGTGGATTTGAAGCAGGCCGCCGTGCCCCAGGTGTTTTCGCTCAACCCTGTGGCCGCCTACGGCCACCGGCTGGTGTTCGACCTGTACCCCGAAAACCCCATCGACCCGCTCGAAGCACTGATCGCCGAGCGCCTGCGCGAGAAAATCACCGAACCCGCGGCCACCGCCAGCGGCGCCAGCCCGGCCGACAAGGCGGCTGCAGCAGCCCCCACCGCGCCCGACCACGACCCGCTGGGCGAGCTGATCGCCCGCACCGACGCCCAGCGCAAGGCGCCCGGCCCCGCCCCGGTGCCATCCGCAGCCACCGCCGCGCGCCAGACCGACCGCCTGATCATCATTGCCCTCGACCCCGGACACGGCGGAGAAGACCCCGGCGCCATCGGCCCTGCCGGCACCCGTGAGAAAGACGTGGTGCTCAAGGTGGCCCGCCTGCTGCGCGACCGCATCAACACCACCACCGTGGGCGGCGACCCCATGCGCGCCTACCTCACGCGCGATGGCGATTTCTTCGTGCCCCTGGGCACGCGCGTGAAGAAGGCGCAGCGCGTGCAGGCCGACCTGTTCGTGAGCATCCACGCCGACGCCTTCACCAACCCCGACGCACGCGGCGCCAGCGTGTTTGCGCTGAGCCAGAACGGCGCATCCAGCTCGGCCGCGCGCTGGCTGGCCAACAAGGAGAACCAGGCCGACCTGGTGGGCGGCCTGAACGTGCGCGCCAAAGACCGCCATGTGCAAAGCGCCCTGCTCGACATGAGCACCACCGCACAGATCAACGACAGCCTCAAACTTGGCAGCGTGCTGCTGGGCGAGATCGGCAATGTGGGCAAGCTGCACAAGCCGCGCGTGGAGCAGGCCGGCTTTGCCGTGCTCAAGGCCCCCGACATCCCCAGCGTGCTGGTGGAAACCGCCTTCATCAGCAACCCCCAGGAAGAAGCCAAGCTGCGCACCAGCGCCTACCAGGAAGAGCTGGCGGACGCACTGATGCGCGGCATCACACGCTACTTCGCCAAGAACCCGCCGCTGGCGCGCAGCCGCTCGGTGTAGTCCCCCTGTTCACGCCCCCGCGACAGGGGTACATTGGCAGCCAGGATACTTTTTTGCCCCACTGCGCTGCGCGCGACCCGCAGCCCATGAAACTGGCGCAACCCAGGCCAGCGGCCACCGTGCAAGGGCCGCCCCGCCGCACCGGTGGCGTTCCCCTTCCGCATCGCGCAGCGATGCCAGAGAAGGGGGAAGGCGCGTAGCGCCACAGGGGGTTGTTTCATCTCACGAAGGAGAAAGGCCATGGCACAACCCCACGCACTATCCGGCCAGATCGTCAGTGTGCGCCCCCTGGGCGCGCAACTGCGGCAGGCCAGCAGCACCGCCATCCTGAAGGCGGGCCAGCTTGAAGTGATGCGCATCGTGCTGCTCGCGGGCAAGTCCATGCCCGAGCACATGACGCGCGGCGAAGCCACCGTGCAATGCATCGAGGGCGAGGTGGAGTTCCAGGGCAGTAACGGCGCCCAGCGCATGCAACCGGGCGACTTCGTGCACCTGGAGCCGCGCGCGCTGCGCGCCCTCACGGCGGTGCAGGATGCATCGCTGCTGGTGACGCTGTGTTTGCAGGCGGGGTGAGCCGCACGCTGTCATTGATGGTCAAAACCGGCTCCGGCGCTTATCAGTAAAGCGCCGCAAGCTCTGTTTTCAATAGCAATCAGGCCGCCTTGGCCTTGCGCGCCCCGCGCCAGGCGCCAAAAATGGCAATCAGGCCAGGAATGAAAATCATGGCCCAGATGATCTTGTCGAGGTTTTCCTTCACCCAGGCAAAGTTACCGAAGTAATAGCCCGCCGTGCAGATGCCCAGCACCCACAGCAGCGCGCCGCCCACGTTGTAGGCACTGAACTTGCCTCGGTCCATGGCGGCCACGCCCGCCACGAAGGGCGCAAAGGTGCGAATGAAGGGCATGAAACGCGCCAGCACGATGGTGATGCCGCCGTAGCGCTCGTAAAAATCATGCGCCTGGTCGAACGCGCGGCGGTTGAACCAGCGCGAGTCTTCCCACTGGAAGACCTTGGGGCCGAAATAACGGCCGATCGAGTAGTTGCACTGGTCGCCCAGAATCGCTGCCACCAGCAGCACCGTGACGGCGGGCGCGAACTCCATCATCCCGGCGCCGCACAGCGCGCCCACGATGAACAACAGCGAGTCGCCCGGCAGGAAGGGCATGACGACCACGCCCGTCTCGACAAAAACGATGATGAACAGCAGCGCATACACCCACACTCCATAGGCGGCCACGAAGGCTTCCAGGTGCTTGTCCACGTGCAGGATGAAGTCGATCAAAAAGGCGATGATTTCCATGGGGCTTTCGGAGGATTGGGGCGCATTATCCTTACCTGTCCATCGCGCCATGGCCGGCCCCTAGAATCCTGCGGGTGAACGAAGCCCATTCCACCCCGCCCGAACGCCGCCCGATCCGCGACCTGCCCGACGAACTCATCAGCCAGATCGCCGCAGGCGAAGTGGTCGAGCGCCCCGCCTCGGTGGTGCGCGAGCTGGTGGACAACGCGCTGGACTCGGGTGCCACGCAAATCACCGTGCGCCTGCTCGCGGGCGGCGTGCGCCTGATCGCCGTGGAGGACGACGGCTGCGGCATTCCGCAGGACGAGCTGCCCATCGCGCTGCGCCGCCACGCCACGAGCAAGATCACCAGCCTGCACGACCTGGAAACCGTGGCCACCATGGGTTTTCGGGGCGAGGCGCTGGCGGCCATTGCCTCGGTATCGGACATGGCCCTGCTCTCGCGCCCGGGCGCGCAGGCCAGCGCCTTCCTGCTCGACGCGCGCAGCGGCGAGCTGCGCCCCGTGGCGCGCAGCGGCGGCACGACGGTGGAGGTGAAGGAGCTGTTCTTCAGCACCCCGGCGCGGCGCAAGTTCCTCAAGACGGATGCCACCGAACTCGCCCACTGCGTGGAGGCCGTACGCCGCCACGCGCTGGCGCGGCCCGACGTGGGCTTCGCCATCTGGCACGATGGCAAGCTGGTGGAGCAGTGGCGCGCCACCTGGCAGCCCGACCAGGGCGAGATACAGGACGCCCTGGCGCGCCGCCTGGCCGACGTGCTGGGCGAAGACTTCGTGGCGCAGTCCGTGCCCGTGCGCCACAGCGAGGGGCGCATCACCGTCACCGGCCGCGCCGGTCTGCCCGACGCCGCGCGCTCGCGCGCCGACCAGCAATACTGCTACGTCAATGGCCGCTTCGTGCGCGACAAGGTGGTCACGCACGCCGCGCGCAGCGCCTACGAGGACGTGCTGCACGGCCAGCGCCAGCCGGTGTATGCCCTCTACATCGAGATCGACCCGGCGCGCGTGGATGTCAACGTGCACCCCACCAAGATCGAGGTGCGCTTTCGCGACAGCCGCGAGGTGCACCAGGCCGTGCGCCACGCGGTGGAAAACGCCCTGGCCGTGCCGCGCGCCACCACGCTGGCGGCGGCCGCCGAGGAAGCGCCTGCGTCTTCCGCCACACCATTTTTTGAACGAAAAGTGCCTGCAACGCCCATCTGGCAAGCGCAGGCAGCTATGAAATTTGATGAACGCCCGGGCCACCGGGTGTCCGATCTGGGGGCACTGTGGGGCACGCCCGGCCCTGCCGGCATGCACCCGGCTCCCCAAGAAGAGTCCCTGCCCGTGGCCGAAACCGCCTCCGCCATGGCCGCCCCCACCGGGCTGGCCGCCGTGGAGCCCACCCCGCCCGCGCGCGGTACCGCCGACGCTGCACAGCCCTGGCCGCTGGGCCGGGCGCTGGCGCAACTGCACGGCGTGTACATCCTGGCCGAAAATGCCCAGGGCCTGGTGCTGGTGGACATGCACGCGGCGCACGAGCGCATCGTCTATGAGCGGCTCAAGTCGCAGGCCGATACCGGCGCCCGCATCGCCAGCCAGCCGCTGCTGATTCCGGCCACCTTTGCGGCCACGCCCGAAGAGGTGGCCACCGCCGAGGCCCACGCCGACACCCTGCCGCTGCTGGGGCTGGAAATCTCACCCTTCTCGCCCCGCACCCTGGCCGTGCGGGCCGTGCCCACCCAGCTTGCCCAGGGCGACGCCGTGGAGCTGGCGCGCAGCGTGCTGGCCGAACTCAGCGCACATGACGCCAGCACCGTGGTGCAGCGCGCCAAGAACGAAATCCTGGCCACCATGGCCTGCCACGGCGCCGTGCGCGCCAACCGCAAGCTCACGCCGGACGAAATGAACGCCCTGCTGCGCCAGATGGAGGTGACCGAGCGCAGCGACCAGTGCAACCATGGTAGGCCGACCTGGCGACAACTGAGCATGAAGGAGCTGGACGCTCTTTTCCTGCGCGGGCGGTAGCGGCCTGAGATCACGTCACCAAGGGCCGGCAAAGCGATCAAGCGACACGCTGCGCTCGCACAGGCGCTGCCAAAGGCCAGAGCTCCCGCGCAAGGGCCGCCCCGCCGCGCTGGGAGCGTCCCCCCTCGGGGGGGAAGGCGCGCAGCGACTCAGGGGGGCGTTAGTTCTCCCGCGCGGCCTTGGCGTGGTCGGGGAAGTCGCTGAACACGCCATCCACCCCCAGGTTGTAGAACAGCTTGTATTCGGCCTTCGGGTCGCCCTTGAAGTTGGACGCCAGGCGCCGCGCCTCGCTGCGGAAGGTGTAGGCGTGCACGAACAGGCCGGCGGCATGGGCGTTTTTCACCACGTCGGTGGCCGGGAGCATCACGCGGTCGCGTTCGTCGATCTTGCCGTCGCCATTCAGGTCGTCGGGCGTGCCGTCGTTGTTGGCGTCCACCTGCTTCGATGAAATCAGGTAGGGCTTCCAGGGGCCGATGCCGTCGGCGTAGGTCTTGACCTCCTGGAGCCCTGCCGGCGTGAGCAGGCTGGCGAAGGTGCGGGTATCGCCCGCCACGGCAAAGTCGTAGGGCTTGTCGTAGGGCGCCACCAGCGACATGCTGCCGTCGGGCTTGACGTCGTCGGCATCCACCAGTTGCACCAGGCGCACCTGGGTCTTGCTGCGCAGGTACTTGAGGTTGGAGACCTCGAACGACTGGACGATCACCGGCGATGTCTTGCTGGTGTAGCCGTACTTTGCCAGCACGGCCAGCAGGCGGTCTTCAAGCTGGAGGCCCAGGTTGACGTGGTAGGTGGGGTGCTTGGTTTCAGGGTACACGCCAATGGAGCGGCCCAGGCGCGTGCCTTCGCTCTTGGCCAGGTCCAGCACTTCTTCAAGCGTGGGAATCTGGTACTGGCCGTTGTGGCTCTGATCGCGCTCGGCCAGGGGCTGGATGGCGCGCAGGGTTTTCAGCTCGGCTAGCGTGAAGTCCGAGGCGAACCAGCCTTCCTCCTGCACGCCATCGACCACCTTCTTGGTCTTGCGCGCGGCGAACTCGGGGCGCTGGGCCACGTCCGTGGTGCCCGTGATGTTGGGCTCGTGGCGGGCCACGAGCACGCCATCCTTCGTGGCCACCAGATCGGGCTCAATGAAGTCGGCGCCCAGCTCGATGGCACGCTTGTAGCCCTCCAGCGTGTGGTCAGGCAGGTAGCCGCTGGCGCCCCGGTGGCCGATCACCAGGGGGTTCTCGCCCAGAAGCGTGGGGTAGCCGTCGTCGCCGCCGCACGCGGTCAGCAAGGCCGCCGAGGCCAGGGCCAGCAAGCTGGCGGTTGCACGGGATGTGCGCATGAAGGATCTCCTCTGTGGGTTCTAAACCGCCCACTCTGATGCCGTCGCATGACAGCGGCGTGAACGTCTCCACCCGCCACGTTGTGCACCAAATGAATGCATGCGCGCACTTTTTTCGCCCACTCTTTGCACCATGTCAGGTATTCATGCATAGCTTTGGTGCATTTGTTCATGTCGTTTTGGCATAATCCTGTGCTGCGGTGCCGCATTGCCCGCGTTATTTCCATCCCCATAAGGCCCCTGAATATGAAGTACGAGTCCGTAGGCAGCTTCCTGGCGCAGGTAGCGCAACGCAACCCCGGTCAGCCTGAATTCCTCCAGGCTGTCACTGAAGTGATGGAAAGCCTGTGGCCGTTCATCGAGAAGCACCCCCGTTACGCCGAACACGGCCTGCTGGAGCGCCTGGTGGAGCCCGAGCGCATCATCATGTTCCGCGTGTCCTGGGTGGACGACCACGGCACCGTGCAGGTCAACCGCGGCTATCGCATCCAGCACAGCATGGCCATCGGCCCCTACAAGGGCGGCCTGCGCTTCCACCCCTCGGTGAATCTGTCGGTGCTGAAGTTCCTGGCGTTCGAGCAGACCTTCAAGAACGCGCTGACCACCCTGCCCATGGGCGGCGGCAAGGGCGGCTCGGATTTCGATCCCAAGGGCAAGAGCCCTGCGGAAGTCATGCGCTTCTGCCAGGCCTTCGCCAGCGAGCTGTTCCGCCATGTGGGCGCCGACACCGACGTGCCTGCGGGCGACATCGGCGTGGGCGGCCGCGAAGTGGGTTTCATCGCCGGCATGTACAAGAAGCTCAGCAACC